>Ga0066639_10001394_pt1 | contig 21511 bp, 21 predicted proteins | sample CryGeyCG2114_010_2_FD_59504 | JGI IMG/M metagenome (GOLD analysis project Ga0066639, IMG submission 59504) | Groundwater microbial communities from aquifer - Crystal Geyser CG10_big_fil_rev_8/21/14_0.10 | ecosystem: Environmental > Aquatic > Deep subsurface > Groundwater | place: USA: Utah...
TTTCCAATTTCCAGTTTCCAATTTCCAGTTTCCAATTTCCAGTTTCCAATTTCCAGTTTCAAGTTTCCAATTTCAAAAGTCCCATTTCCACCGCACTCTGCGCCCACTGATACCCATGACTCCCAGATCCAATGGATCGGTCAATCGCTTGCTGTTCTGTCAAACACGTCAACACGCCAAAAATAATCGGTACGCCCGAAGACAAACTTACATCCATAATTCCCATGCTCACCGCGTTGGCAATGTATTCAAAATGCATGGTCTCGCCTTTGATGAGACATCCGAGCGCAATAATGACGTCAACTTTTTTCTTCTCAATCATTCTCTTTGTTCCAAAGACGACTTCATACGCACCGGGAACACTCTGTATAAAAATATTTTTCTCTCCCACACCTGATTCCAAAAGACCGCGCGTACAGTCTTTGAGCAACGCGTTGGTGACTTTTTGATTCCATCGTGCAACCACAACACCGACCTTCAATGCAGATCCGTCCAAATGGTCAAAGTGTATTCCTTTTGCCATAGAACAACAAAACATCATGATTAAAATTGTGCAATTTTCTTTAGAGCCTGTTCATAATCTCTGTACGAGGTGAAAATGAACTTTTACAAGCCGTGCAAGAGATTATGAACAGGATTTTATAGTCTGGGACACCATTTTCATCAGCATATCCATTTCTACATTGACTCTATCGCCAATCTGCACATCATGCAAGGTGGTATGAGCCAACGTATGTGCGACCAACGAAACCGTCACTGTATCTGTCTCACACTGTGCTATTGTCAAACTCACCCCATCAACCGCAACCGACCCACGAGGAAGAATGTACGCCGTAAGTTCTAAAGGTAATTTTATAACAATCACTCGAACGTTTTTATCATCTTGAACATCTTTCACATCAACCACGTCTCCAACGCCATCAACGTGACCATACACAAAATGCCCTCCAAGTGCATCACCAACACGCAGAGCGCACTCAATATTCACACGTTGGTTTTTTACAAAATTTCCAAGAGTGGTTTTTGCAAAAGTCTCCGGCATGACCGAAAAATGAATGGTGTGGTCTTCTCTCTTTGAGACCGTCAAACACACACCACTGACACTAATACTGTCACCTAAACGTATTGATGAGATTGGTTCCGACAACACAACAGAGAGTATGCTGTGCGTTTCGTCGTTTTCACATTGGACGACTGTCCCCACTTGTTGTATAAGACCGGTAAACATAGTTATCCATTTCCTTCCAACACATCACGCACCAATTGTAAATCCTCCCTAATTTTTTTTCGTAACCAATCGTCATAGCCATAATGACGAAGAGAGCTCACCCGTTGAATAGGATCCACTTCAAGATATTTGCCATATATGTCATCCCCGATGTATCCAATCATGTGCGCTTCTACCTTCCATGGAGCTGTCATGATGACGAGACCGCTCATATATTTTTTTCCTTCAAAATGCGCCCATGCCGCATAAATCCCAGGTTCCAATTGGACGGAACTTCGTTTGCAATCAAGATTGGCAGTGGGAAATCCCAACTCTCTTCCCCTTCCCTCTCCTCGGATAACAACTCCTCGTATCATAAGGACTGTGTTAAAATTTCATGTGCACGCAAAAGACCGTGGTCGACAACAACCACATCTGTCGTTTGCTCGTCTTCGCCATTTGGTGTTGATGTGGAAAACATTGGATCAACAATAACATCTGGTGTAATACCGGCTTTGTCAATCGCTCTATGTTTTGGAGTAAACCACTTCGCTACGGTCAATTTTAATGCAGAGCCGTCCGGGAGAACCTCAAAATCCTGAACTGATCCTTTGCCAAATGTTTGATTTCCGACGATAGTCGCAACGCCATAATCTTGCAATGCGCCGGCAACGATTTCTGAGCCTGAGGCAGTTCCTTCATCCACGAGAACTACTGTTGGAATTCCCTTGAATCGGTGTTTCCCTTGACTCTGGTACTCATTTTTCTTTTCATCACCAAATTCTTCAGAGACAATAACGCCAGTGTCCACCCACTCGCTCGCCACGGCAACCGATGTATCCAAATATCCACCCGGATTACTTCGTAGATCAAGGACGATACCCCGCGGTGTTGCTACCATAATCTCTCGTATTGCTTTATCAAATTCTGACCATGTCTGCTCATTAAACTGTCCAATCCTCACATACGCAGTCCCATCATCCAATGATTTCCATATCACACTCGGCACGGTAATGCGATTTCGAACAATGGAAATTTTTGTTGCTCCTTCAAATCCGTTCCGAGTAATTGTCAATACGACCGTGGTTCCTTTCTCGCCTCGAATCATTCCTATCGCTTCTTCAAGCGTCATCCCATACGTCTCTTGATCATCAATGGACAAAATAATATCTCCGGTATGTAAACCCGCTTTCTCTGCCGGTGATTCAGGGAGTGGAGCAACTACGACAAGTTGTTTGTCTCGAATGCCTATTTCCGCGCCAATCCCTTCAAATTCTCCTGAAAGATCGCGCGCAAACTCTTGCGCTTTTGTTGGTGAAAAATAGGTAGAATATGGATCATCCAATCCTGCGACGAGCCCACTCAACGCGCCATAAAATAATTGTACATCAGATACATCATGGCCAACGTATTTTTCTTTGATTTTGTCCCACACATCCCAAAATTGATCAAAGCTAACATCCTCAGAACGCGTCTTGGAGTACAGATTGAGTACGTTTGAAATGTTCACCGTGCCATCAGCATTGGTGAGTTGCGAGCGGATATTCAAATACATACCACTCACCACACCCAACCCAAAAACAACCAAGACCGCGATAATGATGCGAAACCGATGCGATGTATTGTGATGGTATTGTTCAGTGATTTGCATACGTATGTTCAACGTTCGCCTCGTGAAATGGAAGCGCCGACAGCGGTCAAACGATCTATAATATGATCATATCCTCGCTCAATGACTTCACTATTTTTTAATGTGGATATTCCGGTTGCCCCAAGCATCGCAATCAAAATCGCCATAGCAGGACGAAGCGCTGGCGGTGCGGTGATAGTATTTGCCTGCAGAGAGGTCACGCCACGCACGAGTGCTCGATGGGTGTCGAGAAGAAGGACATGCGCACCGAGCTTTTGCAATTCAAGATAATAGATTGCCCTATTTTCATAACACCAATCATGCACCATCGTCTCACCATCAGCTTGTGTCAGTATTGGAACAAAAAGTGGAACATTATCAATATTTAATCCCGGATATGGCCGTCCATATAATTTGTCTGGCAATGCAGTCAAATCAGATGGAATAATTTCTACATCCACAACATCAAGTTTGCCATTGCGACTTTTTCGTTTATTGAGTATATTAAATTTTTGACCCATAATAAACAACTTTTGCAATTCAAGTTCAAGAAAATCCAAGGCGCAATTGGCAATCGTCAATGGCGATTTGGTCGTCACCGCCAGCGAAATCCATGCCATTGCGTCTACCGGATCCGGAGAAATCACATATTCTTCCACATCGTGCAATGCACTCACTCCGCGAATCGTGAGCGTCGTTGTCCCAATTCCCTCAATGTCTGCACCTGCGGATTGAAGAAAGTAGCATACATCTTGCACCATGTAATTGGCAGATGCAAAACGAATGGTGGTAATGCCGGGCGCCAATACGGCAGCCATAATCACATTTTCTGTTGCAGTATCTCCTGATTCATACATCACCACATGACCGGCCTTGAGCCCATCACAGTGGACATCATAATACTCTTCGCATGAATCGACGATAATGCCAAGCTGGGAAAGTGCAATCGTGTGGGGACGAATCGTGCGATTGCCAAGTTTGCATCCGCCGGATTTGTAGACGCGATAGGATGTCTCGCGTCCGGCAAGTGCGCCAAAAAAACAGAGAGACAACCGCAATTGTTCACACAATGCTTTGTCCATTGTGTCCATCGTCAACACCCCCGAGCTATCAATAAACAGAGTCGTCTCGTCTTTCCACTCAAATCGCACCCCTATACTGGACAAAAGTTCAATGGCACGAAGGACTTCATCGACATGAGTCATCTCCTTCAATGTGACTTTTCCGCGTACGACAAGAGATGCAAAAAGAAGCGCATACGGCGCGTTCTTCCCTGCGTTGGTTTCAATGGTTCCTGACAGAGTCTTTCCCCCATCTATCACAAACTGGCCCATAGATCGATTTGTATTTGTATGAAAATTGGTTTATTATTATACCGTTATCCAACTGATAATGCAAGTGCACATTCCTATGGAATACTTAAACTCTCGCCTCACCCGCCCTGTCCGTATCAGCATTATGATTGGTCTCATTGCGCTGTTTTTTATAATTTCTCCACTCGTCATTCTCTACACCGCAGGGTACCGATATAATTGGCAGACACGGACGATGAGCCAGACAGGGGTCATGAGTATCAATGCAAAGCCGGTGAATGCATCTGTGTTTATCAATGATGTGTTGATCGACAAACAACTCCCCATACGATTGCCAAATCAAATTCCCGGAACATACCACATCCGTATTGAATCGCCCTCTTACCACCCGTGGAAAAAAGAAATAACGGTGGAAAGTAAAAAGACTGCATATATTCGAGATATTATACTCTATAAATTGTCAACACCTGAACTCTTCTTTCAGCCAACACATGGGCTCATCACCCAAGTAGAATTTTCTCATGATAGTACATTTGCGCTCATCACGTCACAATCAAACGAAAACAAAACCATTGAACTCCTCTCCCTTCTTGATGGTACGCGAATACTGGTAAAAAATGTAGCAGATAGCACTCTTACTCAGGCATACTGGTCGCCATATTCCCAACATGCAGTCGTGATATCGATACATGGGAATGTACTGTCCCTTTTGGTCATTGACCCAAAAAAACCAAATGCTTTTGTAGAACACACCTATACATCAAACATCACTCTTTCAAATTCAAAAATTTTGTGGAATAAAAATGTTGTGCCTGATTTTTGGATCCGTACATCCGATGAAGTCATTACAGAGGTGAGGAGTGTTGATATGCGGACTATTGCCACAAGCACACCGCCTGTTTGGTTTGTCACGAATGAAACACTTTGGACATATTCTCCTTCTACACAAACGCTCCGTAAAACAAGTGGATCAAGAGAACAAATTTTTCCATTACAAAATTCGACATTGGTACATATCGTCGATATAAATGAACATCACATCATTGCAAACTCAACAGAAGAAACATTGATGTTTGAGATTCTTGATGATGCGATTATTCTTCGCCAGTCAATTCCAACCATGTCACTTACACACGATGTATTGAAAGATGCGTGGATTGCATGGTCGCCATGGGAAGTGTGGAGTATCCACGCGGATGGAGTGCCCACATTGCAAAATCGCACGAACACCAAAATTCAGTCTGTATTCCCTGTTGACGAAGCTGGGTCCCTCCTTTTTGTTCATGACAATAGACTTGATGCATACAATCCCGTATATAATACACTTCATACACTTGCAGATTCGATTACCATTATGACAACGGGGGTATCACGAGAAACTCGCACCATATATTTTTGGGGACATACGGGGGAACAGGACGGAATCTTTCGACTTGCATATTAAAATTCCTCACACAGAATAAATTTTGTGTATACCTACCACCACACCACCATCCGCAACAACAAACCATACACCCACATCAATGGATTTCCCATAAAGGTAAGGATGGGACTTTCCACTGCTGACTCTTGAAACGCGACTGTGCTGACCATCTGACCCAACAAGACTCTATCTGAAACTGTCCGCGTCTTCTGAATCTGTTTTCTCTTTGCAAGCCACAATGTCCAATGACTTGGCTTCAACCAATAGTGATACACGCGCAGACGCTCCGGAAACCATCCACGGGCAAGAGAAAAAAATAACAGTCCTATTTCCAATATCAGCCACATGGGAAATATGAGAAGAAGTGTTGGCCACTTGAAATACAGAAGGAGAATGGCATGACGATTTCGTTCCATCCAGTAATACTTTTGAATGCTTTTGCTAAATTGATATTTGTGAAAAAACTCTGCATCTCGTATGAGTACGGTTCTATAGCCGTGAATACGGAGTCTTAGAGAATAATCTGTATCTTCGTGATACATAAAATACGCTTCATCCCACAATCCAAGCGACTGCAAGAGATCCGTCCGCATCATGACCGCGGAGCCGGACACATATCCAACGTCTTTGATAGATGGCAACATTACCTGTTGTTTGGGAACCCGATACTGATCACAGTACCCAAGTCCGAGATAATGCAAACTGTTGCCTGCTGTGTTGATCAAATTTGTCTCTGGATGGAGGAGGACCAATGACTGGCACGCGCCAATCGTATCATCCGCTTCCATTGCGTGTACCATTTCCTCAATACACGTGTGCCCGAGATACCCATCACCATTGTGCAAAAACACATAGTCAAACCGGTGATCCACTGCCCACTGCATTCCCAAATTATTTCCGGCAGAAAACCCAAGGTTGCTGTCTTGGGGAAGAAAGGTACTGTGTGGGAGTTGATCCGAATGCAGATTTAATTGCTCTGTAATATACGGTGCTTGCGACTCATGCTCCGGTTTATGACTATTATAGACAATCAAAAACTCTATACCCTCTTTGGGATAACTCTGCCTTTTCACGCCATCAATTGCATCTTCCAAATACTGCTTCGGCTCCTCATCCCAAAGCAAGTACATGATGACTATTTTTTTCATGATGAAAATTACGATTGATAATACACATGATTCTTTCTCCACTTCCAAAAATATTTCAACCAGCTGATCAGATGTACGCGCGCATACTTATTTTTGATGAGTGCGTTCAAAACACCGGGAACTTTTGCGGACGCGCGTTTATGCACATGGGAAATTACCATGTCATGAACATAATATACTGCCCAATGCCCCTCCCACATTCTCCGACACCAATCACAATCCTCGGCATACATCCAATAGCGTTTGTCAAACATTCCAACCTCGTCAATCGCTTTTTTTCGCGCGAACATTGCTGACCCCATAATCCAATCCACGGGCTGTGTCTTGGCATGGTCAAAATCTTTCATGGAAAAACGCTCTGCGATCTGCTTTCCTTTTCCCTTTCTTCCCAATTTCGTCCGACTATATATAGGCTGGAGAAATGATGGAAACCGATAACAGGAATATTGCAAATCTCCATTTGGATACAAAATTTTCGGTCCGAGTATCCCCACCTTTGGATGCGCTTCCATCCAATCAAACATCTTTTTGATAAGCCGTTCCCCATGGACAATAGTCGTGTCTGGATTCAGCACAAAATAGTATGTGGCGTCTTTGGATTTCATCGCGACATTGTGTGATGCGCCAAATCCTTCATTTCGTTCCTGACAAATCAATGCTACGTCTGGAAAAAATTCTTTGAGAAGCGGGGCTATATCTTCAGCCGACGCATTGTCCACAATCACCACACCAAAATCCAAACCACAATCTTTGGTATCCGCGTACAGCGTCAAAAGACATCGCTTGATGTCTTCCCATTCATTCGTGTTGACCATAGTAACCAAAACGTCTTTCATAGAGTGTCTATGTGATCAAATATGTACGAAACATAGAAAGGTACAAAATGATGAAAATTTATTTCAACAATTTCGTAATTTCGTACAGTTCGTACGTTCGCACATAATTCAAAACCACCGCCTCAACCCTTTCCAATACATCGTCCTGCTTTTCAACACTGACTTTCTCGCCTCCCTCGTATACCGAGCATATTGGAGAATCTCTTTCCACCCACGAAGCACAATCATAGGGTCAGTCAACAGAAGATACACGTTCTTTTTGATTTCAAACCACAGAATGAACGGAAAATCAAGAAGTACGTTTTGCCAATATTCATTTTTGTACAGTGTCCGCAAGTGATTTTTGTATGAGTGAAAACGAACATAGTATGATTGGTTTTTTTTATTTTTGATTGCAGACCAATCTCCCATTTTTTTTGGGCTAGCACCGGTTCGATCATGATACGCGCAAGTGTCCAAAATAACATAGGAGGTAAATCCCGCGTTCCGCATCCGATACGCCAAATCCAAATCTTCTTTGTACGAATGATAGGTGCGATCAAACAAGTCTCCGCCCGAAAGCAAGACCTTGTCCACGTGCGCTTTTCGCACCATCGCAAACGCGCCACTCACGCCAAACACTTCCACCACGGACTTCCCAAACAACTTTCGCACATCCTCGCTCTCACTGTCTGCGCTCCAAGTAAATCGGGACAACCATTCCACGGCGCGACGATTGCGAAAGAGCCGAATTCCAATCGCATCTATATCATTGCTGAAACTCTGCTCAAGTGTTTTCACATCAGTGTTTGTTTCATGCTCCAAACCCTCAAAACGCCACTGCATCAAGCGCGTGGAAACCGTAGACGCATTCTGATGCGCGTCAAGAAATGTCACCATTCGCTCAATCGAGTCTGACAAGAGAAACATGTCTGGATTCAAAAGCAAAACGTACGGCGTTTTTGACTGTTGATACGCGATACTGTGCGCGGAAGCAAAACCGATATTTGCGTCATTTCTGATCACCCGATACTGCTTCCCGATTTTTTTTAACGCTGATTCTGCGAATGACAGCACACTCCCATCTGATTTGTTGTCCACCAAAATCATCTCCCAATCCTGAAATGTCTGACGAGCCAAAGACGCAAAAAGAAACGGAAGATATTTGGCTTCTGATTGGGAGTACACGATGAGGTTGATGGAAAGTTTTGGCATAATTGTATCAGCCAACAGGAGTAGCGCCTTACAAAGGCGCGCCGATCACACAGGTAGCGCAACTTTATAAGCCACAACTTTGATAATACATCATAACTCGCCCATTGGCAATTTTCTTTATTTTCTTTATTCAGCATGCGGGGTCAATCCATTCCATGTTTTTTTCTTCAAAAACAATCCGCCAACCCACGTCACTCCCAGCGCAACGGGTCTCAACAACGCAATCCACATCCACACATACCACGGATGCCACTTCTTGAAATAGGTAAGCATACTCTCGGTAAACCATTTCTGCTTTTGCATCGTGGGCTGGCGTTTGAAGGTTTGACCAACATAATCCACGCACGAAATAATCGGCGTGTACATGACCGTGTAACCAAGCCGATACGCTTCCCGACAAATATCTACATCTTCAAACCAAATAAAGTACCTCGGATCAAACGCCCAACCAAGTTTGTCCACCAATGCACGACGCATCATCAGAAATGATCCGCGAACTGAATCAACCTGTTGTTCTTTGTCAGGGTCAAATCCTTTGTACACGTATCTGTTCAAGATGCTCGGAAAAATATGCGGAATCTTAAGCAATAATGCAATCTGATCAATCAATCCTGGAAATCGTCGTGGTTTTGCTTTTTCATGAAATCTTCCGTCTTCATTGACGAGGGTACAGCTTGCAATTCCCACTTTTGGATTTGTCTGCATCCAGTCTATCATCTTCTTCAAACTCCCCTCCTCCACGCGCATATCAGGATTGAGAAAGAGAAGAAATTCTCCTGTAGCAAGAGGAAGCGCGGAATTATTTGCAGCGCCAAATCCAATATTTTTCCCATTTTCTACAATCTTGACCACAGGAAATTTTTGTCTGATCGCGTCAACCGACCCATCTGTAGACCCATTATCAGACACAATTTCCTCATACTCAATACCATCAGCGCCAACCATAACAGACGCGATCTGATTGAGCATGTTTTCTTTGTCGTTTGTGTTGACGGTGATGATGGATAATTGCATAAACAGCACGTCATCCTGAGCGACCGAAGGGAGTCGAAGGATCTCGTTGCTATCACGGGATCCCTCCACTTCGGTCGGGATGACGTTTTTATTGTAGATATTCCTCAAGCGCATCCTCCCAACTCCTCTGTTCTTTCATCTTTGTATTTTTTAATACAGAGTAAGTCGGAACCTTGGCCGGTCGTGGAAATTGTGAATGGAGAACTGGCGCAATATCAATAGTAATGTTTTTGATTTCAAAAATTTTCTTTGCCCATTCATACCACGTGCACGACCCACTGTTTGATCCATGATAGATACCAAAGGGTTTTTCTTGTTCCAAAAGCCGATATGTAAACTCCGCGACATCAGGTGCGTAGGATGGCGTGCTTGTTTGGTCGTTTACAATGTCCAAATGATCTTTTGACTGCGCGAGAGCAATCATCTTGTCTACAAAACTTTGTTTTGCTGTCACCCCATTCCTCGCTTTTCCAAAGACACGTGAAAGTCTGATGATATAAAAATTCAATCCCTTTTCTTGAACACACCGTTCACCAAGCAACTTTGTCTCTCCATATCTACTGATTGGATTTGGAATAGCATCTTCGGTATATGGTTCAGTCGTTTTTCCATCAAAAACATAATCCGTGGAATAATGAACAAACGCCACACCCAAATCTTTTGCGATCTCTGCCAACTCCCCCACTGCTGTGCCATTGACGACACGCGCAATCTCAAACATTTCATCATCTATTTCAATGTGATCCACGGCATTCAACGCAACAGCATTTGCAATAACGTCAACATTCAAACTCCTAATTTCTGATTTCTTATTTCTCATTTCACTCACATCACACTGCTCCTTATCCCATGCCACTATATCACATCCGTGTGCGCCAAAAATCTCCACCAATGCCTGGCCGAGCGTCCCCTTTGCTCCGAGAATAAGTATTTTTTTCATCATACCATACGTACTACTTATCTTTCAAAATCTCTCTGTACCGCTCATAATCTTCACAATAATCACTCCTCGTAGCATCATAATTTGTAGAAGAAAGCGCGAGAAGAAGCGCGTCATCGGAAAAATCTTTGAAACCATGCCACACATGATTGCCAACGACCATTGCATCGCAGGGCCCTTTGAGTGGAATCTCCTCAATCCCATTCCCTTGATCAATCAACGCGATCGCGCTCCCCTTTGCCATAATAAAAAATTCATTTTCCACAAAATGAAAATGCGCCCCGGTCGCTTCCGCGCAATCTTGGACGAAATAGACACGCTCTACCTTCCAATCAATATAGTCCTTGAGTTCATTGAACGTATAGGTCGCACGATCGTTCTTGAGTGTTTGTAATTGTATTTTTTGAAAATTGAGTTTCATATTGTCGTGGATTGGCACCAGCCATTATTTCATCACCTCTTCCTCATGTTTCCTTTCTTTTTTCTTTCTCATCGGCGTATGATTGATTTGAAATGCTTCTTCATGTTTGGCGCGAAGGTTTTCCACCCATTCACGATTGGTCAGATACCAATTGATCGTCTCTGCCAAACCGACCTCAAATTGGTCTCGTGTGTATTCTGGGCTCCAACCCAACGCGCGAATTTTTGACGCGTCAATCGCATACCGCAAATCATTGCCTGGTCTGTCTTCAACAAATTCAATCATGTCATCCGATTTATTCATCGCAAACAAAATCGCTTTGGCAATTTCCAGATTGGATCGTTCATTGTCCACGCCGACATTATACACTTCTCCATGAACTCCCTTGTGAAGCATCAAATCAAGCGCTTTGCAGTGATCACGAACATAAATCCAATCCCGAATGTTTGCTCCTTGCCCGTGCATGGTAATGGTTTTGTTGTTCAGCAAACGAAAAATGGAAAACGGAATGAGCTTTTCAGGGTATTGGTACGGACCATAATTATTGGAACAGTGCGTCACAATCACAGGAACCTTGTGTGTCACAAAGTATGAACGACAGAGCATATCCCCTCCGGCTTTTGCTGCCGCGTACGGCATGTTTGGCTCTATTGGTGTCTGTTCAGTAAACAGTCGGTCTTCATCAAGTTGAAGTGTTCCATAGACTTCATCCGTGGAAACATTGACAAATTTTTGAATCGGCAAATTTTTACAAATGTTCAAGAGCATCAAGACGCCAAATGTGTTCGTCATGACAAAATCCTTGCAATCTCCATGAATGGAACGATCCACATGGGTCTCGGCCGCAAAATTGATAATGTGAGTAATTTGATACTTCTTCACCACTTCCTCCAACAATTCATAATCCACGATATCTCCGTGAATAAATGTATAGCGACTTTTGAATTCCAAATTCGTTTCAATGTCTTTCAGATTGTTCAGATTCCCCGCATAGGTCAGTTTATCAAAATTCACCACTTCATAGTGCGGGTAGTTTTCCAAAATGTGATGGACGAAGTTTGACCCAATAAATCCGGCTCCGCCCGTGACCAATATTTTCATAGAAAACCACACTACTCTTCGTATACAGGATAATGATAATTGTCTTCTGACCGAATATGCCCATCAGAAAAAAGCACAATCACCCCATTTAAACTCCCGATGTTTCTACATGCCAGAGCAATGTATGGTGGGATGTGAACAATACCACTGCCCGGACGATAGACAATTTCCTTTACTTCTCCTGTTTGAATCTGAATAAATTTGATCTGAATTTCGCCTGCTTCCACAAACAGCATCAGGTTGGTTCGTTTATAATAAAAATTGGTTCTCACCTGACCTGGTGGCAAAATAGCTCGAGTGATATAGACATCACCCACCTTGACTGCATGAAGTTCTCTCCCAGGCTTTCGGAGATCTTCTTGAAAATCGTACACCTGAATCATGGACGGACGGACTTCTTTTTCCCCTTTTCTATCCGTATCATACGGGCCAAGCACTTCATACTCAAATCGATCTTGTGTCAATCGCAATGGATGATTACTGAAGTAAAAAAGTACAGCCTCTTCATCACTCACATTCTTGGTGGCAAAAGAAACATGGGTAGGCACATGAATTGCGTGCTTTCCTGGACGAAGATGTATTTCTTTTCGTTCGCCAGACTCGACATGTTCAAGGGCAGCAAATATATCACCTTTTTCCACAAAAAACAAGACCTGCGTCCGTTTGTGATAATAATTCCCTGTAATAACACCGGGGGCAATCACAAGCCGAGACACGTATGCATCTCCCACATGCACGGTGTGCAAAATACGCCCAGGTTTTGAGTCATCTCGTGCAAATGTATATTCAGTGATAAATGGATGCTGTTCAGACATACGGTTCGGTGTGCAGAATACGTGGACGAGCCATTGCCCACGCAGATATGGTCAATGAATCCCAAATATCATTTCGCTCCACCATCTGATCCACTTCATCCGGTCTCCTATAAACCACTTCAATCAACTCTGTTTCATCGAGCTGTTGTTCCCCTTGTTCACTCACAAACGACAGATATATGTGTGTAGGATTACGCATGCATCCGTTTGACGGTTCGACTTCTCCAATCTTTATCAGCTCATCCACAGTATATCCGGTTTCTTCTTTTAGTTCGCGCGTGGCCGCATCCGACGCCGTCTCTTCTCCACGCAAACTGCCGGAAGGAAACTCAATGCTTTCCTTATTTTGTAAATACCGATACTGACGTGTCATCACAATACGACCATCAGGAAGCGTAGGAATGACGACAACGGTTCCCGACCTGACAACATAGTGATACACAGTCTCATGGCCATCAGCAATTTGATAGACATCTTCTTTGCAGACAAAATGTGCATTCTTACAAATCGTCTTTTCGGAAATCGTTTTTGGTCGCTCATTCATATACAATCTCGTTAGAATGATGTGCGGATATGCTTCGCCAATGCCTGCATTGCATCACCATCGAGTGACTCAATATTTTCAGAAGCAAAAAATCCTTTCTTTCCATCTGTGTGGTGTCGTGGAATCAGATGAATGTGCGCGTGGTGTACTTCGTCACCAATAGTTGCTGATGTAATCCAGTCTGTCTCTTCTGCCACTTGGAGCGCCTTTGCCACCTTCTGTACCACAGCACAAAATCCCTGTGCATCATCAATGTCCCATACCCATCGAACGTGCTGTTTTGGAATGACGAGTGTATGACCATGACTCTGCGGAGAAATATCTAAAAAAGCATAAAAGGCGTCATCTTCATACACGACCGCGCTTGGAATATCTTTTCTGACAATTTTGCAAAAAATACATTCATCCATAGGATAATGGGTTATGACCAAGCCCTATTCAAATCATAGCAGAAAAGTTGAGATGAATCAATCACACCGTTGACCATATGAATTTCAACAGAGAGTTGTAAAACATATCTCACTCTGCGGTGTTTTTTGTTTCATGAGAAATCTTCCATACCACCAAATCTCCAAATTGCTCTGGTGGCTGATCCGACAGCGCGCGCATATTGGTCTCATGTGCTTCTGAAAGCGAGTCAATGGGAACCACCACCCAACAATGACTGGCTCCTGTTTTTTCTTTTGACTGCGTCATTACACTGGGACGCGGATGAGCAACAATTTCAGAATACAAAACCGTTCGTTCTGGCTGAGCAAACTGTGCATCAATCGGAAATCCACCGCCAACAATATGTTGCAGAGAGATGCCTTCCAGTACAAGCAATGTCCATGTATCTGCAAGCACACAAAAAGACGACGCTTCCTTGTTCTCTTCTTCCCAAATATATTTTGATACACGCACATCATCCTCACTCGCGACCTGCATATCCGGCCCTGATGCATACGTCGTCGTCGCATACCAGCCGGCAAACACTAGAGACAAAACGATCAACAACACACGAATCCTGTGAAACCACACAAACCACGACGCGCGGACACGAGATATTCCATAGACGAAGAAGAGAACAACCAAAAAAGCTATCATCGGGTCCAGTCGACGGACAAACAGCCGATCACCTGACAAGAGATACCAGCCAATGAGATACCCACCCACCGCACACACTCCGAGAGTCGCAAGTACCCGCCAGACAATTGATTGCTCATTCCGCAATAAATGTACAATGCCCAACTTAACGACTGTCCAAATGGCAACAGTCCCGACCAATATATGCCATCGCCAATCAGTGAAAAGCGATGACACAAATGCAAAATCAGGTGTGTGATTAAACAAAATATTGCCACTCACAATATCGTGTGGACGTATTGCCGACGCATAAAACCATCCTGACAACTCACCGATTGCCTGTTTTATATTGTTCCACAATGGAATATATTCGGGGACAAAACTAAAATGCGTCAAAATTTCGACAAGCGGAAAGAAAAACACTGATAGGAGCGTAAGCGTAGTGAAACCAGATTTTCGCACCATTGGATTGTGGAGATTCGAGATCGTTGTCGTGAGAAATGTCAACAACAACACAGCCCAGATCAACAAGGCGTAGAGACTATACCCAAACAACATAAGAACACTCAACAACAAGACAATACGGCGTTGCCAAATACCACGTTCCTGTACATATTGTATCCACAACATGAGAACAAAAAGAAACACGAGAAACCCAAGACTGTTCGGTAGTGACAATGCACCAAGCGCCTGCAATGGAAACGGAATTGTACTGAGCCACGCGAGCAATAGCCCTGTTCGCCATGATCCAAACAGCAGTTTCCCAAATCGAAAAAAAATAAGTGGAAAGAGAAGAGACCAGAGAATCGGAATCAGCCAAATATTGATAGCAATCAAATCGAGATGCAAGGTCTGCGACACGAGCACACTCATTCCCCACAAATGCCCATACGCATATTTGTTTGGAATCACCAACGCCTCCGGCACATCAACCCCAAGCACCTCGCGCCATCGCGCTTCGTTCCCAAACAACACAGGGAGCACCATATCTCCGGATGCCAGCTTTTGCTCCACAGCAAGATGTCGCCACACATCCCCACCCCACGGATTGATATGGGAAAGGGATAGGTACGAATGACCAAGGAGAGAAAAAAGAACAAGGAGAAATAACACCTGCGTCGTACGCTCTTTGGAAAAGATCAAGACGCCGAGCAGGACACTCAAGAGCGCATACAGTGGCAAAAAATAATGATGAATTGTTTGCCACGGAGAAAAAAGTACTTCCGTACTTCGAGACTGAAACAACATGAAAAAACCCAGAAGAAGTCCTGCGAGACAGAGGATAATGAGAAAAAAATGTTTTTTATGTACAATACTCACCAACACCCAACGTGATACTGGAGGAGAAAGCTCTTTTTCCTTTGTATACCCCATTTTTTGAGATGCGGTGAGAAGGATAAAACTCACGACAGCGACGACAACATAGATCCACCAAATACCTTCAGAACTTAGCTTGTACCAAACCGTTAGCACCGACGCGCCAAAACCAAGCAAAAAAAATGTGGTACTTACCGCAAAAATATAGGTAACGACACTCCCCCACTGCATCCGAAAAATTGCGTTCAGTAGATCACGCCACCATGACCCTACAACAAAGAGATAGAAACTAAACACCAGCACACCGAGCGCAACACTCTGCGTCCTTGTGAGATCAACATACAGCAGTCCCAGCACACACGCGAGCACTGCCCATTGTTTGATATGGATTCGTTGCATATATGCACATCATAGCAGAGTTGCTCCAATGAGGAAAGTATGATAAACATAGTCAACCGTTCCACCAAAGGAGAACCAGATGAACGGAAATGCATCCGACATCCGGTTCACTATCATGGACCGGATGAACAAAAAAATTGGTCTCACCGGCTTCTGTACAAGCCGGTGGATCACCCCGAACCAGATTACATGGTTTCGGGGAATGGCAACGCCCATCGTGACTGGGCTCCTTGCCACCGGCGCCACATACGCCGCCTTCTGGTGGTATGTATGGGTCTGGTGGCTGGACGGCCTCGACGGATCTGTCGCGCGCCAGTACCAGCGCGACGACATCGAGATTGCCCCGGACGATCCAGAGTTCGGAGCATATCTCGACGCCATGGTCGATAAAGCACAGATGGGATGGCTCCTTGCCACCATCGCGAGCTTTCGCGACCAGCTCCGTCGGGTCATCCCCCGAGACTACCGCCTCTCAGGGATGGTTGCCACCACCATCCTCCTCATTATCGAAATCATCCTTGCCAAAGTCCGTTGGACTGACCGCGGGGTGAATCGAAAGGATGATGGTCATCGAGACCTCCGGGCCACATGGCCCGGGAAGATCAAACTGGTCTGCGAGGTCGCAGGCGGTGGCGGGTTTATCCTCGCCATGACCCGCGACCCCGTATGGGCGGCATGGGTCGGCGTGGTCTCGCTGTGGCTCGCAGTCCCCCTCGGACTGATGAGCATCGGTGGGAAGCTGATCCGTCGGCGCATACAAAAATAACCTCTTTCCCTCTGATGCCGGAGACATCAGAGACGAACGACCCGCGCTTGGTACACGCGGGTCGGTTCATTTTTAGATTCCATACCGAAACAAACTCACGACTGCAAATCCAATCGCGAGCCCAAACATCCACGACGCAATCGTAAACAAATAGGGAGTCTGAAAAACCATTGCCAAAAGTGTGAGAAACACCGCGAGCACTTGTAAGAGCATTTTTATCTTTCCCCATCGATTGGCCATGTGAATCGTTTTGAATTTCACTTTTGCAACGAGCGCGCTTGTTATAAAAATAATTTCAATACCGAGGATGGCAATTCCAAGAAGGTAGTGAAAATTCTGAAAAACAACCAAGAGCACCATGGTGCCGATAAGTAATTTATCTGCGAGCGGATCAAACAACATTCCAAATCGCGTGATCCGATCTGTCGTTCTCGCCAATGAACCATCAAGCGCATCCGTCAGTGCGGCCAAAAGAAACAGCAAAATACCAATCTGATACTGTCCATATCCGACGAAAAAAAACACGACAGGCACCATCACAATTCTGCAGACCGTCAACAAATTTGGCGTGACGCGGTCAGGGAGCCAGCGCAGTATGGTCCAATACAAAAATCGATCATGAGGATGGACTTCCTCTGCCAAGATGTAGCAAAATAAATCTGGATGCGCGTCTTTGATTTTTTTGATTATTCTCATAGTCTACGGTACAATATGATCATTATTATACGAGATGACACACAAAATGACAATGCGAAAATTTTTTACGACAATCAACCACCCACTCGCATCCGCATGTGTTGGTGCTTGTTTGTTGGCGATAAATATATCATTCGCGCATAATCCACTCATCGGATATAGCGGACTTTTGTTTTATGTCATCGGATTTGGATTTGGTATTGGCCATCTGTTTTCCACATTCAACACAGCAGTCGAGCGTTTTTTTTGGGGATGTCTATCGCTCTTTGCACTGCAATTGATTCTCAACACGAGCATCTATTATCTTTTTGCTATCACTCCTCTCACCATGGTCATCTCACTCATCATACCATTCCTCTGTTTTCTCTTTCCGAGCACCGAGATGCATCCACCACCGTACAAAACATTTCTTGAAACAGTAAAAAAATACATCCACACAAATTCATGTCCAAGATTCCTCACAATCCTTTTCCTCGTCACAGAGTTCGTTCTCTATTTTGTCTTAATACAGCATCGGACTGACGGGCTCCTCCCGTCTCCGTGGACACCACTCAAACCATGGTTTTTTTTGTTGTTCGCCGTAGCAACCGTGCTTCTCTTTGGTGCTGTGGCAAAAAGCCGCAATGTGGTTCACCAAATACTTTTGTCAGCAATTCATTTCTTTCTCGTGTCCGGCGTGGCAGTCATCATCTACAAACTTGGATTTGGATTTGACGCATTTGTCCATCGAGCCACAGAAGTCTATATTCAACAACATGGAGTGATTCTTCCAAAGACGCCCTATTACCTCGGTCAATACACAATAGTTAATTGGCTTTCGAGTATGACGTCATCCACAATTTTTGCTGTGGATGTCGCACTCGTCCCCGTGCTTGCGTCACTCACACTCCCAGCTGGGGTTGCGTTCTCGCTCAAGCGAATCTGGCAAATTCCATTGTCATCTGGATTTCTTTTGGTCTGGATTATTCCATTTCTTCCATTTTTGACGTTGAATCTCACTACACCACACAATCTCGTACTCCTCTTTTCTCTCTTGATCGTCTTTGGTACATTGGCGTACGTGAAAAACAAATTTCCTCTTTCTATTCTTCTCTTGCTTTCCATTGCGAGTCTGATGACACACCCGCTGATTGCCACACCAATGGCGCTGTTTGTCCTGTCTGCAATTGTCGTACAATGGAAACGTTCATCCACACTCACGTATCTATCGCAGGGAGTCATCCTGATCATGATTGCAGTGATTATTCCCGTACTCTTTGCGCTATTGGCATGGACTCAAGGAAACCCACTCCCAACGATTGGTAACCCATTTCTCAAAATTCCAGAACTTTTTCAGCTTTTTGCCCGACCATACTGGTATGCAAAGACTTCACCACTCCCATTTGAGTTGGTCTACACATGGCATCGTCTGATTCCGGTCGTGGTCATTATCCTTGGTGCAATCGGGTGGTTTGGCATGAAGAAAGATACGCGCGTGACAACCCCTATATATATCGGATGTGCTGGATTTATTTTGTCTGCATGGCTTCTCCGCTCGTGGGTCGTATTTGCAGATGTCATAAGCTATGAACAAATCGACTTCCCACTCCGTCTTCTCAAAACAAGTTTGTTCTTTGTACTGCCATTTGCGATGGTGGCACTGTTCCGCATCGCCACGAAATTTCATCTTTTTTCCAACAGAAACAAACTGTACACTGCATCTTTCGCAATCATTTTCGCGCTGTTTTTTATGCTTTCACTCTACCTCAGCTACCCTCAGCGCAATCCCAAAGCACGATTCCCAGGACTCAACGTAACACAGGCGGATTTTGACGCAGTTGAATGGATTCACAATCAAAATGAACCAAAAAATAATGACTACATCGTTCTCGCAAATCAACTCGTCTCTGCGGCATCAATCACCAAGTACGGATTTGCAAAACACTTTGACACACCAGTCGGAGAACTTTTTTATTATTCTATTCCAACCGGAGGATTATTGTATGAGCAGTATGGAAAAATGTTGTATCAAGGGCAAAAACGCGAATTTATGGAATCTGCAATGAATTTGGTCGACGTGAATACCGCATACTTTGTTCTCAATCAATATTGGGCAAATAGCGACGACATTGCTGAAAGCGCAAAAAAAACCGCCGACAGCTGGTACCAAATCGACGATAGATCCGTTTGGATTTTCCAATATACGAAATAACGTAGCCCCCTATATATCCTCTACGCATGTTGTCTCTCGAACACCTGTGCTTCAAGGAGAGTAATTCGTTTCTTCAACTTCATAATTTCAAGAACCATGGCATCATCATCCTCTTGCGTCTTCTTTTCAAGTCGAGCAAGACTTGCTTTGATATCATCCAACTCACTGGAAATTTCGGCAAAGCGCGCATTCATGTGCAATTTCAAATCTTTAATATCATCTTTTGTCGCAAAGTTCTTGAGGTCGTCTTTTGTCGCAAAGTTCTTGAGGTCATCTTTCACAACCATTTCTTCCTGAAGAAACTCCATCAAATCCTGTAATGTGATATTTGCTTTTGGTTGCATACAAAGGTAATAATGGAAATACCATGAAGTATAAATAAACTATTGTCCACTGTCAACAGTACAACGCCATAATACTCTCAATGTAATTACCGCTGAGCTGAACCGTCTTGGGGATCGAGTTTCTCATCACTTTCAATTCACGACGGTGCTCTACACACCAGCGCATTTTTTCTTGCACATCCTGCATATCTCCCGCTTCAAATGTCCATCCATTTTCCCCTTGATCAATCAACTCCGCAATGCCTTCTATATTGCTCGCCAACACTGGAACGCCAAATGAAAAACTTTCAAAAATCACTGTCGGTGAATTTTCGTAGCACAAACTTGGCACAACGGTAACATCCGTATGAGCAAACAAGGCCGGCAATGCATCTCTTCCCACTCTACCATGCAAAATAATACCGGCACACCCTTCTGCGATATGTTGGACATGTGCCATGGCCGAACCATCGCCGACGATGTGCAATTGAACATTTCGGTATATTTCAAAAAATTGTTTGAATACTTGTGCCAAAAAAACAATACCTTTGTGATCTTCCACTTGCCCGAGATACAAAAATCTGGTGCTCGGAGAAGTCTCATAGTCGCTCATCGTTTGTCCGTAGTCTGATATGGTCATCGGATTTCTTACAACGACAAATGTGGATTTTGGAAAAAACCCGCGCTCCTCATAAAAACTTTTTAAAAACTTTGATGGAGAAATAACCACATCCGGCGACCCCATTAATCTTTTCATCACACACGTATAAAGCTTGGTTGGAAGACCTGCATATCGCCAACTCTTTTCCTTTGTCTTCAAAATAATGCCACTCGGTTCCACGAGCTGAACATCATGCACCGTATGTATATGATGAATGCCAAGCGAACGGATGACACGTGGAATAAGAAACCCAACGCCCATCAGATTGTGTGTATGCACCACATCCGGCTTTTCCTCTTTTAAAACCTGACGGACAAAACGAGCAGAACCCACATGAAACATGTCAATCACATGCCAAACACAACGAACCACAAACGAATGCTTGTGCGCGTCTGTGTAGTAAAAAAGATTTCGCGGTTTGAATTGGTGTGTTTGAAAAAATTTGAAATTTGTCCCGCATTGTGAGTTCCGCCATTCGGACGGACTCCGTCCAGAGGCGTGAGGATC
>Ga0066639_10001396_pt1 | contig 21488 bp, 28 predicted proteins | sample CryGeyCG2114_010_2_FD_59504 | JGI IMG/M metagenome (GOLD analysis project Ga0066639, IMG submission 59504) | Groundwater microbial communities from aquifer - Crystal Geyser CG10_big_fil_rev_8/21/14_0.10 | ecosystem: Environmental > Aquatic > Deep subsurface > Groundwater | place: USA: Utah...
TTACGGCGCGGGATTGCTAATCCCGTTTCCCTTGTGGATTCCCAGGTTCGAATCCTGGCGTGGGCGTTAAACCTATATATTTATATATTTAAACTGGTTAAATAAAATATGGAAACAGTAACGATATCAAAGAAGGAATATGAAAGGCTAAAGAGAGAGTCAGAGACAGATCACGAGCTGGTTGCTAAGATAAAAAGAAGCTTTGAAGATATAAAGCACGGCAGAGTAAAAAGATGGAAAAAGTCTAATTAGATTCTTTCTAGCAGTTTTATCACATATTTTTTATACTCATCCAGATTTTCTAGGATTCTATGAATAGTTGCTTGTTGTGTTTTCTTATCTCCTATAGCAACCCCCAAAACAACAGCAAATTTTTCGTAAAAAAGGAAGTAAAGTCTCTTTCCTCTAAATCTTTTTTCTCTGAAAAACGGAACCGTTAGTGGTTTTCCAACATCCCCTCCTTTCTCTTCAAGTTGGTCAAGAAACTTCTCAATTCTAAATCTATCAGAATTATCTAAATCTTCAAAACCTTCATCAAACTCTTTTGTAGTAAAGACCTTAAACATTCCTCGAAAAAGAATTTTAATCTTATATTTTTTTAGGCAATAGGATATATAATTTAACTAGAAAGGTAAATTAATACATAAAATTTGTTCTTCATCCGACAGCACAGTTATATGTTCCTAGAGAATAAAATTTGACATTTTAAGAATTTGATAATTTCTCTAATTATAAGGATTAATCTAAGGAATTAAGCAATGCTCAGATTTAAAAACCCTATAATCGAGTAGTTTATAGGAACTAATTATAGTTTAGTCAGGAACTTTGCAGATTCGTTCTGGTTCTTGGGCATGCTCAAGGATTATTGCCCACGCAGACTTGCGATAAGGGAGCATAATTCCTGGCATTTAAGTAAAATGGAAAAGTTTGATAAACTTGGTTTGAGCAAGAAAACAGTAGATGTATTCGAAGAACTGGGCTTTACTGAACCTACTGAAATTCAGGCAAGAACAATTCCTCCTATTCTTGAGGGTAAAGACGTAATTGGAAGTGCTTCTACTGGCTCGGGTAAAACAATTGCTTTTGCTTCGGGCATTCTTGAAAATACAGTTCCGGGTAAAGGAATTCAGGCCTTAATTCTTACACCTACAAGGGAATTAGCAGAGCAAATAGGAAAAGTGCTGGGAAAGTTTTCAAGAAAAACTGGTTTGAAAACAATCGAGGTTTTTGGAGGGGTTCCTATAGAAAGACAGTTTAGGTTGATAAGAGAGTCTGACATTGTTGTTGGAACTCCGGGAAGGGTTTTAGATCATTTAAACAGAAGGACACTGGATTTATCCAGGGTAAAAATTCTTGTTCTTGATGAAGCAGATAGAATGGTTGATATGGGATTTTTACCTGATGTTGAAAAAATAATTCGTGATTGTCCTAAGGAAAGGCAAACTTTATTATTTTCAGCAACTACTTCACAGGATGTTGACAGAGTTTCAAGGAAATATATGAAGAATCCCGTTGAGATAGCTGTTGAGAAATATGTTGATGCTTCTAAATTAAGACAGGTTTATTATAATGTCTCTCCGGATCAGAAGTTTTCTGCACTAGTTCATTTTCTTCAGAAGGAGAAAAATGGAATAGTTATGGTATTCAGCAATACAAGAAGAACTGTTGATTCTATTGCTATGAATTTAAAGAGATATAAAATAAACGCTCAGGCTATTCATGGAGGGCTTGATCAAAAGAAGAGGAGTAGAATAATTGAGCAGTTTCATAAGAATGAGGTTAATATTTTGGTTTGCACTGATGTTGCTGCCAGAGGTCTGGATATAAAAGGAGTTACTCATGTTTACAATTATGATATCCCTAAGACTGCTGAGGAATATATTCACAGGGTTGGTAGGACTGCGAGGGCAGGTGAGGAAGGAATAGCTGTTAGTTTAGTTTCAAATAGAGATTATGATAATTTCAGAAGAGTTATGATGGACGATTCTTTAAAGATTGAAGAAGCAGAGCTTCCTGAATTTGAGAGGTTAAGGCCTGTATTCAGGAAGGAGGATGATAAAAGATCTGGTGGATATTCCAGAGGGGGTTCAAGAGGAGGATTCAGAGGCAGGAGAGATTCTGGCAGAGGTGGCGGATCTCCTAGAGGCAGAGGAGGCTCAAGAAGTGGAAGAGATTCTGGAGAAAGAAGAGGCAATAGAGATAGAAGAGATAGTCGGAGAGGTGGTGGAAGTTATGGCCGAAGCCGTAGTAGTAGTGGAAACAGAAGAAGATAGTTGCTATTTTTATTAAAAAAGTTTATAAAGAATTCAGTTTCTAGATGTATATGTTAGAAAGAGGATTGTTTATTGTTTTTGTGTTAGTGCTTAGTCTGGGTTTTGTGACTGCTGGAGATATAACAATTAAAACTGTTCCTTTTCATGAAGTAGATATTGGAATTTATAGAGAATCTGGCGGAGGAACGGAATACCTTGAAATAATCCCTGAGAATTCTGGATTTCATGGAATTGTTGAGGTAACTTATAATAATCCTGATGTTAGTGAGGTGAAGATAAGTGTTTTGGTTGAAAAAGATGGGGTAGACCTTTTTAATGAGAAGCTTGGACCTTATAATCTGAAGGAACCTATAGAAATAGAGCTCTTTCCTGAGGGTTATGAAATTCCTGCTCATTTAGTTACTGAAGAAGGGACGGGAAATGGATCGGGCGAAGCTGAGACAGAGTTGAAAGATGAACCTGTTGAGGAAACCGTAAGTGCGAGTGCTGAATCTAAGTCTGTCGAAGAGGAAAGATCTGAACTATCAGACGGGGATAGTCCCGAGGGGAGTGCGGGATTAACTGGAAATGCTGTTCAGGGAAGTTCTTCGGGTTCTGGAAACTACATGTATTTTATAGTTGCTATAGTTGCTATTTTTGGATTGTTGCTTTTGTCTTTAGGTTATAAAATAAAGAAGAAGGGTTCTGGTCAGGTTGTTCAGACTCAAACTCCTTCTGAAAAGCAGAATCAGACTTCAGGGGCGAATGTTGCTCAGCCTTCTTCTGAAGCGGTTAAAGATAAATCAGGAGATTCTTCTAGTGATGTGGCTATTTCTGAGGTTGAGAAAAAAATTCAGGAGGCTGAAAAGAATCTTAAGAGATTAAAGGAAGAGGTTAAGATAAGAGAGATGGAGAAAAAGATTGAGCAGGAAAAAGCTGAGCTTGACAGATTAAAAGAGGGTTCTAAGAGCTGAGAAGAGATGGAAATTAAGGATATTATGAAACCTGCCGAGGTTATTGAAGGGAGGAGTCCTCTTTCTGAGGCGGCTAGAAAGATTGTTAAGAAAAATATAGGCAGTTTAATTGTCATGGATAAGGGGGTTATGAAGGGAATTGTTACTAAGGAGGATTTGTTAAAGCATTTTGGAAAAGATATTAGTGTTGATGAAATCATGACTAAAAAGATAATATCTTTGACTGTGGAGGATGGAGTTGATAAGGCAAGAGAGATTTTGAAAAATAATAGAATAAATGTTATTCCTATTATTGAAGGGGATAAGCTTGCTGGTATTGTTACGGGCAGGGAAATTATTAAGAATTATTGTGAACCTGGAGATGAGTTTTTACTTAGTTAAGTTTAATAAAAGAGGTTTGTTTTTGTTTAAATGGTTGTTAAATTAATAATTTTGTTGATGGCTGTTCCTACAGGATTTCTTATTTCATGGCTTGCTAGGGATGAACTTGTTGTTGGGAGGAAGTGGTTCAGAGTTTTGATTATTGTTTCTTTTTTGGGAACAATCTGGTTTTATTTAACTGGTTTTGATTATATTTCTCTTAGTTTTATGTTTATTCTGATTGTTAGTGCTATTAGTTATACTAAAAGTTTTGATAAGAGGTGGGTTGGTTAGTGTTTTTTAAAGATTAGAGTTATTATTGCTCCTAGAATACTTGCACCTATGTCTTTTAGAGAATCATGCCTCCCTATGTCACCGGGTCCGAAGAAGAATGCCCCTTCTCCCTGTCCGAAGAATGCGGTTCCGAGGTTTTCAAAGGCTTCATGGATTACTCCTAAAGCGATTATTGTTACTAAGGATATCCCTATTATTCTTAGTTTTGGATATTTGTTTTTTAGCATGTCTGAAGACATTACTGCTAGGACTATTCCTGCGAAGAAGTGTATGTATTTATCATATCCAATTCCTATAAATGAGAGATTGTAAAATCCGAATGCTCCTAAATTATGAAGGATGAAAAGGATTCCTAGTAGGGAGAATCCGAGGTTGGTTAGTTTTATTTTATCTTCGTAAAGATAGACTATTAGAAGGATTGCCATCATAATTAATGAATCAAATTTAAATTCGCTTTTGGCGTATATGCTGTAAATTTCAAGAATAACGAGAATGAATATGAACAGCCATAGGATTAGTATGTTGTGTTTATTAGTTAAGGAGGTCACTTTATTTCCTTTGTCTTGAGTACCATTCATCTCTAAACTCTTTAAGTTTATGGGGATTGCTCATTAATTCTCTAAATTCTTCATCAGGCATTGCCTCCTTTAAGAAAAACCTATCATTTAATTTTGAATAGATTTCGCGGTTATCTCCTTCTTCTAGCCTTCTTACAAAACTCTCGGGGAAGAAGGCTTCTTCAGTCAATCCCCCATAAGGGCTTTTAAGAGCATCCCACAATTCTTCGGAATTAATAAGCTCTCTAGATGATAGAACATAAACATCCGTTCCCGGATAGTCAGGTCCTGATCCTTTTCTTCTATCCCAGTAAAAATAAACTTCGGTAGGTCCGTTCTGTCTGGTTGTCATAACTGAACTGTAATTTTGTTGGTTACCTGAGTCACATGAAGAACCAAACAATCCTCCCGTGAAAATAATTCCTGCCAATCCCATAATCTTTACTTTAGGAAAAACCATTTTAAGCACACTGATTTCCGTTGCATCCATTAGTGCAAACTTCCACAACCATACAACCATTTTGAGTCCCAGGTCTATGTTTCCATACACAGGCTTTTGTTCCCCCCGTGTTTTCATTACAGATTTCCTCATCTTCAGGCCAACAACCATTTGGTTCTGTGTATCTACAAGGGTCTCCTGGACCGCCACTTCCGGGAGAGTCTGATGCTGCATAAATAATATTCTCATCAAATGCAAATAACATGTTCGCAAAACCTCTGTCTAGGTAGAAGTCAGTTCCTAGTTCAAATCCAGGATTATCCTGTTCTAGAATATTTCCCAAATCTCTAAGGGCGTCTTTTTCTTCTCTTGTCAGGCTGTTAACAATTTCTTGACCTTCAGGACTTCCTATAAGGACCTCGATTATCTGCTCATCGGAGTAAGCCATAATAAGGGCCTCTTTTTCAGGTGATAATTGACTTGCTGCATCATAAATCATGTTTAGGGCTTCATCTTCTGTAAAAATATTCGAAGCTCCTTCAACAGCAACAAGTGAAAGCATTGATAATAAAACAAGACCTAGGGCGACAAACGCTACCTTTCGGTGTGAACTCCTTTTAAATTCCATATTTTAGCTAGGGCGAACTTATATTTAAATCTTTTTCTTAAAAATTTTCTACTGATGAGGGTAACGGATTGAGATATTAAACTAGAGTAAGATATAAAAGGGCTTTTTCTGAAGTATAGAGATGTCTGAAAAAGATTATACCGAAGAAGAGATACTGAAATTTTGGAAAGAGAATAAGATTTATGAGAAATCTAAAAAGCAGAATTTGAAGGGAGATAAGTTCTATTTTATGGATGGACCTCCTTATGCAACCGGGCATATCCATATGGGGACTGCTCTGAATAAAGCTCTTAAGGACGTTGCGATGAGGTTTCAGAGATTAGATGGGAGAGATGTTTTTGATAAGCCTCTTTATGATACTCATGGGGTTCCTATTGAACTTCAGGTTGAAAAGGAAATAGGCAGCAAGTCCAAAAAAGACATTCACAAGTTTGGAGTAAAGAAATTTATTGAAAAGTGCAAGAGTTATGCTACCCAGTATATTGATGTGATGAATGATGAGTTCAAGGATCTGGGTGTCTGGATGGATTGGGAAGATACTAGGATGACGTTTGATGATAAATATATTGAAGCCATTTGGGATGTGATGAAAAAGGCTGATGAAAAAGGCCTATTATATTTAGGGCAGTATCCTGTTCATTTGTGTCCAAGATGCGAGACTGCGGTTGCTTATAACGAGATAGAGTATAGTAAAAGAGAAGATACTTCTGTTTTTGTGAAGTTTCCTTTAAGAGATAAAGAGAATACGTTTTTGATAATATGGACTACTACTCCCTGGACTCTTCCTGCTAATACCGGGATTATGGTTCATCCTGATTTTGATTATCAAGAAATTCAGGTTTCTAATGGAGAGAAATGGGTAATTGCCAAAGGGTTAGTTGAAGGGATAATGAGCAAACTGGATGTTGATTATAGTTTAGGTGAAGAGTTTAAAGGGAAGGAAATGAAAGACTGGAAGTATGAAAATCCTTTGAAGAAAAATTTGAAATTAAATATTAAAAATGGAGAAAAAGTTGTTTTGTCTTCGAGGTTTGTTACATTGGAAGATGGCTCTGGATTAGTGCATTGTGCTCCGGGGCATGGAAAAGAAGACTATGAAGTTGGTAAAGAGAACGAATTGGATGCCCCTTGTCCGGTTGCTATTGACGGCACTTTAACTGCTGAAGCTGGAAAGTATGAAGGTAAGAAGGCTAGAGAGGTTAATGCCGAGATAATTTCTGATCTGGAGAAAGATGGATTTTTGGTTTATAGTCATAAGTATAAACACGATTATCCTGAATGCTGGAGGTGTCACACTCCCTTGCTTATGGTCTCACTGCCTCAGTGGTTTTTGAAAATTTCAGATATTCATGAAAGACTCTTGGAAGAAAATGAAAAGGTTAACTGGGTTCCTTCTTGGGCTAAGTTAAGGATGAAGGCATGGCTTGAAGGCATTTCTGACTGGCCGATTTCAAGAGAGAGATATTGGGGAACTCCTTTGCCGATATGGACTTGTGATAAATGTAGTGAGAAGAGGGTAATTGGGAGTTTTGAGGAGTTGAGAGAGTTGTCTAAGGTTAAGAGTTTTGAAACACATAAGCCTGAAATAGATGAGATTAAGTTTGATTGTTCTTGTGGTGGAAAAATGACTAGGGTGAGTGCTGTTCTTGATGTGTGGTTTGATTCTGGAGTTTCGAGCTGGGCAATGTTGGATTATCCTTCTGATAAGAAGAGTTTTGAGAAGTATTGGCCTGCTGATTTGAATGTTGAAGGAACTGACCAGTTTAGAGGCTGGTGGAATTCTCAGTTGATTTTATCAGTTATAGGTTTTGATAAAAAACCGTTTGAGAGCATTGTTGTTCATGGAATGGTAATGGATATTTCTAAGAAGAAGATGAGCAAGTCTTTAGGAAATTATACTTCACCTTCTGAGGTTATTGAGAAATATGGAAGGGATTATTTGAGATATTATCTGACTAGGTCATCTAAGGGAGATAATTTTTCTTTTAATGAAAATGATTTTAAGGAGATGCAGGGAGTGTTCAGGGTTCTTTCTAATATCAACAGGTTTGTGGATCAGACTATGAAGGGCAAGCAAGTTTTGAGGGCTGAAGATAGATGGATTTTATCAAGGTATAATTCTATGATTTTGGAGGTTAAGGAAGAGTATAGGAAGTATAGATTTTATTCTGCGATTAATAAGATTGAAGAGTTTTTGGTTAGAGATTTTAGTAAGACTTACGTTCAGATGATTAGGGAAAGGTCTGATGAGGTTTTTGATATAATGAATGAAATTAGAATTGGAGTTGTCAAATTATTTGCACCTGTTATTCCGTTTATTTCTGAGAAGATATGGCAAGGGCTTAGGGAGAGTAAATTTGTTTCAGAGGAGTCCGTTCATTTGAGTGTGTTGCCTAAGGCTGATGAAAAGAAGATTAACTCTGATCTGGAGAGAGAGTTTAATGTTGCTCTTGAGGTTATTGAAAAAGGTCTTGCTGAGAGAGATAAGGAGAAGATTGGATTAAGATGGCCTTTGGGGGATGCTAAATATGAGGCTGGTAGAGAAATTTCTTCTGAGATTGAGGAGATTATTGCAAGGCAGTTGAATGTTAAGAAGGTTTCAGGTAAGGTTGGGAAGAGTACTAAAGTTGTTCTTAATACTAAGTTAACTGAAGAATTAGAGACTGAAGGTTTTGCAAGGGAATTAGCAAGGGCAATACAGGCTCAGAGGAAAAAAGAAGGTTTGGATAAAGAAGATTTGATTGAACTAAAAATAGGGGCAGATGAAAAAATGGCTAAAAGGCTTGAAAAATTAACCGAATTTTTGAAAAACAGGACTGGTGCTGATAGTTTAGAGTTTGAATCTGTCGACGATAAAAATTCATTGACTATTAGAGAAAATAAATTTTCGGTAAGTTTTACACGTAAAAACATTTAAATACTAGAGGTGTTTATTTTTGTGATATTGTTACCAGCATATAATGATAGCTAACGAGGAATTTTTAAGTCAGTTGAGGAAGATATTTGACTTAAATCTTTATGAAGTAAAGGTTTGGGCGTCTATACTTTCAAGAGGAGTTTCTACTGCTGGTGAGTTGAGTAATATTTCTGATGTTCCTAGATCAAGAACTTATGATATTTTGGAGTCTCTTGAGAAGAAAGGTTTTATTGTTATGAAGCTGGGTAAGCCGATTAAGTTTATTGCTTTGAAGCCTGAAGAGGTTATTGAGAGAGTTAAGAAAAATATGGTTCAGAATGCTCAGGAGAAAGCTAAGAGGCTTGAGAGATTGAAGGATGAAGATGTTATTGATGAGTTGAACACTCTTTATGATAAGGGGATAAAGTTTATTGAACCTGCTGATTTGTCAGGGAGTTTGAAAGGAAGGTCTAATTTGTACAATCACCTTGATATGATGATAAGAAATGCCAAGAAAAATACTACTATTATAACAACTGAAGAGGGTTTGAATAGAAAGATGGGGGCTTTGATGCCTGCTCTTGAGAAGGCCAAGAAGAGAGGGGTTGATATAAGGATTGCTGCTCCAATTACTGCTAATAATTATGCCGTTGCTAAGCAGTTGTCTAAGGTTGCTGAGGTAAGGGGATTAGATAAGGCGCATGGAAGGTTTGCTATAATTGATGATTCTCAAATGATGATGATGCTTCTTGATGATAAGGAAGTTCATCCGAATTATGATACTGGAGTATGGTTATCTAGTGATTTCCTTGCTAATTCTATGAGCCAGATAATGGGTCATGCGTGGTCTAATTTTACTCCTTTTAGTAAGGTTAAGGTAAAGTAATTATTCTGCTAGGCTTCTTAGCTCTGATTTGAACACTCTTTTTATCTGTTATTGTGGCAAAAACTTAACATTTATAAATAAAAGTGCTCTATTTATTTTATGGCTTTAGATTTCTATGTAAATTACTGGGCGGTTATTATTGCTGCAGTTGTGAGTTTCTTTGTGAGTTGGATTTGGTATGGTCCGCTTTTTGGAAATATGTGGATGAGGCTATCCGGGTATACTAAAAAGAATATGACTAAGGATCAGAAGAAAGGAATGGGTGGAAAGATGGTCACTGCTCTGATTGCTCAGCTGGCTATGGCTTTTGTTGTTGCTGTTTTAATTTCAAGTATAGGAATTAGTGAGATTACTGATGTAATATTTTTTGCATTTTTGCTTTGGTTGGGACTTATTGCTTCTATAATGATAGGTTCTGTTCTATGGGATGGTAAACCAATGGCTTTATTCTGGCTTAATTCTGTACACTGGCTTGTTATTATTGAGATTATGGCTTTGATTGTCTCTTCTTGGAGATAATTTTAAATAGTATTGGGAGTTTTTTTCTTTATGAAGTCTAAGAAAATATGGATGTGGATTGTGATTGTTGCGGTTATTATTGTAGCCGGAGTGTTTGCATTTTCTAGTTTTGGAAGTTCTTCTGATGGAAATTATGATAATTTTGCTATGTGTTTAACTGATGCGGGTGCGAAGATGTATGGTGCGTTCTGGTGTCCTCATTGTGATAGTCAAAAGAAAGAGTTTGGAGCTAGTTTTGAGCATGTTAATTATATTGAGTGTTCTAATCCTGATAAGTCTCAGAATGCTGAATGCAATGCGGCAGGAATTGAGTCTTATCCTACCTGGGAGTTTGCTAATGGACAGAGAGTTAATGGAGTTATTGGGTTGAATCAATTAGGAGCTTTAACGGGTTGTGAAGCTGTAGAAGATCCTGAAGCCTAGATTTCTATTGTTATTTTTTCTGTATTGGCACCCAGGTCGTCTAGTGCTTTTTTTACATCTACTACGAATTGCATTGGTCCGCAGATATAGAAATGTTGTGAGAAGTCTTTGATGTTTTCTTTTAGGAGTTCTTTGTTTATTCTGCCTTTTTTGTATTCGGGTTTGTCTTCTCTTGTTAGTGTTAGTATTGGTTTGAAATAGGATTTTAGTTCTTCTTCTAAGATTATATCTTTTTGATATTTATTTGAGAATATTAAGTTATTTCCTTCTAGTTGATTGTCTTCTTTTAATTGTCTGAATATTGCTATGAAGGGAGTTATTCCTGCTCCTGCAGCTATGAATGTGCCTTTGCCTTTGTATTTTATTGCTCCCCAGATGTCTCTTATTATTAATTCATCTCCTTCGTTTAGTTTTGATAGTTTGTCTGTTATTCCTTCATGTTCAGGATATACTTTTATTATGAATTCCAGATTTTTGTCTTTGTTTAGAGATGTGAAGGTGAATGGTCTTTTTTCTTCTTTTAGTTCAGAGGTGTTTATTGATACTTCTGTAGCCTGCCCGGGAGTGAATTTGTAGTTTTCTGGTTTTTCAACTGTGAATTTTATTACATCGTGTGTTACATTCTCTTTTTTTATTATTTTTACTATGTGCTCCATTTATTCTCCGATAATTTTTACCATAACTCTTTTGTTTCTCTGTCCGTCGAATTCTCCGTAGAATATTTCTTCCCATGGGCCGAAGTCTAATTTTCCTTCTGTGATTGCTATTACTACTTCTCTTCCCATTATTGTTCTTTTTAGATGTGCGTGGGCGTTATCTTCTCCTGTTAGATTGTGTTTGTATTTATTTACATCGTAGGGGGCTAGTTTCTCTAACCATTCTAAGAAATCTTGTTTTAATCCTGATTCTTCATCGTTTATGAAAACTGAGGATGTTATGTGCATTGAGTTTATTAGACAAAGTCCTTCTTTTATTCCTGATTCTTTTAAACAGGAATTTACTTCTTGAGTTATGTTTAGTATTTCTTTCTTGTTTTTTGTGTTGAATGTTAGATGTTTTGTGTAGGATTTCATATTTTTTGAAGTAATTAAGGATATAAAAAATTATTCCTCAATAAAACCGCCTTTTTGGAGACTCCATAGTTCTCTGTATATTCTGCTTTTGCTTATTAGTTCTTTATGGGTTCCGGTGTTTATGATTTTTCCTTTATCCATTACAACTATTTTATCAGCATGCATTATTGTGGATAATCTGTGGGCTACTATTATGGAGGTTCTCCCTTCCATTAACTTCTTTAGCGCTTTTTGAATTTCAAACTCTGTTTTGGAATCTAGGGCAGAGGTTGCCTCATCTAGAACCAGTATTCTTTTATTAGATAAGATTGCCCTTGCTATCGCTACTCTTTGTTTCTCCCCTCCTGAAAGTTTTATTCCTCTTTCTCCAACTATTGTCTTTTCTTTTTTAGGGAGACTGTTTATGAAAGCACCTAATTGTGCAAATCTTATTGCCTGCCAGACTTCTTCTTTTGTTGCAGATGGTTTAGAGAATGCGATATTATTATAGATAGTGTCATCAAACAACACAACGTCTTGAGGGACCATTGATAATTCTGATCTTAAGGATTCTTGTTTTACCTCTTTTATATTTTTTCCATCTATCAGGATGCTTCCTTCAGTTACATCGTAGAGTCTATAGAGCAGTTTGATAATTGTTGTCTTTCCGCTTCCTGAGTGCCCGACTAATGCAACTTTTTGATTGGGTTTGATTTCGAGGTTAATCCTTTTTATTACGTCTGTTGAGTCATATCTGAATTTTACGTCTTTAAATTCGACTTCTCCTTTTTGAATTTTAAGATTAATTGCGTTTGGGTTATCCTTAACTTCCTGTTCTTCTTTATCATATTTGAACAATTCCTGCAAGTCTGCCATTGATTTATAAAGCCTCCTTATTCCATGGACGAATCCAAAGAGAGGGCCCATAAGACTTCCGTAAGCGGTGTACATGAAAGCAACAGTTCCGATAGTTATATCCCCTCTTATGAAACTTAGAATCGGAAATAGAACAACAAAGAAAGTTCCTAAACCTATTATGAATCCCTGTCCTGATGTAAGAAGCCTGTATTTATCTTCATAAAATATTCTCTTTTTTCTGGTAAGGTTTACAACACTAGAGAATTTTCTTTTTACATAGGTCTCTTTTCCGTAGTATTTTACGGGTTCTATGTTTGTGAGCGCGTCTGCTATCATTGCTTTTTCTCTATCGTCTGCTTTATTAGCCTCTAAATTTGATTCCTGGGCTTTATTTATAAGGTAAATGCTGAAAACTACAAAGATTATTGCTGTAATGAATACTGAAATTGCTGTTAAAAAATCAAAATAGAGGAATGAAACTCCTACGAGAATTACCTGTACTATTACTGGAAGAAGATTGAATACAATGATATCAGTCATTGTTTCTGTTGCTGAAGATCCTCTGTTTATTCTTGATATTAAACTCCCGGTCTTATGAGTTGTATGGAATCTATGGGATAAATCCAGAACCTTGCCGTAAAACTTTTTTTTCAGGTCTGCTACTATGTTATTGTCTTGTCTGACTATCAGATACATTCTGAGCCATGAACTTACAAAAATGACTATTATTGAGAATACAAAGACAACTCCTACAATGATTAAATTGGTTAATAGGGCATCCCTTGTTATGCTTCCAGCTACAAACTCTGCTCCTGAATCTACTACTGCTCTGAAAAGATATTTCTCCAAAAGCCTGAATGATTCTATTATTAGGACTATGAACATAAGACTTATGAACATCCATTTGTAGGGCTTTACGACTTCCCAGTATAGCTTCATGTTGTGTCTGAAGTCTATCTTTTCTCCGCTTTTGCCTTTCAGCATTTATGGCTAAGGGTTAAATCTGTTTTAAACATTTCTCCATTAGATAATCTTAAATATCGGGCTTTCTCAGGGTTTTGATGGATGGAGATAAAATAATCAGGGAAGCTAAGGAGGAATTTGAGTCTTTTAAGAAAGAGCATAATCTTAAAGCTGGATATGATGAGTTGAATAAACATTTTCATGTAAGTGATCATTTGGTTAGGGATGGCTATGCTCCTGGAGAGCTTTCGAGGAATATTTGTGTTAGGGCGAGTAATTTTATTATGGGCTGGGCTAATTATTTGCATGGTTTATTGATGCCAAATCCACATCATTTGATTTCTGTTAATGAGAGTAAGATGCTGAGTGATGTTGATAAAAAGGAAGTTACTGATTTGATATCTTCTATAATGTCTCATAATAGTAAGGAGTTGGTTGTTCATTTGAAGAATAATCCGGCAGATGATGCAAAGATGATTGATGAGTTTCTTGAAGTGTGGAAGAACGATTTATTCCCAAGAGTTGAGAAGATTATGGTTAAGATTAACGAAGGCTGGAATAAGAAATAAATTTATAAATGATTGTTATATTAATATAACAGATGTTACAAAATTATAACAGATATAAAGTTTTGAAAGTTTTTTTAGATAATCCTTTGGAAAATTTTGGATTAAGGGAGATTTCAAGAATTGTTAATTTAGCTCCTGTTTCAGTATTAAATTATTTAGCTGAATTTGAGAAAGAGGGAGTTATTATAAAATCTATTAAAAAAGGAAATCCAATTTATTTCTCTAATCGAGATAGTGAGAAATTTAGATTATATCAAAAGATAAGTATTTTTTATGAGTTGAATAATTCAGGGCTAGTTGATTATCTTTGGGATAAATTGTCTCCTGAGACTTTGATTTTATATGGAAGTTATTCTAGGGGAGAAGCAGTTAATGAGTCAGATATAGATATTTTTGTTATTGGTAAAGAAAAGAGAGTCGACTTAGGTAAATTTGAGAAAGAGTTTCAAAAACGAATTAATGTTCTTTTTGAGAGTCGTATTGATAATGTTTCAAATGAGTTAAAGAATAATTTAGTCAATGGAATAATCTTGAAAGGCTATTTGTATGTATTGGATGAAAATAAGAATAACAAAAGACAAGGAAAGGGCAAAGTCGATATTAAAGATGGTAAAAGATAGAGAGAATTTTATTAGGAGTGTTGAGAAGATTAATCCATTTCATACGATAATTGCTGAGAATTACTATGAGATTATCAAAGAATTATGCGTTGCTCTTGCATTAATTGAAGGTGTTAAGTTTATTGGAGAGAGTGCTCATAAGGAATTAATAACTCATACTAGGAAATATGATGAAATATTTGATAGAGACAGAGAAATTATTCAGGATTTACGAATAAGGAGAAACAAGAGTTCTTATGAAGGAAAACCATTTGATGAAATTTATTTTGTGAATCATAAAAATAAGATTTTAGAGATAATTAGTAAGTTTAGGTTGTTGGTTGAAAGTAGAGTATAATAAAAGTTAAATATTGATTTTATTTTTGGGATGTATGCCTGAAGGATTTGATATTAGACCCATTCACAAGAAATATGTCCCTAAGATTAAAAAAGTCCGTAATTGGGGAGGAATAGTCGCCTTATCTGGAATTGCGATAGCGGGGGCTTCAATATATATTGATGTTAATCACACCAATAGTTTTTTAGATAATCCAGAGGTCATTGAATATAAAGACGTAAGGGAGAGATTATCTAATTTGGAGACTCCAATTAGTAAAGCTGAGAGTGCCGTGGAATCACTAGAAGGTATTTCTTCGAGAATTGTGGATTCAGGACAAGCAAGAGATTTAATTATTCAACCACTTTATGATGAAAGAGCTAGACTTGCTCATAGAGTTGAAAATTTAAGGGACATTCCGGTAGTAAAAGACTACATTCAGGCGAAATCCTTTGATTTTTCTGACTTGGCTGGATTAGTACTTGGATTGGGATTAGTTTATATCGGATTTAAAGGAGCAGAGATAGCTGAAAGTGTGATTTCGGAAAGAGAATCTCGGGAGATAGCCGATTATTTAAGACAATTTTAACCAAATATAATCCTTGCATCTACTACTATTGCTTCTTTTGAATTAAGGATTAATGGATTAATATCTAATTCTAAAATGTTCTTTTTCTTTTTTGGAATTTGAGATACTTTTACGAGTATTTTTTTTAGTTCTTTTGTGTTTAGGGTTTTTCCTCTGAAACCTTCGAATATTTTTTTTGATTTTAGCTCAGACATCATTTCTTCTGCATCGTGTTCTTTTATCGGGCATTTTCTTATAGAGATGTCGTTAAATAGTTCAGTGTAAACTCCTCCAAAACCTAAGACTATTACGTGTCCAAAGACAGGATCTTTTTTTATTCCGATTAAGAATTGCTCTCCTTCGTAGTATTTCTGAACCATTATTCCTTCTAATTTTATCTTTTTTTCTATTGAGTTTTTTACAAGGCTATCAAATGTTTTTTTGATGTTTTCGTGTTCTTTTACTATCTTTATTCCGTTTACTTCTGTTTTATGTAAGGCTTGTGGAGAGATTATTTTTAGAACTAGTGGAGGATTGAGAGTTATTTGTTCGTATTTTCTTACTAGTTGATTTTCAGATACTGGAATGTATTTTTTAAGAAACTTTTCTGCTTCAAAGCTTGTGCACACTCTTTTTTTCATATTAATATTTGTTTTCTATGATTAAAAAACTATTCCTTTAGATATGGAATTTTCTTTTTTATTTTCAGGAATGCCAAATTAAGGATCAGTACTACTAAGGAGACTCCTAGTATGACTGCCCAATCTGTAATATTTAGAGTAGTTGCTCCAAAGAATTCTCTCATTGGAGTGTATATTAGAAGTAATTGTAATCCTATTGAGGCAATAACTGCCGCTACAAGGTATTTGTTTGAAAACATTCCTATCTTGTATTCGGATCTTACTGTTTGCAATCTTACAAATTCCATTACTATTAAAGCTGTAAAGGCGAGAGTTTGTATTTTTTGCATGTAGTTTAGTTCATCTAGGCCAGCATAGGCTATAATGCCCCAGTAGAATACTGCCAAAACTCCAATTGTGATTATGGCTGATACATAGAATAGACTGATTAGTGCTTTTTTATTTAGTATGTTTTCTTCTGGTTTTCTTGGAGGTTTATCCATTAGTCCTTTTGGTTTAGGATCAAGGCTTAGAGATAACGCTGGTAATCCGTCAGTTATAAGGTTAGTCCAGAGGAGCATTAGTGCAGTTAGTGGCAGAGGCATTGATAGCAGAATTGCTATAACTATAATCATGACTTCTGCTAAATTTGAGGATAGAAGATAGTTAATGAATTTTCTTATATTTTCGTATATTCCTCTTCCTTCTTCTACTGATTCTACTATGCTTGTAAAGTCGTCGTCTTGTAAAATCATATCGCTTGACTCTTTTGCAACTTCTGTTCCTTTTATTCCCATAGCTATTCCTATGTCTGCTATTTTCAGGGCTGGAGCGTCATTTACTCCGTCTCCGGTCATTGCTACTATGTGGCCTTGTTCTTGCAAGAGTTTTACTATTTCTAATTTATGTGTCGGTTCTACTCTTGAGAATATTGAGACTTCTTTTATTGTTTTTATTTTCTCTTTTTGACTTAGATTAATAAAGTCGAGTCCGTTCATTGATTTTCCTTTTATTCCTATTTCTTTTGCAATTGCTTCTGCTGTATGTCTGTTATCTCCTGTGATCATTATTACTCTTATTCCTGCATCGTTGCATTTCTTTATTGAGGATTTTACGTTGTCTCTTGGCGGGTCAATCATGGCTTGCAGACCTACAAATATTAGTTTCTCTTCTAGTTCTCCTTTCTTTTCTTTATATGCGAATGCTAATACTCTTAGTGAGTTTTTTGCAAATTCTTCGTTTTTGTTTAGGATTTGTTTTTTTGTTTTTTCTGTTAGAGGTATTGCTTTTCCTGCTATTAGAATTTTTGAACATCTGTTGAGGATTACTTCAGGGGCTCCCTTTGAAAAGACGTATTCTTTTCCTGATTTTAGGTTTTTGTTTATTGTGCTCATCATCTTTCTTTGAGAATCAAATGGGATTTCTCCTACTCTTTTCCAGTTTTTATCTAAACTCTTTGTGTCCATTCCTGCTTTTTCTGCACTTACTAGCAAAGCTGCTTCGGTTGGGTCGCCTTTCATTTCTATTTGTTTTGCATCTTCTTGTAAAAATGAGTTGTTACATAGTGCGCCTATTCTGAAAATGAAAGCTTCTTTTGTTGGAAGGTCTTTTCCGTTGTTTGTTATTTTCCCTTCTAATTGATATCCTGAGCCTGAAATTTCGTATTCCTTTAGATTTATGTACGCTTTTCTTACTGTCATTTCGTTTCTTGTTAGTGTGCCTGTTTTGTCTGAGCAGATTATTGTTGTGCTTCCTAGTGTTTCTACTGCGGGTAATCTTCTTACTAGGGTGTTTGTTTTTACCATTTTTCTTACTCCTAATGCTAAGGAGATGGTAACTATTGCTGGAAGTCCTTCTGGTACTGCGGCGACTGCTATTGCTAAAGCGGTTAACAACCAGACTTTTGATGCTATAAGGAAGTCTGTATAGTTTCCTTGGAATAATAAGCTCCAGGCTCCTTCTTTTGATACTCCTACTATGAAAATTAGTATTGCTATTATTATGACTGCAATTCCTACCCATTTACCAAATGAGGCTAGTTTTCTTTGTAGAGGGGTTTGTTTATCTTTTACTTCGCTTAGGGAGTCTGCTATTTTTCCTATTTGTGTTTTCATTGCTGTGTCTGTTACGACTGCTTTTCCTCTTCCTTTTGTTACTAGTGTTCCAGAGAAGACCATGTTTTTTTGGTCGGCTATTGAAAGGTTTGTTTTTAGTGAGTTTATTACCTTAGAAACAGCTGTTGATTCTCCGGTTAGGGATGATTCTAATAATTGTAGATTGTTACTTTCTATTACTCTTGCATCTGCAGGGACTTTGTCTCCTTCTTCTAGTATTATTATGTCTCCTGGAACTATTTCTGAAGAGTCTATGAATACTATTTTTCCGTTTCTTAGAACTTTTGATTTTAGTGCTGAGTATTTCTTTAGTGCTTCTATTGCTTTTTCTGCTTTGTATTCCTGGAAGAATCCAAAGAAGGCGTTGAATATTAGGATTACTGCGATTACTGCTGAGTCTTTGTAGTCTTTTGTTAGGAATGAGACTATTAGTGCGAATAGGAGTATGTAAACTATGAAGTTTTTGAATTGTCTTAGAAAGATTATTAAGGGTTTTATTTTCTTTTTTGAGGTTATTATGTTTTTTCCGTAGATTGCTCTTCTTTTTTCTACTTCTGTATTTGTTAGGCCTTGTTTTTCTTTAACGTTTAGGCTTGTCAGTGTGTATTCTTGTGATTTATTGTAATACTGCATTATATTTTCCTCTTTTTACCTCGTAAAAGGGGAAATTTTGTATTTAAAGGTTGTGAGTATTTTTGAGAAAATTTATATAGTGGAGTGTTTTGTTTAGATTATGACTTTGTTTATGTATTATGGTGAGGAGTGTGTGCATTGTCATACTATGATGCCTATGCTTGAGAGAGTTGCTAAAGAAACCGGGAAGAAGGTTAAGCAATTGGAAGTTTGGCATGATTCTGCTAATAGGAAGAAGATGGAGAAGATTAATACTATGAAATGTACTGGAGTTCCGTTTTTTTATAATGATAAAACTGGCAAGTCTATTTGTGGTGCTACTTCTTATAATAAGTTGAAAGCTTGGGCAGAAGGGAAATAATCTTGCTAAAGAGGGATTACTAAAAGTTTAAAAAACTAGATAATATATAGATTTATGGAGAAAGTTAGGGTTATCTCAAAAAAGAATAAAGATAGAAGAATTAAAGAATTAAAGAAGATAATCGTAGATATTAGAAATAACCCTAAGGAGTATAAGGAAGTTAGGAAGATTTTAGTCAATTAAAGAATAGCTTCTCTTTAGATCTTCATATTTATAGAATGTGGGAGTTCTGAGTTTTCGGTTTAAATTTACCATGCGATAGGATTTTAGAGAAGCAGAGTTTTTTAGCGTTTTTTCATCATTTGAAAAGACAAGATCGCAATTTTTGATACTTGCGTAAGCTATAATTTTAAAATCGTTTTTTATTCTAGTCCATTGCTTTCTTCCTCCAAATTTCTTATATTCTCTAAAATAATTTTTTGCTAGCCCATCTATTTCTTTTGTGTCATTGAATAGCCTGGTTTTTACAATTCTGTCATAGACTTTGAGAACATTTTTTGCTCTCCTTAATTCATCCCTGATAGTCTTAAAATTATGAATTACAAATTTATCATCTTTTATTAATTTCTCTGCTAGCTCAATACCTCTTTTGTCCTCAATTATTTTTCCGTAAATGTTTGTGTCTAATATTACATTCGCCATTCTAACTGGTTTATTTTTAGATATTTAAAGATTCCCTGATTGATTGTATAAAGTAATTTTTAGTTAGTTATTTAAATTGTATCTGGTTTATTTGTAAAAGAGATGGGTGAGAAAAGTATTGCTAAATTTGAGGTGAAGTTCCTGCAGGTTCTTAATGAGACTGGTAAGGTTGATGAGAAACTTATGAAAGGAATTTCTTCGTCTCTTATTAAGCAGATGTATGAGAATATGATTCTTGCAAGAGCTTTTGATGAAAGGGCTTTAAAATTACAAAGACAGGGAAGAATAGGAACTTATGCTTCAGTTCATGGACAGGAAGCGTGTCAGATTGGGAGTGCTTTAGCTGTTAGCAAAGATGATTTAATATTTCCTGCTTTTAGGGAGAATAGTGTTTTTCTTGTTCGTGGAATGCCTCCTGAGAGATTATTTCAGTATTGGGGAGGGGATGAAAGAGGTTTAGATATACCTAAAGATGTTAATGTATTTACTCCGGCAATAACGGTTGGAGGCCATTTACCTCATGCGGTTGGAGCTGGAATGGCTTTTAAGTATCTTAAACAAAAGAGAGTTAGTTTAGTTTATTTTAGTGATGGAGCAACTTCAGAGGGAGATTTTCATGAGGCAATGAATTTTGCAGGAACTCAAAATGCTCCAGTTGTATTTTTATGTCAGAATAATCAGTGGGCAATTTCAGTTCCTGTTAAAGAGCAGACGGCTTCTGAGACATTAGCTCAGAAAGCTATTGCTTATGGTTTTGAAGGTATACAAGTAGATGGAAATGATGTTTTTGCTGTTTACAAAGCTACTACAGATGCACTAAATAAAGCAAGAGCTGGTAAGGGTCCGACTTTTATTGAATTGCTTACTTATAGGGTTGGAAATCATACTACTTCAGATGATGCTTCTAAGTATAGGGGAGAGAAAATAGTTAAGGAATGGATAAAGAAGGATCCTGTTTTAAGACTTAGTAATTATATGAAAAAGAAAAAGATGTTAAATTCTGCTTATGAGAAAAAGGTTATCTCTAATGCTGAAAGAATAGTTAATGAAGCTGTTGATAAGTATGAGAAGATTAAACCTCAAAATCCTGAAGATATGTTTAAATATGTTTATGCAGAGATGCCTAACTATCTTAAGGAACAGTTGGAGATGATGAAAAGAGATATTAGTGAGAGAGATAATAATATAAAAGATGGAAAAGAATAGAAACATTTAAATAATTTAGTTATACCGTTTATACATGATTGAAGTAAAAACGAAAATAAAGAAGTGGGGAAATTCATTTGGTATAATAGTTCCTTCCGGATTTCTTGAACAGGAAAATATTAAGGAAGGGGATGAAGTGACTACCTTTATAACTGGTGAAAAAAAAGTTAATCTCAAAAACCTTTTTGGAAAACATAAATTCAATAAGCCTATTGAAAAATTAATGAGGGAAACTGATGACGAGCTTTACGATGAATGATACTTTTCTTTATGACACCTATGCTTTGATGGAAATACTTAATAGAAATCCTAATTATGAGATATATCTTGAGAAAAATCCAGTTATTAATGAGTTTATATTTGCGGAGTTTTGTTATAACTTAATTAAATGCAAGGTAAAAGACCCTAGAAGACATATTGATGAAGTAAAACCTGCTATTCTAAGAGCTAGTCCTGAAGTCATTGAAGAAGCGATGGAATTTCGTTATAAAAATAAAAAAAAGAAGTTATCTATGGCTGACTGCGTTTCTTATTGCATGGCTAGAAAGATAGGAATTAAATTTCTAACAGGAGATAAAGAATTTAGAGACATAGAGGGTGTGGAGTTTGTTAAATAGGCTAAGTTTAAATAATAAATCTGTTTATTAAATGAAAAGAGATGGCTAAATTAAATATTGTTGAGGCGGTGAATCTTGCTTTGAAGCAGGAGATGAAGAAGGATAAAAAGATTATTCTTAT
>Ga0066639_10001398_pt1 | contig 21468 bp, 15 predicted proteins | sample CryGeyCG2114_010_2_FD_59504 | JGI IMG/M metagenome (GOLD analysis project Ga0066639, IMG submission 59504) | Groundwater microbial communities from aquifer - Crystal Geyser CG10_big_fil_rev_8/21/14_0.10 | ecosystem: Environmental > Aquatic > Deep subsurface > Groundwater | place: USA: Utah...
GACCCAACGTCCGTTAGCGGAGCAAAACGAAGATCTGGTCTATACTCTCAAGCAATATATTAATCTTTAAAAAACGCCCGGCCGCATCCGCGGCCGATTTTTTATTTTTGTGCTATAATAATAAAATAACCAAAAGAAGAAATGTATGTCCGAATATTATAATCCCAAAAGAGACCAAAAATCTTGTTATCGGCCGGGTTCTGGTCAACCGTTTAAACTAAGCCGGTCAAAAATTGATTTATTTTTAGATTGTCCGCGTTGTTTCTATTTAGATCGGCGTCTGGGCGTGGGCCGACCCCCGGGTTATCCTTTTTCTTTGAATTCGGCGGTGGACACATTGCTCAAAAAAGAATTTGATATTCATCGGACCGCCAAAACAGCGCATCCACTTATGAAAGCTTATGGCATTGATGCCGTTCCTTTTCCACACGAAAAATTAGAAGAGTGGCGCAATAATTTTAAGGGCATCCAAGCTCTTCATCGGCCAACTAATTTTTTAGTTTTTGGCGCGGTAGATGACATTTGGGTTAGTCCGGACAACGAATTGGTGGTAGTCGATTATAAATCAACTTCAAAACAGGGCGAAGTTAACTTGGACGCCGAATGGCAAAAGTCATACAAAAGACAAATGGAAATTTATCAGTGGTTATTGCGTCAGAATGGATTTTTGGTGTCAAATACCGGTTATTTTGTTTACTGCAACGGCGATACTGATAAAGAGGCCTTTGACGCCAAACTGGAATTTGATGTCAAAATTATTCCTTATACCGGTAAAGACGACTGGGTAGAGCCGACTTTGCTTGACGCCAAAAAATGTTTGGACGCCGATCTAATTCCAGCCGCTCATCCCGATTGCGACTTTTGCGCTTATACGAATACTATCCGAGATATTACTAAACAATAAGAATAAACAGATTTTTAGCGGTCTACGGGCCGCTTTTAATTTCTGTGGATAATTTACACAGAACGATCCTATGACATAGGACCGTCCGATGTTTGATTTTTTGGTTAAAATCTGCTTTAGTTGATTTATGGATAAAAACAAAATTATTAATATTGCTATTATTGTTATTTTTGTCGCCACGGCGGTTTTTTTTGTTCGTTTTATGTTGAGTGGGCCAGAGGATGGCTGGGTTTGCCAGGATGGTCAGTGGATCAAACACGGACAACCAGGGGAATCAATGCCCGCGCAACCGTGCAGCGGGGAAACCGAAAAAATAATTGTCCAGCTTTTTTATAATAACCGTAATTTTGGTTCTGGCTTTGATTGCCAAAAAGCCGCTGGTGTGCGGCGCGAAATAGAAAATTCCAGCCAACCCGAAAAGGAAACCCTGCGATTAATGTTGCTAGGCCCCAGCCAGGCAGAAAAAGACCGTGGTTATTTTTCTAATCTGCCGGCTGATTTGCAAGTTTTAAGCTTACAGGTAAAAAATAATTTAGCCATAATTGATTTTAACCAAGCGCCCTGGTCAAAAACCGACAGTTCGTGCCGGGCGTTAGGCGCATTCAGTCAGATAGAGGAAACGCTAAAACAGTTTTCCAGCGTTAATCAAGTGCAGATTTTGGTTAATGGCCAAAAATTTTAATTTGATTGACAAAAATTTTTAAGGCGTATAAAATAAAAACGGTTAGATAATTTTGTTTAAGATAGGCGACTTTTGATGCTATCGCTGGAAATTTTGACAAGAGATGGCCAAAATAAAATATGGTTAGTTGACGCAAAAAAACTCCAGCAGGGAGATGATTTTTTGCTACTGCTTGACAAATTTTGTCAAAAGAGTAAAATAAGTCCTGTTGACTTAAAAAAGATAAGGGTTTTAACGGGTGGGCAAAAGCTGGGCATAACCAGCCAGCGTATTATAAGAACAGCTGTGGCTGTTTTAAATACCGCCAGCCGCGCGCGCCGCCATTTTTGTTCCTAAAAACTGTTTGGCAAAGCAGATTTTAGGGGCACTTTTTAATACTTTGAAAGCTCTCTCTCTTTAAACAATAAATCAAAAAACCAAAACCCATTCGCCCTGGGTATTTTTTGCTTGTGCCGCCAGTATTCTTGGCGGTGGCTAATTTGTGGCTAAGAAAATTTTAGGCGCAACTTAAAAACCAAGTAGTTAAAAAGGATAAATCATATGGAAAAAATTAAAGAAAAAAATTTCGGTCGTTTCCCCGCCACCCAAAAACTACCCTTTTTATTAGAAACGCAACTGGAGTCGTATGATTGGTTTTTAAGCGATGGACTCAAGCAGCTTTTTGAGGAGGTTTCTCCGATTCGGGATTGGAGCGGCCGGGACCTGGAACTTTTTTTTGACCAATATTATTTAGACGAGCCCAAGTGGGATGAAATCGAAGCCAAAGAGCAAAATGCTTCCTACGAAGCGCCACTACGGGCCAAAGTCAAACTGGTTAATAAAAAAACCGGTGAGATCAAGGAGTCAGAAATTTATTTAGGTGAATTTCCCCTTATGACCAGCCGAGGGACGTTTATTGTTAATGGCGTGGAAAGGGTGGTAGTCTCCCAGTTGATTCGTTCCCCGGGTGTTTTTTTTACGGCCAACATTAGCCGTGGCCGCCGGTTTTTTGGGGCGAAAATTATTCCTAACCGCGGTGCTTGGCTGGAATTTGAAACGGGCGCAGACAATGTTATTTCGGTTAAAATTGACCGCAAACGCAAAGTGCCGGTAACGGCCTTTATGCGGGCTTTTGGCCTGGAAACCGACAAAGAAATTTTAGCCGCTTTTACGGCAGTGGATACAAACAAAGATAACCAATTTATCCAATCCACTATTGATAAAGATATCGCCAAAAGTAAAGCAGATGGCTTTATCGAACTTTACCGGCGCATTCGGCCCGGTGATTTGGCCACCGCCGACAACGCCCAACAGTTAATTGAATCAATGTTTTTTAATTTTGAGCGCTATGATTTGGCGCGGGTTGGTCGCTGGAAGTTTAACCAACGATTAGGACTGTCGGTGATAATTGATAAAGAGCACCGCGTGTTGTCTTTAGCTGATGTAGTTGAAACAGTTAAAGAAATTATTCGTTTAAATAACGATCCGGATGCGCGTCCGGACGATATCGACCATTTGGGCAACCGGCGCGTGCGTTCTTTGGGCGAGTTACTGCAAAATAAATTACGGGTCGGTATGGCGCGGATGGAAAGAATTATCCGCGACCGCATGACTACTTTTGATGTAGCCACGGCCGCGCCCGCACAGCTGATTAACACTCGCCCATTTTCCGCCGCCCTGAAAGAATTTTTTACCACCTCCCAGCTTTCCCAATTTATGGACCAGGTTAATCCGTTGGCTGAACTAGAGCACAAACGTCGCATTTCGGCTATGGGGCCGGGCGGGCTGACGCGCGAACGGGCTGGTTTCGAAGTGCGCGACGTACATACTACTTATTATGGCCGCATTTGCCCGATTCAAACGCCCGAAGGCCCAAACATTGGTCTGGTCGGGCATTTGGCTTCTTTTGCCAAAGTAAACGAATTTGGCTTTTTAGAAACGCCCTACCGGCGGGTCAAAAAAGGCCGAGTGACCGATGAAATTGTCTATTTAAACGCTTTTGAGGAGCAGCGGGTAAACATTGCCCACGCCAGCGTGGCTTTAGATAAAAAAGGCTACTTTATCAACGAGCGCGTCCAGGCACGGGTCAAGGGGCAGGCAAGTATTACTAAAAGGGAAAAAATTGATTATATCGATGTTTCGCCGCAACAATTTATTTCTGTGGCCACTTCGCTGATCCCTTTTTTAGAGCACGATGACGCTAATCGGGCGCTGATGGGTTCTAATATGCAGCGGCAGGCGGTTTGTTGCATTAACCCGCAAGCACCCCTGGTCGGCACGGGCGTGGAAAAAAGGGCCGCTTTTGATTCCGGCCAGCTGGTTATTGCCCGGGAAGATGGCGCGGTTAAAGAAGCGGATGCCGACCATATTCTGGTTAAAAGTGTTCGGGCCGACAAGGCCTTAAAAACAAAAGAAAAACAGCGCGGTTTTTATCGGCTTAATTCTTTCGTCCGCACCAACCAGTTTACCGGTATAAACCAAAGACCACTGGTAACTGTTGGCCAGAAAGTAAAAAAGGGTGATGTTTTAGCCGATGGGGCGGCAACCGAAAACGGACGGTTAGCCCTAGGACAAAACTTGGTGGTTGCCTTTATGTCCTGGCGCGGTTTTAATTTTGAAGACGCAATTATTCTTTCCCAGCGCCTGGTTAAAGACGATCGTTTTACTTCTCTGCACATAGAGGACTTTACTTGTGATGTGCGCGAAACTAAATTGGGGGCCGAACAAACTACACCTGATATTCCCAATGTTGGCGAGGAGCGACTGAAAGATTTAGACGAAGAGGGCATTGTGCGCATTGGCGCCGAAGTTGGGCCTAACGACATTTTAGTTGGTAAAATATCGCCTAAGGGCGAAGCCGATTTAACAGCTGAAGAACGGCTCTTGCGGGCGATTTTTGGTGAAAAAGCCAGGGACGTGAAAGACACTTCTTTGCGCTTGCCGCATGGCAAAAGAGGTCGGGTCGTGGGCATTAAAATCTTTTCTCGCGACAAGGGCGACAAATTGCCCGCCGGCGTGATTAAAAGTATCCAGGTGGAAGTGGCCCAGTTGCGCAAAGTGATGGTGGGCGATAAGTTGGCTGGTCGGCACGGCAATAAGGGCGTTATTTCCCGCATCTTACCCGAAGAAGATATGCCATATTTAGAAGATGGGACGCCGGTTGATGTAATTTTAAATCCACTGGGCGTGGCTTCGCGCATGAATATCGGCCAAATTTTAGAAACACACTTGGGCTGGGCGGCCTTAAGGGGTGGTTATCTGGCTTTGTGCCCGGCGCTGGCCGGTCCAACCGAAAAAGAGATCAAGGCGGAAATGGCCGCTTTCGGTCTGCCGGCGGACGGTAAAGTTTACTTAAAAGATGGGCGCACTGGCGAAATTTTTCGGGAAAAAGTGACAGTCGGTGTTATTTATATGATGAAGTTAAATCACTTAGTGGAAGATAAAATCCATATGCGCTCTATCGGTCCATATTCGTTAATTACCCAACAGCCCTTGGGCGGTAAAGCCCAATTTGGCGGTCAGCGTTTCGGGGAAATGGAAGTTTGGGCCCTGGAGGGTTACGGAGCGGCCCACACCCTACAAGAGATGTTAACCATTAAGTCGGATGACGTCGTCGGCCGAGCTAACGCTTACGATTCAATTATCCGGGGCCAAAAAATAAAAGCACCCAATATCCCAGCCGCTTTTTCGGTTTTAGTTTCAGAACTTAAAGCGCTGGGCCTGGGGGTCGAATTGGTTTCTGTTGAGAAAAAGATAAAGAAATAAAGTTAAACTAACTTAATTATTCTTTTGATCCGGCTACTGCCCTGGGCCAAAAGAAGCCAACAACATGTCTGTTAAGGTTTCTGATTTTCAATCAATCAAATTAAAATTAGCTTCACCTGAAGAAATTTTGGGCTGGTCGCACGGGGAAATTTTAAAGCCCGAAACGATTAACTATCGGACACAAAAACCAGAAAAAGATGGCCTTTTTTGCGAACGGATTTTTGGGCCGGAAAAAGATTTTGAATGTTATTGCGGTAAATATAAACGGATTCGTTATAAGGGGATTATTTGCGATAAATGCGGCGTGGAGGTTACTCGCTCAATTGTGCGGCGGGAACGGATGGGGCACATTAAATTGGCAACACCGGTTTCGCACATTTGGTTTTTGCGTGGCGTGCCTTCCCGAATGGGTCTGATCTTAGATATGTCCCAGCAAGAGCTGGAAAAAGTAATCTATTTTACCGCTTATTTAGTGGTAGGAGTTGATGAACCGGCGCGGCAGGCAGCGATGGCCGAGGTGGAGAAAGAATTTAAAAGCAAAAAAAAGGAAGCTAAACGGGGGGAATTAAAAGTGCTAAAAGAAGGGCGGGATAAAACTATCGCTCAATTAAAAGCACTTCAGCCGCTTTTAGTGCTTTCCGAAAATGAGTATTTTGATCTAAGTTTGCGCTTTGGCCATGTTTTCGAAGCGGCGATCGGGGCAGAGGCGATAAAAACCATGATGGCCAAAGTGGACTTAGGCGTGCTGGTGGCGGAAATAAAAAATAATTTAAAAAAAGCAAGCGTCTTGGCTAAAAAGCGGTTGCATAAAAGATTGCGTTTGGCCGAAGGAATGCGTCGGGCTGGTATTCGCCCGGAATGGATGGTTTTTGATATTTTGCCGGTTTTGCCGCCGGACTTGCGGCCAATGGTGGCGTTGGATGGCGGCCGGTACGCTACTTCGGACTTAAATGATCTTTACCGCCGGGTGATTAACCGCAATAACCGGCTGAAAAAACTAATTGAATTAAAAGCGCCCGAGGTTATTGCGCGCAATGAAAAAAGAATGTTGCAAGAAGCTGTAGATGCTTTGATTGATAATTCGGCGCGCCGCGGCCAAGGGCCGGTAATGGCAGCTACCGGGCAAAAAAGGCAATTAAAATCACTGGCCGACATGCTTAAAGGCAAACAAGGCCGTTTCCGCCAAAATTTACTGGGTAAACGGGTTGATTATTCCGGTCGCTCGGTAATTGTAGTTGGTCCGGAATTAAAACTCTTTGAGTGCGGCTTGCCCAAAAAGATGGCCCTGGAACTGTTTAAGCCGTTTGTTATCCAAAAATTAGTTGAGCGGGAATTAGCACACAACATTCGGGGAGCTGGCCGGCTGATTGAACAAGAGACAGACGAAGTTTGGGCAATTTTAGAAGAAATTATTATCGACAGAAGAGTTTTGCTTAATCGCGCGCCCACGTTGCATCGCTTGGGTATTCAGGCCTTCCAACCGGTGCTGATCGAGGGCTCGGCAATCCAATTGCACCCGCTGGTTTGCAGTGCTTTTAACGCCGACTTTGATGGCGACCAAATGGCCGTGCATGTGCCACTGACCGAAGAAGCGCAAACCGAGGCCAAAAACATTATGTTGTCGGCTAAAAACCTGCTGAAGCCGGCAACCGGGCAGCCAATCGCTACGCCTACCCAAGACATTATTTTGGGCTGCTTTTGGATTACTAAAATTATACCTGGCGCCCGGGGCGAGAAAAAGGTTTTTGCCTCACCGCAAGAAGTAGTGTTGGCTTATCAATTTCGGGAAGTTGATCCTCAAGCGGAAATCTATTTGCCCGAAACCAGCCTTTCACCCAAAAAACTTAAAGACGAGGAACGCGGCCAGGCTCCCAGTCCCAAATTAATCCAAACTTGTGCGGGGCGGATAATTTTTAACAATATTCTGCCACTAGATTATGAGTTTGTGAATCGGGAGCTGGCAAAAAAAACATTATTAGCCCTGGTGGCTGATTTAATTGAAAAATATGGCTCGGATAAGGCGCAAGCGACTTTAGATGAAATCAAGCGTTTAGGTTATGAATACGCGACTCGTTCAGGCATCTCTTGGGGTATGGACGATTTAGTTATTTCGGCCGAAAAAGAAAAAATTATGCAGCAAGCCGATAAAGAGGTGGAAGAAGTGCATAAACAATACTTGGCTGGCCTTTTAGCTAAAGAAGAAAGGCGCGCCCGCATTATTGAAATTTGGGGGCGGACGAAAGATGAAATTGCCAAGGCGGCGGTGGCCGCACTTGATCCCAGTGGTTCTGTTTACACAATTATTAGTTCTGGCGCGCGTGGTTCTTGGGGCCAAACCGCCCAAATGGTAGGCATGAAGGGCCTGGTGGTTAACCCCGCTGGCGAAATTATTGAATTGCCGGTTAAATCTTCTTTTAAAGAAGGATTTAATGTTTTGGAATATTTTATTTCCACGCACGGCGCGCGCAAAGGAACATCTGACACCGCGTTGCGTACCTCTACCGCTGGCTATCTGACGCGGCGTTTAGTTGATGTAGCCCAAGACGTAGTGGTTCGCCAAGAAAATTGCGGCACCAAAGACGGCATTTATGTTTACCGCCAAGATGGCGTAGAAACTAACCGCTCTTTAGCTTCCCGCATCGTTGGTCGGGTAGCGGCCGAAACCATTGCCGGCATAGTAAAAACGGGCGAATTAATTGACAAGGAAAAGGCGCTGGCTATAGATCAAACTGGTGCGGAAAAAGTTTTAGTCCGGTCGGTGATTACTTGTAAAACAAAATATGGCGTTTGCCAAAGATGTTATGGCTGGGATTTGGGCAATAATCAATTAGTGCAAATGGGTGCTGCTGTCGGAATTGTTACCGCTCAGGCAATTGGTGAACCGGGGACTCAATTAACCATGAGAACTTTCCACACTGGTGGCGTGGCCGGCGGCGGCGACATCACTCAAGGTTTACCTCGCGTAGAAGAAATCTTTGAGGCCAGAACGCCGCGTGGCCAAGCGCTGTTGTCTGAAGTCGATGGTAAGGTAGCCGAGATTGAAAAACAAGAGAACGGAATGTTAATTAAAATTACGCCCAACCCGGAATTTTTACAGCAAAAAACCGCTAAAGTCGCAAAGAAAAAATCAACGCGTGGACGCAAACCCAAAACCAAAGATTTTGAATATCTGGTCCCCAGCCGCTCCGCTGTTTGGGTGGAAAAGGGCGATTTGGTAACATCCGGACAACAACTTTCCGAAGGACACCTGGATTTGAAGACGCTTTATAAGGCGGCTGACCGGGAGGCGGTTCAGCGTTATGTCTTGCGCGAAGTCCAGCAAATTTATGCTTCCCAGGGCGAAGGCCTTTCGGACAAGCACATCGAAATTATTATCAGGCAAATGTTTTCGCGCGTGCGCGTCAAAGATGCTGGCGATACCAACTTGTTGGTCGGCTCGGTGGTGGAAAAATCAACTTTTGATTTAGAAAATCAAAAGGCCAAAAAGGCGGGTAAAAAAACCGCTAAAGGAGGGCAATTACTTTACGGCATTTCGCGGGTTTCGCTTTCGACCGATAGTTGGCTTTCGGCCGCTTCTTTCCAAGAGACAACTAAAGTATTAATTGACGCTTCTGTCCAGGGTAAAGAAGACCGCCTCAGCGGCCTAAAAGAAAACGTGATTATTGGCAAATTAATTCCAGCGGGCACCGGGTTTCGGCGGCGGGCAAGTTAAAATCGGACTTTGTTTGTATTTAAACTAAGACGGACTTTGGGCCCGTTTTAGTTTAGAAATGCGGCGGAGAACAGCCGACGAAAGCGCGTTAGTCGGTTCGGGACCAAAAAAGCTGATGGAAAAAATATTCACTTATCATTAAGAACCAGCTGTGTTATGATAAAAAACAAGATTGGGGGTGATCAAATGGATGAGGCAAGCCGCGTTAAAATTCAAGTCGCCCAAGATCCACGAAATCTGACCGATTTGGAACAGAAACATGTGCCACAAATATTGTTGGCAGATAATTTTGTGCGCATAAAAATTGGTCAAATTAGCCATCCAATGGAAGAAGAGCACTACATTGTTTGGGTTGAGTTTTATGCCGATAATGAGTTGGCTGGCCAAAGAGATTTCCAGCCAGGCGATTTTCCCGAAGCGCAATTTAATAAACCAGATAGTGGGGCCAGTAAGCTGAAAGCGGTTATTAATTGTAATTTGCATGGCCGGTGGCAAAATGAAATTAGCATTTAAAAATGTCTTTTTTTAAGAATATAATTCAATTTTGGTTAAAAATTTTAGCCAAGCTGACTTTGTGGCGGTATCGGCCCCAAATTATTGGCGTTACCGGCAGCATGGGTAAAACCTCCACCAGGGAGGCGATTTATGCTGTTTTAAAAAACCATTTTTCCGTCCGGCGCAATGTTAAAAATTATAATAACGAAATCGGCCTGCCTTTAACTATTTTAGGGCTGGAAAGCGGGGGGCGCTCTTTGGTAGTGTGGTTGTTGCTTCTTTGTCGGGCTGTTTTGTTTTTATTCTATTGTCCGCGCTATCCTAAAATTTTAATCTTAGAAATGGGGGTTGACCAGCCTGGTGATATGGACTATTTATTGAGCATTGTCCGCCCGCATTTAGCGGTGATTACCGGCGTAGGCAAAATTCCGGTGCACGTTGAATTTTTTTCTGGGCCTCGGGCGTTGGCGCGGGAAAAGGGTAAAATTATTAGACAACTAAGCAAACAAGATTTTGCCATCTTAAATATAGATGATGAGCTGGTGGCTGAAATGGGTGGCAAAACCAAGGCAAAAGTTATTACCTATGGTTTTTCTGATGGGTCCAGTTATCAACCCGCCGAGCTTGATTTTAGTTATGCCCTAGATAACGAAACCTTGTTGGGCATTCACTTTAAAATTAGTGCTGGCGGCCAAGTTATTCCTTTCCAGCTGCGTGGTGTTTTGGGTCGCCACCAACTATACGCGGCCTTAGCCGCGGTCGCGGTAGGTAAAATTTTCAATTTAAATTTGGTAGAGATTTCTAACGCCCTGCGTAATTTCCCCGGATCACCTGGTCGGATGCGCTTACTGGATGGCGTTTTGGGGTCTTTTATTATTGACGATACCTACAATGCTTCGCCGTCAGCGGTATTACGGGCGCTGGAAACATTGGACGAAATTCCGGTGGCGGGTAAAAAAATAGCGGTTTTGGGCGATATGCTGGAGTTGGGCGGTTATGCCCAAAGAGCGCACCAAAAGGTAGGCGAGCAAGTTTTGCGTTCGGCTGATATTTTTATAGCGGTCGGTCCTTTTATGAAAATTGCCCTGCAACACGCTAAAAAAATCGGCTTTGCCCCGGAAAATCTTTATTTTTTTCAGACCAGTGCCGATGCGGGGAAATTTGTTGAAGGCCTGCTTGGTCCGGGCGATTTGGTTTTAGTTAAGGGTTCGCAAAGTATGCGGATGGAAAAAGTAGTTTTAGAAATTATGGCTTATCCAGAAAATGCGCGGCAGCTTTTGGTTCGACAAGATAAAAAATGGCAACAGCGATAATTCATTTATCCACAACCGGGGTGGTTAAAAATTTGACTGCGTCCAATTTTTAGCATAGAATGAAGTAGGTTTGCGGTAAGTTTTTCTGATTTTTATGATTGGCAACTCCCAGAATTCCAAGTTAAGCAGAAAATCACCCTCCCTTGTTCATTTTCTGCCAGACGTTTTCCAAGACGCCCCAATTTGGGGTTGTTTTTTATTTTTAAAATTAAAGTTCTTTTAATAAAGGAGGGAAAGATGGGCCAAACCGGGATTGAAGTAAGGCTGAACTTAATGAAGGGCCTGTGTATGCTTCATTGTCGGGTGCCTTCTTGCGTCCCAGCTCTGCTGGGCGAGATCGGAGAAAACGGGCGTATATCTTATCGCGGTTTGTCCTCCGACGCCAAACCGGAAGCGGCGGTTGAGGCGCTTTGGGACCGAGCGCCAGAAGATATTGTTCATTTTATCCAGGCCAATCCAGACGGCGTTTGTGGGCTGATCCACAAAGGCGGCTGTAATTTGTCGCCGGCGGATATGGCCGAGCTGGTAAAAATATCTCTGGCTGGCGGCCTGATCTTGCGAGTGGTTCGTTAATCCCGACGTTTGTCGGGATTTTTTTTAGATTTGACAAAAATAGTTATCTTAGTGTTTAATGCTCATTAATTAACAGCACTTTCAATTTGACAAAATTGAGTAAAATTTATTATAAATAAAATCGCTCTTATTGCCTCAAATAAGCCATTTGCGCTATTTTTGCCCCATTTATAAATCTTACGCATATGCGTAAGAAATATAAATTTTTTAAAGTTCAGTTTTTAGCAAAAAGGGTGGTTAATCAACTATAAAATAGTTGATTCTTTCTTGTTTTTTGGTTATAGTATTTTTGTTATGGCCCCATCGTCTAGTCTGGTCCAGGACGCCAGGTTCTCATCCTGGTAACAGGGGTTCAAATCCCCTTGGGGCTGCATAAAAAATAAATATAGTAATTAAAGGTTAATAATTTTTTTGAGGGGTTTGCCTTATTTTTCTGCGAGCGAAGCGAGCAGTTAAAAATAAGAGCATCCCGCACCGAATGGTTGCGGGACAAATCCCCTTGGGGCTGCCAAACCAATTAGTGCTCGTTTTTAGATCGGGCTCTTTTTTATTTATTGCCTGTTTTCTGTTAAAATAAAAATAAGTATAAAAAGCTAACAACCCAAAAGTTAAGAAGCTAAGCATATGCCTTTTTGGCAAATTGAGTATCTAAAAATTGGAATTGTGGAGATTAGCACCTGGTCTTTCCTAACTGCGCTGGCTTTGGCCGTGGGGCTTTTTTTGTATTTTTTAGCTTTGCAAAAAAACAAGATTAAAATTTCCGAATTTAATTTTTTGCTCAAGGCGCTTGGTTGCGTTTTAGCTATTTTTTTAGGTGCCCGCCTGTTTAATTTTTTGGAAGGGGATTGGCTGGTAAAAAATTTCTGGCACTGGCAACTGGGTGGTTTTTCTTTTTGGGGCGGGCTGATGGGCGGTTTGCTTTGTGGTTTTGTTATCTGGCGTTTTTCAGCTTTAAAGAATTATCCCTTTTTAAAATTGTTTAATTTAGCCGCGATTCCCCTGACCGTGGCTTTGCTGATTGGCCGGTCGGGTTGTTTATTGGCGCAAGATCATCCAGGTATTTTAACCTCTTTGCCCTGGGGAATTGTTTGGCCTAACGGTGAGATTCGGCACCCGGTTGTTGTCTATTTACTGTTGAGCCATTTGGGCTTGCTGGCCTTTTTGCTTTTGCTTAAAAAGTTAAAAGCAAAAACTTCTTGTTGGTCAGGACTGCAAAAATCACCCATGGCCGTCTTTTTACTTTGGGTAGGCGTCAGCCGCTTCTTGCTTGATTTTACCAGGATCCGGAACGAAATTTTTAGCGAAAAAATGCTTGCCTTTTTAAGCTGGAGTCAGTGGATGGGTATTTTAGCCATTTTTGTTGGGTTTTGGCTTTTATGGCGAGCCAAACCAATGTCGTTGATAAAAACAAATAATAATCTGAAACAAGACCATTAATACTTTTTACCAAAAAACAATTACAGCGGTTGCTCAAGAACTGAACGTGCCTTCTTGGCAGAGGGGGTTAGATGAGGCGGAGTCCCGGCGGCGACTGGAAAAATATGGCCCCAATCGGCTGGAAACAACCAGCCAAGATTTTTGGTTAAAAATATTTTTGCGGCAATTTAAAAATCCGCTGGTTTACATTTTATTAGTGGCTGGCTTGGTAACTTTGTTTTTGGCCGACTGGACCGATACGGTTATTATTTTTTTCACTCTGCTTTTAAACGCGCTAATCGGCTTTTACCAAGAAAGAAAAATGGCAGCCGACTTGCAAGCGCTTAATCGGGCGCTGCCTCAAAAAGCAACGGTTTGGCGGGGCGGAATAGAAAAAGAAATAGAGGCAAGTAAAATTGTGCCCGGAGATATTATTTCTTTTAAGCTCGGAGACCGAGTTCCGGCTGACGCCCGCCTTTTTGATGCGCACTATTTAAAAACAAATGAAGCAGCGCTAACCGGCGAGTGGTTGGGGCAATTGAAACAGACAGCGCCACTGGCCTCTTTTGGTCTGGCTTTAGGCGACCAAAAAAACATGGTTTTTATGGGCACTTTTGTGGAAGAGGGCAAGGGTCGGGCGTTGGTTGTCGGCACTGGTGGCACTACACAAATCGGCCAAATTGTTGGTTACGTGCGTGGAGTGAAAAAAGAAAAAACGATGCTGGAAAAAAGATTAGCGCGGTTAAGCCGTTTTTTGGGCCTTTTTATCGGTTTAGTTTCGCTGGCTATTATTTTTTTTGGCGTTTTGGCCGGTAAAAATTTTTTTGAGATGTTTCTAACCGGTGTGGCCGTCGCGGTTTCGGCTATTCCCGAGGGGCTACCAGTAGCCATTACTGTTATTTTAGTAGTGGGCGCTAAAAAAATCTTAAAAAAACATGGTTTAGTCCGTCGCCTCCGTTCAGTCGAAACACTGGGCAGCACCACTATTATTTGTACCGATAAAACCGGCACATTGACCGAAGGCAAAATGAACGTGGTGCGTCTTTTGACTGGAGCCAGAGAAATTTTGCACGATGGATATAAATTTTCACTGCCAGAAAATCAAAATAGTAATGCGGCCCATTTAACGTTGCTTAAAATAATTACGTTGGCCAACGAAGCGGCGGTGGAAAATCCGCAGGACGAACTGGCCAAATTAAAAATTCATGGTCGGGCAACCGACAAGGCGTTGTTGCTGGCCGGCCTGCAGGCGGGCTTACGCAAAGAGGAACTGGTAGCGCAATATGTCAAAATAGACGAGTTGCCCTTTGATGCGGCGCGCAAATATTATCTGGGGCTTTACCACACCGATCACCATAATGTTTTGTTTTCTGTCGGCGCTCCGGAGATCTTGCTGGAAAAGTGCGTTGAAATTGATTTAGACGGTAAAATTAAAAAATTAGACGAGCAAAAAAGAGCCGAGATTCAAACGGCAATTGCCCGGCTGGGCCGTCAGGGTCTGCATGTGCTGGGTGTGGCTAAAAAGGATTTTTTACAACGGGAAGTAAAAAAAATTACTGGTACCCTAGATAAACTGCAGTTCCGCTTAGTTTTTGTCGGTTTGGTCGGCTTAAAAGATCCACTCCGGCCGGGCGTTAAAGAAAACATCCGACAGGCCCAGCAGGCGGGCTTAAAATTGACACTGGTCACTGGTGACCACCTGGATACCGCGCTGGCCATTGCGCGAGAATTAGATTTAACCCCTGATGGCGCCAAGGAATTTTTAACCGGCAAACAGATTAGCTTACTAGACGCTGAAAAATTAAAAGCAACCGTCCGTCAAGTTAAAATTTTTGCGCGGGTTGATCCCAAAGATAAATTACGAATTGTTCAGGCCCTGCAGGAAAATGGCGAGGTAGTGGCGATGACCGGTGATGGCATTAACGATACGCCGGCGCTCAAAAGGGCTGATATTGGATTGGCGCTGGGTTCGGGCACGGATGCGGCGAGGGAGGTAGCCGATTTGGTGATGCTGGATGACAGTTTTGCGGTTATTATTTCGGCTATTAAGCAGGGGCGGGTTATTTTGGACAATATTAAAAAAACTTTGGCCTACCTGCTGGCTGATAGTTTTTCAGAAATAATTTTGATTGTTGGTTCAATTGTGGCTGGATTGCCTTTGCCGATTCTGCCCGCCCAAATCTTGTGGGTTAATTTGATCGATGATGCTTTGCCTTCAATGTCGCTGGTCTTTGAAAAAGCCGAAGGTGATGTGATGCGCCGGCGACCCCAAGGCCGAAAAACAAGAATTTTTGATGCTGAAATCAAGTTTTTTGTTTTCGTTATTGGTGTCGTCACTAACCTTTTACTTTTTGCCCTTTTTTGGTGGTATTTTCGACAAAACTACGACTTGGAGCACATTCGGACCATTATTTTTGCCGCCTTAGGTTTAGATTCGCTGATTTATGTTTTTGCCTGCAAGTCCTTGCGGCAAAATATTTGGCACATTCGACTTTTTAATAATAAGCACCTTTTAGTGGCAGTGGGATTTGGCCTGTTGATGCTGTTGGCTGCCATTTATCTGCCGTTTTTACAAACCCTATTAAAAACCCAGCCGCTTTATGGTTTTGACTGGGGCGTGGTGGCGATTCTTTCTTTATTGGACTTGTTATTTATCGAGCTGGGCAAGTGGCTTTTCATTTGGCTAAAAAAGGCGTAAGGCGTAGAATACTATTTATCCGGAGGGAAACAATGTCTTGGCGAAAGCTGGTTGATGCTGTCTGGCAAAACATTCACGAATGTCAAGGTGATATTTTCTGGCATTCTGTTTGGGCGGCGCTTTTTATTTTTTTTCTTCCCCGCGCTTTATTTGGCGCCGAACTTGGCCAGATTGTTTTTCTTTTAGGCATTTTCGCCGTTGTTCCTTTTTGGGCCTTATTATTTGGTTTTGGCCTGTTGCCGATTAATTGGTGGTTCAGCTTGGCGGGATTGCTGGCTTTTGTCTTTTATTTTGCCAGCGCTTCTTTGGTAATTTGGTTATGGATGCTTTCGGTTTCCCTGATATTGAATTTGGCGGGGCCGGTTACAGTGGCCACTGTTTTTGCGGCCTTGTTTGCCGGCGCTTGTTTGGTACTGTTCATTATAGTCACGGCCATTGGTTGGTTTCAAGAATATAAAAATCGTTAGCCGCCTGGAATCCTCCGGGCGGTTTTTTATAGCTAAAAAATAAATTAAAAAGCCCCGGCTCGTAGAGCTGGGGCAAAAGGTTAAGGCGGAGACAGCGTGCTGTCTCCGGAAACAATAGTGTCTCCGGCTACGGCCGGAGATAAAAGAGCAAATTACCACCAAGAGCAGAAACCGCGATAAACTGCTCTTGGTGGGGAGGTGGCCCTTCTGTCGTCCTAGACCAAAGTCAGAACGACGCTAACGGGCCTAATCTCTCTGGCCAGGGAGAGCATTTGCCGCATACCTCCAAGCGGGCTTTAATTGGGCAAACGCGGTTTGCGGTGAACCGCCTTGCTCGGGAGATTATGCTTTTTTGGCATCAGCTTCACGTAGTGTGGCCTACACCCTTCTGGCCGAAGCTGTCACAACCTCTCCCCGGTTGTGAATACGGTATCAGGTTATCATAACGGCAAATTTTTGTCAATAGCTACCTTCATTTTATGATTTTGGTATGATACAATATAACTTATGGAAACAACTGCTTTATATATTTTGGTTGTCTTGGCGTTGGCTATTTTTGCCCTGCAGCTTTGGCTGTGGCGGAAAAACCAGCAGCCCAAAGAGGCTGCCGGCACAATGTTGTTACTGCAGGAACAGCTCAAAGAAATCAGGGGCACACTGGACAATAAGCTGGGCGATTCAGCCAAAATGTTTCAACAGCAATTTGGCGAAAGCGCTAAAATTATCCGGGATGTAACCGACCGGCTGGCCAAACTGGACGAAACTAACCGCCAGGTGGTTGGTTTTGCTGATCAGTTGCGCGACCTGCAAGATATCTTAAAAAATCCCAAGCATCGCGGGGTGCTGGGCGAATATTACTTGGAAACGGTGCTCAAAAATGTTTTGCCGCCCAAAAATTACCAAATGCAGTATGCGTTTAAAAATGGGGAGGTTGTGGACGCGGTGGTTTTTGTTAAGGATAAAATTATTCCGATTGACTCCAAATTTTCACTGGAAAATTACAACCGGATTTTGCAGGAAAAAGATGAGCAGCGCAAACAGGAACTGGAAAAACAATTTAAAAATGATTTAAAATTGCGGATTGACGAAACCGCCAAGTATATTCGTCCGGGTGAAAACACTATGGATTTTGCTTTTATGTTTATTCCGGCCGAGGGCATTTATTATGATTTGTTGATTAACCAAGTGGGGGCCATTAAAGTGAATACGCGCGATTTAATTGAATACGCCTTTAAGGAAAAACACGTGATTATCGTTTCACCCACTTCCTTTTTTGCTTACCTGCAGACCGTGCTGCAGGGCTTGCGTGCGCTTCAGATTGAAGAATCGGCTAAAGAAATCCGCCAGGCGGTGGAAAAACTGCAAAAACACCTTTTGAGTTATGAAGATTACCTAAAAAAATTAGGCAACAACTTGGGGACAACCGTTAATATGTATAACCGGGCCTACAAAGAATTTGCCAAAGTGGATAAAGACGTAGTGAAAATCACCGCCGGCACTTCCGAAATCGAACCGCTCAAAATCGATGGCCCGGATAAAGAAGAAGTTTTGTAAAATAATTATTTGATTAAATTTTATTAACCTAAAGGAGGGCGAGCGTCCTTCTTTTTTGTTTTTTTTCACGTATACTACGCGATATATCAAAACATGGGTCGGGCCGATGCTCGGCGTTGGACCGACCCATGCTAAATAATAAACCCCCTATTCCTAATTTCTAAAGCCCCCAATATATGCTTTACTTTCTCCCTTTTTTATTTGCTTTCACCGCCGCTTTGTGTTTGGCGCCCCTGTTACGGGCGGCGATTCGTTTTTCAAAAAATAAATCACTGGCGTTTTTACATCTTTGGTACCGATTGGGCGGAGTAGCGATTATTTTGTCTTTTGGGCTTGCTTTTTTATTTAACCGTAATTTAGTTTGGGATGCCCCCAAAATTGGCCTATTGGCGGCTGGCGGCGCTGTTTTGATCTTTGGTTTGCTGGACGACTATTTTAATTTTAAGGCGTGGCCGCAGCTGCTTTTCCATTTGGCGCTGGCGGTCGGGCTGCTTTTTTCTGGTTTTCGCCTTGATTTTTTGACCAATCCCCTGGGCGCGGCCTTTGATTTAAACCAAATTCAACTGGCTGTTTTCGGCCACAATTTTAATTTATGGGGATCGCTGGTTATTATTGGTTGGGTAATCTTGATTATTAATGCCTTTAACTGGTTGGACGGAGTTGACGGACTGGCTGGCGGCGTGGGGGTGATTGGTTTTTTAGCCCTGTTTATTTTGAGCGCTTCTTCTTTAGTTAACCAGCCGCCGTTGGGCATTTTAAGCTTAATGATGGCGGGCGCTCTGGGCGGGTTTTTAATTATTAATTTTCCGTGGCGGGGGCCGGCCAGCTTAATGCTGGGGACGTCGGGCAGTATTTTTGTCGGGCTAATGCTGGCGGCTCTAAGTATTTTGTCGGGCGCCAAAATTATGACAACTTTTTTAGTTTTGTCTTTGCCGATTTTTGACGCTTTGTGGGTTGTTTGGTCGCGTTTCCGGGAGGGCAAATCCATTTTTCAAAAAGACCAGCGCCACCTGCATTACCGTTTGCAAAAAGCGGGTTGGCCGGCCCGCCGGATTTTGCTGGCTTATTATTTGCTGACAGCAGCGCTGGCCTTATTGGCCGTTTTTGCCCAAACCACCGGCAAATTTTTTGGCCTGCTGGCGGTTTTAGTTCTTTCCGCAATCATTTTATTTTCCTTTAATCATCGTTAATCCGCTTCTATAATAGCTTTCCACAGGTCGGTCCTGTGAAAGTTATCCACAGGGGATATTGACAGGTTGATTATTTTGGCTAAAATACGAGTAGTATGCGTTATTTGCCGACCCAAAACTTTTATTTCTTTTACTTTTTTTATCCGTCCCAGGAGTCGGCTGCTTTGCATATATAAACTAAGGTAATACTAACCAAAAGATAGCAAACACCCGGCTCCAGGCCGGATTTTTTAATTTTTGTCCGCAAAAGCGAGCCGAAGGCGAAGTTTGAGCGGCTAACAAAAATTAAACCCCGCGATTCCGCGAAGCGGAATTTGTGGGGTCAATAAATAAAATAGTAGATTGGTCTCTGCCGGTTAGCGCCGTCTTAGGCGGCCTTAACCGATGGACGAGCAATCGATCCGTAAATTGTTCTTTAGCGTCAAAAATGGAGGGCAAATGACTGCCAAGTGGGTTTATTTGGGCGGCGATCCGGGCCTACCCGGAGCACCACCGGATAACAAGGAACAACCAGAGCAATGGCCACAAGAGGGAGAGGAGAAGCCGCAGCCATGATTTATGCATATTGGGGTGCTGGCGATGATGTTCCGCCTTATGGCGGCGACATTTTCAAACCAAGGCCCAAACCAAGGCCCAAACCCAAAGGAGAGGGAAATGTGCCAACAAAGCAAAGAGGTTAAAATTGCTAAACCCCAAGATGGCCAGCCGAAGCCTGATCCGCGGCCCGCACCCAAGCCGCCGCCAGGCGAGCAGGAGCCTCCACCACCTTGGGGTCTATTCTGGTAGGGCTGCCGTCCCCGCCCGTTCCGAAACTTCGGAACGGGCTTTTTTCTGCTTGACTTTTGTTTATTTTAATTTATACTAACTATGGACTGCGCGGCAGTTCATTTTTATTCAATTAATTATTTTTATGTTCGCAATAATCAAAACCGGCGGTAAACAATATAAAGTGGCCACGGGCGACAAAATTAAAATAGAAAAATTAACCGCCAAAGAAGGCAAACCGGTTGTTTTTAAGGATGTCTTACTGATCGCCAAGGGCGAGGAAACAAAAATTGGCCAACCCAAAGTGGCGGGTGCTAAAGTGGAGAGTAAAGTTTTGCGCACTCAAAAAGGCAAAAAAGTGCAGATGATTAAATACAAAGCCAAAAAACGTTACAGTGTTAAAAAGGGCCATCGTCAACTCTTCACCGAAGTGGAAATATTAAAAATTACGGCGTAATTTTTAATTAAACCAAGTAATCGATTAACCGACATACTCCATAAAATAAAAAAGGTTGCTTACAGGGCGGTGTTTTTTTTGTTAAAATATTAATGTAAGAATCTATTAAAATACAAATTCCGCGGTAGCCCCGACGAACTTTTGTTGTCGGGGCCCCGACCGAAGCGTCGGGGCTCAAGTGTTTTACTTTAAATATGGGAAAGTTGATTAATGGCTTGAGTTTATATTTTAAAAAGCAAAAGGGATGGGCGTTATTATATCTGTAGCACAACCAATTTAAAAAATAGGTTGATTCATCACAAAAAAGGCCTTACACCCAACAAAAAGAATTGGGGGTTTAAAACTATTTTTTGTCCAATATTATAAGTTCCTAAAAGACGCAAGATATATTGAGAGAAAACTAAAAAGTTTAAAGAGAAAGGATTATTTAGATAAAATTATAAGGGATAAATCTATTAAAATACAAATTCCGCGGTAGCTCAGTGGTAGAGCAGGTGACTGTTAATCACTTGGTCGCAGGTTCGAATCCTGCCCGCGGAGCCAGTTAGGAAATTGCGAGGTTTTGGATGTCGCCTCGCTTCGCTCGGCAACCAAATCATAAGGAATTTTGGGCGAAAATTTGAATTGGCGGTTCTCCATTTTAGGGAAAGAAAATTTTTGAATCATATGAGTTTTGAAAATCCAGCGTGTCTCTTTATCCATTTGTTTCCCTTCCCAATAAATAAATTGGCAAAGGAAAATCGCGGCCTTTATAGAGCCGTCGAATTTAGATAGTTTCGGGTAATACGCAACAGGCCTCCCGACTTCGCGGAGACAATCACTGAGCTTCATGGCTATATTTTTTCTTTAATTCCACGCGGCCAAAAGCAGGGTCGCTATAAACGGCCTGGTATAAACGCACAAGACGATTTGCCTTGTCGGCTGCTTCTTCGTCAGTCAACTCTATGTTGTGGCTTTTCTTATAGACGCACTTAAACTCCTCAATAGCTTTTTTCGGTAGCATGTGGTTCCCAACTTTTTTCAAGACCTCTTTTCCCGAGACCCCAAGCGGATCGGTATTTTGGCCTGTTAAACAAAACAGGCTCGCAAACACAACCAAAGAAAAATCCAAATAAATGGAAAATCGTTCAGTTGCGCTTGCGAGCCCGCAGACTCGGAAGATACGATTCACGCCTACCCCGCAGAATAGGAAATATTCAATCTCTCAACACTTTAATTTTATCAAACCTACGGGTGTCGTCAACAAGGGGCATGTGTAAAACCCTACACTGAGATACAAACCAACTTCCGACTTGGTATCTATTTCGCGATCCAATGCAAACTAATCCGATATAATCTGCTATATTCGAAATAACGCAATTCGCAAATAGTAAATTGACCAAAAAACCCTTTATTTGAGGCATAAAAATGAGTTGCCGGTGCCCTATATCAATCTACTGATATAGTAAATCTGGTTTATTGACTTGCTTGATACTTTTGTATATAATCGTATATAGTT
>Ga0066639_10001399_pt1 | contig 21462 bp, 22 predicted proteins | sample CryGeyCG2114_010_2_FD_59504 | JGI IMG/M metagenome (GOLD analysis project Ga0066639, IMG submission 59504) | Groundwater microbial communities from aquifer - Crystal Geyser CG10_big_fil_rev_8/21/14_0.10 | ecosystem: Environmental > Aquatic > Deep subsurface > Groundwater | place: USA: Utah...
TTGAGGGTACCCTGCTCAAATCACCCCGTCAAATAGGGATTAGTTTTGAAACGGGTTCATAGAAACTGTGTGTAGTTTAAGGGGTACCTGTCAGAATTAGTGCTGAGAAACTGTTAAAACCTATTTCTTAAACCAAGTCCTGAAGGTTGAGGATATCTCACGGGCATCGGGCTTGAGGGCCTCGCCAAATGCAATGCCGAGTGCAATCGCTATGGTGAACACTATGCCTTGGGTGATGGCAGCTACCACCGAACCGCCAATGCCGAGGTAATCCAAGATAATCAAGACCAAAAGCACCCTCCCGACAAAGTCTACAAGCCTGGCGAGCCCGTCGACTACCCTGTCATCAAACTTAAGGCTTTTGACATCAAGCTTTCTAATAAGCTTCGCGGCAACCCCGAGGAAATAGCGCCCCACATACCAAATAATGATGGCAACTATAAGTTGGGGTATCACAGCAATAATCTGGAGAACCAAAGTCTCAATTGAGACAGTAAGAACGGAGAAAGGGTCGTTTCCTATCATGTGTCTGTCCTATTCTAGACAAGTCAGTTTGTTCAAGTCAACCCCCAAACGTGCCTTCATTATAATCCGAGCATTTGGCAAAATCAAGGTTTGAACGGCACTCTTTGGCGCGTTGAATATAAACATGCCACCATTAAGAAACAGGGCATCTGCTTTCAGAGAATTTGCAAAAACACTTGTCTGGGTCCTAAAGCTCAACTGGAGGCTTAACAGGCTTTATACCGCCACCTTCCTGGTTACCAGCATCCTCCTGGGAGTGCATGGGACGATTTCCGCCTTCGTCATGGCCGGAATAATAGACGCAGCCCTTTCCGCGGCCAACAACTCTCGAGGAATTGAGGAAATTCTCCCCTGGATGGCCGCCTTCGGGGTGTTTGAAGTCTTTTACTCGGCGGTCGGCTTTATGGACAATCACGTTACCCGAGCCCTATCTTTCACCTCTGAAAAGCTACTGCGCTTGGAGCTGAGCCGCAAAGTTCAGTCTCTGGACGTCTCGCAGCACGAAGACCCGGAAATACAAAACAAAATAAGGCGAGCTGAGGAGCAAATCTTCGCCATACCGCGATACCTGAACGACGTACTCACGACACTAATGCGCCTTGCTACCCTTGTAAGCACGTTTTTTGTAGTCCTGGCATTTGAGCCTGCCCTCGTGGGGCTTCTTTTGGTCGTTACCATTCCCTCTATGCTCGTGGACGGGTACTTTCTACAAAAACTTTTCCGGCTTGACATTGAGATAACTGAGCAAAGAAGAAGTGCCTATAAATCACTGGGCTATCTTACGGAAACGGGAGCGCTTCTTGAGCTTAAGACATCGCTCGGGGTTTCATACCTTGCCCAAAAATTTGAAAGGTTTGCCGACGTGTGGTCGAGGCGCTGGGTTGACATAAGAAAAAGGTGGTTCGGCTACTCTTTTGTCTCGGAGGTTGCCCCCATTGCGGTCAGGATATTCGGGTACGCGCTCGCCTTTGCAAGGTTCATCGAAGGGAAGCTCACGGTCGGCGACGCCTCGTTTTTCGCCAGATCCCTCGACACCTTTGGAGGGAGCATCCTCTTGATCGGAGGGAGACTGTCGCAGCTGAACGAAAGCGCACAAAGGCTGAAGGAGGTAAGAGAGCTTTTCGAGACCCAAAGCACATTCAAAGACGGTGGGCACCCCCTGCCCAAGCTCTCTGCCGGGCCGGAAGTTTCTTTCCACGACGTTTCATTCAAATACCCCAGGGCTAAAAAGTTTGTGATAAAAGAGCTGAACCTGACGATTAAGTCCGGGGAAAAAGTTGCTCTCGTCGGACACAATGGAGCGGGAAAGACAACCCTGGTCAAGCTTATTACGCGCTTTTACCCGGCAACCAAGGGGGCAATTGCCATCAACGGAATAAATATAAACGACCTTAAACTCACCGACTGGTACAAAAATATCGGCGTCCTTTTTCAGGAGTATAACACCTACAGCCATTTGACGGCGTTTGAAAATATTGCGATGGGGGACACCCACCAGGCCCCGAGCAAAAGACGTGCGATACTGGCCGCAAAACGCTCGGATGCTCACTCTTTCATCAAAGAGTATGAAAACGGCTACGACCAGGTGCTCTCGGAGCGGTTCAAAGGGGGGACAAGGCCCAGTAGCGGCCAGTGGCAGAAAATTGCGACAGCCAGATTTTTCTATCGTAACGCCCCCTTGGTAATTTTTGACGAGCCGACTGCGGCCATAGACGCGGTAGCCGAGCACAAGATATTCAATAAAATTTACAAGTTTTTCGAGGGGAAAACCGTAATTATTATCTCGCACCGCTTCTCAACTGTCCGAAACACCGACCGTATAATCGTTTTTGAAAAAGGGCGAGTAGTCGAAGAAGGCAGCCACGAGGAGCTTATGAGGCTTGGTGGCGCGTATCACAAAGCATTCAGTTTGCAAGCAAAAGGGTACCAGGCAAGACAAACTTAGTAAGTGTTCCCAACCAGCTTACCTAAAAACTTTTTCAACCCTCCGAGCTTGCTCCCACTGCCGCTTTTTGGCTTGTCGCGCTTGTGCCCTACTACCCCCTTGTCAAAAACTTCTTTGGACCATACCGAAACCACAACCCACTGCTTTTTTTCATTTTGCGAGGCGACGACCTCAATTCTTTGATTTCCGTAGGTTCTATAATAAATCCACGCCTTTTTTGAGCTTGCGTAGCGGCTTTGGTCGGGACGCTTAAGAGTCGCCCACGCATCCCCTTGGCTAATGCCCCGCTCGGCAAGCCTCTCCAAAGCATGGTTTGTCCAAATTACTCCTTTATACTCCCTTTGCATGCTTTCCCCCTCGCGTTTTCTCTTCTATCAAAGCCAGCAGTTCTCTGGCGACCATGTTTACTTCGGCCCTGATAAATTCCGTAATGTCTTCCCCAATCCTTTCCTTTAAAAATTCCAGAATGTCCTTGTCGTGCGGGCGCTCGGTAAAAATCGTCAAAAATTCCCTATGGTGACTGTCGTCCAACTTGTCAAGCACCTTGGTCATCACTCGATGGTGAATAATGTCGTCAATTAACTTATACAGCTCTTCCCGCTCCACTTGAGTGCGGGCAACTTTCTTGACCCGCTTTTCAAGCTTTGGCAGGTCTATCAGATGGTCGTAGTAGATGTGACTCATAATTTACGGAACTAATGCAATAGTATCACTGCTGGCGATTTCATTGTACTCTACAGGGCCAAGCGGGACCCTATTATCAGGGTCATCAACAAAAAAGAGAACGACCGGCCCTTTTTTGTAGCGCGGGCCTCCTAAGTAGTCCATCACCTCGGGGCTCCCGCCAAAGTGCTTTCCAGTGAAAGCTGCGGGGCCCGAGTCGGCAATAGCCGCAACCACGGCGTTTCCGTTTTCCACGTTTACTATTAATACCTTCCTGTATTTATACCACTCGCGCAAATAGGGCAGACGCTCTTCCCAGTCGGGCAAATAAAGGGTTTGGGCTACCGCATACCAGCGCTCAGTTTCGACGAGATCCTCGGTAAGCGAATCTTTTGTCGAAGCAAAATACCCCCACGCTCCAAGCCCCGGCGCCATGCCTTCTTTTAAAATTTCAGCCGGATTGTCCCCTCCGTAATCATTTGGCCCGGGAGCATGGTTCGCGTTTACGTCTCCGGGGTAGCGCCTCAGGTGCTGTTCAGCGCCAATTTTCCCAAATGTGGTATTCAGGTGCTCACCCTCAAGCGTTCCCTTGGCTTTTACCCCCAGGAACTCTTCAAATATCACCTCAAGCCGTTTCTCCTCGTCCCGAACTAGCGGGCGAACGGTGTCCGGAAGGAATTCGTTTAATGCGCTAACCAGTTGGATGCGTGGGGAAAGTGCCGGAATCTGGCCGGCGCTTGCGAGCTTGTTCCGCTCGACTATCTCATGGGCCGGAGGAAGGAGCTTCTGGTCTTTCTGGGGCAGGGCAAAAAGTGCCCCCGCCAATGCTCCTGCGCCCAAAAGCTTGGCAGATTTGCGACGAACACCCCCAAGCTCCGAGCCTTTTTTTTGGAGAAAGTCCCGAGCTTTCCCATGCTTCTCTTCAAAAACCTTCTGGGACTCATAATGCTTGAGCTTGAGAGCCGAGCGCAACTCCTCAAAGGAATTTTTTGATGCGGGCAAGGGTTTCATCTTTTCCAAGTATAGCAAGAGAGTCGTTGAGTGGCGGAGTTACCTTTTTCCCGGTGATGACCACGCGCAAGTCCATAAAGAACTGCCCGGTGTGAACGCTCTCGTCGGTAACCACTTTTTCCAGCCGTTCATTGACTTCCCCTATTCCCCAGTTTTGAACCGATGAGAGCAGGTCAAAAGCAATTTCTAGGTGTTTCTTGTAATTCGCTCCGAAAATATCGGTGTCAACCGTCGGCCTTTCATAAAAAAAGCCCGCGAGCTCCTCGTAGTCTTTGAGCGTTCGGAGCCTTTCCCGAACCAAAGGAAAAGTTTGTCCTATCATGCCCATGTCGTATTTTCCGGCATAAAAATCCCCGATTAGCAATTGGAATTTGGAAATTGACAACTGCTTCGTGTATTGACCGTTCATCCACTCGAGTTTTTTGACGTCAAATATCGGAGCCGACGTCTTAATTCTTTCAAGCGTAAAGTTTTCAACGAATTCTTCAAGCGAAAAAATTTCTTTACCCTCGGGGTGAGACCAACCAAGGAGAGCCAGGTAGTTTAGCAGGGCATTGGGAAGAAACCCCTTGTCTTTGTACCCACTAATCGCCACGTCTCCTCCTCTTTTGCTCATTTTACTTTTGTCCGTGTTTCGCAAAAGTGGAAAATGGGCAAACGAGGGGGGCTCCCAGTCGAGGGCCTGGTAAACTGCTAGCTGTCGAGGCGTGTTTGAAATATGGTCTTCGCCTCGAATTACGTGACTAATCCCCATTTCATGGTCGTCAACTACCACTGCAAAATTGTACGCCGGATACCCGTCGCTTTTCAAAATAGGAAAGTCTTTGGTTTGGCCCTCCGGAAATTCTATTTTCCCGCGCACCACGTCGTCCCAATAAATTACCTTGGGGTCGACTTTTAAAATAATTCCTCCTCCGTCTCTATAGGCTGCACCTTTTTCTAAAAGCCCCACGGCGTACTTTTCGTATATTGCCCTTCTGTCGGACTGCTTCACGATGTCTCCGTGCCAAGATATTCCCAACCATGAAAGTCCTTCTTCTATAGCCTCGACCCCCCCGCTTACATTCCGCTTTTGGTCCGTATCCTCAACGCGGAGCAGAAACTCCCCGCCGCTTTTTTGTGCATAAGCATAGTTAAATAACGCCGTATAGGCGGTACCCACATGGGCAAACCCGGTCGGGGAGGGCGCTATGCGTGTGCGAACTGCCATATCTCAATTGAATTCTACACCTAGCCCCGCGTATACTCAAAGCATGGCGACACTGACAGAGACTGCAATAACAGCAAGAAAGCTAATCCGCTACACCTTTTACTTTGTGATAATGGTCGTTGTCGCACGGTTCCTCTTTGGAGTGGGAGTGAGCCTCTTTCAACAACTCTTTCCGGCAGGTCCTCCCCCACCAACGGTCGGCTTCGGCCTTTTGCCTCCGCTGCCCTTCCCCGAGCAGCAGCGCACTTTGCCCGAACTGAGCTATACCCTGGAAACGCCAACCGGGGGACTACCTGCCTTTCCAGAACAACTACCCGTTTACTTCATGCCTCGGAACTCAATAGACCTTTTTACGGAGGACCGCGCACGGGAGCGGGCCTCAAAAATGGGCTACACCACAGCTCCCCTTGAGCTCTCAGACACCATTTGGCGTTTTAACCACCCGGGGGCGCCTGCCACCATGCAAACAAACGTTGTCTCCAAAGTCTACTCTGTCAGCTACAACTTAGCGTTTGACCCAAGCCCCATCGCCGCTCGTGTGCCAACCCCCAGTGCTGCAACCTCGGCCGTCCAGTCGTTCTTTGGGCTCGCCGAGCCATTCCCTGGAGACCTTACGGGGAGAGTCCAGCATGATTTCTTGAGGGTGGAAGGGCAAAACTTGGTAAGCGCAATTTCGCTCTCTGAGGCGAATTTTATAAAGGTGAACTTTTTCAGGTCAGACATAAACGAGTTACCGGCCGTAACTCCAAATCCAAGCGAATCTAACGTTTGGGCCATTGTAAGCGGTTCAAGCGGTGTAGGACAAATAGTGTCTGCCGAGTTTAAATATTATCCTATGGACACCACCCAGCCACAAACATACCCACTAAGAGAACCGGCGAAGGTTTATGAGGAACTACTTAACGGAGGGGGATATATAGCCAATTTGGGCACAAATATCGACGGAAATATCGTCATTAGGCGCGTTTATATGGCTTATTACGACCCGGGAGTACAGTACAACTTCTACCAGCCAGTGGTAGTCTTTGAAGGAGACAATGACTTCGTCGCCTATGTCCCCGCCGTCTCCCCGGAATTTTATAGTGAGTGAGGGGGATAGTCCACTACCTGCACCCACTCGTGGCTGCCATAGACCCAGTCAATTAACTTCCGCGTCTCGCCAAACCGGTCAAGACTGCCCAAGACTACAACAAAAACCTTCCGTCCGTCCCGCTCTACCAGCGTTACCAGGTTTTCCTGGGCCGCCTCGGTCCAGCCGGTTTTCACCCCAAGCACTCCTTCAACGTCTCCAAGAAGGAGATTCAAATTTTCAAGGCGGTGCACAAGCTCTCCGTCGACACTTTCAACTGTTATTTGCTCTGTCCCCACAATTTCTGCAAACTTGGGGTTTTTCATCGCGTGGACGGAGAGTTTGATCATGTCCCGTGCCGTGCTGACTTGCTCCGGGTGATCGAATCCGGTCGGGTTTTTAAAATGAGTGTTCTCAAGCCCCAAAGCTTCCGCTATCTCGTTCATCCGACGAACAAATGCCTCGCGTCCGCCCTCATAATTGTCTGCTAAGGCTTCGGCAGCATCGTTCCCTGAAAAGACCAGAAGCCCGTATAATAGCGCGTCTGCTGTTATCTGCTCACCCGGTACCAATTTTACTCTCTGGCCCGGGATGTTTACGTTTTTAACAGTTAACACGTCTCCTGGACCATAGGCCTCAAGTGACACGAGTGCGGTCATTATTTTTGTGGTGGATGCCGGCAACAACGGAGTATCCGGCGCTTTTTCGTGGAGAACGCGCCCGCTTCCTGCGTCAACCACTAAGGCCCCTTTCGCGCTGAGACTCGGAGCTTCTGTGCCCACAAGCTTTGGCTCAAAGGAAACGAAGCTCGGGTCCGGCATATCTGCCGCCTGCGCTGGCAGTGAAATTGCCAGGTCTCCATCTTGTGGTGAGTGCAGAAAACCGACCGTAAACACGCTCAAAATTAAAAATACAATAGCTAACGCATACCATCGCTTCATCAATTTTCAATGTAAGCGGTCTGTGTGAAAAAGGCAAGAACTAAGGAGTCAAACGCTTTACGTCCCTTGGTAAAAAGGTAACCTCTTTTACGCTTCTCGTGCCCAAAAGTTTCATAATTATCCTGCCGGGGCCAATACCCGCGCCGCCGTGTGGCGGACAACCATACCTAAAAAAGTTAAAGTAGTCGTTTAAAGACTCGAGGGGCATATCCTTTTGCTTTGCCTGCTTTTCAAGAACTGCTACCCTGTGCTCGCGCTGCGCGCCGGTTGTTATCTCAATGCCTTTGTAAAGCATGTCAAAGCTTTTCGTGAGTGCCGGGTCGTCCTCGTGCCTCATGTGGTAGAAAGGACGAGCGGATACCGGCCAGTCGATAACAAATACAAAGTCGTGGCCCTTCTCTTTTTTTATAATTCGAGATAGCTCTCGCTCTTCTTCCGGACTAATGTCATCATCTTTTTCGCCGGGAACCCCGGCTTTCTTAAGCATCTTTTTGGCTTCAGACAAAGTTACCCTGGGGAAAGGCCTCCCGGGCACCTCAATGTTCATGCTTAATTCTTGGTTTACTGCCTCAATTGCCCTAACCAACATTTCCTCTTCCACGTCCATCACGTCGTGGTGCGAGTTAACATACGAAAGCTCAAAGTCCCACCCGGTAAACTCTGTCATGTGTCGAGTAGTAAACGAAGGCTCTGCCCTGAAAACGGGGCCGACCATAAACACTTTTTCAAACCCCGAAGCCATGCCCACTTGCTTGTAAAATTGAGGAGACTGCGCCAGGTATGCCTTGCGGTCAAAGTACTCGACCTCAAATACTTCCGCCCCTGACTCACTAGGAGTGCTCATGAAGCTTGGGGTATATAACTGGATATACCCTTCCCCCAAAAAGTACTCCCTCATGCCTTTTTCGAAAGCTGTCCAGACCTCAAAAATCCGGCGCTCTTTGGGGTCGCGCAAGCCTATCCATCTCCAGTTAAGACGTTTTGTAAGCGAAACTCCCTGGTCCCGGGCATTTATGGGAATAGGTGGCTCCTCTGCTCTTGACAAGACCTCAAGCTCTTCAATTTGCACCTCGACAAAGCCGGTTAAGATATCCTTGTTTACAAGCTTCTCGGGTCGTTTGACCACTTTCCCTCGGATTTCGACGATACTCTCAGGAGTTACCTTTGGAAGCTCGCTCCCGACACACTGGAGAATCCCGCTTCTGTCACGCAGGTCGAGAAACGTGATTTTTCCGTGGTCCCGAACGGTATCTACCCAACCCTGAAGTTTGACCTCCTTGCCCACACGCTCGACTGTTTTTTCTACAAGTGCCCTCTCCATGTGGCGATTATACGCCCTTTTTAATGGCTTTGCGAGCAGTAGCCGTCACTACAAAATTAAGCCAGTCACGGCTGGGAGGGCGCTCGGTGCGGTTTTTGATAATCTCCACTACGTCTCCGCTTGTAAGCTCGAAGCTAAGAGGTACCAGCTTCCCATTGACCTTTGCTCCCTTTATGTAACGGCATAACCTGGTGTGAACCGCACAGGCAAAGTCGACAGGTGTCGCCCCGCGAGGAAGATCGTAAACGTCGCCTTTCGGGGAAAACACGAAGTTTCTGTGGTTAAACATGTCCACCTTTACGCTCTCCAAGAGCTCCCCTGTTTCCCGAAGCTCCTCCTGCCAATGAACCAAGGACCTTACCCACTCCATTTTGTGAGAAACAACCGCACCCTCCTTGTCAAGCACTTCGTCATTCACCCCGCTCGACTTTTGCCTGGCGTACGCCCAATGGGCAGCAGCACCGTGCTCTGCTTCCTCATGCATGCGGTAGGTGCGTATCTGAATTTCAGTTATTTTCCCGCCTTCTCCAAAAACTTTGGTGTGTATAGACCGGTATCCATTGGGCTTGGGCTGTGCTATAAAGTCGGAAACTCCAATTTTGGGAACCGGTCTATAAATCCCGTGCACCGCTCCCAGGGCTAAATAGCACTCTCTGACAGAGGGAACCAGTATGCGCAAAGCGGTGATGTCGTGTACCCTTTCTATATCCCCTGCGATTTCCTTCCTTTGTAGCTTCCGCCAGAGCGAATAATAATGCTTTCTGCGACTATGAATGGAAGCCTCGACTCCGTACTTCTCAAGCTCCGCCAAAATGCTTGATCTCATGTTGCCCAAGTTTTCCCCTGTGTTTTTGTAATACTTGCTTGATGACTTTAAAAGATCTCTGTACTCCCCCTCATAAAGATATTGAAAAGCCAAATCTTCAAGCTCCCCCTTTACCTCTCCCATCCCGAGCCTTTCAGCAAGCGGAGCATATATTTCCAAAGTTTCCCTGGCGTTTTCAGTCTGGCGCTTCCTTGAAAGGGCATAAAGGGTCTGCATATTATGAAGCCTGTCGGCAAGCTTCACGAAAACTACTCGCAAGTCCCTTGCCATCACTAGAATCATTTTTCTCAAGTTTTCTTCGAACAGATCGTCCGTACTACCAACCAGCCGTACGGCCGTAACATTCGTCACGCCGGACACTATACGAGCCACATCCTGCCCAAATAGTTTTATTATCTCCGACGAGCTGGTTCCCGAGTCTTCAAGTGTGTCGTGAAGAAGAGCCGCCTTTACACTTACGGCATCAAGCCGCCATTGCGCAATTCTTAGAGAAACCGCAAGCGGATGATTGATATATTCCTCGCCGGTAAGCCTTCTTTGTCCGGCGTGAGCTTTCCTCGCAAACAAGTAAGCCCTCCTTATGTCTGCGACTTGGGGTTTACCCAAATAGGAAGCCTCTTTATACAAACTTTTTTCTGTCACTTTTTGCATTTGATATCTTTTACCACAAGTTGAATTTCGCGTGCCCCGTTCCAGTTGTTTTCTTCTAGTCGATACAAAATGTCTACACTATCGTTATTTGACAGGTTCTCAAGTAAAGCACCCATACCAAACGCAATTGCGGGATAACTGCGAGAGCCGTCTGCGACGTCCAGTTTCAAATGTGAACGGGTAGAGCCGACCACTTTTGTATTCTTTACCAAGACTCCTCTTGTGGCAAATAGCGGAGTTGGGTTCCCAATGCCAGTTGGTGAAAATTCCGAAACAAGACTCAAAAGGTCCCAATCTACAACGGAAAGGGGGATCTCTATGTCTGCGAAAATAGTTTTTTGCAAACTGCCCTTGTCAATGTTCTCCTTAGCCCAACGCTGGGTGTTTTTCGTAAACTGCTCGATGTCCCCGATGTTTATTGAAAACCCGGCGGCCATCGGGTGCCCCCCACCCCCTAAAATCAACTCTTCCTGGGCTAGTATCATATCTAAGACGTGAACGGCTTTTACCGAACGCGCAGAAGCCTTTCCCACTTCTCCGTCAGTTGAGATAACAATAGCCGGCTTTGCATACTCTTCTACCAGCTTTGACGCCACAAGACCAATAACTCCTTCGTGGTATTTTCCCGAAATTACAAGAGCGTGCTCGTCAGCCTGGCCCTTTGCTTCTTCCAGGGCCTTTTCCGCCAAACGCTCGACGAGCAGTTGCCTATTTGTGTTGGCGGAGTTAACGAGTTTCACAAGCTCCTGCGCTCTTTTCCGGCTTGTGGTGCACACCAGCCTTAGAGCCTCAATTCCATGCTCCACCCTTCCAGCAGCATTTATCCTGGGAGCAACTAAAAAGCCCACCTCATACACGCCCATTTTTTCTATTTTAGCGCTTTCAAACAGTACCCTCAGGCCGGGGCGGTGGGTATTTTGGAGAGCACTCAGCCCGTGTTTGACAAAGGACCTGTTTACTCCAACTAGCGGGATCTGATCCGCCACCGCCCCAATTGCTACCAAATCGAGGGGGTCGTATCCCGGATTTATGAGCCGCGCAAAGATATACGAAACCGTGGCCCCGCTTACTTTGTTCGTGTGGAGAACGGCCGTAGCTTTCGGCAATGCGCCTCCTTTTTGATGATGATCACTGACAATAACGTCAATACCGTTGTCTTTCAAGTGCTCCACGGCCTCGTGTGCCACGATCCCATTGTCCACCGTTATTACAAGATTAATCCCATCGTTTTCCTTCAAGATTTCTTTCAAGGATGAAGGGTTTAGTCCATATCCGTCCTTGAACCGGTCTGGTATATAGGGCCTTACGTCTGCCCCTTTTGTATAGAGAGCCTCCCACATAATGGCCGCGGCGCATATCCCGTCCGCGTCATAATCTCCGTATACTAAAATTTTTTGTTTTTCTCTAATCGCCTTTTGAACCCTATCTAGTGCACGCTCCAAATGCTTTTTTGACACACCAAGGTCGTCTGGGGTAAAAGCGCGTGGGTGTGGGGGGTGTAGAAAATCTCCTTCTTCTCTTTTGCCGATACCTCTGTTTTTAAACAGGACACTTCGAACCTCCTCCAGGCCTTCTCCTTCTTTCAATTTCGCCGGTATTTCCCACTGAACTTTATTCATACGCTATACTTTGCTATATGGAGCTCAGAATACCACAACATGTGAGAAATTTAATGGATAAGTTTGCAAAAGCAAACTACGAAATTTACATCGTGGGGGGTGGCGTGCGGGACATGCTAATGGGCAAAGCGGTGACGGACTGGGACTTTACCACTAATGCTAAACCGGAGGAAATACTCGCACTGTTTAAAAACGCGTATTATAACAACAACTTCGGAACGGTGGGAATCCCGGCAGAGGACGAAGACCTCAAGCCCCACGAAGTTACGACTTTCCGTACGGAAGGCAGATATAGCGATAGCAGACGCCCGGATAGCGTGCGATGGGGCAGGTCAATTAAAGAAGACTTGACACGGCGAGATTTTACGATAAATGCTATGGCAGTGGGCCGCAGAGGAAAACTAATTGATTACTTTGACGGCACAAAGGACCTAAGTCAAAAACGCATCAGGGCAGTTGGAAACCCACACGAGCGCTTCAGTGAGGATGCTCTGCGCATGATGAGGGCGGTCAGAATCGCCAGCCAGTTAAACTTCACCATTGAGCCAAAAACCAAAAAAGCCATAGCCGAGCAGGCAAGTAGTATCCGAAAAATTGCAGCCGAGCGCGTGCGGGACGAGCTTTTAAGAATACTCTCTTCCCCCCATCCGTACGAAGGCGTTGTGCTACTGCGAGAAGTTGAGCTAGTCAAAGAAATTTTGCCAGAGTTTGAAGAGACTTTTGGCGTCGACCAGATCTCTCCCGGAAGGCACCATATTCACGACGTCGGCACGCACCTGCTTATGAGCCTAAAGTACACCCCCAGTGAAGACTCAATTACCAGGATGGCCGCGCTTATTCATGACATCGGAAAACCGCTTACCCGAAAAAAGCGAGGAGAAATAATCACATTTTACAATCACGAAATAACAGGTGCCAGGATTGCCAAAAATATTGCAAGGCGGCTAAGGCTTTCGAAAAAGGACTCCGACAAGCTGTGGAGGCTTGTCCGGTATCACCAATTTACGGTAGAAGAGCACCAAACTGACTCAGCCTTGAGGCGTTTTATTAAAAATGTCACCCCAGCGTACCTAGACGACATCCTGGCTCTGCGCACCGGAGACAGGTTGGGGAGTGGGGCGAGAGAGACCAGCTGGCGGACGGAAGAGTTCAAGGCCCGCTTGGTGGAAGTCCTAAAGCAGCCTTTTACCGTCCACGACCTCAAGATAACGGGGCATGACGTCATGCGCGAGCTTGGCATAAAGCCGGGTCCGGAGGTGGGGAAAATTTTAGAGGAGCTGTTTAACGAGGTGGTAGAAAAAAAGCTTCCCAACAAACAAGCCGAGTTGACTAAGAAACTAAAAGATCTTCGTCGCCGATAATCATTACACGGCTTTCGGCAAGTATGCCTTGAAGGAATGGGTCGCGACGCTTCTTCCTAAAGTCAAACTCCTCCCTCGTCATTACGGTGTAGTTTATCTCCCGACCGCGCCTCGACTCCTCTGCCCGAATAATGCTTGAAAGCTCGTTAAGCCCCACCTTGCCTACCACCAGAATCTCCACCTCCTCGTCGCTTACCCGCTCTTTCCACCGCACAAAGCGCCCCGAAAACATCACAAAGCTCAAGCTTCCAAGCTTGCTTTTATTTGAAACGATAGACCCTCCAATGCCCGTTGACTTTGCGACAATGGAAATAAGATCTCCAAAAAGGGGATATTCCTTTCTTGGCCAATAAAGGAGCCTGTTTTTCCTCTGCTCTTTTTGCAAAATCCCCGCCCGCTCAAGCTGTCCAAGCTCCCGCCTTACCGAGTTAATCTCCTCGCCAATTGCTCGCTCAAGGCCACGCACATGGTACTTCTCGGAGGGGTTGCTGAAGAAAAGCTCCAAAAGCTTCACCCTTACCCGCGCAGTTATTATGTCTCCGATACTAGCCATCTCTCAAGTGTTGCGGGCAGGCTTACTAATTGTATACCACATCACTGCCAGTTGGCAGAGCTTCTATCCAAACTTTTCCTCTAACGATAGGGACCTCTTCTCCGTTCTTGTCAAAAAACAAGAGCCTATCTTCAAATCCTTCTTTCTCCCAAGTCCCCTCTATCACATTTCCGTTTTGAAACACAATCGCCTCCCCCCGCCCGTACACTTCGTCATAATTATGCAGCTCTTCGTCCACAAACACCTCTTGATCAACAAATATAACAACCACATTCTTTGCCGTTACACGGACGTTGTCGTTTGACAGGTCAACCGCCTCCTTCCCGCCATTGCTTCTCAAATATTGATTGTTCACCTCGTCATATTCCCAAGTTACATCGTAAAGTGGAGTGCCTTGCCAAAAGCCAAAGGAAATGACCCTGGCCTCTGGCCCCGGAGAAGGACTATCGTCCACAAATTTCCATGACCTAAAAGTCGAGTCCCAAGCTACCCCGTCGGAAGCTACAAAGCCAAACCCCCTCCTTACCGCCTCGGCATACGCAATGTCCGAGTTGACTACTACCTGGTGCTCGTGAGCTAGGTTTTGTACTCCGGGAAGGCGATTAGGGTCCCTCATGCCTAGAGGGAAGGAAGTGTTAAAAAAGATATTAAACGTATTTCCCGACTGTCCGCGGTTCCACCCTAAGTCATTAAGCATAGAAATTGCGTCCACCCTTGGGTCAATTTTACCCGGTTCTTTAAACGGATGGTTTGGGCACTCTTCTACTTTGGTGCAACTGTTATTAGCCCCACCCGTATGTGTATACAAGGGCCTGTCGCCGTACCCTCCGGCCCATTTGACGAAGTTAACCCTAGCGCTCCTGACGGGAGCTATTCGGATGTCATCGGAAGCTGCATCACAGTAAAACACCGCCATATTCCTCGTAATCCCTCCCTCAACGGTAGACTCATACACTACATCCGCACGACTAAGGCCTTCCAGCGGCCTTGCGTCTGCATTGTTTTCGACCATGACCAGGAGCGGGCGCCTGCTCTCCCAAATCTCGCGCTCGGCAGTTGAGTATAGCAGGCCGTTTACCGGGCATTCCTCTGTTTTGGGAAGCTCGGCCGCGCGTGCTCGGGCTGCCTCAAGCCCTTCTGGTGACGCGTCTGTTTGTCCGCCCGCAACTATGCTAAATATCGCCCACGAGATGCCCGCGGATATAAGATAAATCCCCAACATTCCGGCTATCCAATAAAGGTATTTTTGTCTTTTGTCCTGGTTCATAATGGCTTGCGTGCTTCTCTTATAGCCTTTTGCTCTTCTTTTGAAAGCTCGTATTTACTTGTAGCAGCTTTCACAGGTTTTGTATAGACTCGTGTCCTGTCGCGCGTGTGGAGCCCCGTAATGACGACTCCGGTATCGTGGCGGTCAAGGAGTGCCAAAGAAAAGCTTTGGTCTCCGCCCGTTTCATTAAACGGATTAAAGCGTACAAGTCCAACTTTGCTTAAATGAAAGCCCGTCTCTTCATGAAGGCCCTCCACCGCCTTTTCAATTTTGAGTATAGATCCTTTATGGCTCGTCTGTGTGTCAACTATCTGGTCCAGTACCTTCATTAGGTCCTTGGCCTTTGCGTTTTTAGTGAGTCTCATATAGTGAGTGTATAGCTTGTATAAAATACCACTTAGCACTAAAAGCCACAGTAAAAAGCCTATCATAAAAATAGGGATTACCCCCAGTAGCTCCTGCATGTTGAGTAGTAGTGTATCCTAGATATAATGCAAAAGCTATGGTTCCCTCTGCTAAAAAAGTCATCAAAGTTCTAGGCAAGCTCGAAGGAAACGTCCCACTTGAAGTGTTTAAGAAGCCGTATGAAGTATTGGTGTCTACCATGCTCTCATCACGCACAAATGACGACACCACGCTTCCCGTCGCTAAAAGACTACTCAAGGTAGCGCCAAACCCCGAGGCGCTTTCCAGATTATCCGAAAAGCAGCTTGAGAGGCTGATTTACCCTGTCGGTTTTTACAAAACTAAAGCTAGGCACTTGAAAAAATTGGCGCTTCTATTGACTAAAGAGTACAGCTCACAAGTGCCAAGCACCAGAGAGGGGCTGATGAAACTGCCAGGTGTTGGCAGAAAAACGGCAAATCTCGTTTTAACAAGAGCGTTTGACAAGCAAGCCATATCAGTAGACACACATGTTCATAAAATCAGCAACCTCCTTGGCTGGGTAAGCACCAAAACCCCGGAGCAGACTGAACTGGAGCTTATGAAAGTAGTTCCCAAAAAACATTGGAAAGACATTAATCGCCTAATGGTTACCACGGGCAGAACGTTTAAAACCAAGGGGGCGGTAGGGCAGTTTTTGAAACAAAATGGGCTCTTGAAGTGAGAGCTTGCATCTCAATTAAAAAGCGGCGATTGCCACGGCAAATCCATTTTGGGCATAAATGCAGCCCCAGACGTATTCCCCTCCGGTAATAAGCTTACTATGCCCCAATGTATTTTGCCAGAGGTCGGCTGCCTCCTCGGCAGTCTGCGCCCCTGAAAGGAGGAACTCTGACAGGTTGTAGGTGTCGTAAATCCACTTGAGCTCCTCTCGGCGCTCCGGCAAGCTGTGAAACCCCTCGTGGCCATCAAGCGAACCAAGGGTCAAAAGTTCATTTAATCGAAGTGAGGCTATGGTGCAGATTTCGTCCCGGGTGCCAAGCCCGCTCACTCCATTTGCCATACGCCTCCGGTTGACCACTTCCCACAATTGAGGGCCACTAAAATACCCCACCGGGGCGGACTCTCTAGTTGGGGTGGGAGTAGGAGCTGCTGCGGGGGGCAGTGTAGGAGCCGGTTGTTCTACGGCCACTGAAGCCAAGCGTTTGTTCTCTGAAAGAAGGTCCGAAAAAACGGTATTCAGTCGTTTGTGCGTACCCACCGACCCTTGGGCATACCCCACAGTGTATGCCACCAGTACCACAATAGACGCAAATAGCACTCCGGCAATTATACGGAGCACCTTCACAATTGGACTTTCTTTTTGTGTCATGTTTTCAGCAGTATCGTCGTCGGGCCGTCCAAAACCGCATTTATCTTCATGTATTCGCCGAATACTCCTGTTTCAACGAGAATGCCCAGGCTGGTTAGCTTTTCTACAAACGCGTTATATAGCTCTCTTGCTTTGTCAGGCCAGGCAGCGCGCACGAACGAAGGTCTATTTCCTTTTTTTGTGTCTCCATACAAGGTAAATTGTGAAACTACCAAGACGGCACCGCCAGCATCCAAAAGAGACCTGTTCATCTTTTGCTTCTCGTCGGGCATAATGCGCAGTTTTGATAACTTTTCAGCAAGCTTTGTAGCTTGCAGTTTTGAGTCGTCCGACTTTATGCCCAGTAGCACTAAATATCCGCTGCCAATTTTCCCTACTATTTTGTTTGCTTCAACGCTCACCTCTGCACTACTAACCCTCTGCACAAGTGCCTTCATGCTCGTATTGTAGCAAACTAAATATTGAAACTATGAATTGGGGTGTTTTCGCCGGCTATACTTACCGCGTAGCTCCCCTCTGGAAGGTTACGGAATATCGCAAGCCCTAAACCCTGGCTACTGGTGTGAACGGTTTTCACAAGCTCCTCACCCACATCGTTCCTCACGCTTAACACCACTAGGGTGTTTTCCTTCCCCTCGACCATTATAAACGTCGCACTTCCAAACGTCCTCGACTGAACACGGCTAATTTCTAACTCCGGCTCCGCCGCTTGTTGCGAAGGGTATAAGTTGCTGATCGCCGCGACGTCGCTCTCCTGAAGTGAGGTCCTCGGGCCAGTATAGCTTGCCTCCATTACTGATCCGGCAACCTCAGAATGCGCAAGCCCTAGGGCGTGCCCAAGCTCGTGGAGGATAATCGTCCCGAGGTCGATGTCGCTGTTCCATGCTGCCTCACCGGGATCCAGGGCTATGTCAAATTCATCAGTTTGAGTACCAAAGGAAGTAGTCGCAAGAACACCAGGAGCGTTCAACCCAATCCACCCAATGTCGTTGTGCCCGTCGAATTTGCGCTCCCCGGGACACTCGGCTATCAACGACGGACAACGATCGTGCCCCTCCGAAAGGCTAAATACGACGTTCGTCCCCTGAGCGCTGGCCCACGTTTGAGTAGCCCCGGCAACTGCCTCAAACACTTCCGACTGAACTAAATAGGAAGGCGTGGACAAGTGGCTGTACTCGACTGAAATAGTATCGTTTGAAGTGTCTTCGTCGACCAAATTGTCCCAAAAAATCATATTTTGGGCATGTTCATCTCTGACATGAGTAGCCACCTCACCATCCACCAATACAAAGTCAATTGTAACCACCTCATCCAAGGCACGCGCTTCTTTGGGCAAGAGAAAAAGAAAAAAAACTGCCAAAAACGCAAATCGCATCATGTCAAACAATCTAGCAGGGAAAAAGAGAAAGGTCAATCGTGGGGTGCAAATGGTATAATGTACATGCCTGGAAGGAGGATAATCGCCCCGACGGAGTTTTCCATCGGGGAGGAAAGTCTAGGCAGCAGAAGGCAGGGTGTTCCGGATAAATCCGGAAACGGGCAACCGCTAGTCCTCCGGGCGTTAGTCCGGGGGGCGTTGGGTAATTGACCCCAACGCAGAGCAACAGAGACGAGTTCCCGACAGGTTTAAAGCTTGTCGGGAGGTGAAACGGGCAATCCTCCCCGCTGCAATCTGCGAACTGGCCGTTTGAGGTAGCCTTCCCGAGGCCAAAAGTCAGAGCATAGAGAGATGATTATCGAGAAACAGAACCTGGCTTACTACTTTCCAGGCGCGCAAAGGCCCCGGCACTGTCGGGGCTTTTATGTGCTTTCCTTCTTAAACACAAACTCTTCAAGGAGTACCTGAAGCGTAATCACAACCGGCACGGAAACCAAAGCTCCGGTAGCGCCTGCCAACTTGAGCCCCGTCACTAACGCAAGAAGCGTCACAACGGGAGAAACCCCAACCGAGGATTGCATTACCTTTGGGACGATGAGGTAAGCTTCCAGCTGTTGGATAAGAAAAGTAAGTGCTGCGACCGCAAGTCCAGTGAACGGAGAAATGCCCAACCCCACAATGATAGCCGGGACCGCAGCAATGATCGGGCCAATGTTTGGTACAAGCTCGAAAATACCCGCGATAATGGCCAATGGCAGCGCAAATGGGATATTCAGAGCAGTCAAGCCAACATATGTACTCACCCCTACAATTATCATTAACGAAAGCTCGGCACGAACCCACCCACCCATCTTCCGCTCGAGGGCGTTAATCACTTTTTCTACGCGCTTTTGCTTCCGTTCATCCCGTAATAAAACCCCCAAATGATCATCCAGCTTGTCGCGAGCAACTAAAAAGTAAAGTGCAAAAACAAGGACCGTTAATACGCCAATTATATTCGAAAATATACCCACCCCGATACGCAAGCTCTCTGAAGTGATCTCGCTAATCCTAGCCTGGAGATCGGCCTCGATTTGTGAAATTATCTGTTCAGGAACATATGCCTCCTGGAGGTACTGCGTTGTAAACGTTTCGAAAAAGCGCGTAGTTTGCTCGATCATAACCGGAACAATCTGTGCAATTGAAAAGCTCACCAGGGCAATAACAACCACGTACAGAATGATGACCGAGAGGGCTCGAGGAATTTTGAAACGCTGGAGTCTCGTAACAGTCGGGTTTAGTATCGTCATGATGAGCAGAGCTAAGAACACTTGAAATAAAATATCGCGCACCAAATATAAAAACCACACAAAGCCTAAAAATACCACGGTGAATACCACGGTTCTATGGGAAATCTCTATTTTCCTGGGAATGTCGGCGTCCATAGTCAAGGATACCATTTTCCAACGGTCGCTTCTACTTTTTTTGGGTAGTCTGGCGAAGCCACGTCAAACCAATGTATTCGCTTGTCTCTTTTAAACCATGTCATTTGCCGCCTGGCATACCTTGCTTCTGCTCGCGCCCAAGCTTCGCTAAACTCTCCATCGCCCGCTCTCCCCTTCAGCCATTTGCCCGAGCCTTTATACCCCAACGCTTGCATGCTTTGATGCTCGTATCCGACACCGCTTTCCAGAAGGTCTTTTACCTCTTTTTTAAACCCTGCCCCTATTCGGCTGCGGACCCGTGCGCCAATTCGCTCGACTAGCTCTTCTTTTTCAAGGTAAAGCCCCAGCAGTAAGGCCTCGTAATGGTGCTTTTTGTAAAAAACCTTTTCCTTACTGGAGGCGACCTCAATCGCCCTCACAAGCCGGACACGATTTCTCTTGTCTGAACTGTTTAGTTTTGCTGCCCGCATAGGAGCAAGGTGTGCAAGCATGTCAAATAGCTCAGCTACGAACTTTTTCTCCAAGTGTTTCCGAAGCGCCTCATTTCTAGGGATAGCAATTGTGTCAATGCCATCAACAACCGCACTTATGTAAAGACCAGTACCCCCCACAAGTATGGGCAAATGTCCAGACCTGAAAATAGTGGAAATTGCATTGTGGGCAAACTTCGCGTAGTGTGCCACGCTAAACTCCTCGGTTGGCTCAACCAAATCATATCCCCATACTTTAACGCCACCAATCAAGTAGTATCCTCCAGCTTGCGAATTTACAAGTTTGAACTTCGAGTTTACAGGCAAATCCTTGCCGGTGCCAATATCCATCCCTTTGTAAACCTGTCTTGAGTCGGCCGAAATTATCTCGCCGTCAAACCTTTCGGCCATTTTCAAAGCCAAACTCGTTTTGCCGACTCCGGTGGGTCCGACTATGGCAAGGAGCTTATCTGCCATTTTTCAAGTAATCCCTCAGGGCAAGTCGGTTATCTTCATACACAAACCGTCCAAGGGCTTCGTCCGGTGTCACCCACTTCGGCTGCCCCTCATACGAGCTCGTCAGCTTGCCCGAAAGCCGAGCAGTGTAGGCGGCCGTAAGGTGGTCTACACCAAACCGCCTGACCGTATAAGTTCCGAGGTAAGCCTTCTCGGTTATCCTCATGCCCGTTTCTTCCTTTACTTCGCGGGTGAGGGCGGCTTCCATATTTTCCCCTCGCTTTAGGTTTCCCCCGGGTAGCGCGTATCCGTTTCGATATGACAAGTCAATTACCAAGATCTTTTTGTTTTTTTCGAAAATGGCCACGGCCCCCGAAGCAAAAGGTGGAACTTCCAAGTGTATGAGCTTATCAAAAGCAATTCTTAAAAATGTCAATATTCTCATGACGACACAAAAAGCGCCGAGACGAATGCTAATGCCTTCATAAGTGCCCAGGTTACCTTTTTTTGGTTTGCGCCATGGGCATATTTTACATTGATATGCTATAATTTGCTATGAGCTCAGAAAGGGGCAGGAAAGTGCACGGCGAGGCGGAGCGCGCACGCGAGAGGGGAGAGTCCCTTGAGGCGCTCAAAATTTACGACGAAGCAACGCTCGTGTACCAAGAGGACGGCGACATGCTCGGACTCGCAGAAGTACAAAGCGCCAGGCAGCTCACGTTTGGGCACCTCCACGACAAAACCGGAGACAGTGTTTTTTTGATACTTGGCAAGTACGCCGCCATGTCCGCGGTAGAAATAGCCGAAAAATACGGCGAGCCGGAAAGTCTTGCCTTGCCATACGAGCGGCTGGGCCAAGCACACGAGGCTCTTGGAGAGCTCGACCAAGCAATTGAGTATTACAAAAAGGCGGTTGAGGCCTCGAAAAGTTTGTCAGAGTTTCACGACAACAACTCCGTTCGTGCAGAGATTAGGTCGCGCTTGGCTACTGCTGAGCTGAAAAATGGAGACGAGAG
>Ga0066639_10001406_pt1 | contig 21415 bp, 25 predicted proteins | sample CryGeyCG2114_010_2_FD_59504 | JGI IMG/M metagenome (GOLD analysis project Ga0066639, IMG submission 59504) | Groundwater microbial communities from aquifer - Crystal Geyser CG10_big_fil_rev_8/21/14_0.10 | ecosystem: Environmental > Aquatic > Deep subsurface > Groundwater | place: USA: Utah...
AAAAACATCCATACTATAAACACGAATATATAAATGTATTGATACATTGAGACAAGTTTAAAGCGGTTCATATAGTTGCTCCTCTAATTTTCGATCTATAACTTTCCAACCACCCGACTTTGAAGACTTGGCAAAAAGTGAGGTGAATTTTTTTGCTAAACTGTCCCAATAATTAGCAACTTCTCTATCGTTAAGCATTTTATCAATCATCCTTTTGTAATTTTCATTGTGATTATATTTAGCTGCTGTTGTAGTTATGGTGTTAGTACTCACCTTTAACAACAAAGAAATTGTTCGATAATCATATTTTTTGGCAATCATATAAGAAATTGCCACACGTTTAGCTAGCATCAATTTTTCTGTAGGAGTTAGGAATTCATTCAGTAGATTAGACAGCTTAGTTCTCGAAGAATTATTCAAGAATATCTTGATAAGTAAATCACTTATCTTGTTTTCCAACTTGGGGGACATCGGAAATTTAGAAACTTGGGTCATTCTTTTATTTTGAAATGTATTGATACATTTATCAAATCTTAACCTGTTTGCCCGCGGCTAATTCTAATAATTAATATGCAAGTAATAAGTTTCTAAATCACCATCATCATGGTCAACTCTGACATATCTAAGCTGACAACCGATATTATATGCACCCCTATATAAAATTCCCGATTTGACAGCCTTAACCGTTAAATCACTCCCAACAATATCGATTCCCGAATGTGGATGTAACTCTCCATTTTTGTCTCTGTAATAGCCAAGCTCTTTAGCATAATACGTCCACCCATATCCTTGCGTAATTCTGATTGAATTATTTAATGGCCAGTTCCAAGAACCTGAAAATGAAAAAGGTCCATCAGGAGAATTGTCCCAAACAACATCTCTGTTGTTCAAGAAACCAGCAGGGTCTTGAATGCTATTACCGTTTACCACCATAAAATGTAAGTGAGCACCACTTGAATTACATGATGGTTTATTTATTATTGACGCAATTATATCCCCCTCATTAACATGTCCAATTTCAGTTTCTTCACCTCCACCTGCAATAATTGCTTGTATTGCTTCATATTCTGCCCTTGCTTTTTCAAGAAGTCCTTGATACGTCTTTTCACTATTCTTAGTTATTGTTAGTAATTGTGCCTTGGCAGCCTTTTGGCTATCAAGTGCTTCTTTTTGAACACCCAACACCTGTTCTAGTTCTTCCAAATCCCCTTTTTGTTCTTGGTATGTATTTTGGGCCTCTTGCAATCGAGCCAACAAATCTCTGTCCGCTTCTTGAATACGCTGAAGATAATGATATCTCGAGACGGCTTCAGATAAGTCGTCAGCCAAAAGAATGGTTGGAGAATTATCAACTCTGGACATTTTATATGTTTCAACCGCACGAGAAGAAAACGCATCATTTAGGTTGTCCAGAGACAATGTAAGCTGATCAATCCTCCCTCCAAGCAGTAGTATCTGCTCTCGAGTTTGATCGATTTTTAATTCGGTGAGTTTAATCTGTGCATCAAATTGAGCAACCTGATTGGCCAATGTACTAGCCTGTGCCTGAAGATTATTAATTTGCTCTTCATATTGCCTGATTTGGTCATTTAATTTTTGAAGTCTATCTGCGTCTGATTCTGCAGAAATTGATGCAAATGGAGCCGACAAAGCCAACAGAAAAACAAAACTCAAAATGACTTTTTTAATCATTGAGGCCATAATTACTTTCTTTTCTTACCTAAGGAGCGTGATACAGAAATGCTGCTACCAACTACGGCTATCATTAACCCAACAAACATTTCTCCGGCCAGTATCACTGCCAATAGGGCAAAGAACATCAAGCTATCACTTGGCAATACTGGTATTTCGCCAAAATAGGAAAGAATTGATGGAGTAGTATACATAACTAAGACTGCAGCCATCAACCAACCAAAAATAACACCCATAACCGAATAACCAATAGCTTCAAATAATATTGGTGCCCTTATAAACCAAGGTGTTGCCCCAATCAAAGACAAACTGTCTATTTCACTTCTCCTAGTGGTAATTCTCATGCCGATTACAACCATTAAAACCAAAAAAGACGTAAAGGCCAAAACCGCTACTGCAACCAAACCACCAACTCTTATATATAATGAAATTGTCTTAAGTCGCTGAATTACGTCCCCCAAAGAAGATTCTCCCCCTAAACTTGCAGTAAATGTAACACTGTCCACTATATCCTCACCCTTGATCTCATCGATAACACCTTCTGCAAACTCTAAATTGACAACCGAAAATTCCAAACTGGCCGGAAAAATTGAAGGACTCACAAGTTCACCCAAAAGCGGATTATCCGAAGTCGCATCTTTGTAAATTGAAAGTGCATCTTCCTTGGTAACATAATTAACAGACTTGACTCGTTCATCAGCCAGCAACCGACTTTGCAAACTTTTTATCGCTGAATCCTGGGCGTCTTCCTTCATAAACGCAATTATTTGTGGCCTTGTTTCAAAATATCTTATAACTTGGTCCGAGGAATAAGCTAAAACGGCAATCAATGTCGATACAAAAAAAGTTACGGCCAAAACACTAATTGCTGCCATCGCTTGAAAAGGGGCTCGCCTGATATATACTGCGCTAGTCTTTAGATGCTGTTTCATTTTTCTTTTTGGATTTTGATTTTACCTTCACTTTTTTAGGAGCTTCTTTTTTAGCTCCAGTGTCTCTATGTAATTTTCCACCCCTTAATTCAACCACTCTTTTACCAAGTTTATCAACTACATCTCTATCATGAGTAGCTACAATAATAGTTTTGCCTTCTGAATTAATTTTCTCAAGCAGCTCAGCCATAGCAGCAGCCGTTTCCCAGTCTAAATTTCCAGTTGGTTCATCCGCAAAAACAACTTTGGGATTTACAACTAATGCTCGAGCCAGAGCAGCCCGCTGTTGTTCTCCCCCGGACAGTTGTTGTGGAAATAATTCTGCTCGTTCAGTAAGGCCCACCAGCTTTAAAACTTGCTCAATACGTGCATCCCACTCGTCGTGAGGCAAACCCTTTACAGCTAGCGCCACTGCAACATTTTCACTTACAGTTCTTTCAGGTAATAATTTATAATCTTGAAAAACAGAACCGATGCTCTGCCTCAATTTAGGAATATCTCGATTTTTTAATTCCTCAATGTTTTTACCATCGAAGACAATTGAACCCTCAGTAGGAGTCAATTCTCTAATCAAAAGTTTAAGAAGCGTAGTCTTTCCGGCACCAGATGGGCCTGTAATAAACACAAACTCGCCCTCATCGACAACGAAGCTAATGTCCCCGAGAGCCTCTATATCTCCAAATTTTTTTGTTACGTTTTTGAATTCCAGCATGAGCAGTAAGTCTCATATTACTCAATAATTTTGATTTTTCCTACGTCCATTAGCCAACCTGCATGCTGCCCTGCAATGGTTTGACCCCAAACTTGGACCTTTTTATCTACGTAGTTTTGTAAGTTTATCACTGTAGAAGTTAAGTAAACATTTTTTTCAGGCCCCAATTCTCTATCTAAATAATGAGTTCCTTCTCCATTAATTCCACCTTCTTTAAGCGTTCCTTCAGCTTCGTCCGAAAAAGTTGATTCATCAGAGACTCCAGCTTCCATTGCCGTCGTCGATTCCCCGTTCACGGAATTGCCAGATGGAACTTGGGATTTTCCACTCTTCGAACTACCCGGTGAAGCTAAAACATAACCCGTAAAAATCCCCGCAAATATTACAAATATACCCGCAATCACTGGTGCAAATTTTTGTATTTTTGTCATTGGTAGCTTTTTTATCAAACTTTCCTTTTTCTGCATTGGAACTTGCGCTACTGCCTTAACCGACGTTGAAACATCAGGTTTTATAGTACCCCCAACTTCAGCTTTCGGGGCTCGTTTTTCCATTGCACTTAGAATATACCACAGAATTTAAGTCTTTGTCAGCCTTAGTTCTGCCTCAATAAATTCATCAAGATTCCCGTCTAACACACTATCCGTATCAGAAGTTTCAATTTGAGTCCGAAGATCTTTAATCATTTTATACGGATGCAACACATATGACCTTATTTGCGTACCCCAAGTTGCAGGTGTGTATTCACCCTGAATTCCCTTTTTTAACTCCGCTTGCTCTTCCTGTTCTTTTGCCCAAAGCTTACCTCTTAATAAGCTCAATGCATATTTTCTATTTTGCTCTTGATAACGTTCAGTTTGGGCTGTAACCACAATTCCAGTTGGCTTGTGAGTCAATCTCACAGCAGAAGAAACCTTCTGAACATTTTGACCACCCTGGCTTGAAGCCCTAAAAAATTGCCACTCCAAATCATCATCTTTAATTTCAATATCAGGCAAATCCACATCTTCAAATTCAGGATAAACCTCAACTAACGCAAATGAAGTTTGTCTCAACTTATCGGCGTTAAATGGAGATTGTCTTACCAAACGATGCGTGCCACCTTCACCTTTTAACAAACCATAAGCATCTTTGCCGGTGACCTTGACAGTCACACTTTTTAAACCGGCTTCTTCACCAGCTGTTTGATCTAGTACTTCAAAATCCCAATTCTTTTTTTCTGCATACCGCATATACATCCGATACAGCATACTCACCCAATCCATCGCCTCAGTCCCACCTTGACCAGCATGAATTGCTAAAATTGCGTTTTTCTTGTCATACTTACCCGATAGATATCTTTTATATTCAAATTTTTTAATTTTCTTGTCTAATGCACTTATTTCCTTATCTAATTCACCTGAGCCATCTTCACCAACCAATTCATTAAGTGTATTCAAGTTCTCTCGAATTTCATCCAACTCTTTTAAGTCTGAATTCAAATCATTAAGCTCCTGCATTGTTTGGCTAGCGTGCAGATTGTCATCCCAAAATCCAGGCTTTTGAGATTCAAACTCAAGCTCAGTAACTTCTTCCCTCATTTTTGGAATATCCAAGTTCTCCTCAATGGCTTTAAACTTTTCACTCAAACTGCTTAATAAACTTTTTGGATCCTGCATTGTGTTCAAGAGTATATCACGGGGTGCAGACTATTGACTTCAAAGAATCCGCTTCACTAGCTGAAAGTTGATTGTATTCTTCCATAATTCCCCCGATCGTAACTTTTTCACTAGATTTACATTCACTACCAGATTCTTCTTGAGCTCCCAAAACATCTACCAATTTTTCTCTTCCTATATCCAAAGACTTTGTAATAGGCTCGGGTGCATTTTTCCAGCCCAACAAACTCGTAACTACAGTTTTTCCGCTAATTAACAAAAAACCTTCCAATATCAATCCAATCACAAATCCAAAAATGATTCCTCCTAAAAATCCCTGAAAGTGCCAATCAACAAATCTTCTTCTTAGTTGACCCAGGGTTAAAATCAATAGAAATAATAAAAACACAATCGCAACTGCTTGAAGCAAAGAAGTTTCCACAACCATACCACGAGGTAAATTAAAATTTACAGATCTATTAAAGGGTTCAGGAACTTTAAGATTTTGCAGCTTCTCCACTTTATTAATTGTACTACAAGGTTATTAGAGGGTTGAGGCTTCCTCTAGCATACCATTAACATCTTCGTCAGGAGAACCGACCTTTGTGTCATCTAACTCTTTTTCTAACGTATTTAAATCTGTATCTGTCGAAACCGGTTCGCTAGCCATCTCAATGGCTTTTTCATTTTCAGAAACCATGGCTTCCTGCGACGTACCACTATTATTTAAAAGCATAAGCACACCAATAGCCACCAGTATAAATACTATTAGGATCATCACTATTACTGTTACTCCTTTTTCACTTTTCATTTTAGTGCACTAATTACAGTAGTTACTGCATCATGAGCCGCTTTCATATCAGTTCCTACTTCTGTCAAGTCATCTTTTAATGTGGCGACCGCAGATGAAACATCATCACCCAAACCCTCTTCATCGGTAATCTCAATTTCATATGTTTTAGCTGATAGTTCATTTATACTGGTTTGAGCGGCAGCTATTGCCGTTCGTGCAGTTGCGATTTCTGATGTGACATCGTTAGCGTCATCGCGTTCTTCTATTTTTACCAAAACGCCCTCAAGCCTAGTGAGAACATTATTCCAATGATCAACCCATTTGTCTTTGACAGTCGACAACCTTGTATTAAGCTTTTCGGTCGCCGCCTTTTTCCTTTCATCCTTAATAAGCTGCAATCTTTCTTGGAACTGCTCTCTTTTTTGCTCAAGAGTCTGACTTCGCTCCTCACGTTGTACTTCAATCCTGTCTCTGACTTCCATTCGCTTTGCCTCCGCGGCTTCAAGCCTGTCGCTTACTCTCTGTTCAACTTCATCACGAACACGATCTCTTGTTTCCATACTGTCGTCATCAACGTCATCATCAGCGAAAACAAAACCAACGGAAAAAACAAGTAACAGAGAAGCCAAAAGAAGAGACAATTTAGATTTCATTAGAACCAGTTTAATGAATAATTAAAAGAAGTGTCAATGGCTATTCGTCATCTGCACTCGAGGTTCCTTTTCTAGGACCCGTTGTTATTCTAATATCGACCTTATCGAGGGTAGCTTTTTTAACACGAACTTCATTATATACTTCTTCAAGTTTTGCAGTTAACTCATCACTTACTGCTTTCGGCAATTCAAGGTCATAAGTTACTGTAGTTCGTGTTTCATCTTGGCTTTCAGCATTAGCAGCACTTACATCTTCATAACCCAAATCTTCCAAAATTCCTTGCAAATAGCTCGCTTCTCCAGCCACCCCTGTTCCGTTTAGAACTTCAACCGAATATTCGGATTTATCAACTGGCTCCGGCTCTGGGGTTGGCGATGGTTCTGGTGTTGGCTCAGGAGAAGCTGTCGTGAAAGCGCTTAATTGCTGAGGCTCTGGAGTTGGTGATGGATTTGCCTCATCTCCACCAAACATTTTCAAAACAACAAATCCTCCACCACCCAATATAATAATAACGCCAAGCACAGCGATCATCCATTTAAAACCACCTTTTTTATTATTTTTTTCTGGGGGTGCAGGGAAGCTCACATCCGAGGCTGGAGGAATTGGTTGATGAGTTTGTTCCATAGTATGCGCTTGTGGAAAGTATGTAAGCACAAAACGAGGGGGTTGTCAACAATGTTTGATATACTTTGCAGATGAAATTTAGTAAAAATAAACCTGTATTTTTTCCAGATGCCACAAAAGCGGTCCTGAGAACTCTCGATTCTGTTGATATCAAAAATACCCATACACCCGGCATTTTAGTGAATACTTATCATTTATACAAAGATCTGGGGAAAGAAGTAATTAAAAAACATGGGGGAATTAAAAAATTTATGAATTGGGACGGAACGGTCATCTCTGATTCCGGCGGATTTCAAGTGATGAGCATAGCGAAAAGAAAAGGAAGCAACGGGAAAATTACAGATAGTGGAGTTACTTTTAAGCTTGCTGGTGAACCAAAATTTCATCTAACTCCTGAGGATTCAATCAACTTTCAAATACTATTAAAAACAGATATGGTTGTTGTGCTTGATGATTTCACACCACCCTCAGCTACTTATGAAGAAGCTAAAGAAACTGTTGAGCGAACAATTTTATGGGCAAAAAGATCAAAAGCAGAGTTTGAAAAATTGACCAAGAATAAAAAGAATAAACCTTTAATTTTGGGTGTTGTTCAAGGTGGAAAGTATCAGGATTTAAGAAAATATTGCACCGAGGAGCTCATAAAAATTGGATTTGATGGATTGGGATATGGAGGTTGGCCGATCGACGAAAATAATAACTTTGATTATGAATCTGCTAAAACAATTGTCGATAATGCTCCAGAAGATTATTTGTTTTATGGTTTAGGCATCGGCAAGCCTGATGAAGTTGTTGCGATGACAAAACTTGGTTACTCGATTTTTGATTGTGTTCTTCCAACGCGTGACGCAAGGCATAAAAGATTATATGTATATAACGCAGATAGCATTAAAGATATAAATATCAACGAAGATAAATTTTATTCGTATTATGTTCCTGATAAAGAAAAATACTACAAAGACACTGAGCCTGTTTCAAAAGCATGCGATTGCTTGCTTTGTAAAAATTATTCAAGAAGCTACTTGGCGCATTTGTTCAGATCAAAAGAAATCACAGCCCTTCGCTTGGCAACCATCCACAACTTGAGATTCTATTCTATTTTGATGGAGAAGCTCAAGAAAAAGTAGTATAACTAAAAACAATCGCGCACCTTGTAAAAAAGATTACATAAGGAGGAATGGTGATCAAAATAACAAAGAAGGGTAAAGCAGCAAGCGATGCACGAGTAAAGCTTCTTGTAGATACCCACAACAAGATATTCGGCGATGGGTTAACCGAAGAAGAATACGATAAAATAAAAAACCGCTGGGTAGGGCCTGGGCAAACAATCAAAGGGTATGTTGAATCACTTTTAGACTCAGCAAGTGCCGAATGGAGAAACGGTATACTTACCGAACGCGTAAGATCTTAGTTTTATCTAGACCAAAGTGGATAATTTACAAATTATCCACTTTTTTACCTAAGCATTCCGGATTTGGCGTGGTTTTCTAGCACTCTTTTGATTTCGTCTAAACCTTGTTGATCCAATTGTTTCAATTTTTCCCAAAGTGCGCGACATTCCTCACACCCCTGACTATCCTCCAAATATTGAGAATTTTTCCACACAGATTCCGATCTTTTTATTGCTGCTTTAATGATGTTATAGATATGATTATCCATCATTTTGAATCACCTCCTTTATCCTCTTTTTTAATAATATAATTATTTTTACCTTCAGCTGCAGTGAGAATTACACGATCCCCACTTTTTATTTTTTCTGCCAACATCTCTTTTCCAATAATATCTCCAATTATTATTTCCAAGATGCGCCTCATCGGGCGAGCTCCAAATTCTGGCTCAAAACCCTCACTGGCCAGCTTCTCAACTGCACTATCATCATACGACAAATAAATATTTTTACTAAGTAGAGTTTTAGCTAAACCATCAAGCTGCAACCGTGCGATTTTAACCAAATGATCGTGGCTCAACGATGAATAAACAACCACCCCATCAAAACGATTCACAAATTCTGGCGAAAATATATTTTTCTCCAAAACATGATTGACCACTGCTTTTTGTAAATCTTCATTCGGCACATCACCTGAGACTGCTTTTCGAATAAAACTGGCTCCTGCATTTGAAGTAGCAACAACAAACAGGTGTTGGCAATTTATTTTGTCGCCTCTCGCATCTGTAATGAAACCTTCATCAAGAAGGGCCAACAGAATATTCATTACCTCAGTTGGGGCTTTTTCTATCTCATCTAATAACAACAAGCTCGCTGGTTTTTTCTTGATCGCTGAAGTCAATGCGCCCGGTTGATTATTTTCTGCTGATCCAATTAAGCGCTTTAATCCTTCACCACCGGCATATTCTGCCATGTCAAATCGGATTAGCTCCTCATCCGATCCAAAATAAACTTCTGCGAGCGCTTTAGCAGTTTCGGTTTTTCCAACTCCCGTTGGCCCAAGCATTAAAAACGAACCAATCGGGCGCTTTGATTTAACAACCCCAACTGTTTTACTTCTCAAGCTTTTTGCAATTAGTTCTATAGCGATTTCCTGATTCACCAACCGTTTATGAATTATCTCTTCCAAATTTTGCAACTTTTCTTTTGAAGCTCCACTTAATTTCTTAAATGAAATACCAGTTTTCTCTGACAAAATAGTATCCACATCATCGACACTCAAAACATTTCCCTTTCCAGATTGTTCAAGATATGCGACTATCCCATCAAGAAGCTCAATCGCTTTTTCAGGGAATGGAGTGTCAGTTATATATTCATCGCTCCCTTCAATAATTTTCCTTAAAGCAGGAACTGTAATTGTTAATTCTTTTCTACTTTCCCAAAAATAAGCAGCCTCCACTAAAATTTTAAGAGCTTCCTCTTTTGTTGGCTGTTTAACTTCTACTACTTGGAAATATTTTCTAATTCGCGCGTTTTGAGATAAAAATCTCTCATTATCAACATTGGTTGAAATCGCAATCAGCATAAGTTCATGACGCGTAAAAAAGCCCTCCAAAACATCAGTTAAATCAATTCCCTCCAACGAAGCGTCTGTAATCCTATGCAAATCTCTTAAAACCAGAATTATATTTCCAGCCGCTTCGGCCTCCGATAAGATTTGTGAAAGTTGAGATTTTTTACGATTTAAATCCGTGGTTTCTGAAAAAATAAAATTATAATCAAGCTCCAAAACCCTTCTGTAAGACATTTGCTTTCCCAATAATCCCTCGGCGGCTTTTTTCGCAAATTCCAATATCACCGTCTTTTTCCCTACTCCAGGCAAGCCCGTCAAAATTACACCATTTCCGGTGGATAAAACTCGCTCAATTTGAGAAACGACCTCTTCTCGTCCTATTAGGTGGTGTGCAAAAGATTCGGTGTCTTCCAGAGGAGTCGTATATTTATCAAGTGTTGGCGTGTAACCATATAATAATTCCAATCCAACTCCTGGCTTGCCAAAGCCTGGAATTTCATCAATATTAGATACTTTGGTTTGTTTAAAATCCCACCACATTGCAGCAGTAATTAAATCTTCTGGTAATAAATCGCGCCCACGAAAAAATTCTTCACTCCAAATTCCACGAGCCAACAAATGCTTCATCAAGCTTTCCAGGTTCTCATAAAGCTCATCAATTGTGAACTTTTTATTCGTAGCATTTTCAATTAAATCTTCGATTTCAAGTCCTGTTCTTTTTAATAAAAACTCACCCGCTTCGCCAGAAAACAAAATCTTAATAACAGAATCCGGGTTTGAATTAACTTTTACTATTAAATCATGAACGTAATATTTCGGATGCTTTTTGTACATTGAGTAAACGCCAAGTGACATAATTGGCAAAACTAACCAGATTACAAATCCAAGTGCTCCTAAAATTAAAACAACAAATAATAAAACTGTTCCGGCAATAAACAGCGCCAATCTTACAAAAGCACCAATCAATCTTGATACAAAATTAAAACTAAATTGTTGAAACCATCGACTAAAACTAAATCCAGATTTTTTTTCAACATCAACCATTCTTTTCCATGGGGCAAACAGTGTGGGAAGCAATAAGGTTAAAGAAAAAGAATGAATTATTAACTTAAGCGTATGAAGATATCGCTTGAGGTAGAACTCGATTCCATATGAATAATGCCATGTAAAAAAACCCATGTTATCTTTCAACAGTTATCGCTTCTCCGGTTAATTCACTGCTAGATGAAGCTTCAACTCTACCATTTTCATCAAGGAAAATATAATATTTTGTGTCTCCATTGGAGCCAGTTGCAGGGTCAAATGGCATTGATGGCAAGTAAGTCGGTACAATTTGTTTTCCCAAATCATAACATTCTGGATTTGTTCCAATGCAAGTCAATTCGCTCGGCATATTTCCAGGCACTTTACCATTGTTTTCGGCCGCGTATTGATAAACAGCATTAGCGATACTCAACAAATCAGCTTCCCTTTGTGCATCACGTGCGCTTGCAAATTGACTGCCAGGATTTATATACACCCCCATTAACTCATCCAAACTTTTATAGTCAAGCGGTTTTGAAATATTAAATTCTTTATTATGATCTTTAAACTCCATATCAAAATCAAGCCCATAACCCGTGTCATTTTCAATATTTAAACTCATTCCCATTTTCATTTTATGAATATAATTATCCCTTTTTCCTATATAAAGTTCTCCCTTTGTAAATTCAATTTCATTCAAAGTACTATCAATTTTTTCCATTGCATTTGGGCCCAAATCCTCAGTTCCCCAAAGTTTTTGGACATCTAAAACCATCTTCTTGATCTCTTCCTTGTCAACTTCAAACTCATACCTAAACATTGATTGTCCGTGGAGCTCGACGGAATCTAATTCTCTTGTAATTTTCACAGGAGCATAATTTTTAAATAGTTCCAACCATTTAGTTGAAGCTTCTTCAACCTTTGCATTCAAGTCTTCCGCACTCTCTCCAGCATAAAATTGATCCATCAATTTTTGATAATCAATTTCAATCCATTGGTTCACATAAGAATCAAGTTGATCACCAAAGATTCCAAGATCAGGAATTTTAACTATCTTGACATAAACAATTTCACCAATCGTTCTTAAATCAAACGAAGCTAATTCTAAAGGCGCCTTAATTGCGATATGTCCCGATTGTTTTATATTCCCAGGATCAGTCAAATCTGCTTCACCATCCATCGTAAGCGTGTAAACATTTGGCATCAATAGTGAGGCTAAATCAGTTAACTTTTCTCCCGATTTATAAGTTAAACTCAAATTCATTGTGTAAGCGTAAGTTTTGACATCCTGCATCTTTTGATACGCCCTGCCAAAAACTCTTTCAGGTGCTAGCCAAACATATTTATAAGCCAAGACCCCTCCCGCAGTTAAAAATGAAAATATAGCGATTAAAATCGCAATTATTGTGCCTTTTTTGCCAACTGAAAACCTGCGTTTTTTTTCTTCTACATTTGAAACTTCTTCAGGCGGACCTATGGGGCCGAAGGGTTCATCTTCATTCATAATTTTAAGTTTACAGTAAAATTTATTTAGTTACTAATTTTATAATTTCGATAATTTGAGTTTGATTTTTACCAATAAACCAAAAAATATAAGCCGCAGTTCCAGGTAAAACTAGAAAATTTTCCACCCAACTACCAGTCGTAATTCTTAAAAATTTCATTGGAGGAATGCCAATATTTATTTTAAGTGGAAAAAGTAGAGGTAAACCTTCTTTAGTCAAAGAATCGGCAAATAAATGAGAAATATATCCAATCATCATCGCAGCGAAAACTGTCTGAGCATTAACATAATTTGGATTTAAAAATTTTGGAAGCAAAAAATACAAAACATTGGCAATTAAAAATAATCCCAAAAGTGAATGAGATAGAGTCCTGTGACTTAGAAATATTTTCCTAAAAATTTTCCCCAAGTGTTCTCCCATGGGCAATAAATCCCAAAGCCTATTGCTTGCTTGATCCATGTCAGGAATCAAACTACCGACAATATTTCCAACAAGTGCAGCCCCAAGAGTTGGAATATTCAGGCTATTTGGAGGCGATAAAGTAGCTATGGTAACAAGTGAAGCAAAAGCAATCGCATCATGTGTTCTGGCAGTCATATGGCATTATACAAAAAAATAAGGCGTTGCCCTAAACTTTCAAAGCAACGCCTTCATCAAATGGAATGTCGGTTAATCGTGTTCGTAATCCTTCTGCAGCAGGACCAGCAAGTATCCCAGTGCACCAACGAGCAATAAAAGCAAGAAGACAATTCGCCATAGGCCTTCAATTGGTTCATTGCTCAACATAACGTAGAGTGATCCAACAAATGCCACCACTCCTGCCAGCCAATACCAAAGCTCCGATAGCCATTTCAACATCTTCAACTTAACGACTACCAAAACCAAAAGTGAAAGGGCTAGTAACTGCCACACTACCTCAGGATTCGCACTGACGTTTTGTACAGCAAACTGAGGCGCAAAAAAGAATACCAACAACACGACGAGCATCACCAAACCGACAAACCCCAAAACGAGATTCCTTAAGTTCTCCATTTTTCCTCCTGTAGAACTTCAGAATCTTAAAAAGATAGAGTGTCAAAGAACAACACCCTATATTCATAATATTATAAGTTTTTCTTCTGGTAAAGTCCGGTTAACTGACATTGGTCTAAGATATGACCCTGAATTGCTTGTTCGACCTGAATTTTCTTAGAGCCTTGCGGAAGTGATAATTTAGTATTTACCACATAAAGTTTAAAAACGTAACGATGCTTACCTGACCCTGGACATGGGCCTCCGTAACCAATTTTTCCAAACGAATTAGCGCCTTCTACAGCGCCACTAGGTAATTCTCTTTCCTTAATTTTCATAGTTGTAGCTGGAATGTTCCAAACAACCCAATGATCCCAGGTGCCACCTGGAGAATCTGGATCATCCATTATTAAAACCAAACCTGTTGCCTTTTGATTAACACCGTTAAATTCAAGTGGAGGATTAATGTTCTCACCTTCACAGGTATAAATTGATGGGATCATTTGCCCTTCTATAAATGCCGGGCTTGTTATGCTCACCATTAAACCAAATTTATCACACTACACCACCAACTATTAGTAGTCCCATTACCAATAAAACCAATCCTGCAATTAAATGTAATGTTTTCAGTCGTTTAACCCGAACTTTCTCAGCTTTATTCGGGTCCATTCCTCTATAAACTAAAACTGTTATCAAAATCATTGGTGAAACAAAAATCAAGTTATAAAGAACTAAGTATGACAAAGCTTGAATGACTTGTGTTCTTGAAGCTAGTAAGCTCAAAATCACAACATACGGCCCACTTGTGCAAGGCAATAAAAATAAGCTGACAATAAATCCAATCATAAATGCACCAACAGGATTGGTAACAGATTTTAGAATTTCTTTTAATTTAGGTCGCCATGAAAATGGAACTTCCATTACAAACAATTTTCCATACCACAAATAATCTTTTAGATTAAATAACCCCAAAACAATCGCAAGCACGCCAACTATTTTTAATATTTGATTGGAAAATCCACCCGTAATTTGAATAACTTTAAATAGTCCCAACCCCATTAATAAATACGAAATAAAAACTGAAACAGAAAAGGATAATCCAGAATACAAGGCTTTTTTCGCATTTTGCTTTGCAATTATTGTGCTAACTAAAATAATTAAAACCGCAAATGCACATGGATTAATTGCATCAACCAGACTGGCTCCAACGACTAAAGGTAGTGTTAATTCAAATTTTGGAATATCCACTTCTTCCATAAAGTCTTCTGTTGCAGGCTCGCTATCGTCTCCTGTTAGATCAAGAAAATTAGTAATAATAGGTTTATCGCCAACCAAATATTTATCCCCAACAATAACTGTTGGCACTGCAAGCCTATTAATATCTGCTCCCAATTCACTTAATTTTTCCATAAAAAACTGTGAAGCTTCTGGATCGGTATAAATATCGAATTTTTCTATCTGGTATTTTTCGTAATAATTATTTTCCTCAAAATATTGATCAACTAACGCACAATGTGCACAACCAGTACCATAAAAGAAATAAACTGGCCCGCTTGCGAAAACATTGGAAGCAAACATTAGTAGAAACAAAACAACTGGCAAAATTACTTTCTTCAGCATCTACAATAATTCTACCCCCAAAAATATTAAAAATTAAGTTAGAATAAATTATGTTCAATAAAGTAAATAAAATATATTTTGTTATACTAATTTTATCTGCCCTACTATTAATAATCTTTCTATCACAAAATTTTGTTAATAAATCTACAAAGGTCGCAGCAACCGTTTATCCTCTTTACGATATCACTCGAAATATTGCGGGAAACGATATTGAAACAGTTTTACTACTCGAACCAGGTGCAAGCCCACACACTTTTGATCCGACACCAAAAGAAATTAAAAATCTAAGTGGTTCAGAAATTGTTTTTACGATCGGGCATGGTCTTGACGATTGGAGCCTAAAACTTGCCAATTCCGCAGGTGTCAAAAAAACTGTTACTGTTGATAGATCCATTGAGCTTCTTGATACTAACGAAGGAGTAAACCCTCACTATTGGCTCTCACCCAAAAATGCAATGATAATTGCAGTAAACATCAAAGACGAACTAATTAAAGCTTATCCATTGAAACAAAATGAAATCCAAAATAATTACGATGTGTATATTAAAAAATTAGAAAAATTAGATAGCGATATAACATCAAGTATTAAAAACTTAAAAACAAATCAATTTGCTACTTTTCATAATGCATGGGATTATTTTGCAAAAGATTACGGCCTTGTTGTAACAACAACTTTTGAAGAATTTCCCGGTCGTGAGCCAACCAGTCAATATCTAAATGAATTTACAAATACAATAAAAAACGAAAACATTAAAGTAATTTATGCTGAGCCTCAATTCTCAACTGCACCGTTATTACCAATTGCCGCTGACCTTAAAATTACGCTTTCATTTTTGGATCCAATAGGAGGAACACCGGGCAAAGAAACTTATATCGATTTAATGCGTTATAATTTAAACCAACTGACTTCTCAATTAAAATGAGTGCTGCCTTAGAAATAAAAAATTTAACAGTGCGTTATCCAGAATTTGCTCACGCGGCAGTTGAATCAATTTCTTTTTTTGTTAACGAGGGGACAATAACAGCTCTGATTGGCCCAAATGGATCTGGAAAAACCACATTAATAAAAGCAATTTTGGGACTACTCCCTTATGTGGGTGATGTCGAAGTTTATGGCAAGCCAGTAAATAAGATATACCAACAAATTGGATATGTGCCCCAAAGATTTGTTTTTGATCAGACTTTTCCAATCACTTCTTACGAATTTATTGATTTAGCAATTCCGAAAGACGAAGACAAAAATAAAGCTAAGATTGAAAAAGCATTAAAGCGTATCGATGCTTTAGAATTAGCTCATAAAAAACTTTCTAAATTATCCGGCGGGCAGTTGCAGAAAATTCTGTTGGCAAGAGCATTGGTAAATAAACCAAAATTATTATTGTTGGACGAACCGGAAACGGGAGTTGATGTTGCTGGGGAACAAACTTTTTATGATTTACTCGAAAAATTGGTTAAAAAAGATAAAGTCACTGCTATTATTTCTTCCCATGAACTTGACGTTGTTTATACTTATGCTTCACAAGTAGTTTGTATGAATAGAAAAATACTTTGTGTGGGCAAGCCACAAGACGTCCTTGATAAAGATACATTTATAGAGCTTTACGGCCGCGATTTAAAATTCTATGGACACAAACATCTTTGAAATACTCACGTTCCCCTTTATGCAAAGGGCAATAATAGGGGGAATATTAATTGCAATATTAACGTCTTGGATGGGGACATTAGTCGTACTCAGAAGATCGTCTTTCTATGGCGATGCAATTGCACACGCATCGCTCACCGGAGTTGCTTTGGGATTATTGCTCGGACTAAATCCAGTTTTAGTCGCCGGGCTTTATGCCGTTTTAATTTCGTTAATATTGCCATACCTACAAAAGCACAGTAATTTGCCGACAGATAGCTTGCTCGGATTTGTATTGCCGTTTTCGATGGGATTGGGAGTAATTATTTTGTCTATAATTCCTGGATACCAACCTGAGCTAATCAGCTTTTTGTTCGGAAGTGTACTTGCAATTGGCTGGGCAGATATTGCCGTGATGGTAGCATTCTCTCTGTTGGCTTGGACAATAATTAAAAGACTGGGTAAAAAATTAATTTCGGCTTCATTTGATGCAGATTATGCCAAAATTTCAGGAATCAGTGTCGACCGAATTAACGTTATCTTTAATATTCTTTTAGCAATAACAATAGTAATTGGAGTAAAACTAATTGGAATAATTTTAGTTAACGCGCTTTTGGTAATCCCCGCAAGCACATCACGCCTTTTTGCAACTTCCTTAAAACAAATGTTTACACTTACCCCAATAATCGCACTATTTATAACAATTGGGGGATTAATTGCTTCTTATGTTTTAAATATCCCTTCAGGCCCCACAATGGCCGTAGTCTCCGGGTTAATATTCTTAGGGGGATTAGTGGTTAAAAAGTTTAGTTAAATAAAATGGGGCAGGTATGTTACGACAGTTTTCGAAAGGTACTACCTTCTTCGCTCTCTATTAACTGTTTGTCCGTAAGCAACCCCCTGCCCCAGGCGAACCCTCCGAAGCGTTTTCCGGGAACGTTCAACTATGACTTTCTCGAGTGTGTTCCAACGCCTCGGAGTAATTATAGCAGAATATAGTTTATTGGCAAGAGAAACAAAAAAAGCACGGACTTTTGTGATACTCACAATAAAATCCGTGCAAGATCAGCTATCTACGAACACGATGCATCATCGCTCGCCACCCATAGACACCGGCACCAATTACTGGAAGAGCACTCCACGTGCCATTCCAAAGCACAACGGTCGCTGCGATAATAATTGTAGCTCCGACAGAGACCGCTTCATTTATTGCGTCTTCAAATGTTGATCCGAGCAGCGGATTTCGCATAATCCACACAACACCGCAGACACCAACACCTACATACACACCCATCGCATGTCCAAACAGTAATAGAGCAAGCTGATAGAACATCATTATCAGTATGCCGATTATAAATGCAATGGTGTGTATCCGATCCTTGAGCCGCTGGTTCTCTAGATACCCTTCTTTCTTTTCCACACTAGACTCCTTGTAGTCTAATTCGGTCTTAGTTAATTATAATACTTGAAAGCAACTATGGGCTCGTGGCTATTTTTTCCTAATTTGCACCTGAGTCAATGACCAGAGCCTCAATTCTCCAATTTTGGACATTTGAATCTCCGGCAGAAGTTGAAGCGCAAAGCGAATAAGCTTGTGGTGACGTTCCAGGGTTTAGGGCAACCCCAGAGACCACGAGCACGCCTCGCATATTATTGTTATTGGCCCCAGAGGTAATCGTATAAGTAACTGCCGCATTCCCAACAGTTAAACCAGTACAGTCAGAGGTTGTTTCAATAGTTAACGAGAAGGGCTGATCCGTAGCATTACTACTAAAGACCTCTGCCTGGCCTGTAACGTATACATCCGCTGTCGCGGTTACTGGCGTGACTGAAACCGTACCCAAGATAGTTTGGGATGAAGTGATATTAGTCATTGAATCGTCGGTATCATATGAAGCGGCATGCTGTAAATCTGAACCAACCAAATCAGCAGCACATGCCCAATCTCCAGCGTCAGTCCATTTAAGTATCTCGTTGTCAGCACATCCCTTAAGCAGAGTTAATCCAGAACTCGATACTTCAAGACCAGAATTTGAAGAGCTCAGCCCGCTTGTCCCAGACTGAGTCAGATTAAGAGCTATGTCGTTGGCATTAGTAATAATTCCACTCCCTGCACCTATATTCAAAGTAGATGATCCTCCCAACGAAATTTCACCACCCCCGCTCAAACCGGTGCCTGAAATAACGGACAGTGAAGAATTGGCTAAACTCGCATTAGCAATTCCGGTTAACCTAGAAGCATCAAGCCCTTCCCAAACCGGAACACCATTTGAGACGGTCAAAATCTGATCTTCTGATCCTACTGCCAGCCTACTTGTTGTATTGTTGGCATCTTTTATCGTTAAGTCTCCCACCGAATTCATGACGTCTGAAGCTGCGACACCAGCAGATCCTGGAGCCCCAGCCACCCCTGGAGGGCCAGCTGGTCCAGGTAGATCTGAGGCTAAAACAGGATTTGTTACTATCTGTTCGTAAATCTGACTATCAACAGCTTTGACCACCACAAGAGAAGTAGCGGCAACAGGTTTTAAAACATCTGCCAACACAGAGGTCTTGATTGGAGCTTCGGCCGGTCCTGTTGCGGCCTGTAAGACAACTCCTGAATCTGTCGACGAACCTAAAACAGAAGCTCTCAGTTCAGCGTTAGCGTTAAAACGGTAATAATATCCAAAAAAATCTGAAGTTTTGTCTGGATAAACTTTAAATAGAAAAGCGATAATTACAACCAATAAAAATAGAAAGAAAAATATTACAAGGACTGAGAGAGAGACACGTCTGCGTAATTTTTGTAGATTGGAGACTGAAGTTACTACTTCTCGCTCTATCTGTATACCAACCTGGGCCGCTTCCTCTGAGAGTGTCAGATTTTTATTCGATCTTATCTGCTCTATGTCCTTTCTAAAAAACAAATAATCTTTATCTTCATTTGTTTTGGGATGCAGAATTCCTTGTCTTATCAACTCTTTAACATCTGCAACGGATACTCCTAGTTGCCTGGCTACCTTTTGGATCGAGATCAAATTACTCGTGTTATGCATAAATAGTTACAAAATTGTAACATTACTTAGTATAGCAAATACGCTTTAACCCAGGAGTTCTTTTATCTTTTTTAGTAAATCGTCAAGCTTAACGTCACTTTTCACAAAATAATAAACTGGTTGATCCTTTACAACCTGTTTAAGTATCGTGTCATTAGCTTCCAAATTAGTTAATAGAATCACTTTTGCATTTTTCCCATATGCATCCTTTCTGAGTTCACCAAGCATCGTCATACCATCCATTATCGGCATTCTGATATCCAATAAAATAAGATCCGGCTTGTTTTTAATGGCCAACTTAAGGCCTTTCTGTCCATCAGAAGCTTCCAATACTTCATAGTCAGCTTCCAGTTTGTCACGAAGTAAATTCACATATGCCAATTCGTCCTCAATAATAAGTATTTTCTTCAAGTTTGGTCCACCTCCTTTCGTTTGTTTCTTGTAATAAAAGGTATCGTTATTGTAAAAGTAGACCCTTTACCTTCTTCACTCCTGAAAGATACTTCTCCGCCCCAGCCTTCTACATAAGACTTCACTACATACAACCCCAAACCTGAACCTTCAGTATTATTCGCGGCTCCTTTTTCTGTACGGAAAAATTTAGTAAAAAGATTTTTTTGATCTTTTATTGGTATTCCAATTCCCGAGTCGATCACACTTATTGAAAGTGTATTGTCTGCTTTTTTATCTAATACAACTTTCACTTCCCCCGATGGGACATTGTATTCAATAGCATTCACAATCAAATTTTCCATCACCTCATGCAAACGAAGTTTATCTATCCACAATTCAGGCAAATCGCCAGTCTTATCTTCCAAATTAATCCTAATATTCTTTTTGGTAGCTAGAATAGCCATTTCGCGAACAACTTCATTGGCGAATTGAACAACATTAACAAACTCAGGATTATCTTTGACCCTTCCTTGGTCAATACGAGACACAGACAATAAATCCCGGACAAGAGAAATTATCCGTTCGTTATTTTTGTATATTTCTTCGAGATAAGAAAATGCTTTTGGGGGAGCATTCTTAAAATAGGTTTGTTCACGTACCGACTCTAAATACCACTTAATTATCCCCAAAGGAGTACGCAACTGGTGGGATGCAAGCGAAACAAATTCGGTTTTTGCTTTATCGATCTCAGTCTCTTTTGTAATATCTCGAAACACCTCGATTGCCCCTTCGACTTTTTTATTGATAAGAATAGGTGTGACAGTAAGGGCAACTGGAAACTTAGTTTTGTCTTTAAGAACATAAAAGTATTTAGTACTAATGACTTTTGCCGAAGACAAGGCTAACTGAATCGGAAGTTTGTCTACAGGTACTGGTTTCCCATTCTTGTCTTCTGTTGCCCAAACCTCATAAAATTTTTTACCAAGCACCTGGTTGGATTTACAATGAAAAAGGCTTTCGGCTGATTTATTTATCATGACAACCCTTGCTTCACTGTCTGTTGCCACAACCCCATCACCAATACTTGTAAGCATTGCTTCTGCTTTAATTTTCTCGGTTTCTATTCTAGACTTTGCGACCTCCAAATCATCCCACACGTTTAACATTGCTCTCTTCGTGTCTTCCTGAACCTTAACCATT
>Ga0066639_10001407_pt1 | contig 21414 bp, 19 predicted proteins | sample CryGeyCG2114_010_2_FD_59504 | JGI IMG/M metagenome (GOLD analysis project Ga0066639, IMG submission 59504) | Groundwater microbial communities from aquifer - Crystal Geyser CG10_big_fil_rev_8/21/14_0.10 | ecosystem: Environmental > Aquatic > Deep subsurface > Groundwater | place: USA: Utah...
GGTAGCAGTACAAGCCACAGTCACGGCGGGATTGGAAACAGAGACCGTCACCATGGTTACCGAGGCTGAAGCCCGATTCATTGATGATGCTGCTTACGTGCTCATCAAGAAAATGCCGCCGGCATTATCTCCGTTATCCCAGCTTAAGGGGCAGTGGCTTAAATTACCCCGGAACGTGCAGACAGAAGAAAGCAGCCTGCCGGCGGACGAACCTCTCATTACAGACATTACTCGTGCCGGGACTGCCGAAGTTGCCGGTGAGCGGGTGCGTATCTACAACGCCGTTGCCACACCGGCTGCCGTACTGCATTTTTTCGACAGCATTGGCGGTTTGATTGGCAACAGGCTGACGACTGAACAAATTGACCAGTTTCGGCAAACGGTTGCCGCCGCAGATGGCATGACGACGCGTTTGGCAGTCAATCCATGGAATCGGGAATTGAAACAAATTGAAATCATATTTACCGCTCCGGTAAACCAAAATCAGATACACGCCACCTTGCATCTTACTGACCGCAACAAAGAGGTAAGTATTACCGCACCGAGCGAAGCCAAATCTGTTGAAGAGTTGGCTGCAGAGCAGGCAGGCGCCGGCTCCCCACCGGTGACAGTCAATCCAGCGGGCAGCCCAGTACCCGCTGAATCAGTTGCAGAAGAGTCGCCGCAGTCTGCACCTCCTGCAGAATAAAAAAATGCTTACGACCGGTCAGTTCAATTATTGAAAATCGGCCAAAATACTCCTCTTATGTGTCCAGGGGGGCATTAAAATTCAGACACCCTCTGAATACAGAGAAGGCGTCCAGGCATGCGGACAAAGTAGTGTAGTATTGGAAGTATGATAGAAGAAGCCGCCATTATTTTTCTTGGAGCGCTGGTTGGCGCCAGCACGGTGTACCTGGTTCTATACAGACGCGGCCGTGATGCCAACGCCCTGCAACAGCTGCAACAGCAGCTCGACCGGCAGTTAGGGCACTTGGCAGAACAAGTTAACCTGCGTTTGCGCGAGAATGTCGACGCAGTAAACGAGTCGAAGTCATTTCTGGCTCATCGTGTCAGCGCGACCGAACAAGCGGCTCGGGATGTCAGCGCATCGCTTGGTAAGCTCGCGGAAACAACCGCCGCCATGCAACGGACCAATGAAGAAATTGCTGCCTTCCAGAACATGCTGCGTAGTCCGAAAGTACGTGGCAGCTTCGGCGAAGTGTTGCTGGCCAATGTGCTAAGTGATGTACTGCCGGCCGACCGCTACGAGTTGCAGTACACGTTTCGTGCCACGCAAGAAGTGGCCGATGCCGTTATCCGTTTGCAGGATGGGTATTGCGTAGCCGTTGATGCTAAGTTTCCGCTGGCGAACTACGAACGCATGGGCGCCGCCGAGCATGAAGCTGAGAAAAACGCCGCGCGCAAAGAATTCATGCGTGACGTCAAAAAACATATTGCCGCTATCGGCAGTAAATATATTATACCGCAGGAGAAAACTCTGGAGTACGCTTTCATGTATATTCCGCTAGAAGGCGTGTATTACGAAATAATGATCCACGATAAAGAAGGGGAAAGCCTCTGGCACTACTGTTTGCAACACAAAGTCTTACCGGTATCACCAAATAGTTTTTTAGCCTACTTGCAAACTGTACTAATTGGCCTGCGCGGATTGCGCATCCAGGAACAAGCAAAGGAAATTCTGGAAGCCCTTGGGCAGATGCGCCGGGATTTCAGCAAATTCGGCGAGCAATTTAATATGATCGGCACGCACCTGGCTAACGCCAAAAATCGTTATGACGACTCTGCCCGCCAGCTGGGCCGTATGGCCGGACGGCTCGACCATCTTGACAGCGGCCCGTCTGCTGTTGCCCTTCCGGAAAAGGAAGTAAATACAGAAACCGCAAACGAGGCACCGGCTTGACAGGCAAGTATCCGCAGCGCCTTGATTAACTATACTGCCGCATCACCGCTCGGACGATGCCTTGAATCACCGGATTCTTAGTAAAAATTGGTTTCATCTTCTTGTTCGCCGGCTGGAGACGGATCCGCGTTTGTTCTCGAAAGTAACGTTTAAGTGTCGCATTTTCGTTGTCCAGCAACGCCACTACCACATCGCCATTTTCAGGATAAAAATTCCGCTCCACGATCACATAGTCACCATCCAGAATGCCAGCTTCAATCATTGAGTCTCCCTTCACCCGCAACGCGTAGCAGTTCAGGTGGGGCAGCAATTCCATTGGTACCGCCAGTTTCTCCTTGTCCTCGATAGCTTCAATAGGTTCACCGGCGGCAATAGTTCCCAAAAGCGGCACATCAATGCTGCGGACAAAGACGTTTGCCTTTTCCGTAAGCTCCACCGAACGCATGTGGCCGTCGCGCAGACGTAAATACCCTTTGTCACGCAGCGCTTGTACATGATTATACGCTGTCGCCGGGGACTTAATACCCATCGCTCGCATGATGTCGCGATAACTGGGCGCATAGTTATGGGTGGCCAAGAACTCACGAATGCACTCCAATGCCTTACTTTGTTTCTTTGTCAGGTCGCTGGACAACTGCGCCATGAAGGTATTACTGCTCACGAACACAAGTGTAACAAACAAAAAAAGAAGGCGGTACTGCTTCTTATCCACACCCCCAAAACTATGAATGCGCAAGGGTAGCTGAATTGCCGAGGTTGTGCCGTTTAATCGCTGGATCCGTACCCTCAAAAACCTGGTACCATGCTCTATATGATCCGATGCAAAGTGTTGCTTATCATTGCGGCTATGCTGCTGCCACTTTCTGTTGCTGCCCAAGAACAGGAAGAAAAGGTAAGGGATGAAGCAGAGCCGGCAGCAAGCGCCGCTCCCAGTGCTGCCCGAGAGGAGTTGCAGCATAACCAGGCAGAACTTGCCGCCAAGCAAGCCGAGTTGGCAGCACTGGAACAAAAGATCAAGGATTTTGAGCAAAAAGAGGATTCTGCCGCAGCTCAAGCGGAATTAGCCGGGCAAAAGGCCAAAAGGCTGCAACAGGAGGTCGCAGCCACCCGCCTCATTTTGCGGCAAACAGAACTCTCGATCAATAATACAGAAGCGTCAATACAGGAAACCGAAACAGCAATTTCCGATCGGACCGAGCGGATCGAAAGGATGCGGGAGACACTTCGGGAGACACTGCGGGAGTTGTATGAGCGCAGGGACGTTTCCTTTATTGATGTCATGCTAGGCGAACAAACTTTAAGCCAATTCATAGCTGAACGCGATGCGTTCGCTGAACTGCAATCCGCCGTGCAGCAGCTGATGAACCAGTTAAAGCGTGAACAAGCCGATCTTGAGGCGCAGGGAAAACAACTGGCCGAACGCAGCCAGGAACTGTATCGCTTGAAAGAAGCGCAAGGATTCCAACAAGGACAGCTTACCAGCCGGCAGCGCGAGCAAGAACGGTTCCAACAGCTCAAAACTAAAGAACAATCCCGTTATGAACAACAAGCTGCTGAGGCTCGTGACGCACAGCAGGAGATCAAACAAGATATTTTTACGCTCAAGGGTGTCGGTTTGCAAATTGCTGCTAACGACGCCTACAGCGCAGCGCGATATGCAAGCGCATTGACCGGAGTCCGGCCCGCACTGCTGTTAGCCGTGCTGAAAGTGGAGACAAATGTTGGCGAGAAACTAGGCAGCGGGCGCTTTCCCGATGATATGCATCCGCAGAGCCGCGATGCCTTCATTCGCATTACGCGGGCACTCGGCTTGGATCCCGCTGTCGCGCCTATCTCAGCCCGCCCGCGGTCGTATCAAGGATGGGGCGGAGCCATGGGGCCGGGTCAGTTCATGCCTGCCACCTGGGAAACGATTGCCGTGCGTGTCGGCCAGAAAATGAATAAGCCGGTACCGGATCCGTATGAGCTGGTTGACTCATTTGTCGCCACAGGAGTGATGCTGGCAGACCGGGGCGGCGCAACCAGGGATGGAGAATTCGAAGCGGTGAGCCGCTATTTAGCCGGCCCCAACTGGATGTACCACGCTTGGTACGGCAACCGTGTTTTAGCTGTCGCTGCAGAATATGAGAAGGAAGGACTCTAACACTCTATTCAAATGTGAAGCGCGAAACACGTCTGCCGCCGCTAACAGATCGTCAGCCGCTCGCTCATGCCTCGCCGCCTAAAAATTCCGCTCCTGCTTTTTGCCGTAAGTCTTATGCTTAACGCAGTCTTGTGGGCATTGGTACTGGCAATGTTCCCGCGTAACTCTCCGGCAGTCGTGATGCATTACAGCATAGACGTCGGTATTGACTTTATCGGCGAAGGCAAGCAGATTATCATGCTGCCGATTGCCGGCTTGGTAATAGCGGGCATTAATATGCAGGTGGGCTGGTTATTGCGGCGATCCGATCCGGGCTCTGCCTATGTTGCCTGGGCAATGGGGCCGATTGCCCAAGTGCTGCTTCTTGGTGCCTTTGCGCTCATCTGGCGAGCAAACACCTAAAAAATCTATGACGCATGCCAATAAAAAAATTCCGAATACATTTGTTGAAATTGATTTTACGGCGCTGGTGCGTCGATTCTTTGAAATCCTCCCCGGCGCCCTTTCTTGGGGAACGCTTATTGGACTATCAGCGCTGGCCGTGCTGCTGCCGTTCTGGATCGCTGTTTTTATTATAGTCTTTGATGTCTACATCTTGGTACGGGGTGTGTACATGTCGGTCCACCTGGTCGCCGCTTACCGCCGCCTGCGGCTCATGCGCGGCATAGATTGGCTGGAGCGCTGCCAAAAAGTTTCAGAGGATCGCATCCGATACCGCGCTGAAACAGCTATGAAAACAGCCCAAGCAAAAGCGGTCGGTGATCGTCACCGCGCCTGGCAATTCGAGCAGCTGCTGCAGCACCTTGAAGAGATGCAATCACGTCAACAAACTGTTATGCCGTGGCATAGAGTCCATCACGCCGTTCTCTACCCAACCTATAATGAATCGCTCTCGGTACTGGAAACGTCGCTCAACGCTCTCCGGGCGGCTAGCTATCCAGCCAAAAATCTGCATGTAGTAGTCGGTTTTGAGGATCGGGTCGGCACCGCTGCGCGGGAGCGGGCTGCCGCACTCACTGCCAGGTTCAGCGGTGACTTTGCCACCTTTCTCACCACCTTTCATCCCGATGGCTTACCAGGAGAGAGGCGGGTCAAGAGCGCCAATGCTGCGTGGGCGATGCAGCAATTAGAAAAGGTCCTGGCTGCCAAAGGTATTGGCGTTGACCAGGTGCTCGTCTCCAATTTTGACAGCGACACGGTCATCAGTCCGGAATATTTCGCTCATCTCACCTACACCTTCATCACCCACCCAGACCGCTATCACGTCAGCTACCAACCGCTGCCGATGTATCACAATAATCTTTGGGACGCACCGGCTTTCTCGCGAGTGATAGCAACCGGATCTACCTTTTGGCAAATGATTGAATCGACCCGGCCGGAACGCCTCGTCACATTTTCCAGTCACTCCATGACGCTGCGGGCGTTAAAGGAAGTCGGCTACTGGCATCGCGACGTAATCTCCGAAGATTCCCGCATTTTCTGGCAATGCTTAATCCATTACAACGGCCGCTACCGGACCGAACCGCTGTACACCACCGTTTCTATGGATGCAGCTCTGGCCCAGTCCTGGTGGCAGACGCTGGTCAACCAATACAAACAAAAAAGGCGCTGGGGATGGGGTATTGAAAATTTTCCTTATTTCATGGTTGAGTTTATCCGCCGCTCGCAGATGCCGCTTGGCACCAAATTCATATACAGCCTGCGTACGTTAGAAGGACATTATTCCTGGGCGACTGCTGCCATAATTGTGGCCGGTCTCGGCTGGCTGCCAATCTTTTTCGGGGGCCCGCAGTTCCAAGCAACTTACCTGTCGTACAGCTTGCCATATGTAGCCCGGACGATTATGACGATTGCCATGACCGGCCTGCTCATATCCACAATCCTGACGTTACTATTACTGCCGGCCAAACCTGCCCGCGTCTCTCGCTGGCGGTATGTACCTATGGTATTGCAGTGGGCGCTTTTTCCCTTAATTGCCACGGTCCTCTCCGCCTTTCCGGCACTTGACGCTGAATCAAGGTTGATGCTCGGCCGTGACCTGGAGTTTAATGTGATGACAAAGGCAAGAAGGGAAGAAGAGGAAGAGAAAATCTAATAGAATGCAATACAAAACAAGCACATCGTGAAAGAAATGCGCAGAGCAAGGACTCCAAAAATCCGAATAAAACAAGCGCAGGGACAAAAACACGATCCCCCTCCCTGCCTCAGCTCTATCCGGACTCTGGGTATATCCTTGTCCTGTTAAGTCTTATAGCGTAATGCTTGACTTAACGCCGTTACAGCCCCGCCATGCGTTCCTCTTTTTGGTTGTCTTTACCGCTGCCGTAGCCGGGCCTCGTCTGCGCCTGCCGTTTCTTACTGCTCCGGCACCGCGCGCACGCGTGCGCTATGCTGGCGGAGTACTCGCAGCTATATCCGCGATCAGTGCGAGCGCAGTCGTCTCTCTGCCGCTGGCCGTCGGCTTGGTCGCCGCTGCACTGCTGACGGGTATCATCGGCCGGTGGGATGAGCGCCATCCCCTCCCACCGTCTGTGCAGCTAGCCTGGCAGCTGCTGATCGCCGCTATCCTGGTTGTCGCCGGCTGGTCTATACAATATGTCAGCCACCCGATCGGACAGGGGACAATCAGTCTAAATTGGCTGCAACTCGGCCCAATTGCCTTACCCGCCGCCGGTATTACCGTCATTTGGCTTACACTGCTCATGAATGCGATGAATTGGCTTGACGGCACCGACGGCCTCGCGCCCGGAGTGGCTGCAGCGGCCTTATTTGTATTGGCCGCGGTTAGCTTATTGCCGCAAATTCAGAGCGGGCCGATGCTAACGTTGGCCGTCAGCGGTTTGGCGGCAACGATCGGATTTTCCTGGTGGAATTGGCCGCCGGCAAAAATATTTCTTGGTACGTCCGGCAGCTGGTTCCTGGGTTGGTATATTGGGCTGGTCGGTCTAACCGGAGGCGGCAAAATAATTACCACCGCATTAATACTCGCCTGGCCGGTATTGGATGCTTTGGCGGTAGCAACTCAACGGCTCCAAACCGGCCAGCCACTCTGGCGCGGCGACCGGCACTCACACCTGCACTACCGTCTGCGCGCTGGCGGCATCTCTGCGGCGAATATCGCACTGCTTGCGATATCAGTTACGTTGCTGGCTGGCTTAGTCGCACTGCTATTGCCGACCGCTGCAAAGATAGCGTTGCTGTCCGCTGTCGCCGCAGTATTTTCCCTGGCAAGCCTCAAGACTCCTCCGTCGGCATCAAGAAAGCGCACCTTGAAGAAATGAAAATCTTACCCATCGCTGGTTTGTGCATCGCCGGTTTGCTAGCTGCCGTGCTGGCGCATCAGCACAACCCATCTGGGTCAGCTAAACCCATGCCGATTGCATTTGATTGCCCCGACTTTTCCCGCAGCCGGATAACGGTTGGTGCTAATTCTATGAGCATTGGCATCGCCGCCACTGCCCAAGAGCAGCGCCGAGGACTATCTGATTGCAGGGAAGTACCGGTTGGCCTAGGCTTGCTCTTTCCGTACCAGCCGCCGCAACCGGCTGTCTTTTGGATGAAAGATATGCTCATTCCAATTGATATCATCTGGATTGCCGACGGGCAGGTGGTGGGTGTTGAACACAACGTTCCGCCGCCGGTTCCTGGGACTCCCAATAAGACACTAGTCCGTTATCCTGCCCCTGAACCTGTCAGCGCCGTTCTTGAGGTAGCCGCTGGCACCGCGGTTGAACAGGGAATAGAGGTTGGCACACATGTCACCGGACTTCCGCCAGCCGCCGCTATAAAATAATTGCCTAGGGCTTCGTTGAATCGTTACACCGATTTATTTTTTTGATTAAATGCTACCGAAGGCGCAGTTGCCCCGAAGCGAGTGTCTCGTATTAAGGAAAATGCCTCGTTGAGTATGAATGCTACGAGCGCTGGGAAATTATTATGCGGCGGAGGCTAAGCTCCTTAAGACAGCGTCCCGAGGCAATCGGGCGCAGGGATGTGGATAACATGGATCAAAAAATACGGCCGGAACCGGCATGAATAGAGGTTCTGTATTTAATGACAATTTTGAGCCAAATAAATGCAGAAATAATCGTCTTCAAATGCCCTTGCATGGTTTGGCGAAACTGTTAACATGTATTTAAAGCCGCCACCCAGTTACCTCCTCTCCTCCCACAATCTTATGTCTGAAAAGACAACCCAACAGATCCACCCACTCCTCGATATACCACTCACACCTCCCCCGCCCAGCAACACCCACCTTCCTGAAATACTCCCTCCAGAAATTCTCTCTACCACCTACCTCTTAACCTCCGCTCTCCCTCACTTCTCATCCTCCCCCTCCCCAAATTTTGTACCTTCTAACCCAACTGTTCCTTTCACCCAACATACAAGCCAATAGATAAGAACAACCAATATTTTCTCTCTCCTTCCATCTTTACCCTCTTCCCGCCAATTCCCACTTCCTGACTTTACCAGCCCCGCCAACCCTCTTTACTTCTCCTCCTCCAACCCACTCCTTCATGCTCTCTACCTCCTGTTTTCTTTCCCCACGACATTTTTCTCACTCCTGTTTCCCTCTTCGTCCCTCTCTCCACTCCCTTCATTGCACCTTACTATCACATCTTATCTATTGGCTTTTTTTTTACCCAAATTCCGGTTTTCCAATAGTAAAACCCAATCCGGTGGCACTACTGCCGGCAACAGTGAAACAGATAGAGCATCTGCTACTCGATTTGACATGAAAGAACGAATCAGTCACCATAAAGCCCAAGTATGAAAACAGCAGTCATCCGCACCGGCGGTAAGCAATATATCGTCCAGGAAGGCGACACTCTGAAAATTGAGAAGCTGGCCATGTCTATAGGGGATACGGCGACGTTCTCTGATGTGCTGCTCACCGCCACTGATACGGTAACAATCCTCGGCACGCCTCTTGTACAGGGAGCCAGCGTGGAGGCGAAAATAATGCAGGAAGGCAAGGCAAAGAAAGTGACAGGTGTTAAGCTTAAAGCCAAAAAAAGATATCGTCACTATTTCGGCCACCGGCAGTCATATACAACAATACAAATCACAGCTATTAAGACAGGCGGGCAAGTAACAACCAAAAAAACTGCGTAGGGAAGGGGAGGGGCAAGTAAAAAAACTTCTAAAACTTTTTTCTGCCTTCTAAAGCTGCCGAAAGTGTTACAGCGTCGGCAAATTCAATGTCACCACCCGTAGGCAGTCCGCGGGCTAACCGTGTAATGGTTGCACCGCCCGGAGGGAGGTGGCGTACAATATGGCGAGCGGTTGCTTCTCCCTCGAGGGTAGGGTTTAAGGCAATGATCAATTCCGAAACTTCACCACCGCCCACTCGTTCAAAGAGTGACTGCAACGATAATTGCTCCGGCCCAACCCCTTCAAGCGGGGAAAGAACGCCGCCCAGGACGTGGTACATGCCCCGGTATGACTCCGTTCGCTCAAGCGCTTCAACATCAAGCGGGCTTTCCACCACGCACAATAAATGGCGCTCGCGTGATTCATCGCGGCATACAATGCATTCCTCCTCTTCAGCTAACGTGAAACACGTGCGGCACGTGCGCACGCGTGCATGCAAATTTTTAAGAGAATCACCTAATGACGCCACTGTGCTCCGCGGCTGGCGCAGCAGGTAGATAGATAGCCGGCGTGCCGATTTTGGCCCGATACCCGGCAATCGCATCAATTCTTGGCTCAAGTTGCGCACAGCCGCTGGTAAGATCGAACGCATGATAGGTACGATACGTGACAAGTCTGTTGCAAGGCAAGATCAATCGTCAACGGCGCAGGGAATAGTTCAGATAAATAGCATAGCTAAAATGAAAACCTGAACCAGTCGCTGCTGTAATGTGTACTCCCAGCTCTGTGTCTTATATCTTTGAACCCTCCGCTCGTATGCTAACTCAACGCCCCTTCCGGTACTTGATTAGTTGCACCGCCCATGGCTTCTGCTTCCGGATACTCCTCCTCTGACGGCGGTAAGTAGGTAACGTAGCGGCCATGGAAGCGCAGCGGAATCTCACCTGTCGGTCCATTGCGATGCTTCTCAATGAGTAATGACACATCACGCACTTCGTCTTCACGGCGATCAATGCCCGTAACTTCATCGGCCGGGTCAAATTCACGGTGTAGAAACATAACGATATCCGCGTCTTGTTCAATTGAGCCGCTCTCACGAAGATCGGAAAGCTTTGGGCGGGCATTGCCCCCGCGCAACTCAACAGCGCGAGAAAGCTGTGATAAGGCGATGATGGGGATATTAAGTTCAATGGCCAACTTTTTCAGACTGCGGGATATATCTGAAACCTCCTGTACTCGATTATCCTTATACCGGCTCGATTCCATCAACTGCAGGTAATCTATTATCAACAATCCCAAGCCATGTTCTGCCTGCAAGCGGCGAGCCATGGTCCGCATTCCCATCACGTTATTCGATGCCTGGTCGTCGATAAACAGCGGCGCCTCCGACAATTCACCCATGGCATGTCCCAACCGGGAAAAATCATCAAACTCACCTGCAGCCTCAAGCTTGCCGGTTCTCATCCGCCACAAATCAACATGGGCATGGGCAGCTAATAGACGGTCAACAAGCTGGTCTTTCGACATCTCCAAGCTGAACACGCCCACCGTCGTACCGGCCAATGCCGCATGGCGGGCAAAATCAAGCGCCAGAGTCGTTTTACCAATCGACGGACGGGCTGCCAGCACCACCAGGTCAGCAGTTTGCCACCCGGCTAGCTTACGATCCAGCGCCGGAAAACCTGTTGTAACGCCGCGCAAATCTTGGTCACCCTTATGCAGCCGGTCAATCCGCTCAAATGCTTCCTCAAGCACCGCCGACAACTTCGTAAACTGTTGCTGCCGGTGCGTCCGCGATACGGAAAAAAGAACTTGTTCCGCGCGATCGAGCACCTGCTCAATTTCTGCTGCTTCTTCAAATCCGAATTCCGTAATTGAGGACGCAGCCGAAATTAATCGGCGCAGCGTAGCATACTTCTGCACAATTCTGGCGTAATGCTCCACATTGCCGGCAGTGGGCACTACTGTCGCAAGATGCGTCACGCCCGGCTCGCCGCCGAGAGAGGCAAGTAGTTTCTTCTCCTTTAAGCGCGTAATCACCGACAGAACATCGATCGGCTCGCCTTTAGCATATAGTTCCGAACACACCTGATACACATGGCGATGGGTGTGGCGGTAAAAATCATCAGCATGCAGAAAATCGGCAATACGGGTTATGGCTTCCTTGTCTATCAACAGGCTGCCCAATACCGACTCCTCCGCTTCATAACTGTGCGGCGGAATACGGACGGCAGAGGGTGATGAAGGATGTGTATCAGGCATACGACCTCTTAAGCAGAACTTCAGTGTACTCCTGCCACCGCTAGGCGGCGAGTGGATAAGGTGTGAATGAGTAAATCGCAGGTATGAAAAAAGTAGTATGCACTATAACCGAATCAATCGGGGGCCAGCCGAGGTATCTTCTATGCGCCAGCCTGCTTCTGTCAGCTGATCTCGCAACTCGTCCGACCGAACAAAATCGCCTGCAATCCGCGCCGCTTCCCGCCTCTTGGCCAAAGCCGCAATATTCGGCGGCGGGCCGGCCGCAGGTAGCAGAGACTCAATCACGCCCAACACGCTGTCCAAACGCAGCAATACTGACCACACCGTGCCGGCTGACGCCGCCGGCAAAGCTCCCTCTGCCAAGCGGATATTTAATGTATGTACATATTGCAGCACTACCGCCAACGCTGACGGAGTGTTGAGATCATCAGCCAACGCCGCACTGAAATGGTCAAGAACTTCTGCCCCTTCCTTGTCGGCGAAAGAATATTCAGGAGAGAAGGGCAGCACTTCCTGCAGGCGCTGCAACAGACTGGAAAAGGTTGCAAGGTTTGCCGCCGCTTGATCCATAGCCTTCCAGGAAAAATCTACCGGTGAGCGGTAATGACTGGCAAAGACCAACAGCCGGAAGCTTAATGGGGAGTAGCCGCGAACGCGTAAAGTCGAGACGGTTAAATTCTTACCATCACGCTTCGCCACCTTTACGCCGCCAGTACGTAAATGCGCGTTATGCAGCCAAAACAACGCCAACGGTTTGCCAGTGGCGCTTTCCGACTGGGCAATTTCATTTTCATGGTGCGGAAATTTATTATCCTCACCGCCGGTGTGGATATCCAGCGTCTCACCAAGATATGCCTGTGCCATTGCCGAGCATTCAATATGCCAACCAGGATACCCGCGTCCCCAAGGAGAGTCCCACTGCTGCACATGCTGGAGGTCTTTAGTCTTCCACAGAGCGAAATCTGCCGGATGGTGTTTTTCCTCACGAACAGCAACCCGCGCTCCGGCTGCGACATGATTCAGCGTATTGCCGGAAAGCTTGCCATACTCCGCAAAAGATGTCACATCAAAATACACGCCGCTGGCAGTTTGGTAGGCATGGCCCCGGGCTAACAACCGGGTAATCAGCGCCTGCATCGCCGGGATATGGGCCGTCGCACGGGGATATTCGTTTGAAGGCAGAATATTGAGTGCCGCCGCATCAGCAAAATATTGCTCCGTAACCTGTGCCGCAATCCGTTGGGGCGTCAACTGCTGTTCGCGGGCTTCCCGCTCCAGTTTATCTTCACCGGCATCAAGATCATCCTGTGTTAAATGCCCTACGTCGGTAATGTTCGTAATCTCGCGGACGGTGTAGCCAAAAAATACCAGCGTCCGGTGCAGAAAATCGGCAAAAAGGTATCGGCGCATATTTCCCAGGTGGGGCCGCTTGTAGACTGTTGGCCCGCAATGATAGACGCGCACTTGAGAGGCGTCCTGCGGCACAAACGGCTCAATTTTTTTGGTCAGTGAGTTATAGAATTGCAATGCCATACGCGGCAGATTAAAACGCGAGCCGGAGGCCGAAACTATGCCCGCAGCGTACCTTCCACTATATGCGCAGACGAGCACCTGTTACAACCGCCCGCGACGCCGCAAGCCGATCAGCAGAGAAAGCAGCATAATCACCAGTACACCAACCACGCACCAATAAACAATAGTGTCAACGATTGTCGCATCCGGAGCGGACGGTACAAAAAATGGGTCAACCAGAATAAGCATAGGGATAGCGATGATGGAATAGATAGTCAGGATTTTCAGTAACTCATTCTCCTTATATTGAAGCAGGGTGAAGTTGGAGCTGGACAGCTCCCGCACGCTTTCAAACATGCTCTCCAGGATGTCCCACATTTTTAGCAATTGATGGTGTAGCCGCGACCAGTCAGTCGCCAGATCTGCCGGCAGCAACGCGTGGTTCGGAAAAGCCAAAAACAAGTGCTTTTGCGGCCGGATCGCCTTTCTAAAATCCATCACATCTCGGGTCAACAAAGAAACTTCCTCTACCATCTTACGTTCATTGCCTTGGAAAACTGCATCCTCAGCGATGTCAATATGCTTCGCCAGCCGATCAAGCTTGCTGAATGCACTTTCATATAACATACCGATAATACTTAATGCGGCGCCGGCCGGAGAAGAGCCGAGGTAGGCTTCCCGCCGCTCATCCGATTCCATAAGCTCACTGCGGATTTTATCCAGCGCTACGATTGGCTCATAGTGAAGGCTAAACACCCGTTCTGCCGTGACGCAGAAAAATATCGGTACACCGGAAGTCAGCCGGAGCGTGCGGTTAAATACCGGTACTTGGATGAGGATAAGCAGGTATTTCGGCCGGACTGTTACCGCTGGTCGGTGGGTAGCTTGGGCCACGAACTCCGCGTCAGCCGACGTCAGCCCCGCCTCACGGATAAACGCAGCCAACTCATCGGTGCCGGGACTTTGGACGGCTACCCATCGAACAGCAGTTGATGACAGCTCGTGTCTCATAGGATAAACTAAAACATAAGTATAGCATGGCATGAAAAATACCTCCGTACGTATTTCCGTGTTCGTCGCCCCCCTACTATTCGCGGGGTTTTTACAACTCTCGGGATGTGCTCGGCGGGAAGTACCCCCGCCGGATCCAGGAGGCATCTATCAATCTACCAGCGGCGGTGCCCAGTTCGACCAAGCAGCCCGGCTCATAAATGGGGAAGGCACCCTTATCGGATATCTCGACAACGTTAGTTTCCGTAAGCTGTACCGTTCGCCGACGGAACCGCGCCGTGTGTACGCCGTCGCCCGCGGGCAGGGGATATTCAAGAGCGATACCAACGGCGAATCATGGCAACGTCTTGCCCAACCATTGGCCGCCGTATCAGATATTGTTGAGTTAAATGGCGGCAGCATGCTTCTATCCGGTGCAACCGGAGAAGGCAACGGCGCCGTCGTCCGCTCGCTCGATCAGGGAAAAAGCTGGGAGCCTGTTCTCCAAATCCCGAAGCCAAAGAAAGAATCCTCGCGATTCTACGAAGTGATTAAGCCGCCGGACCCGCCGCCGGTATATGTCACGGACATGGCTGTTGATCCGTTCCAGGAAAATCAAGTGTATGCCGCTACCACTACTGGTGAGATTCTCATCGGCTCTGATGCCGGTAAGGTGTGGCGTGCCATCCAGCGTCTTACCGGCGCCCGCGACCCCTTAACGCGACAAGCAACTGCGCCGATCCAGCAGATTGTGCCCTCCCTGCACATCAGCGGAGAAATTCTCGTGGTGACTACCAGCGGCACAATTCTGCGCATCACTGCCGAAGGGAAAGAGACACTCGGTATCAGCGGCGTACGCGCCGTGCATTTTATTCCCCAATTACCAAACTCGCTGTTAGCCGCCATCTCTCGCGGCGTAGCTATCTCCCATGACCGCGGCGCTACCTGGTCAACACTGCCGTTGCCGTTAAGCCAGCAGGTAAAGATCAGTTCACTCGCGGTAATGGTCAGCCCGACCAATCCGCAGCGAATTCTCGTTGCTGCCGAGAACATTCTCTACCGCTCGGAAGACGGCGGGGTAACTTGGAACTCATTGGCGTTAAAACTGCCGCAACATACCATCACGGATATTTCAATTAACCCGGCAAATGCTGCCCAGGTGCTGCTGGTAACGGCGCCGGTAGCCTCATAACGTGGAATGCAAACCGGTTTTAAGCCGCAACCACGGCGCTGCCTTGTCCGCTTCACTTGACAGTGGCTGCAGCAATCGGTAGGCTCGCCATTAGCACTCTATATAAGAGAGTGCTAAGATGGAGTATACAAATTCATGGATGAAAGAAGCGCACAAGTCCTACTGCATGCAGTGGAAACATACATCCGCACCGGCCGTCCTGCCGGCAGTAGCCGCGTGCGGGAGCAAACCGGTTTGCCGGTTAGCACGGCAACAATTCGTCTAATACTGCATGAACTGGACGAAGGGGGATATTTGCATCAACCGTACACATCAGCTGGGCGAATACCCACCGATAAAGGGTATCGTTACTATGTTGACTATCAGCGGTCAACCGAACGTACTGCTGCTGCCCGCCGTCAATTACGATACGCGTATCGGCAGGCTGTCAGCCGCCATCTGCAACTAGTCGGCGCTTTAGCCCATGCAATCGCAACGCACACCCGTGCCTATGTAATTGCCGGCACGTCTCCGGGAGGGAATATTGCCCACACCGGTATCTCATACTTGTTGGCCGGGGACGGCGAAGAACAGATCGAAACACTGCGCGAACTATCAACTCATATAGACCGTGCAGACGAATTGATAGAACGAGTGGCCGAAAATGCAACCAGCACTGCCCAGGCATATATCGGCAGGGAAAACCCATTCCTTCCGGCTGTACACACCAGTCTGCTCGTGCGCACAGTCACCGGTCCCGGCCGTCGCACCACCGTGGTAACCATACTGGGGCCAAAACGGATGCCGTACCAGCAATATCTCCGGGTGCTGGATGAAGCAGGAGACTTTCTATGATTGCCGCTTCTCACATACACGGGACAGTGAAAGCCGCAGAATACTTAGCCGGCTGGCAGCGCGCTCAAGCTGAGCTGGAAAATATCCGCCGACGCCAGGCGACTGAACAAACTGCCCAACGCGCTCGGCTTACCCAAGAAGTAGCAGAGCCGCTGCTGGAGATTGCAGATAATTTTCGAGCCGCTGTCGCCCACATTCCGCCGGACATAGTTGACAATGCCTGGACGGAGGGCGTGCTGCACATTGCCCGGCAAGTCGAAAATGCACTCACTGCCTTAGGTGTAACAGTCATTGAAGGCCAAGGAGGCGCGTTCGACCCCAAGCTGCATGAAGCTGTGCACCAGGAACCAGCTCGCGGCAAACCTGGCGTGATTATAGAAGTTGTTCAACCCGGCTACCGCGTCGGTGACCGCATTATACGGCCCGCCCGGGTAAAGGTATCCGCATAAACAGCGCACATATGAAATCGTCAAGAACAAATAACTAATCATGAATAATTACTAATAACGAACCTAATAACACTATGAGTACTATTATTGGTATTGATCTCGGGACAACTAACTCCGCTGTTGCAGCCGTGGTGGCAGGGAAGCCCACAATTTTAGAAAATGCAGAAGGCGCCCGAACCACGCCGTCTATCGTAGCTGTGAAGAACGGCGAGCGGTTGGTTGGTGTCGTAGCCAAACGGCAGGCAGTCGTTAATCCGGCCAATACAATCTTTTCCGCAAAACGGCTGATCGGCCGCAACTTTAGCGATGCCGAAGTTCAACGAGACAAAGATTTGTTGCCGTATGAACTGACCGCCGGCAGTGACGGCGGCATACTCATTTCTCTGGGGGATAAAAAGGTCCGTCCGGCAGAAATCTCCGCCATGATACTGCAAAAGCTGAAAGCCGACGCTGAGAGCAAATTGGGCGGAAGCATTACCGACGCAGTCATCACAGTACCGGCCTACTTTAACGATGCCCAAAGGAAAGCAACAAAGGACGCTGGCGCGATCGCCGGCCTCAATGTCCGCCGAATCATCAACGAACCAACGGCGGCAGCGCTTGCCTACGGCTTTGACAAGAAAAAAGATGAAAAAATCGTGGTCTTTGATTTCGGCGGAGGCACGTTCGACGTTTCCATACTCGAAGTGACTAGCGACACCATTGAGGTGCTTGGCACTCACGGCGACACCCACCTTGGCGGCGATGATTTTGATCAACGCATCATTGATTGGATTATCAGCGAATTCAAATCTCAGCAGGGGATTGATTTGTCCGGCGATCACATGGCGCTGCAGCGGCTGAAGGAAGCTGCCGAGAAAGCAAAGCTTGAGCTGTCGTCTTCAGCCACTACCGAGATTAACCAGCCCTTTATCACCACCGATGACACCGGTCCAAAGCATCTAGTGTTAAATCTCACCCGGGCAAAACTCGAGGAGTTAGTCAGCGAGTACATCGACCGCGCGCTCACCATTACCCGCGACGCGTTAACAGAAGCAAAGCTCGCTCCCGGCGATATTAAAGAAGTCATCCTTGTCGGCGGGCAGACCCGCATGCCGAAAATTATTGCTGAGGTGAAAAACCTGTTTGGAAAAGACCCGAATCGGGAAATCAACCCGGACGAAGTGGTCGCTATCGGCGCAGCTGTCCAAGGAGCTATCTTGCAGGGAGATGTGAAGGACGTGTTGCTGCTTGACGTAACACCTCTCACGCTGGGTCTGGAAACACTCGGCGGAGTGCGTACACCGCTTATCGAAAAAAATACCACCGTGCCGACTCGTAAAGCCCAAACCTTTTCCACCGCTGCCGATAACCAGACTCAAGTAGAAATCCATGTTTTGCAGGGTGAGCGTGAGATGGCTGCAGATAATAAGTCGCTCGGCCGCTTCATTCTCGACGGCCTTGCCCCAGCACCCCGCGGCGTACCTCAGGTTGAAGTCACCTTCGATATTGATGCCAATGGTATTCTAAGCGTTTCGGCCAAAGATAAAGCCACCGGTAAGGAACAAAGTATCCGCATCGAGGGCTCATCAGGTATTTCAGCTGATGAAATTGAGCGCATGAAAGCCGAAGCAGCTCAGCATGCTGCCGAAGATAAGCAGAAACGTGAAGCAGTTGAAACAAAAAACCTTGCCGACCAGATGGTCTTCACGGCTGATAAAACACTCAAGGAGATGGGAGATAAAGTAGATGCCGATACCAAGAAAACGTTTGAAGAAAAAATAGCGGCACTCAAGACAGCTCGGGCAGGGGATGACGTCGCACAGATAAAAACCGCCGTAGACGAACTGTCAGCCGCTCTGCAAAAAATCGGCGATAAAATGGCACAGCAGAAAAATCAAACGAACGCCGCTGCCGATAATCAAACCAAAAAAGAAGATGTTGTTGAGGGCAGCGCTCGGGATACAGGTTCGGGAACGTAAGCTGCATATCCTTAACCCCGTCCCGCTGCTGTGACCGAAACCCAAAAACAGTGGGGTCTGCTCATAGCCGCCGTCAGCGCGGCAGCGCTCTACGCTGCTGCCGCCAGCGCAATTATAACTGCCGGGTTATCGGGCTTTGCTGCTGCAGCTGTCATTGCTGCAACCGGCATACTGTGGACGGCGCTGGCCGCCGCCTGCCTTACTGTCCTCAACCGCGCCCAGTCCGGGCTGCTGGCAGCCAGCGCCGGGCTGACCATTCTCTGTGCCGGCTGGCTACAGCCGGCTGCAATTGCCGCCGGCAGCATCGCCGGCATGCTCATCATCGCCGCCGGGCGCCGCATCAAGGCTGAAATCCACAACCGAATCCGCTACCGCATCCGCGACGTCTATTATCGTCCTGCACGACTGCTGCTGCTCGCTGCTGCCCTTGCCGCCGCCGCTCCGGCGTTGACCGCCCTGCAGGAAGATATTGCAACAGACGGCTTGCACGTGCCGGGACCAACGGTTGCAGCCGCTGCCAAGCCGGTAGACAGCTATCTGGTAGCCATTTTTCCCGGCTATCAGCCTCAAGGTACGATCGCCGACTTCGTGGAGGCACAATTACGTCAAACCGGACAAACCGAACCATTAACGGATAGCGAACGCCGCCAGCTCGAAGCTGAACTCTCCCGCAAGTTCGGGCAGCCGGTGTCAGCAAGCATGAATATACCCGACGCCGTTGCCCAGAGTGTAAATGGTTATCTTTCTCGATTCTCACAGCAAAGCCCGCTGCTGACTGCGCTCATCATCATGCTGCTCGCAGCGCTGGCAGTTCGGGCTGCCTTACCTTTCCTTGCCTGGCCAACAGTGGCTGGGATCTGGTTGTGCATTGCCGCTGCGCTGCGATGGCATATTATCTACCGTATCGAGGAGCCGCGTCTTGTCCAACGGCTAACGCTGACGCCACCGGCTTCCGGCTCAGAAGCACGAACGCAGCACCCGGCATAAGCAGCGACTGCAAAAAAGCACGTACTATGGCTGATTACTATGAAATTCTCGGGGTGAGCAGGACCGCCTCGTCGGATGAAATAAAAAAGGCCTATCGCAAATTGGCTCACCAGCATCATCCGGACAAAGATGGGGGCAATGAGGAGACGTTTAAACAAGTCAATGAGGCATACCAAGTGCTGGGCAATGAAAGCAAGCGCCAACAGTACGACCGGTTCGGCCAGACATTCGAGGACGCCGGCGGGTCGACGCAGGGGCCGTTTGGTGGCTTTAATGTTAATTTTGATGACCTTTCCGGTTTTGGTGATCTCGGCGATATGTTGGGACAGATGTTCGGCGGCTCCCGCGCCGGTACCCGCCAAACCCGTCGGGGAAATGATATTGCTACAGATATTGAAATTTCCTTTCTTGAATCCGCCCGGCCGCTGACGCGTACCGTGTCGCACCGGCTGTACCAAACGTGCACGCACTGTAGAGGGAACGGTGCCGAACCGGGTACTCCCATCAAAACATGTGCTGTCTGTAACGGAGAAGGCACGGTCACCCGAACACAACAAACGCCGCTAGGGATGTTTTCCCGCCGTGCGGTTTGTCCGACGTGCCAGGGCGAAGGCAAACAGGCCGAAAAGCCGTGTACACAGTGCCGCGGCGAAGGCCGTGAATTGCGCGAACGGACGCTTGAAATCAGCATTCCCGCCGGTATTGCGGACGGACAAACCATCCGTCTGGCCGGTAAAGGTGAAATACCGCCGCGCGGCGGCATTCCCGGAGACGCTTTTATAACGGTCCATGTTGCTGCCCATCCGCAACTCCGTCGCGACGGAAATAATGTTCGCACATCTATTGAGGTCCCGTTCACTGATGCCGCTCTTGGTATTTCGCAGCGTATTGAGACTCTGACCGGTGAGATTGATTTGGACGTTCCGGCCGGCATCCAACCCGGTACGGAATTGCGCTTGCCCGGACGGGGATTTCCGCACCTGAATGGAAGCGGCCAAGGAGACCAGCTGGTTACAGTGACGGTAACTATTCCAAAGCGCCTTTCACGCAAGCAAAAAAATTTACTGCTAGAATTCAAACAGCTGCAGAAAAAGAAACTATTCGGCTAACGGAACGGGGAGGGAAGGGCTAAAAAACCTCCCCGCGGGGAGGTTTTATGCCAAAGATGATCAAATTACTGATTTCTCTGCCAATACTGGCTGGCCGTCCAATTATCTTCATCAGTCATCTGGCCTTCAAGCACAACCTGCTGCTGGCCTGAAGATACCTCATCCAAATGGATTTCCACTGCGCTGCTCTTGCCGCCGTCGGTTTGGTCTTTCACCGCGATCCAATCGGAGGATGTGCCGATTGAACGCACTTTCGTCGAGCCGTTAATGCGTACCCGCAAGTCTTTGCCAACTAGGGCCGTACTCTTGAAATTCCGCTCTGGTGAAACATCCCGCATTACGGACTTTGTCACGTTAACGGTCACATACCCTTCATCAATCGAACCGGTGTCTAACGCGGTGCCTTGCAGCGTTCCTTCAATATGGAATTCCCTGTAGTTTTGAACACTCCAAGCGGCCGTAATGCGGCCTTCGGAGTAGGTACCTCGCACTACGATTTCTTTCTCCGGTACTGGGTTCGCTGTCGTGCGTACTTTTCTAAGCGTACCGCTCTCAACCTGCCACTTGTACTTCTTCGCCTGACTTAAGTTAATATCAATCCGCTGACCCCGCAGCACTGTCGGATCAGGTGCCTCGGCCACATGGGTGATGTACACTTTCACGACGTCCCCACCTTGGATAGATTTAACAATACCACGCACCAGCACCGTTTCTCCCGCATATGCAGTACGCAACGTTCCCGCCAGCAGCACCGCAAGCACAATAAAACCCATGCTGATGCTAACCAGCCACCCCGCCCGTTTCCCCCAAAAAGCCGCTTGTGTCATATGTGTATGAAGAAATTAAGACTTGTTAATGTAAACTATTTAAAGTATAACATACTCACAGTAAAAAGAAAAGAGCGTCCGTAGCTCAATTGGCAGAGCAGTGGCCTTTTAAGCCAACGGTTGGGGGTTCGATTCCCTCCGGACGCACCAA
>Ga0066639_10001415_pt1 | contig 21369 bp, 23 predicted proteins | sample CryGeyCG2114_010_2_FD_59504 | JGI IMG/M metagenome (GOLD analysis project Ga0066639, IMG submission 59504) | Groundwater microbial communities from aquifer - Crystal Geyser CG10_big_fil_rev_8/21/14_0.10 | ecosystem: Environmental > Aquatic > Deep subsurface > Groundwater | place: USA: Utah...
ATGCCATTTGTTAACTTTACTTTTGATATTAAGCCGCCTAAGGACTTAGCTAAAAAAAGGGTAATTTTAGGCGGTAAAGAGCAAAAAACCACTTATTCAGACTATCAAAAAGAAATGGCCATGATAAATAAGGCTTTTTTAGAAGTTATGCTGGAGGGCGATGATTCAGGCAGAATTTTTACTTTTCCCATTCCCACTTACAATTTAACTAAGGATTTTGATTGGGATTCTTCCCTGGCTAAACTTCTTTTTAAAGTGACTGCCCGTTTTGGAATTCCTTATTTTCAAAACTATATTGGTTCAGACCTTGATCCTAATTCTATTAGAGCGATGTGTTGTCGCTTAAACCTTAATTTAAACCAGTTAATGAATCAGCCTGGGAGTATGTGGGGCAAGGGAGATAGTACTGGTTCAATCGGAGTGGTGACAATTAATGTTAATCGCTTAGCCTATTTGGCCTCCAAAAAAAACGGGAAGCAGGATTTTTTTAAACTTTTAGAAAAATATATGGAGCTGGCCAAAAAATCTTTAGAAATCAAAAGAAAAGAAGCAAACAAAAATTTAAAAGATGGCTTAATGCCTTATACTCGGGTCTATTTGGGTAGTTTTAGAAACTATTTTTCTACCATTGGGCTTTGTGGGGCCAATGAGGCCTGTTTAAACCTTTTGGAGGTTCCAATTTCTGAACCTGAAGGCAAGCTTTTTTCCATAGAAATTCTTCAATTTATGAGAAAAAAACTAGTGAAATTTCAAAAAGAAACCGGTTACTTGTATAACCTAGAAGCTACTCCGGCGGAAAGCACCGCCTACAGGTTTGCCCTTCTAGATAGAAAATATTATCCTAAAGTCAAAGTCTCAGGCACGAGGAAAACCCCATATTTAACTAATTCAACTCAACTGGCAGTCGAAAAGACTGATGATATTGCTGAGGCTTTGCTTCATCAAGATGATCTTCAATCTTTGTACACCGGGGGATCAATCTTTCATACATTTTTAGGTGAAGAAATTAGCTGGCAGGAAGCCCGGGGTTTAATAAAAAAAATAGCTTTCGAGACTAAACTGCCTTATTTTACTTTAACCCCGACCTTTTCCATCTGCCAGAAGCACGGCCGGATTAAAGGAAAGCGCTTTACTTGTCCGACCTGTGGCAGCCAAACTGAAGTTTACTCAAGAATAGTCGGTTATTTTAGATCCGTTAAACTTTGGAACAAAGGTAAAAGACAGGAATTTTTAGACCGCAAGGTTTTCAATCCCCAAAGTTTTTAAAATTTTTATATTTTAAGAAAACTAAAAAATACTAGAGTATAAAAATTTAAAATTAATCCTTTAAAGATATTTTAATTTAATCTTTTTCTTGCTATATTAATAGTATATGATATTAGCCTTCCTGTCCTGGCATTATATTAAAGGTTGCAAAGAAGTGTTGAGAGCTTGGTTTAACCTCATTTCTTTTGGGCTCCATCTTTTCTCGGTTAAGCTTCTTTTTAAAACTCTTTTTTCGCCTTGGAGAAGAATAGCGATAGTTAAAAATACACCAGGATTTTCTTTAAAAGAATTTTTTTACCGCTTAAGTTTTAATTTAATTTCCATTGTGATTGGTTTTGTAATCCGAATCCTTTTAATTATCTGGGGAATTTTATTCAGCCTCTTCTTTTTTATTCTTTTTTTGCCCTTGGTTTTGCTTTGGCCCTTTTTAAGCCCTTTAACTCTTTTTATTTACCTTTTTACTAAAAAAAGATCTTATTCTCAGGAAGACCTAATTAAAAAATATGGTAAAAAGTTCATTTTTCCCCGTTTGGGAATAGCTACCAAAGAAGAACTTTTAAAAATTCCTGAAGATGATTTAAAAAAAGTAATTAAGTGGTGTTTTGGTTTACAAGAAATTAAACGGACTAAGCTTCAGTTTTGGAGAAAAGAAAACCTATTTAAAATTTCTTCCTTTGGAACCAATTTAGCTTTTGGTTATACCCCTTCTCTTGATAAATACAGTCAGGATTTATTTTTTCCTTCATCTTTTTCCCATCATTTAGTTGGTCGAGAAAAAGAAATTTCTCAGCTGGAAGCGGTTTTGGTAAGGAAAGCTCAAAACAACTGCTTTTTAGTTGGTGAACCAGGAGTGGGGAAGAAAACTATAATTTTAGGCTTAGCCAAGGCAATTAAAGAACAGCGAATTGATTCCCATCTTTTTTACAAAAGAGTTTTGCTTTTAGATATGAACCTAATTTTAGGAAGAGCGGTTTTTTCCATGGAAGCCAAGGCCCGCTTTTCTCTGATTTTAAAGGAAGCAGAAAAAGCTGGCAATATAATTTTGGTTATTCCTCAAATTGATAAATATCTTTCTTCCCAGGAGGGAATTGATTTAACCTCAGTTATTGCTCAGATGGCGGAGTCTACAAAAATTCAGCTTATTGGAATTACTACTCCCAGAGCCTATGAAGAAAAAATATTTCCCAATGAAAGAATTTTAAAATATTTTGAAAGAGTAGAAGTTTTTCCACCTTCAAAAGAGGAAGCTTTAAATATTTTAGAAAAAATTCTGCCTGATTTTGAACGAGGTCGGAAAACAATGATGACTTATGAAGCTTTAAAAGAAATTATCGATCAGTCAGATCGGTTTATGAGTCACATTCCTTTTCCTGAAAAAGCAATTGATCTTTTAGACCAAGTGATAGCGGAAAGTGTTCATCTTAAAAAGAAAGTAGTCAGAAAAAGTGATGTTGATCAACTAATTTCTCAAAAAACCAAAGTTCCAGTCGGCGCTTTGGTTGAAAAAGAAATAGAGCGTTTAAAAAACCTGGAGCATAATTTCCATCAGCGTTTAGTTAATCAAAATCAAGCTGTTCAAGCTTTAGTTAAAGCGATGAAAAGAACCAGAACCGGAGTGAGCGAAGAACAAAAACCAGTTGGTTCATTTTTGTTTTTAGGTCCGACGGGGGTAGGTAAAACAGAAACCGCTAAAACTTTAGCCCAAACCTTTTTTGGAGACATTAAGAAAATGGTTCGTTTTGACATGTCCCAGCCTTTAAAACTTGAGCTTTTTTTCAAAGAATGCCGGGAAAATCCCTATACGGTTTTGCTACTCGATGAATTTGAAAAAGCTGACAGTCAAACATTAAACCTTTTTTTGCCAGTATTTGATGAAGGCTATATTAAAGACAATTATGGCCGGAAAATCTCTTTTAAAAACATGATTATTGTTTGCACTTCAAATGCCGGGGCTGAATTTATAAGAGAAAAAGTTAAACAGGGGATTACGGAAAAAGAAATTGTTGAATATATTCTTAAAAAAAATATTTTCTCACCCGAGCTTTTAAACCGTTTTGATTCCGTGGTTGTTTTTAAGCCTTTGCAAAAAGACCATGTTGTTAAGATTGTTAAACTTCAACTTAATAAATTAAGCCAAAGGCTTTTAAAAAAAGACATTTATCTTTATTTTGATCCAATTGTTTATCCTCTTTTAGCCCAGGAGGGCTACAGTTTAGAGTTTGGCGCCCGGCCTTTAAAAAGACTTCTGGCTGATAAGATTGAATCTTTAATTGCTGATGATATTTTAAAGGGGAAAATAAAAAAGCATGATAAGATAAAACTAACAGTTGACAGCCTAACTAAAGAATATAAAATAGGAGGGTATGGCTAGACCAAAACATCCAGAATATCAGTACCTTGAACTACTTCAGGATATTCTAAAAAACGGAGTTTGGAAAAAATCACACAGCACCGGCGTCGGTTTAAAAAGCGTTTTTGGCCGTCAGCTTCGATGGGATCTTTCCCGGGGTTTTCCTTTACTGACTACCAAAAAAACATATTTTAGGGGAATTGTTCATGAGTTGATATGGTTTCTTTCAGGCAGTTCTAATGTTAAATATTTAATTGATAACAATGTTCATATTTGGGATGACTATCCTTATAAAAATTACAAATATCAAATGGAGCGGGGAAAAGTAAAAAAAATGGAGTTTATAGACTTTATGGATAAAATGAAAACCGATAGCAAGTTTTGTAAAAAATGGGGAGATATTGGACCGGTTTACGGGGTTCAATGGCGCCGCTGGCCAGCCGGAGACGGGAGAGAAATTGATCAGTTGGGGTGGGTAATTAATAAAATGAAAAAACTTCCTCAAAAAAAACATTTTCTTGTTTCTTCCTGGAATGCCGGCCATATTTATGAAATGGCCAAAGAAAGAAATGAGTCAGTGGCAATTGCTCCCTGCCACACTCTTTTTCACATTGTTTTACATGGTGGTAAGCTTAACTTACAGCTTTACCAGCGATCTGCCGATGTATTTTTAGGAGTCCCTTTTAATATTGCCAGCTATGCTTTATTGACTTGTATGCTGGCTCAGGTAATAGGTTATGAACCAGGCACTTTTGTCCATACATTTGGAGATGTTCATATTTATGAAGACCATTTTAAACAAGTGAGAGAGCAGCTTAAAAGAAAACCTTATCCTTTTCCAAAATTAAAACTCAATCCTAAAATAAAAAACATTGATGATTTCAAGTTTGACGATGTTAAAATAGAAAATTATCGTTTTCATCCATCAATTAAAGCTTCCTTAACCCCCGTTGGAGGATTTTAGAATTTTTAAATGACTCAATTTACAACCCCAAAAAAACCAATTATTAGTTTAATTGCGGCTATTGGTGAAAACAGGGAATTAGGTTATCAAGGTAAAATTCCCTGGCATATTAAAGAAGATTTTATCTATTTTAAAAAAAAGACTCTAGGTCATGTAATAATAATGGGCCGGAAGACTTTTGATTCCCTTTTGAAATTTTATAAAAAAGGGGATCAGCCATTGCCAAAAAGAATTATTATTATTATTACCAGGAATAAAGATTATCAAGTTATCTATAAAGATTGTTTTGTGGTTCATTCAATTAAGCAGGCAATTCAATTGGCAAAAGAAAAAGAGAAGACGGAAATTTTTATTAGCGGCGGGGGTCAGATTTATGAAAAAGGAATAAAACTAGCCGACAAATTATATCTAACAATAGTCAAGGGAAAATTTAAGGCTGACACTTTTTTCCCCGACTATTCAAGATTTAAAAAAGCTATTAAAGAAGACAAAAAAGAATCAGGGGGATATAGATATAGTTTTTTGGAGCTTAAAAAATAAAAGCCCATTTTTAAAAATTAAGCCTTGACAAGAATAATTTTTTTTTCTAATATTTATATTTGTAACTTAAAAATTTAACTTATCCAGAGTATCTGATAAAGCTTTTATCAGATCGGCAACCTTTCAATTTTTAAGGTGCCATTTCTTAAAATTTAATTAAGAAGATAAGCCTCAATGAGGAAAAAGTTTTAAAACTTCCTTTTGAGGGAGTTTTTTTGTTTTTATAATATTAATTATTTTATTTAAGGAGATTTTAATGAACTATAAGTATTTTACTTCTGAATCTGTTTGTGCTGGCCATCCGGATAAAATCTGCGATCAAATTTCAGACGCGGTTTTAGATGCATGTTTAAGGGTAGATAAATATTCTCATACTGGAGTCGAGTGTTTGGTGACTACAAACAGGATAATAGTTTCCGGAGAAGTAAAAACCAAAGCTCGGCCAAACTTCGAAAAAATAGCTAGAAAAGTAGTTAAAGACTTAGGTTACACCAGAAAAATCTATAACTTTGATTACAAAACCGCTAAAGTAGATGTTTTAGTTCACCAGCAGTCAGCTGACATCTCAAAGGGAGTAGATATTGGCGGCGCCGGAGATCAGGGAATGATGTTTGGCTATGCTTGCAAGGAGACTAAAGAATTAATGCCTTTACCCATAATGTTGGCCCATGATTTAACTAGAAAAATGGATGAAGTTAAAACCAAAGCTTTACCATATTTGCGGCCGGATGGGAAAAGCCAGGTCGTGGTTAGTTATAACAAAGGTCGGCCAGTGGCAGTTGAATCAGTTGTTTTAGCCGTCCCTCATGACCCTAAAATAAAGAAAGATCAGTTAAAAAATGATCTTTTCAAAAAAGTAGTGACGCCGGTTTTAAAAAAATACAGCCAAAAAAATATTAAATTAAGTAAATTAATTGTTAATGGAACTGGTGATTGGGAGATTGGAGGACCCTATTCAGATATGGGAGAGACAGGTAGGAAAATTGTGGTTGATTCTTATGGGGGAATGGCCAGAGTTGGGGGCGGTTGTTTTTCCGGCAAGTGCCCGACTAAAGTGGACCGAACCGGTGCTTATGGAGCCAGATTTATTGCTAAAAATATAGTGGCTGCTAACTTAGCCGACCGATGTGAAGTCCAAGTTTCTTATGTAATTGGTCATAAGGATCCGATTGCTAAAGCAGTGGAAACTTTTGGGACAGGGAAAAAGAGCCAAAAACAAATTGAGGATTTTGCCTGGTCAGTCTTAGACTTGTCAGTCCTGGGAATAGTTAAGGGTTTAAATCTTTTAAAACCAATTTACCAGAAAACAGCTGCTTATGGTCATTTTGGGAGAAAAGGTTTTCCCTGGGAAAAAATAGTTTCTTAAAAGTTTTAAATGCTATTTTTGAAATAGATATTGACAATATAGGGGTTTTTAGGTATAAGAGTAACAAATTAGTATAATGAAGGGAGAAATATGAGTGCAATAATTGAAGCTAATTCTCAATCACCATCTCCAGGAGCAGAAATCTCTCCTAAAGTATCTGAACATGAGCTTATGGGGTATAGATTATATAGATTAAAAAGAATAAATGCTGATTATGGACGTAACTCAATTTTAGCCAAAATGGGTCTTTGGCTAGATGCTTATGAAATGGTAGATGGGATTGATTGGAATTCACAAAAAAGAGGTGTTAATTTATGGCTTGTTGACTGGTGTAAAAAAGTATTTGATGCCGTTTCTGAAATTTCCAAGATGCCAGAAGAAGAATTAGCAGATTTAGCCCTTCAGAGAAAACGAAGCGTTGAGGCTCATGATAAAATAATGGGAATTGTTCAAAATGGAATGGAAGTTGACCAGGAAGAAGCCAAAGATGTTTTAAATGGTGTTAAAAGAGCATTTGATTTTTTAAGTGGTGATTCTTCTGTTGAAATTCAGCCAGAGGATTATGAAAATACTAAAGTAGTTGTCGGTCTTATATTACATGAGTCAGCTGAATATGTTTCCAGACATTTAAATGATTGGATGGAAAATCCAAGTAGGACTGGTTATAACGAATTACAAAGTGATCATTTTGGTTTAAATTAAAATTTAAATTTTTTTAATTTTTCACTTCTTTTTTACTCCTTGAAGACAGGGATGGAATTTAATTTGAAAAGAAGTTCAAGACTTTTATTTTGGAGTCTAATAACTTTTTCCTACTTGACACAGGGGCAAGAAAACTGGTTTAAATGATATAGCTTATGGCTCTATCAGACATTGATATTAAAAAAGCACTAGCAGAAAAAAGAATTAAGATAAAACCTTCAATTAACTTATCTTCTCAACTTGGTTCATGTTCAATTGATTTAAGATTAAGCAATCATTTTTTAGTTTTTAATCATGCCCAAGTGCCTTTTATTGATCCTAAAGATAAAGAAGTTTTGAGTCAGTTGACTCATGAAATTAAAATTGCTCCCCAGAAGTCATTTATTATTCAGCCGGGTGAGTTTGTTCTGGCCTCAACTATAGAAAGTATAATTTTGGGGGATGATATTTTAGCTCGGCTAGAAGGCCGGAGCAGCTTGGGAAGATTGGGGATTGTGGTTCATTCAACCGCCTCAGTTTTTGACCCTGGTTGGGACGGGAAGGTGGTTTTAGAGCTGGGTAATTTAGGTAAAATGGCGGTCGCTTTAGCTCCGGGAATTAGAATCTGCTCTTTGACTTTTGAAAACTTAAGTTCCAAAGCCCAAGTGCCGTATAATAAAAAAAAGAACGCTAAATATCTAGGTCAACAAGGACCAATTATAAGTTAATTAGAAAATTAAATATTACCTGCCCAAACCTTTGAAGGGTAGGTTTTTTATGGCAGAGCAAGAAATTAAAAACACTTTACAAACACCAGATTTTTTAGTTCAAGAACGTCTGGAAACCTCAGTCAGCGAACTTTTATTTACTCAAAAGTTTGTTTATAAAGTCTGGCAGCTAGACCATCCTTTAATAAAAGGTCTTAATGATTCAAAAATAAGGAAAGAATATCTTTTAGAAGAGCTAAAAAAAGGTCAAGCTATGGGAGCGGGAGACATATATGAAGGGCTTATTTTAGTTTTATTACCTAATGAAGAGGGCCAAAACAAGGTTATCACCGAATTACCCATAGATTTTTCTGAACCATTTATTAAGGGAGAAAGAGTAGCTTGGGCTTTAAAAATGAAAAGGTTTAAACCTGAACAGAGAATGGATTTTATGCTGCAAAATGGTCTTTTAGAAGATATTCATGTTCAAGATGCCGCTAAAAAAATTATTGGTTGCCATCAAACTCTGCCTCATCTAAACGATGATTTTGGGAAGTTAATGACTAAGGATATTTCCGAGGAAGCTGCTTCTATTGCTGATAGTGCTTTTAGTTTTGAGTTTATGATTAACCTCCTTAATAAAGAAATTGATCCTTTTAAGGTAACGGAGATTGCCAAAAATAACCGGTTTTTTTTAGCTGAAAAAAAAGAGGAATTTTCTAAGGCAGTTTTGAATGGAGAAATTAAAAAAGGCCATGGTGACCCTAAAATATTAAATATTAATGTTGGTGACGGTCAAGTAGGAGAAGAGGGGAAAAGCTATATTTTAGATGCCATTTCTTTTAAATTAAAAGATGAAGTTGCTTATACTCTTTCTTGCGGAACCGCTCTAGAAGATGAGTGGACGATTAATGATTTATTATCCGATTTAGCCTATTTTTCTCTATATTTTGATTATTTAAAGCCTCAAAAATTTTCTACCTGGTTTCAAATAATTGATGATGTTTATCAACAAATGACTGGCAATAATAGTTTACAGAATAATCCTCGCTTTTGGTTCTATTTAAACTATCGGGCTATGGTTCAAGCGAAAGTGGCGGGAATAGAAGCCGCTAAAGCCAGGGAAAAGGGGGAAATTAATAAGGCTTTAGAAAAAAGGGCTGAAGCGGCTGAGTTTATAAGTCTGGCTGAAAAATATTTGCGTCAGACCTTTGATTTGACTGGTTTAAACTGGCAGGAGATGGAAACTGAGACTTGAAATGAAAGAATATGTTGCCTATATTTCTTATAGGACTAACATATTTTATTTTTAATATTTTATTTAATTAATATAAATTCTTTGAATGATTAGTAAAAAAGTTAAAGTAATTATTGATTATGACGGCACTCTGACTTATGAAGAAAGAGATGTGGCTAAATTAGCTAAAAAAGCCCTTAAGGATTTAGCCGAAAACATTCTTCATCTTCCGGAAGCTAAACTAGTTAAGATTTATGAGCAAACTAAGCAAAAAATCCTTGACAATCCGACTAAGTTTTCCTGGGTAGTAAATGGTTTGCCAGCTTGCTATGCGGTTGAAGGGGCTTTTCTTTTAAACACTGTTTCTACTCAAACAATGCTTCGGGATAATAGAAAATTTACTAAAGCAGTGACCAAATTTTTTCCTAAGGGAGATTATGGTCCAATAGTAGATTGTACTAACTACCTTTTTCATAAACATACTTTTGGGATTGTCCCTCAATTTAGAGAAAAAACCAAGGAAATTTTAATTCAATTTATTGAAGACAAAGGAATTGAACCCTATATTCTCACTTGTTCTAAAGGGGATAAAGTGGCTAAAAACTTAGCCCGGTTAAATATTGGGACTGATGTTAAACCTAATAGTTTTAAGCATCAGATTAGTATTTTTGGTGATACGCGGCAATATGAAATGGATCCTAACTGGAAATATTTTTTTAACCACTCTAAACATGGTCAGATTCAGACAATTCCTATTAACAAGAAATATTCAATTGATCTTCGTCGGTCTGACTATTTTAAAAAACTTAAAAAAGAACAGGCTGATGGGTCAAGAATAATTGTGGTGGCGGATATGGTTTCTTTACCGGGTATTCTGCCCTTAATGATGGGAATGGATTTTGTGATGATTAAAGCCCAATATGTGCCTCAGTGGTCGATTGATTTTGTCAAGTCCTGGAAAAACGGCTGGACGATAAATAACTTTTTAGAATTACCCAAAATGGTTGATAAAATTATGAATCAGTGGTTTTTGGACAACAAATTATGAGAGAAAAAATTATTGATTTTTTTGTCGGTCCATTTTCCGGGGGAAAAACAGAAGCAGCCAATTATGCTGAAAATCTTATTTCAAAGATGAGAACAACAGTTAGGATAGCAGATGTAGTTTATTTTGTTCCTTTAGTAACAACTGATTCTCATGGAGAAGAAGGTCTTAGAGAGGCGGGTAATCATTTTCATGAGTGGAATCAAAAAAGTTTTTTTAACCCCCATAACCATGCTCATGGAGAAAACCACTTTCCTTTTACTGTTATTGAAAGAGAACCTGATATTGGTCCTCGACTGTTTGAAGCCACGGGCAGGGCGATTGTAGAAGCAACTCAGAAAATTGAAGCCGCTAGTCTGGAGAGCGGTGAACCCGTTGGTCGGGTAATAGTGGAGGCAGGGATGGGATTAAATATAGATTGTCAAATAAGTCAGGCTGATTGGTCAACTAATGCTTGGATTGAAGCCTGGAAAAGAGCCGGTCTATGGGAGGAAATTTTACCTAGAATTGGTCGGGTATTTGCTGTTAATGCTTTATGGGAAGTCCGTTTAGGAAGAAATGATTTACGTCCAGATGAGTTTGGTGGCGAGCGCCAATCTTTTGCTGTTGGCAAAGAGTGTTTGCATGTTACCCGTCAACCAGATTTTAAAAGTTGGCTAGAACATGGTTTAGGAGAAAATCAGCTGATTATAACAGAAAATAACGGGAGCAGGAGTGATTTTCATACCTCTATCAGCGGTCCTTTTATGGAAGGCCTTTTTTAAGCTATACTATAACTATAATAACTATAGTTAAAATTAGTCAGTAATTTTTTTAACAAAATAAATTAGATAATGAAAATATACTTTGCCGCTTCAATATCTTTAAGTCGGGACTATTTACCTCAGTATCAGCAGATTGTTGGGCTGACAAAAAAACTTGGCCATCAGGTTTTGTCAGAACACGTGGTTGATTCTAAACTAAAACCAAAGGATATTTCTCAGCCAGAAAAGATTTTTCAGGCAGAAACTAAAAAAATTGAAGCCGCTGATTTAATCATCGCTGAAGTAACCGCTCCTTCCTGGGGAACAGCTTTTTTAATGGAGCATGCTTTAAAGCATCAAAAGCCGGTCTTGGCTTTATTTTACAAAGATAATGGTGATCATTTGCCCCCGATGATTAAAGGCCACCCTGAACTTTATGTAGAAAGCTATGATGAGGATAATTTAAAAACAGTTTTAAAGTTTAATTTAGACCATTTTAAACAAAGAATAAAAAGAAAGGGGAAGTTAATTGTGATTGATGGCGCTAATGGGTCAGGCAAAGCCACCCAAACAGATTTACTGGTTAAATACTTAAAAAAACATAAATATAAAACTAGTAAGATTAGTTTTCCCCGTTATTACACTTCTTTTCATGGCAAGACAGTCGCTCGGTTTTTAAACGGTGAATTTGGGGGCTTAAAAGACGTTAGCCCTTATTTATCTTCTTTAGCTTATGCTTTAGACAGACTAACCTCTAAAAATCAGATTTTAGACTGGTTAAAAGCCGGTCACTTGGTTATTTGTGACCGTTATGTTACCTCAAGCTTGGTTCATCAGGGAGTTAAATTAAGTCTTAAGGAAAGAAAAAAATTTATTGATTGGCTTTATACAATGGAGTACAAAGAACACCGTTTGCCTAAAGAGAATTTAGTTATTTATCTTTATATGCCGGCAGAAATAAGTGATAAGTTAATAATAAAAAAAACCAAGAAATACAAAAAAGGAAAGCAAAAAGACATTGAAGAAGATTTAGACTATCAAAGAAAAGTATCCAAACTCTACCAGGAATTTGGGAAAAAATACAAACACTGGGAAATAATAAATTGTCTAGATAAGGAAGGTAAGCTTAAAAGCCGTCAGGATATTCACAAGGAAATTATAAATATTCTTAAAAAAAGAAAAATTCTACTATAGTAATTAAGAGTAAAATTCGTTTAAAACTTCAGTCTTACCAGAGAATAATCTTTCTTGTTATTTTAAAATAAAATGATATAATAAATAAAAATATTATAGGTTAATAAGGAAAAATTATTAATAAGATAAAAAGAGGGAGATTAAAATGAATGAACAAGATGTTTTAAAAATACTAGAAATTAAATTAGGAGCGAAAGCGACCTTGATTGATCATCAAAGAGTTGAAGGTAGATTAGTAGATGGTAAGATGCAGAGTTTGCACCCTAGTCAAGTGGGGGTGCTGGTAAAAACCCCTTCCAAAGAGGAGAGGGCTGATTTTACAGTTGCCTATAAAACAGATAATGCTCCTCCCTTTAGAGTGGCAAGCTTTAATGTTTACCCAGATTCTGTAAGAAAAATAGTAATAACGGATGAGGAGTTAGTCATTGATTCTGGCTGGCCGTATGGTGGCTGTTTTTTTAGTATTAAAGAAGAGGAAGAAATTTTGGCCAGCTTAGCTGAACTTGGATTATAACTAATCTTGTTTTTCCCTTGAGGTTATGTTAAGATAGTTTTTAAAATACACACTTTAAGCAGTTCTCCTGATGGCTTCTGCTTAAAGGAGGAATAAGGAGAAATATTTTATGAAAAAGACTGATTCTAATTATGATATTCCATTAAAAGACCTTTTAGAGGCTGGTTGTCATTTTGGCCACCAAAAAAGACGTTGGAATCCTAAAATGGATTCATTTATTTGGAAAGAAAAAGAAGGGGTTCATATTTTTGATTTAGCTATTACAGCCGCTAAACTAAAAGAAGCTTGTATTGCCTTAAGAGATTTAGTTAAAGAGGGCGGGGAAGTTATTTTTATCGGCACTAAACGTCAAGCTGAGGCAGTTATTAAAGAGGAAGCTAAAAAAACCGGCGCCTTTTACATTTGTTCCCGTTGGCTGGGAGGAACAATTACCAATTGGGACCAGATAAAGAAAAGCTTAGATAAGCTTGTGGAGATGAAGGAAAAAAAGGAAAAGGGAGAATATGAAAAATATACTAAAAAAGAAAATGTTTTAATTGACCGGGATATAAATCGGTTAAGCCGTTTTTTTGAAGGTTTAATTGGTTTAAAAGGCAATCCTCAAGCCTTGTTTGTCATTGATCAAAAAAGAGAAATAGCAGCCGTTAAAGAAGCCAAATCAAAAGGCATTAAAGTTTTTGCCATGCTTGATTCTAATGGGGATCCGGATTTGGTTGATTATCCTATTCCGGCCAATGATGATGCGGTCCGGTCTATTAAACTAATAGTTGAAAAGATGGCTCAAGCGGTCGCTGATGGTAAAGCTTTAAGAGGAAAAACACCAATGAAAGATAAACAGGAGAAAAAATGAGCCAAGATCTTTTAAAAAATATTAAAAAACTAAGGCTAGAAACTAAGGCTGGGATTATAGATTGCCGACAAGCATTAGAAGAAAGCCAGGGAGATATGAAAAAAGCCAAACTTCTTTTAAAGCAAAAAGGAGAAAAATTGGCTGATAAGAGAAAAGATAGAGAGACTAAAGCCGGTTTGGTTGATGCTTATGTTCACTTAGGCGGCACAATTGCTTCTTTGGTTTCTTTAAGCTGCGAAACTGATTTTGTCGCTCATACAAAAGAAATTAAAACTTTGGCTCATGAAGTAGCGATGCAGACGGCAGCCATGGATCCTAAAACTGTTAAAAACCTTTTAGAACAAGAATACATAAGAGACAGCTCTAAAAAAATTAAAGATTTGGTTAAAGAGGTAATTGCTAAAACCGGTGAAAATGTTAAGATAGAGGAGATAAAAAGACTGGAAGTTTAAAAATGATAGAGGAGATCCAAAAAAAAGCTGAAACTCAATTTAGAGATTTGATAAAGCTTTTGGAGGATGATTTAAAAGGGGTAAAAACCGGCCGAGCCAAACCCAGTTTAATTGAAGATCTTCAAGTTGAAGCCTACCAAAGCAAGATGGCTTTAAAAGAATTAGCTTCCATTTCTGCACCTGACCCTCACTCACTTATTATTTCTCCCTGGGATAAAACAATTTTAGAAAGTATTGCCAAGGGGATTGCCAAAGCAGGTATTAATCTTAATCCAATCATTGATAATGAGCTTATTAGAATTCAAATTCCTTCCTTAAGTGAAGAAACCAGAAAAGATTTGGTTAAACTGGTTAATCAAAAACTAGAATCATGCCGAAAAATGTTAAGGCAAATAAGGAATGAGCTTAAAAGGGAAATAGAGGGTCTTAAAGGAGAAGCTAATATATCTGAAGATGATCTTAAAATATGGTTAGACGAACTTCAAAAAATGATTGATGAAACTTTGGATAAAATAGAAGATTTAGGGGAAGTAAAAGAAAAAGAACTAATGACAATTTAAACAGATTCGATAGCGGACTGGGAGGTTGGTTATTTTTTTTATTTTTTGATTATTATTTTTAGCAATATTTATTCTATAATTCATTAATGGTACCTTCATTTATTATTGTTTTAATTGTTATTTCTCTTTTAATCTTTGTTCATGAATTGGGTCATTTTTTAGCGGCGAAAAAAGCGGGAATTAAAGTGGAGGAATTTGGTTTTGGCTATCCGCCCCGGCTATTGGGTAAAAAGATTGGTGAGACAATCTATTCTATCAATCTAATTCCTTTTGGTGGGTTTGTTCGTCTTTTAGGCCAAGAACTTAGCGAAAGGAAAAAGCTTGATAAAAACCAAGCTAAAAAAGCCTTTTTTTCTAAATCTAAAAAAAAGCGAGCCCTGGTTTTGTTGGCCGGGATTATTGGCAACCTTCTTTTAGGTATTTTAGCCTTTAGTATTATTTATACTAAATTGGGTATTCCTCAAAAAACCGGTCAGATTAAAATTATTGAAGTAGCGGAAAATAGTCCAGCCAAGGAAAGCGGCTTAAAATCAAATGACATCATTCTTTCTTTGGACGGAGAAAAAGTTAACCGGGTTGATAAATTTATTTTTCTTTTAGAAGAAAAAGAAGTAAAAGAAAGTGAGTCAGGTAATGAAGTCTTAACTAATGAAGAAGTGGTGATCGAAACCGAAAAAGACTTTTATGTTTTAAAACCCAGAAGCAATCCACCGGAGGGAAAAGGACGACTAGGGGTAATTGTTTCTGACACAGAAAATGTTTTTTATCCTTGGTGGAAAATGCCTTTTTTAGCAGCTTTCCACGGGACTAAAGAAGCTTTAGTCTGGAGTCTAATGATTCTTCAGGGAATTTTCATTATGTTTGGTCAGCTTTTTTCCGGGATTACCCCTCAAGTGGCTGGGCCGGTCGGAATAATCCAGTTAACCTCTCAAGCGGCTCAAAGAGGAATATTAGATTTAATTCAATTTACCGGTATTCTTTCTATTAATTTAGCCGTTTTAAACCTCCTTCCTTTTCCAGCCTTAGATGGGGGCCATTTAGTTTTTCTTTTCTTAAGTCGGATTATTAAAGAGGAAAAGAGAGAGAAAATAGAACAGAAAATAAACCTGGTTGGTTTTATTCTTCTTCTTGGTTTAATGGTTTTAGTGACAATTGGAGATTTTTCTAGGATTTTTAAAGAATTTACTCCTTTTACTTTTTTAAAAGGAGTATTTAAAGTAAAATAAATCTATGTTATATTCAAACCTTTTTACCAGAACCCGGAAACAAGCTCCTAAAGATGAAGTGACTGTTAATGCCAAGCTTTTAGTTCAAGCGGGCTTTGTTTCCAAACTCATGGCCGGAGTATATAGTTTTTTACCTTTAGGTTTAAGAGTTTTAAGAAAAATTGAAAATATTATTAGGGAAGAAATGGACGTTATTGGCGGCCAAGAAGTTTATTTGCCTGCCTTGCATCCGGCAGAGAATTGGAAGACTACTTCTGGCTGGGACAAGATTGACGTTTTATTTAAAATAAAAAGTCGGACTGGTAAAGATTATGCTTTAGGCCAAAGCCATGAAGAAGTAATTACTCCTTTAGTTAAAGAATATGTTCGGTCATACAAAGATTTACCCATTTATGTTTACCAAATCCAATCAAAATATCGGGATGAGTTGAGAGCTAAGTCCGGTATTTTAAGAGGTAAAGAATTTGGGATGAAAGACATGTATAGTTTTGATTTGAACCAAGCAGACTTTTTAAAGTTTTATAAGCAAGCTAAAAAAGCTTATCTTAAGGTTTTTCAGCGTTGCGGGTTAACGGCTAAAGTAACTGAAGCCTCAGGGGGAGATTTTTCCCAAAAAATTTCCTATGAGTTTATGGTGTTAACTAAGGCCGGTGAAGATGATATTCTTTACTGCGATAAATGCGAATACTGTATTAATTTGGATATTGCCAAAACAAAGGCCGGCGACAAATGTCCTAAATGCCAGATTGGAAGACTAATCAAAGCCAGGGCTTCAGAAGTTGGCAATGTTTTTGACTTAGGTAGTAAATATTCAAAAGATTTTAACTTTTATGTTTTAGATGAAAAGGGAAAAAAAGTTTATCCTATTATGGGTTGTTATGGTATTGGGGTGACTCGGCTTTTAGGAGTTATTGTCGAAAAATATCATGATGAAAAGGGAATTGTCTGGCCTAAAACTGTTTCTCCTTTTCAAATCCACTTGGTCAGTTTAGGAGATGATAATAAAGTTAAAAATAAAGCTTTGAGAGTATATCAAGAGCTTTTGGGTAAAGGAATAGAAGTTATTTGGGATGATAGGGAAAAAGTTTCTGCCGGTGAAAAACTAGCGGAAGCTGATTTGCTTGGAGTTCCAATAAGACTAGTTATATCAGATAAAACCAAGGACAAAATTGAATACAGAGAAAGAGAAAGTAAAAAAATAAAACTTTTATCTTCGGCGGAAATTCTAGCCTCTTTATAAGTAAAAAAGCCTTAGTTTTCCTCTTGTTTAAAGCCTAAAAAGACAATATAATCTTTTTGATGAATAAAATTATCGTCACTCATTTTAATCCAGATATGGATGCCATTACTTCAGTTTGGCTTTTAAAAAAATTTGATCCTGATTTTACTGAGGCTGAAGTTATATTTGTCCCGGCTGGCCAGACATACAAAAATTACAAGGTAGATGAAGATGAAAATATTATTCATGTGGATACGGGGATGGGTAAATTTGATCACCATCAAAGGAAAGAAAAGACTTGTGCAGCTAAACTTGTCTTTAATTGGCTAAAGAAGAAAAGAAAAGACCTTGTTTGTGATCAACCCTTAATTCAATTAATTGAAGTAGTGAGGCAGATTGACCATTTTAACGAAGTTTTGTGGCCTGAACCAAGTGCTAACCAGTATAATTTTCTTCTTCATGAGCTTCTAGATGGTTTAAAGAATAGCGGTCAAGTTAATGATGATGGATTAATTGATTTTGGTTTAAAAGGTTTAGAAGGAATTTATAGTAGTTTAAAAATCAAAGATAAAGCCGCCAAAGATTTGGAAAAAGGCTATCAGTTCAAAACCTCTTGGGGAAGAGCAATTGGCTGTCTTTCCCGCAACAATGAAATTTTAAAGCTGGGTCAAAAACAGGGCTACATTTTAGTAGTTCAAAAAGATAGTCAAACTGAACACGTTCGGATTAAAGCCCGGCCTGACAGTCAGGTGGACTTAACTAAAGCTCAAGTTGAACTGAAAAAGCTTGACCCTCAAGCCACTTGGTTTTTACACATTTCTAAAAAAATGCTTTTAAATGGCTCAACTAAAAACCCCAAAATGAAACCATCAACTTTAAGTTTAACCAAAGTGATTGAAATTTTAGAAAAACTTTAATTTTAATAAATTATATTTATTATTACTTTAATTAAATAAAGGAAGACAAAATGAGTTTTAAAACAATTAAAATAAAAAACCCCCAAAACTTAAACCTTATTTTTGGCCAAAGCCATTTTATTAAAACTGTTGAAGATTTACATGAAGTTTTAGTATCTTGCGTTCCCGGGGTTAAGTTTGGTTTAGCTTTTGCCGAAGCTTCAGGTCCAAGGATGATTAGAACTTCAGGGACGGATAAAGCCTTGGAAAAACTGGCCGCTGAAAATTTAAAAGTAATTTCTGCTGGCCACAGCTTTTTAATATTTTTGAAAGACAGTTTTCCGATTAATTTCTTGCCTCGGATTAAGCAGGTAGAAGAAGTCTGTCAAATTTTTTGCGCCACTGCTAATCCAGTCGAAGTGATTCTTTTTGAGGGAGAAAAAGGAAAGGCCGTGTTAGGAGTAATTGATGGTTTTTCCCCTTTAGGAGTGGAAAAAAAGTCCGAGACTAAGAAAAGAAAGGACTTTTTAAGAAAAATCGGCTACAAACTATAAATTATCTAAAAATAGGGTATAATATAAATAGAAAATTTATTAATTAAAATTTTTTATTCAACCTAGGAGAGGGGGTGTAGGCTTTTTTAAAACAATGGCAACAATTGTTAAGGCCCAACCCGGTGATAACGCAGGACAAGTAATTAGAAAATTTAAAAAAAAAGTCCAGCAAGATCAAATTTTAACCACTATTAGAGAAAGAGAATTCTACAAAAAACCTTCTGTCTTAAAAAAAGAAAAATTGACTGAGATGAGAAGAAAGAATAAGAGAAGACCCAGATGATTAAAATATTAATTCAGGCTGATTCTCGCTATCCAGTTAATCGAAAAAGAATAAGACAAAAAATAAGACAGGTTTTAAGAAATAAAGGGATTAAAAAACAAGCAGAATTAAGTGTTTTAATAGTTGGTGACCGGAAAATGGCCAGTTTAAACTCTAAATATTTAAAAAGAAAAGGGACGACTGATGTTTTATCTTTTTCTCTTTTGGAAGGCAAAAAGATTTTTCCCAAAGAGGAAACCTTAAGATTGGGAGATATTGTGATATCTTACCCTCAAGCCAGGAAACAAGCTGGTCAATATAATATTCTAGTTGATAAAGAGATTGACCGTTTAGTAGAGCATGGACTATTACATTTATTGGGAGTCCATCACTAGAAAATCACCATGTCTGATTCAGTCTTCTATCTGAAGTATCGTCCCCAGAAAATTAGCCAGCTGGACTTAAAGGAAGTTAGAATCAGATTAACAAATATTTTAAGTTCTTCTAAAATTCCCCATGCTTTCCTTTTTTCCGGTCCTAAAGGTTTGGGAAAAACCAGCGCTGGAAGAATTATGGCGAAATCCCTAAATTGTCTTGGGAAAACAAAAAAAGAATTTGAACCCTGTAATAAATGTTCTCTTTGCCAGAGTATCTCTCAAGGGACGTGCTTGGATTTAATTGAAATTGATGCCGCTTCTAACAGGGGGATTGATGATATTAGGGGGTTAAAAGAGCGGATAAAGCTGATTCCCGCTAAAGCCCTAAAAAAGGTATATGTGATTGATGAAGTTCATATGTTAACTAAGGAAGCCTTTAATGCTTTATTAAAGACCTTAGAAGAGCCGCCAGAGCACGCTTTTTTCATTCTCTGCACTACGGAACCAGAAAAACTGCCGGACACAATTATTTCTCGTTGTCAGCAAATTAACTTCCAAAAAGCCTTAGGAGAAGAAATAATTAGGTCTTTAAAAAGAGTTTGTCAGGGAGAGAAGATAAAAATAAGTGAAGATGGGTTGGACTTAATTGCCCGCCATTCAGGCGGTAGTTTTAGAGATGGGGTTAAAATCCTTCAAGAACTGAGCTTGGAAAGCAAAAATATTAGTTTTAAAAAAATAGCTGATTTTCTAGAAAAAGAAACATTTTTAGCCAATGACTTTTTAATTTTATTAAGTCAGAAAGACACCAAAAAAGCCCTTTTAGAACTTCAAAAAGCCGTCAATCAAGGTTTGGATTTAAAAGCGATCACCCAAAATATTTTAGAGCTTTTAAGACAAGCAATTTTTTTTAAATATAATATTTTAGAAAAAGTAACTGATTTTAATCTGACCATTGAGGAAATAAAAATCTTAGTTGACTTATTTGATCAAGCGGGAAGACAATTAAAAGGAGCGGTTATTCCCGAGCTACCTTTAGAATTAGCCATTTTAGAATGGGGTAGTTTAAAAGAGGATAAGATTATTAGTAAAATAACTTCCAAAAAGCCAATTGGAAAGGAAACTGTTAAAAAAGCCAGCTTGGCTAATAAAGAAGATTCAGTTTCAGACTTTTCTCTTGAATCTAAGTGGAGGAGAGTCTTAGATGAAATTAAAAAAGAAAATAAAGGCATAGAAGCTTTATTAAAATCAACTAAGCTTAAAGGTATTAGGGGAAAAAAATTGGAAATAGAAGTTTTTTATAAATTTCATCGGGATAAATTAAATGAACCTAGAACCGTAAATTTGGTCCAAAAAAAAGTTAAAGAAGCATTTTCTTTACCTTTAAAAATAGAATATGTGTAAAAAATTAAATAGAGATATATAAATTGACAAATATATTTAAAAAGAATATTTTTAAAAAGGAGGTGAATAAAAAATGCTGGATAAATTTAAACAACTAGGTGAGCTAAATAAAATGAGAGCTCAAGCAGTTAAAATTCAAAAAGCCTTAAAAGGTGAAGAAATTGCTGTTGATGAAAGAGGGATTAAGGTTGTCATTACCGGTGACCAAAAGCTTAAAAGTGTTAGCATTGATGGTGAAGAAAACAAAAGAGTGGTGGAAGTAGTTAACACCGCCATTAAAAAATCACAAAAAGTAGCCGCTAAAAAACTTCAAGAAATGAGTGGTGGTTTAACAGGGATGTTAAAAGGAATGGCAGGCTAAGCCATGAAAATAGCCAGAGCCATTAGAGACTTGGTAGAGTCATTTGAAAAGCTGCCTGGAATTGGTCCAAAAACAGCCCAAAGAATGACCTTTTATCTCCTTCATGTGCCTCAAAAAGATTTAGAAAGTTTTTCTAAGTCTTTAATTAATTTGAAAAAAAATACTAAAATCTGTTCTTTGTGTTTTAATATATCAGAAACTGACCCTTGTCCAATTTGTTCTGATCCAAGTAGAGATAAAGGTAAAATTTGTCTTCTTGAACAACCCTTAGACATTCTAGCGATTGAGAAAGGGTGTTTTTACAAAGGGGTTTATCACGTTTTAGGGGGAGTAATAGATCCTTTAAACAATATTGGACCAGAAGAATTACATATTTATGATTTACTTCCAAGGCTAAAAAGTGGTAAAATCAACGAACTAATTATTGCTACTAATCCAACTATAGAGGGAGAAGCAACCGCGATGTATATTTTAAATCTAGTTAAAAAATATAAGGATTTAAAGATTAGTCGAATTGGAAGAGGTTTACCAACAGGAGCCGCTTTAGAATATGCTGATGAGTTAACTTTATCAAAATCTTTTGAGGGTAGAAGGGAATATTAGT
>Ga0066639_10001416_pt1 | contig 21361 bp, 21 predicted proteins | sample CryGeyCG2114_010_2_FD_59504 | JGI IMG/M metagenome (GOLD analysis project Ga0066639, IMG submission 59504) | Groundwater microbial communities from aquifer - Crystal Geyser CG10_big_fil_rev_8/21/14_0.10 | ecosystem: Environmental > Aquatic > Deep subsurface > Groundwater | place: USA: Utah...
AGCTATTTTTAGCTCTTTTGTCCTATTTTGGGCTATTAATGCTAATGCCTTTACTCAGGACTATGTACCATCTGATCCAAATATAATTTATCAGACTTATTTTGATATGATAGATATTGGTCCCAGTTGGTCCAATGATATTAAGGTAAATAAAGAGGTAGTAGTAGCGGTACTTGATTCAGGTGTAGATTTGGATCACCCAGATTTAGTAGATAATATTTGGATAAATACCGAAGAAATACCAGGAGATGGTATAGATAATGATAATAATTCTTATATAGATGATGTATCTGGTTGGGATTTTGTATCTTCTGACAATGATCCAGAGCCAGATGTTAGTGGGGATTATGATTTTACAGCAGTCAATCATGGTACTATTGTGGCTGGTATTATAGCCGCTGTAGCAAATCAAAATGGCATTATAGGTATTGCACCTCAGGCCAAAATTATGCCTTTAAAAATTTTAGATTCCAAAGGGGTTGGTAATACTTTGGTTTTATCACAGGCTATAGACTATGCTGTGGAAAATGGTGCAGATATTATAAATCTAAGTTTAGTTGGGGATAGCTATGGTCAAAATCTTGAAAAATCAATTATTAATGCTTATGATCATGGGGTTATGATTGTGGCTGCATCTGGCAATGAAGACAATCTTGGGCTTAGTCTAGATATAGACCCTCGTTACCCAATTTGTGATATTGATGGAGTAAACAGAGTTTTTGGAGTAGCAGCTTTAGATAAAAATCAAGTATTAGCTGATTTTTCTAATTATGGTGAATCTTGTATAGATATTTCAGCTCCTGGCACAGATTTTTATTCTACTGTTTATAATGATCCTACTAATACAAAATTTAAAAAATATTATTTAGGCGGTTGGAATGGGACTTCAGTAGCCGCTCCAGTAGTGACAGCTACTGCGGCACTCATTAAGAGTAATTTCCCAGATTTGAGGCCTTATGATATTTACAATATTATCAGTGCTAGTGCCCAGGATCTTAGAGCCTCTAATCCATTGCATCATGTAGATTTGGGTAGTGGCCTGATTGATGTGGGAGCTGCTTTGAATTTGGCTAAGGATTACTATAATAATTCAATTAATATAGTTTTGGCTCCTCAAAAAGGCATGCCTCCAGAAATATTATTGTTGGATGTGGAAGGTAATTTAAAAGACGTATTTTTGGCTTATGGAATTAATTTTACCGGTGGTGTCAATCTGGCAGTCGGTGATGTAGATGGTGATGGGCAAGATGAAATAGTAACTGCCCCTATGGCTGGTGGCGGACCTCACATCAGAGTTTTTACTAAGTCAGGACAACTGAAGTCAGAATTTTTTGCTTATGATGCCAATTTTACTGGCGGAGTAAATGTCGCCCTAGGAGATGTCAACAATGATAGTATGGATGAAATTGTTTTGGCTCCTATGGCTGGTCACGTGCCAGAAATAAAGATTTTTAATTATACAAATAAATTAAAAGACAGTTGGTTGGCCTATGATGCTAGTATGACTTCAGGTGTTAATATATCGGTAGGAGATGTCAACAATGATAATTGGCCAGAGATAGTGGCTGTTCCAGCTAAAGGTTATAGTCCTCAAATAAAAATGTTTAATATTCGGGGACGTCTTAAATCTGAATTTTTGTCTTTTAATAGTTTTTTGAAGACTGGTGTTCGTGTTTTGGCCAGAGATATATCCGGAGATGGCTTACCAGAAGTTTTGGTTTTGCCTAGCAAGGGGGCTGCTGCTTTATTGAGAATCTATGATCAAAATGGTTTGGAAAAAGACAATCTTAGTCTTAGGGATTCCAAAGATAAAAATGGTTATAATATTGAGTTAATAAGATAGAATATGGAAATAAGTGTGGTTATTCCTGCTTTCAATGAGGCTAAGGTTATAAAAAATACTGTTGAGGAGGTAAGAGTATTTTTAAAAAATAATTTTAATAATTTTGAGATTATTGTAGTTGATGATAAATCAACAGATAGCACTTTAGAAATGTTAAATAATATAGAAGGCATAAAAGTTTTGAGAAATCTTAGAAATCATGGTAAGGGTTATACAGTAGCTAAAGGTATAAAAGAAGCTAAAGGAGAGTTGTTACTTTTTATGGATGCTGATAATTCCACTAAGATTAGTGAGCTCAAAAATTTTATACCGGCCATGAAAAATTTTGATTTACTGATTGCTTCTAGAGGTTTAGAGGATTCTAATCTCAAGATTAGGCAAGACGGCGTTAAAGCCTTTTTAGGAAGAATAGGTAATCTAGTTAGTCGTTTGTTGATTGATAAAGACATCAAAGATACACAATGTGGTTTTAAGTTGTGTTCTAGTAAGGTTAAGTGGCTTTATGAAAAATTGACTATAGATGGTTTTGCTTTTGATTTTGAATTAATTTTTTTAGCTAAAAAATATAAACTCAGAATAAAAGAAATGCCGGTTACTTGGGTAAACAACTTTGATTCAACTGTTAGATGGTATGATTATCCAAGAACAATCATAAATTTATTGGGCATACATATAAATAATTTGTTAGGTAAATATAATTAAAAATAAAAATATGAAACCTTTTATTGAAAATAAAAATATTCTAGTTCTAGGTGGAGCTGGCTTTATTGGTTCTCATCTTTGTGAAGAGCTAGTGATGCGGGGAGATAATGTAGTTTGTGTTGATAACTTTGTTTCCTCAGATGTAGAAAATATTCGTTCACTTTTGGAATATCCTAATTTTGAATTTATAAGACATGATATTACCAAAGACATTGAATTTGGTGATAATCCAGGCTTGAAAAAATTTAAGGTAGAAGTTCAGGGTTTTCAGGAAATATACAATTTAGCTTGCCCAACAGCTCCTAAAGATTATTCTAGATTTCCAGTAGAAACAGCCATAGCCAATTCCGTTGGGGTGGTCAATAGTCTGGAGTGGGCTAAAAAATTTAAAGCTCGTTATCTGCTTACTTCAACTTCAGCTGTCTATGGTAAACCACCAGAAGATGGTACTCCAGTTAAGGAGAATTATTATGGTCTATTAGATTTTTTGGGGCCAAGAGCAGGTTACAATGAAGGTAAGAGATTTGCCGAGACTTTGGTCATGACCTACCAAGATGCTTATCAGCTCAATACTAGTATTGCTAGAATTTTTAGTACTTATGGACCACGCATGCTCCAACATAGTGGTAGACAAGTGCCTGATTTCATACGTAATGCGACTAGTAATCAAGAAATTGAGATTGCTGGCGATGATAAATCAGTACTTAGTTTTTGTTATGTCAAGGATGTGGTAGAAGGTTTGATAGCTTTGATGGCTTCTGAAATATCAGCACCAATCAATATTGGTAGTGAGCAAGTATTAACTATGACGGAGGTAGCCAAAAAGATAATAGAAATTACAAATTCTACTTCTACTATCACTTACACTAATAAATATGCCTATACTATGCAGCCAGCTGTACCTGATATATCAAAGGCCAAAGATGAATTGAACTGGTTTCCATTGGTATCCATTGATGAAGGCCTAAGAGAGGCTATAGAATTTTATAGGGCTACGGCATTTTTGCACAAGCCAACTATAAATACTATGCCTTAGTGTTTGAAGGATACTTTTACTATAATTAACAATTTAAATTTGCTAACAGGATGAAGATATTAGTTACAGGCGGAGCTGGTTTTATCGGTTCTCATTTGGTTGATACTTTGGTTAAAGATGGCCATCAAGTTTTGGTGGTTGATGATCTTAGTACTGGACGTAGAGAATATGTCAACAAGCAAGCTAAGTTAGAAGTTTTAGATATTAATGATAAGAGACTGGTCAATATAATAAAAGATTTTTTACCTGACCTAGTATATCATTTGGCTGCTCAAAAAAATGTCAGAGTGTCACTAGAAAATCCAGTATTGGATGCCGAGACCAATGTCTTGGGTGCACTAAATGTCTTAGATCAAGCTATAAAAAATAAAGTTAAAAAATTTGTTTTTGTTTCTACTGGCGGTATTTATGGAGATACAGATATTTTGCCTAGTGATGAATCAGTAACTGAGCAAGCAATGTCGCCTTATATTTTAAATAAATTGACTTTTGAAAAATATTTATCTATTTTGGGAAAAGACAAAATAAAATGGGCCGTTTTGAGACTAGCTAATGTCTATGGACCAAGACAAGATCCATATGGGGAAGCTGGCGTAATAGCTATATTTTTGGACAATGCTATCAGAGGAAAGATATCTTATATCAATGGCGATGGCGAGCAAACCAGAGATTTTGTATATGTAGCAGATGTGGTTAGTGCTTTGACAAAGTTGTCAAATGATGTAGAAGGTATATACAACATTGGGACTGGGCAGGAAAAATCTTTGCTAGACTTAATAGAAGCAATTAAAGATATATCAAAAGCCGATATAAAAACAGAGCATCGGCCAGCTATAGTAGGAGAGGTGATAAGATCGTGTCTAAATTCATCCAAGGCTAATACTGCTATGGGCTGGCAGGCTAAATATGATCTTAGACAGGGTTTGGATTTAACTTATCGTTGGTTTAAGGAAGAAAAATAATGAACACCGTTTAGAAATTCATTCTAGATTGGATTTAATTATAAATATAAATCAAACATTTTTACTATATGACAAGCGAAACAGAAAAAATAATTTCTAACGGGGTGAATATCTTTGTAGTAATACCAGCATATAATGAGGAAAAAAGAATTAGGCAAGTTTTGGATGACTTGTCTCTTTTGCCATATAAGGTGGTAGTGGTAGATGATGCTTCGAACGATAGAACAGCAGAAATAGTAGCCCAATATTCTAAAGTATCTTTGCTCAGACACAAAATCAACCGTGATCAAGGGGCTGCTCTGCAAACTGGCAATCAATATGCCTTGGCCAAAGGAGCAGATATTATAGTTCATTTTGACGGGGATGGTCAGTTTTTGAGTCAAGAAATAAAAGACGTACTAGCGCCAATAGTGGATGATGATTATGATATAGTTTTTGGCTCAAGGTTTTTGAGCAAACAATCAGACATTCCGTCTTTTAAAAAGAATATTATTTTCCCTTTAGCTCGTTTGGTCAATAGAATTTTTTTGGGTATCAAGACCAGTGATCCACAAAGTGGTTTCAGAGCTATGACCAGGGAAACAGCTCTTCGTATCCAGATAGAGCAGGATGGCAAGGCCCATTGTTCGGAGATAATGGCCAAGGCTTTTGAATATAAATTGCGTATTAAAGAAGTGCCTATTACAGTTATTTATCATGAGTTTGGGCAAGGTATGGGGCATGGTTTTAAAATTTTAAAAGATATTTTATTTTCTAAGATAAGCAAATGATGTATTTACAAATTTTGGTAACAATATTTATAGTTTTTATACTGCTAAAATTATTTTTGCAAAAACAAAAAAACAAAATATCCCTTTTGTCTTTTTTGGTTTGGTTTATGCTATGGTTGGCAGTACTAATAGTATTTTGGTTACCAGATATGACTTCTTATTTGGCAGCTTGGTTGGGGATAGGTCGTGGGGCTGATTTAGTAGTTTATATTTCAATCCTAGTTATATTTTATATGATTTTTAAAATTTTTGTTCGTTTAAATAAAATAGAAGAGGGTATTACAAAAGTAGTTAGAGATGATGCAATAAAAAATGTCAAAGAGGAATAAAATAATTGTTATAGTAGTTTCATATAATGGCAAAGAGTATTTCCCAGATTTGATGCCAACTTTGCTAGAAGAAAAATATCAAGACATTGATATAGAGGTTTTGGTAGTGGACAATAATTCTAGTGATGGTAGTGCTGATTATTTGGCCAGAAATTACCCAAAAATAAAAGTAATCAGAAATCATAAAAATTTGGGTTTTGTAGGAGCCAATAATATTGGCTATCAGTATGCCAAAGATAAGGAGGCAGATTATATATATCTACTCAATCAAGATACAATAGTGACTAATGGTTTTTTGCGATCTTTGTATGATTTTGCTATAGCCAATAGATTTGGTGCGCTACAATCAAAACTTAGATTGTGGCCAGATAAAGAAAAGATAAATACTATTGGCAATGTTATTCATTATTTAGGTTTTGGCTATGGACAAGGGGCTAATCAATTAGATAAAAATGATCAGCAAATTTCTAAGATAAACTATGCTTCAGGAGCGGGTGTTTTTTTATCTATGGATGTGTTGGCCGAGCAAGGGTATTTATTTGATGAGACTATGTTTATGTATTTGGAGGATTTGGATTTGGGCTGGACTCTCAATATGCTTGGCTATGATAGTTATCTGATACCAAATAGTATTGTATATCATAAATATCAATTTGATCGTTCCATGAAACATTATACTTGGTTTGAGAGGAATAGACTTTGGTTGTTATTAAAAAATTATAAATTAGCTACTTTGGTTTTGATTTTTCCAGCTTGGCTAGTAATGGAGTTGGGCCAAATATTTTTTGCCATAGTAAATAAAAGATTAAGACAAAAGTTAAGAGCATATTCTTTTTTGTTTTCAGCAAAGGAAATGAATCTTTTGATGAAAAAAAGAAAGTATATACAATCCAAGAGGCTTAGAAGTGATAGCCAAGTGGTAACTAATTTTTCGGGGATGATTTTATTTCAGCCACTTAACATGATATTGCTCAAAATAGCCAATATATTTTTCTTTGTTTATTGGCATTTGATTAAATTATTTATTTTTTGGTAATGAATCCAGTTATAAATTCAAGATGATGCTTTGTAGTAAAATATTAAATTAATTATTTATAAATTATGAAAATAAAATCAAAACAATTAAAAATCTTACCTTATTTTAACAAGATAAATTTCTAACTGGATGAAAATAGCAGAAGTAACATCCACTTTTCCGCCTTATAAAGCTGGTATGGGCAATGTAGCCTACTACAATGCTTGGGCACTGAGCACTATGGGTCACGATGTGACAGTTTTTACTACTAAATATAAAACTGGCATTGTTCACACCGATGAGTATCCATTTGAGGTGCAGAGGCTAGGAGCGTGGTTCAAATATGGTAACGCTGGTATTTTGCCGCAGCTATTTTATAAATTACCAAAATATGACATTATTCATTTGCATTATCCATTTTTTGGTGGGGCAGAGATTATTTATTTTTTGGATAAGATAAAGGATCTTAATTTAATAGTTACTTACCATATGGATGTTTTTGGCAAAGGTTTTATGTCAAAATTTTTTCAGTGGCATCGTAATAATGTCACACCAAAAATATTGGATAGAGCCGATAAGATTATTGTCACTTCATATGACTACGCTAGAAATTCAGCCTTGAAAGATAGATTGGCTGATGAGCCAGAAAAATTTGTAGAAATTCCAATTGGGGTCAATCAGTTACTTTTTAAGCCTCGCTATCGTGATAAGAATATTATTGATCAATATGAGCTTCACGACAAAAAAATAATTTTGTTTGTAGGAGCACTAGATAAAGCTCATTATTTCAAAGGAGTAAATATATTACTCCAAGCTATCAAAAAGATAAATGCCCGAGATGATTTTAGATTAATAATAATAGGTGAAGGTGACCTCAAACAAACTTATCAGACCATGGTAGATAGTTTGGGCCTTGGTAGAAAAATAATTTTTGCTGGTTTTGTACCAGATGATATGCTGCCAAAGTTTTATAGTATATCTGATATGTTGGTCTTGCCTTCTATAGACAGATCAGAAGCTTTTGGTATTGTATCTTTGGAAGCTATGGCTAGTGGTGTACCGGTGATAGCTAGTGATTTACCTGGTGTACGATCAGTAGTAGACAAGAGAAAGACTGGTCTTTTGGTCAAGCCAGGTAGTGCTGATAATCTAGCTAGTATGATTGATTATCTATTGAAAAATCCAAAAATAGCCAAAGAGTATGGTCAGGCTGGTAGAGAGAAGGTATTAAAAAATTATACTTGGGACAAAATTGCTTATAAACTTGATAATTTGATAAAATCTGTTTCATAATGAACCCCGTTAGAAATTCACATTGATAGATAATAGTAGAATTATTGAATTAAATATTTAAATTATGATGATAGAATATATTAGAATAAAATTCATAGAGGTAGATTTTTTACCTTATTTTAACAAAATAAATTTATAACCGGGTGAAAGTTTGTATAATCTCCAATTTATATCCACCATTTATTAGGGGTGGTGCTGAAATCGTAGCAGCTATGCAGGCCGAGGGTTTGAAAAAAGCTTGGCAACATGTTTTTGTGATTTCTTCTCGACCATCTAAAGTTAAGGTAGTTGGTGGGTCTATTTTTAAAAATAACACTTGGTTGACTACTGTTGATGCAGTGGGTGAGATAGATGTATATCGTTTTAACCCAGCTAATATTTATTATTATTTGGAAGATTTCAAATATCCATCATTTGTAAGACTCATTTGGCATTTGTTTGATACATTTAATATTTTTTCATATTATAAAATCAAAAAAATATTAGTCAAAGAAAATCCAGACGTAGTGATTACGCATAATTTGATGGGCATTGGTTTTTTGACAGCTAGATTGATAAAAAATTTAAATATAAAACACGTTCATGTATTGCACGATGTTCAATTAGTCACCCCATCTGGCTTGATAATCAAAGGAAAAGAAAATGCTTTTAGTCATAAATTTTTTAGATGGATTGGCTATACTAGTCTGATGCGTTATTTGATGGCTAGTCCAGATGTGGTACTGTCACCATCAAAATATTTATTTGATTTTTATAAGCAGTATAATTTTTTCCCCAAATCTAAAAAATTTGTATTACCCAATCCCATAAAATCTTTGCTTAAAGTAGAGAAAAAATCTACTCCAAACTTGCAGTTAATTTATTTGGGCCAAGTTAATAAAGCCAAAGGTATTTTGGATTTTATTGAAAATTTTAAAAAGATTAAATTGCCACATCTTAGATTGAGCATAGTAGGAGTAGGAGAGGGATTAAATAAAGCTAAAACACTAGCCAAAGATGATAAAAGGATCAAGTTTTATGGCTGGCTGGATCATCAACAAATGTTACCAATTTTGTCTCAAGCAGATTTAGTAGTAGTACCATCATTGTGTTATGAAAATTCGCCGGCTGTTATATATGAATCTTTGAGCATGGGATTGCCAGTTATTGCTGCTGATATAGGGGGTACTAGCGAGCTTATTAGGGAGGGCGTCAATGGTTGGAAATTTCCAGCTGGAGATTTTGAAGCTCTAAACAAAAAAATAGTTTTTGTTTATCAGCAGAGAGAAAAAATAGCTAAGATGTCTGATAATTGTCGGGCTAGTGTTATCAATTATACTTTGGATAATTACAGCCAAAATTTATTAAAGATAATAAATGATGAGTATTCACAAAAATCATAATAAAATTTTGTGGGCTTTGTTCTTGCTATTTTTTGTTTTGTACAATTTTACTAATATTTCTGTTTGGTGGCCAAACTTAGCTAGTAGCGGTCATTTGATATTCAATTGGCCAGATGCTACTGCTAATTATTATTTTGCCAATTTGTTTGCCCACAGTGGGCGACTTTGGTATTTTGAGCCACTCAATTTATTGACGGATAATTTGTTACACGCTCGTAGTTTCAATGTAGTAGCTGGCAATATAGTCCCGATTAGCTTCTTACCAGCCATAGTGATATTTGGATCTATAGGGAGTATGGTAGGAGATTTTGCTCTGTTGGCTTTAGTGCCTTTTTTGACAGCCTTATCAGGATTATTGGTTTATAGATTAGTTTATTATATTTTCAAAGATTTAGATTTGTCTTTTTTGTCAGCTATACTTTTTTGGTCACTGGCACCAATAGTATTTTTTGCCAATGTAGTAATATTGCCAAACTTGCTATTTATATTTTTTGTGCTGGCTGCCTTTTGGGCTTTAGCTAAGTATTTCATTTATAAGAGAGCTTTATATTGGCTACTAGCTTCATTTTTTATATCACTGGCTGTCTTTGTACGGCCGACAGAAATAGTATGGCTGTCTTTGGTCGTTATTTTTACAGTTTATATAAATAGAAGTAAAATAGATTTTAAAAAATATATTTATAGTATATTAATTTTTATAGCAGTAGCTTTGCTATTTCTTAGTTTTAATAAAACTACCTATGGAGCTTATCTATCCACTGGATATTTGAATCTACAGTCTGGTAATTTATCTCCAGAGTTTGCTCAGAGCTCAGCTAATACTTTGTGGGATTATATCAAACTATTGGTGATGCCTTTTGGTTTTGACCTATTATTAATTTTGAAAAATTTCTATAAATATTTTATTGCTATTATACTGCCAGAATTTTTGTTGGCTATATTAGCACTTGGTATTTTATTTTATAAAAAACAAATAAACTTTGCTTGGAAAAAATATTTACTTTTGACTCCTTTTGTTTTTGTCTTGATAATTGTCTACTACGGCTCTTGGGATATAGCAGATCCACTGGTTAAAGAGCTAAACAAAATATCCATTTCTTATGTCAGATATTTTTTGCCACTTTATATTTGGATATTGCCTCTGGTGGCTCTGGCAATCAAACAAATATTTTTTGGCCCTACTCGCATAAATAAGTTGGCTTATTATATTATTATTATAGCTTTGGTTTTAGCATCACTGAAAATAGCTTTCTTTTCCAAACATGATGGTCTGTGGGAAAATATGGATACTTTAAATAATTATTATGTCCAATATGATAAGGTTTCGGAAGTGGTAGAGTCAGATGCTATTATAATAACAGACAGGAGTGATAAAATATTTTTCCCCAAATATAGAGTGATAGTCCCACAGGGTGATTTTGGCCTGTGGCCTAGGGTGGAAAATATCATAGATAGAGCACCAATTTATTATTATACCGCTAAATCAGATCAAGAAATTTTGGTTGACCTACAGGCGGTCAATCAGGTAAAATTAGATTTGACAAATCCTAAGGAAATTTGGTCTAATTTTAGGCTATTTGAAGTAAAAAATAATTTAAAATAGAATCGTTTTGTCATTCTCGGGCTTGACCAGGGAATCCAGTAAAAATATAGAAGAAAAGAGATTATGCACAAGCAATATTATGTATATATTCTAGCTAGTAAAAGAAATGGTACATTATATAGGAATTACTAATGATTTGATCAGAAGGATATATGAGCATAAAAATAATTTAGTAGAGGGTTTTACCAAGAAATATTCTGTTCATAAGTTAATTTATTATGAGATAAGTGAAGATGTAGATAGTGCAATAATGAGAGAAAAACAACTTAAGAAGTGGAATAGAAAATGGAAATTAGAATTGGTAGAAAAAGAAAATTCATATTGGAAAGATATTTATTACGATATAATATAATTAGCTTAATTACTGGATTCCCGCTTTCGCGGGAATGACAGTCGAAAATTTATGGAAACTTGTATTTTTTGTAAAATTATCAAAGGTGAATTACCAGCTCATAAGGTTTATGAGGATGAAGATACTTTAGCTTTTTTGGATATTAATCCTACTAGTGCTGGTCATACTTTGGTTATACCCAAAGGTCATTATGCTAATTTTGAGGAGGTGCCAGAAGATGTCCTGAAGAAAACAATATTGATTGTTAAGCTTATTGGTCAAAAACTCAAAGATGGTTTGGGCGTAGAGAGTTACAATGTTTGTGAAAACAATGACGAGGCGGCTGGGCAGCTCATTCCTCATATTCATTTTCATCTAGTACCAAGATATAAGGGCGATGGTCTCAAGCCTTGGCCACAAGCTCCTTATGCTGAAGGCAAGGCAGAAGAAGTATTAAAAAAGATAAAGATAAATTAATGAATTTACTTGTCACAGGCGGCGCTGGTTTTATTGGCGCCAACTTTATACATTATATATTAGACAAATATCCAGACTACAAAATAGTTAATCTGGATCTTTTGACTTACGCTGGCAATCTAGACAATCTTAAAACAGCTGAGACTAACTCTAATTATAAATTTATAAAAGGCGACATTGGTGATTATGATTTAGTGACCAGTATTGTCAAAGATAATCATATTGATATGATTGTTCATTTTGCAGCTGAGAGTCATGTCGATAATTCTATTACTGGGCCAGATCCATTTATTATTACCAATGTCTTAGGTACTCATAATCTACTTAAGATAGCCAAAGAAAATAATAATATAAGATTTCATCATGTATCCACTGACGAAGTATTTGGCAGCTTAGAAGATAATGATAAAAAGTTTGACGAAAATACTCCTTATGATCCTCGTAGTCCATACTCAGCTTCCAAGGCCTCTTCAGATCATATAGTCAGAGCCTACTGGCATACTTATGGATTGCCTATTACTATTTCCAATTGTAGTAACAACTATGGGCCATACCAGCATAAGGAAAAGCTTATTCCACTTTTTATTTCTAATTTATTACAAAATAAAAAAGTACCACTCTACGGTGAAGGTAAAAATATACGTGATTGGCTATATGTGACCGATCATTGTCGAGCAATTGATCTTATTATCCATCAAGGTAAAATTGGAGAAACATACTTGATTGGTGGAGATAGCGAAAAAACAAACTTAGAAATTACAAAACTGTTAATAAACAAACTCGGCAAAGATGAGTCTTTGATTGAGCAAGTAGAGGATAGGTTGGGGCATGATTATCGCTATGCTATTGATTTTTCAAAAATTCAAAATGAATTAGGCTGGCAGCCCACTGTTACTTTTGAAGAAGGGATAGATAAGACCATTGAGTGGTATAAGAATAATGACTAAATTAGTTTTTAAAAAAGAATATACTAGAGATTATTCATTAATAATAGAACAGCTTTGGGATAAAGTTCTTTACGAAGATTTTTTTGGTAATACAAATCCATATAAGGTAATCAATATATATTATATCAATGATGGTGTGATGGAAGTCTGGGAGAACAAGGAGGCTATTAAATGGTTTGTTAATCAGCTGTATAAAAAGAATCAAGAAGATTCAGATTTTTTTCATAGTAAAATGGATGAATATATTGATATTTTAACAAAATTAAAAAATATTTGGTCAAAAAAATACACAAAATCTTTAAGAGAATTAAAGGCTTTTATTTCTTTATCTACACAGGCGATGAATTATTTTGTAATATTTTATTATACCGCTATGGATGATAGAAATAGATTAGATATATTAGATAAAGCTATTAAGATTCGTGATGAAGATGAGTTTTTTGATGCAACTGATAATTTTATAAGAAATTCAATAGAAAATATTTATCCAGAGACAAAAGATTTGGCTAATACCTTGATGATCGAGGAATTAGATAATCTCCCAGATAAGGATATTTTAAAAGCTAGGTATAAAAATTATGTAGTAGATATAGTTCAAAAATCTGCAGAAGATATTTCATTAAAAGATTTTGCTATTAAAAATAAGAATTACAGTTTTATATTTGATAAAATAAAAGATGCAAAAGGTATAAAAGGTCAGATTGCTTTTAAGGGTAAGGCTCAGGGGAAAGTCAGAATATTAAAAAGAAAAAATCAAGTTAGTGAATTTAAAGATGGGGAAATACTTATATCTCCTATGACTACTCCAGATTTTGTACCAGCTATGAAGCGGGCGGCAGCTATTGTTACCGACGAAGGTGGTATAGTATGCCACGCAGCTATATTAGCTAGAGAATTAAAAAAACCATGTGTGATAGCTACTAAATTTGCTACCAAAATTTTTAAAGACGGCGATATAGTAGAAGTTGATGCTAATAAGGGGATAGTAAAAAAATTAAAATAATATGAGTTATAAAAATTACAATTGGGAAATATTTGCTAGAGATTACAACTCACCTTTTTTTAGAAATTACATTTGGGTAAAAGGCCTTTTTCATTATCCCAAAGAATTGGGTACCTCTCGATTAGTCTGTGGTATTATATGCAAAAATAATGAATTAGAATATTTAGTTGATATGGAGAAATGGACTAGCTTACACGAGGAATTAAAGGCTAAAGTTTTGGAGGATAAACATTTTGTAGAAAATTTAATTGATAGGTCTCATCAAGAAGGACAATCCTTTAATGATTGGACTCAAAAAAATATATTTGAAGCAGATCTATCTTCTAAGAGCGGACAAGAAATATTTGATCTTTTAGATAAGTTTGCAGATTGGCAAGGAAAAATTTATGCCTTGGGGACTGCTATCCCAGTTCTTGATTTTCAGGGTTTTGCTTACGTGGAAAGTTTTTTAAATGATTATTTAAGAAAAAGTGTTGGTAATGAAAAATATAAAGATTATTATACTTTGTTTACAGAACCACCTGCTAATTCTTTCTCCCAAGATCAAGAAGAAGATTTATTAAATATAATGGTTAGGTATTGGAATTTTGAAAATTGGAGAAAAGATGTTGAAACTAAGAGTCTGGCGGAATTAAAAGAATTGCATCCAGATTTTTATAAAGATTTGGAAGCTCATACTAATAAGCATGCTTGGGTATATTATGCTTACAATGGTCCAGAGTCTACTGAAGATGATTTTTTGAATTTTGCCAGAGATTATTTAGTGCGCCTAGAACATCCAGAAAAGTTACTTAAAGATTTAGACAAAAAAAGAAAAGCTATAGAAAAGAAGAAGCAGGAGTTTTATAAACAATATCATCCTAGCCAACGCGAAAAAGATATGTTGGAGCTAGCTGGCAAATTTGTTTGGGGCAAACCCAGAAGAAAGGACTATCAATCTAGGTCATATTATCATGCTAAAAAATTACAATCAGAAATTGCCAAACGGCTACATCTTTCCTTAGCGCAAGCTCGACATACTCCTTTTGATATTTTACGCGATGCTTTGGTAAATGACAAAGAAGTGGATACTAAAGTAATCAACAATATCATAAAAAAACATATTATTCTACCCAATGATGATGGTAGTCTAGAAATTTTTTATGGAGATGCTGCTGATAAATTTGATAAAAACATAGAAAGACCAAAAGAAGAAAATCTTAGCCACATCAGTGAATTAAAAGGTGTGACCGCTTGCTCTGGCCAGGCCAAAGGTAAGGTCAAAATAATCAATGATGTACCAGATATGGCTAAGATGGAATATGGAGACATTTTGGTATCAGTTAGTACTACTCCCAACATTGTTGCTGCTATGAAGCGAGCAGCGGCTATTGTGACTGATGAAGGAGGATTGACTTGCCATGCGGCTATTGTTAGCCGAGAAATGAATATATCTTGTATTATAGGTACCAAGATTGCTACCAAAGTTTTCAAAGACGGAGATATGGTGGAAGTAAATGCGGATAATGGTATAATAAAAAAATTAAACTAATATAAATATGAAAATACTTATTATAGGCAAAGGATATCTGGGCACGCGTTGTGCTGAGAGTTGGGACGAGGCAGTGATTACTGACAAGATTGTAGAAACTGTAGCAGATGTAGAAAATCTTATTGATGAACATAGACCCGATGTAATACTCAATTCAGCTGGTGTAGTTGGTAAACCAAATGTAGATTGGTGTGAAACTCATCAAATGGAAACAGTCAAAGGTAATACAGTCTTGCCTATTACTATTGCCGAAGCTTGCCAGAAAAAAGGTATTTACATGCTTCATATGGCTACTGGTTGTGTGTTTTATGGAGACTCGCCTCACAAAGGCCCTTGGACAGAAGAGGATTATGGTAATCCAGTAGCAGTCTATAGTAAGGCCAAGTTTGCTGCTGATCTGGCTTTGTCAGCCTTACCAAACGTAGGTATAGCTCGTATTCGTATGCCACTTGATGATAGACCTCACCCAGCTAATCTAGTAGACAAATTATCTAAGTATGAAAAGGTAGTAGATGTAGAAAATTCTTTGACCGTAGTACCAGATATGATAGAGGTGTTTTATCAACTATTAGAGAAAAAAGCAGAAGGAATATTTCATGTAACCAATCCTGGCTCTATCAAACATAAGGAGATTATTGCTCTTTACAAAAAATATGTAGACAAAGATCACAATAATGAGTGGATTACAGAGCAAGAATTAGTCAGACTTGGATTAGCAGACAAAAAACGTTCAAATAATATTATGACTTCTCTTAATTTACCAAAGTATGGCATCAAGATGCGACCGGTTAAGGAGGCTGTAGAAGATACGCTTCACAAGTATGCGAAGCAAGCCCAAAAGTCATAAAGTCCAAAAGTTTAAAGTACATTATATATAATTAATCATGAAAGAAGAAAAGTGATGAAATTAGAAAAATTTGAGGATATTTTGGCTTGGCAAAAAAGTCAAAACTTAGCTAAAAATATTTATAAATTATTTAAAACTAACAAAGATTATTCTTTTAGAGATCAAATTTGTCGAGCATCGGTTTCTGTAAGTAATAATATCGCAGAAGGATTTGAAAGAAAGAGCGATAAAGAATTATTAATGTTTCTATATATAGCCAAAGGTTCTTGTGGAGAAGTAAGGTCAATGTTATATTTAGCTATAGATTTAGATTATATAAGTAATAAAAATTTTAATTTTATGTATAATCAAACAACGGAAATATCTAAATTAATTGCAGGCCTTATTAAATATTTACAAAAGAAATAGACTTTGGACTTTTTAACTTTTAACTTTAGACTTATTTATGAAAGGAATAATTTTAGCTGGAGGAGCAGGTACTAGACTTCATCCACTGACCAAAGTAACCTCCAAACAACTTTTGCCAGTTTATGACAAGCCGATGATTTATTATCCACTGGAGACTTTGATAGAAGGTGGAATTAAGGACGTATTGATAATTTCTGATCCACACAATATCGGCAATTTTATTAGATTGCTTGGCAGTGGTAAGGATTTTGGTATTAAAATATCTTATGAAGTTCAAGATAAGCCAGAAGGTATTGCTCAAGCCTTTTTGTTGGGTGAAAATTTTATTGGCGATGATAATGTCACTTTGATATTGGGTGATAATCTTTTTGTCGGTGATGGAGATTTTTTGGAAGAGGCTATCAAGAGTTTCAAAGATGGAGGTCGTGTTTTTGCTAAGCAAGTAGCAGATCCACAGAGGTTTGGTGTGGTAGACTTTGATGATAAAGGACGCGCCAAGACTATAGAAGAAAAGCCAGTCTCTCCAAAAAGTGATTTTGCTGTGACCGGTCTTTATATCTATGATAATAGCGTGATAGATAAAACAAAAAATCTAAAACCTTCGGCTAGAGGGGAATTGGAGATTACAGATATCAATAACCTTTATTTACAAGAAGGAAAATTGGATGTAAAAATTTATGAGCATTATTGGCTTGATACAGGTACCTTTGATACACTCCTTGAAGCTGGTAATACTATTGCTAAGTTAAGAAAAAATAATAAAAATTAAAAATTAATACATTTATATATATGGAAGAAAACGCTTTAATATCAAAGCCTATATCGGCTTTGATTAGACAAATTTCTATTCCGGCCAGTATTGGCTTTTTCTTTAACACCATGTACAACGTGGTGGATACTTATTATGGGGGTCTGATATCTACTCAAGCTGTAGCAGCTTTGTCTTTATCATTCCCAGTATTTTTTGTAATTGTAGCTATTGGTTCAGGTATTTCTACTGGTACTAGCGCTTTGATGTCACACTCTCTAGGAGAAGGCAATAGAGAAGAGGCTCAAAAATATTTGACTCAGGCTATTTCTTTTACAATTATTTTATCCATTTTACTTAGTTTTTTGGGTCATCTGACTGGTCCTTATCTTTTCGGTTTATTGGGAGCATCTGGTGATTATCTTGATATGGCTCTTAGCTATATCAATGTTATATTTAGTGGGGTGATATTTTTTGCTTTGTCCTTTGTAATGAATTCTAGTCTGACTTCTCAAGGAGATACCAAGACTTTTCGTAATTTTTTGATATTTGGATTTTTGTTAAATTTGTTGTTAGACCCTTGGTTTATGTTTGGTGGTTTTGGCTTACCAGCTATGGGTTTGGCTGGTGTAGCTTGGGCTACTTTGTTTGTCCAGTTTATAGGAGTAATCTATATGAGTTATAAGGCAATTCAGAGTGGTATACTCTGTAAAAATTGTTTACATATGTTCAGACCAGAAAAAAAATATTTTTCTGAGATTAGCAAACAAGGTTTTCCTGCTTCACTTAATATGATGACAGTAGCTATTGGTATATTTATTATTACTTATTTTATTTCTCCTTTTGGCAAGTCAGCTGTAGCAGCCTATGGTATTGCTACTCGTATAGATCAGATAGTACTGATGCCAGCTATAGGTCTCAACATTGCTTGTTTGACTTTGATAGGTCAAAATAATGGTGCTAAAAAATATGATAGAGTTAGGTTGGTATATAAAACCGTTTTAAAATATGGATTTTGGATAATTCTAGCTGGTATGGCTATAGTATTATTTTTGGCTGCTCCTATGATGTCGTTTTTTTCTAAAGACAAGGAAGTAGTAAATATTGGAGTGACTTATCTTAGAATATCAGCTTTTGCTTATTGGGCTTATATGATTTCTTTTATATCTGTGTCAGCTTTACAAGGTCTCAAAAGACCATTTTATGCTCTTTGGATAGGCCTTTATAGACAGATAGTAGGACCAGTAGCTTTCTTTTGGTTTTTGGCTATATTTTTGGGCTTTCAACTTTTGGGTATTTGGTGGGGAATATTTATTATCAATTGGACAGCTGCCTTAATAACTTTATTTTACACTCGTTATGTTTTAAAACATAAATTAGAAAAATAGTTTTATTATGATAATTATATTGTTTGGTAAACCTGGTGTGGGTAAAAATTTTGTGGGGGATGTTATGGCCAAAAATTTTGGTTTTTATCATTATGATGCCGACAGTGATTTACCTAAATATGTTGTAGATAAAATTAAGTCAGGTCAATTGGCTACTGATGAGGATAGAGAAAAATTTTATGATATTGTGATTGATAATATAAAAAAATTAAAAAAAAGTTTTAAAAATATTGTAGTCAGTCAGGCTTTGATAAAAGAAAAGCATAGGAAAATGTTATTGGAGAAATTACCTAGTATAAAGTTTTTATGGTTGCAAGCTGATAAAGATATTATGGCTAAAAGACTTTTGGATAGAGAACATTTTGTATCCAAAAATTATGCTGATGAGCTAGATAATTTATTTGAACAACCTAAGATAGTGTGTGATATTATAAAAAATAATAGTACAGAGGAAGCTATTATAAATCAATTAGAGAGTATTTTACAAAAATAATTAGAATTATATATGCCAAAGCAAAAAGAAAAAACTGTCAAAAAGACAGTCAGTAAAGCGAAAACTAAAATAAAAAAGAAAGTGGATTCTTCCAAGGATGATACAGAATTATTGAATCAAATATTGGATAGTATTCGTCCAGCTCTAGAAAGAGATGGGGGTAATTTAGAGCTTATTAGCTATGACAAAAAAAATGGTATTATAGAAATTACTTTTCAAGGGGCTTGCGCTCATTGTTCTCTAGCTGATGTCACTCTCAAACATTTGATTGAATCAGAGATTAGGGCACAGATGCCGCATATTAAAGAGGTAAGAGCAATTTAATGGTGAAAAATAGTATAAAACTTATTATTATAGATCTTTATGGTGTGATGTCTCGCGGTAGTTATAAAGATACTTGTCGTTGGATATCCAAAAAGTATGGACATGATTTTGACCATTGTTATGATGTAGTTTATTTCAAACATTTTACTGATGCAGCTATGGGTAGGATTAGTGAAAAAGAATCTTGTCAAAGAACAGTCAAAGAATTAAATATGGAAGAAAGTGGTTCAGAATTTCTGGCCAAGCATTTATCTTTCCAAAAATTAAATAAGTCAGTTTTTGATTATGCTCTTAGCTTAAAAGACAGAGGATATAAAATTTTGCTTTTATCTAAAAATACTCCAGGGCAGTTTGAAAACTTAGTAAAGAAATATTCATTAGATAAGTATTTTGATGTACAAAATACTTATGATCTGCGTTTAGAGAAAAAAGATATTAGGACTATACAATATGTGTTGAAAAAATATAAAGTCAGAGCCACTGAGGTATTTTTTGTAGATGATCAGGATTTTAATTTTCCCAATGCCAAAAAATTAGGCGTTCACACCTATCTATATAAAAATTTTAAGGATTTTAAAACTAAGTTAAATAGTATTCTAAATGCAAAGTAATAAAATAAAACTTATTATTGAAGAAAAAGAAATAAATTATTTTGTCTGGTGGACAATTTATATGCATTTTACTGATTCTATAATTTTGGCAAAATATTTAGGACGACCTTATAAAAATCAATTGGTTTATTATCAAAATGGTGATGGTAATTGGGCTACTGATTTGGAAGCTTGGAATGAGCTAGGAGCTAGCTTGGTAGATAATATTTACAATAATAATTTTGATATTCAGTCTCTGGTAGATGAACATTATCTTTATGGTGGGGCAGTTAACAAAAAATGTAGACAAATTCTAGCCAAAGACATTTCATCTTTGTCTATGGCTGAAATTAGTGATTGGCTTGAGAAAACAATACCAGATTATTTAAGTTTAAATGAGTTGGGTTTTGTGGCAGTTATCAGTGATGTAGAAAATTCTTTTTTAAGTGATAAGTTAAAAGAGATAGTTGTTTCCAAAAGTGCTGGTACAAATATTCAGGAAATATTGAATAAACTTAGCTTGAGTGATGAAAAAAATATCTTTTGGCAAGAAGAAAAAGAACTTATCAATTTGCTGGTCAAATATCAAGACATAGATAAGCTCAGACAGTCAGATGATTTTAAAAATCATGTGGCCAATTATACTTGGATAAATTTTGGCTATCTAGGACCTGCTTGGGCAGAATCAGATTTTGTAGATAGAGCCAAAGAAATTCTAGCTAAATCAGAGCCTAAAAAATTGCTAAAAGAGCATCAAGAATATTTATCGGATATAAAAAGAACTAGAGAAAAGTTATATCAGGATCTAAAGTTTAGTCAGCAAGAAAAATTTGTTTTTCAAGTGGCTAGAGATTTTTCTTTAGTCAAAAATTATAGAGTAGGAGTGCGTTATTATTTTTGTTATACAATAAAAATAATTTTTGAGGAATTAGCTAAACGTCTAAATATGCCTATTGATGTTTTTTATTATGCCTCAGAAGATGAATTAGCTCCATTACTCCAAGGGAAAATAAAAGATTACAAAAATATATTAACTAGGAAAACTTTTTATTGTGAGTATTTGGAAGGTAAAGAAAAAACAGTATTATCATATGAAGAGTTAGAGCATATCAAAAAATATTTTATTAAAGATAAAATAACTGATTCAGATACTATTAGTGGCCAGGCAGCATTTTTGGGTTGTGTGAGAGGCAAAGTAAAAATAGTATCTGGGCCAAAAGATATAGACAAAGTAAAGGAAGGAGAGATATTGGTAGCTGTCTACACTGATCCAAATTTATTACCAGCTATGAAGCGAGCTAGTGCTTTTGTGACAGAGCAAGGTGGTATTACTTCTCAC
>Ga0066639_10001422_pt1 | contig 21312 bp, 15 predicted proteins | sample CryGeyCG2114_010_2_FD_59504 | JGI IMG/M metagenome (GOLD analysis project Ga0066639, IMG submission 59504) | Groundwater microbial communities from aquifer - Crystal Geyser CG10_big_fil_rev_8/21/14_0.10 | ecosystem: Environmental > Aquatic > Deep subsurface > Groundwater | place: USA: Utah...
AATGTAATGTTTATATGTTTAAATGCTTAAATGTTTAAATGTTTAAATGGGTTACTCTACAAAATATTTACCACCAGTATCAACCAACAAAGCCAAATCACTTAAATTTTTTACACCAAGTCTTTTTCTTCTGGGTATAAAATCTGTTTTAACAATATCTTTTGAATCTCTTTTATTTTCAGCCAACACCTCTGCCAAAGACACTTGTTTACACCATACTCTAACCCTTGGTCTTCTTAAAACTTCTATCATACTACCAACAAACTCATGGAAACGCCTACCATTAATTTTAACAAAACCAAATAAAACTACTAAACCAGCGGTAATTAAAGTAATTACGATAGCTGCTGATTGATCTAAAATTTTAAAAGCCAAAAAAACCACTACCCCACCCGCTATCATCAATATAAACTGCTTAGTGGTAATGGGACCAACTATTTTATCTTCAACATCAATAAATTGTGGCGCTACAAAACGTTCCATATTAATTATTCTAATTTCTAATTAATCTAATTATTCTAAATAAACTACAAAAAACAATTATTTATTATTTTTCTTAGCTACTTTATAATATATTGAATTTAAAATTAAATTGAGCTCCTTGGCTTCAATCCATAATGGAATTGCATCATTTCTCATTTCTGGTAAAGCCACAACTATCATCCTAATCCAATATTTAACCTCTCTAGCTTCTTTTTTACTAATTCCTATTTTATGCTTAAAATCTTTACCAGATTCTGCATCGTCTGCTTCACAATAATTAGCTCCTATACTAGTAGCTGATGCTATTAATTGAGGTATCATTCTTCTAGTAATTTCATTAACTGGAATATTTTTAGCAAATTTTATAATACTTTCACCAAATTTAGCTGTTCTTTCCTCTAAATCATATTTTGAATTTGGATTTTTATACATTGAGATTTACTTATGGCAATTAGGTTAATTAGAAATTAGAATAATTAATACGACAATTTCCTATTCAAATCAGCAACTACATTAAACTCTTCAGGGGCTAAATATAATTTTCCTTTTTCTCTAAGCTCTCTAATTACTTGTTCTATTGGTTTCTTTTCAGACATACTAGCCGCCCCAATTTGCAAATACACCTTATATATTTCTGAATCATGCCAAGCTGTCACTCCTTGTGCTTTTTTAAGTAAAGATTCATCTTCCAATAAACTAATTTTTTGTAAAATTTTGTCAGCTGCTTCCGCTGGATTTTCAGCTAACTTTCTAAAATCTGCTAAATTTATACTTCTAATTTCATCCACCGGACCCATAACTATATTTTTTGCCAAACCACTCCCATCAATAACTTCCGGATCTTTCTTATACTGTACATCCATCATTTTATCTATTGGCTTACGTTCTATTTTTTTAATTTTAGATTCAATATCTCTAGCTTCAATTTTTATTTTAGGTATATCACCAGTATGAATCATTTCAGCTACCCTATCCCTATCTTTCTCTATTAAAGCTATCAAAGTACCGATCCAATCATCAGGCCAATTATTATCAGTTATAACTAATTTACCTAATGCCTCTTTAGTCTCGGCTAAACTTCTAACATTACGAATACGTGAAATAACTATATTTTTTAACTGTTGATTTTTCATCGCTGCTTCACCCAATCCAGCCTGATTAATTACCTCTATTGCCTTGGCTTCAATAAAATCTTTAATGGCTCTGTTTTTTTCTTCACTTGCCTTTTCTTTAAATTGACTGACTTCACGCTCATCACTCACATCCATATAAAAATTAGCCGTTGGTTTTTTATCCAGCACCACTTTTTTAGATGTAAAAGTGGTGCTGGATTTGTTTAAATCAATACTAATATTTTTATTTTTTTCTTCTTGTTTTAATGTTTGTTGCTTAACTTCATCCACTACCATTAAATCATCTTCCGGTACTATTATTTCAGTAGTTGGTTCTTCTTCCAATTGACCATTTTTAAGCACTCTAAAATCACCAGTTTTAGTTTTAACTATTATTCCCTCTTGTAATTTTTCTTTCATCATAGTTCGAGCGTTAAGCTAAAAGCGAATTTATTTGCTTTTAGTAGCGAATTTAAACTGTTCACTGGACAGTTTAAATTCAGGTGAGGCTATGTTTGCGTTAGCGAACAGCCGAACCCTCCCCCTTCTTTTATATATTATAGCAAAAAAACACTCATAACACTAAACTCTAAATAAATTTACAATTTATAATTTTCAATTTACAAACAATAAAATAATTTATTAATTTACAATTCCTACTTATTTTCTAATTTTTTATTCAATGAACTTGCAATCTTATTAAAAATAAGTGTTAATTCATGAGTTTCCTGCCATAATATTCTTAAATTATTCTTTATTTCTGGATTTGTTTTAGCTAATAATTCTATCCAATATTCAGTTTCTTAAATTTCTTTTTTACAAATAAATATTTTGTTTCTAAAATCTTTTTTAGATGAGGCATTATTAGCTTCACAATAATTAGCACCAACACTTGCTACTGACCTTATTAATTGTAAAATAATATTTCTGTTAATATCATTCTTATAAACTTTTATCAATAGATCAATTGTATCTTTGCTTAACTGTTTAGTCCTAGGCGCCAAATCATAAATCATAATAATATAAATTAATTATAATTAAAATAATTTAAAAATTTATTAATTAAGAATTGTTTGAAAATTGCAAATTGTAAATCAATCATTTTTTAAACGTTCCACTTAAACTCACCACTCTCAACATCTCCATAAGCCATTTGTTGATAATCCATTTCCTGTGCCTGCCGACACAAATTAGCCAAAACCGCTCCCATCATTACCGTGTCTTCTTCATCTAATTTAAGTCGCTCTTCCATAATATACTTAAAAAACATCGCTAAATATTTAGCCTCTGCTGGATTATTTTTAAATTGTTTTGCACCTAAATTATTTTTTTCTAAATAATCACCCCAAAAATTCTGAAATCTCTCATCAGCACCAAAAGCTTTACCAATATTGCCTTGTTCAGCGATTATAAATAAAGCCGCCAAGGCGTCTTGCGTTGCCCGCTGATTAACTGCATGATAAAATTTACTCCTTATTTTACTCATTTCATAATCATCCTTTTGTTTTATTTTTTCCACTTCTTCCATCGTCTCCACCATTAACCAATTGCTTAAAAATTTCTGCCATTTAACTTGCAACTCTTCTTTTGCATTTTTATATTCAATGTCTTGTTGCTCATTTATATTTCTACTAACAACATTTTCTGTTGCCAATATTTTATCTTTTCTTTCTATAGTTGGCTTATTAACTAAAACTGTTTTTGTTAATTGTGTTTTAATTTGATTAGCATCAATTAAATTATTTTTACCATCAATTTCAGAAATTTCGCCATTATAAACAAGATAAGTCTGACCTTTATAATCAACTAATAATGGATCCTCGTTACCAGCAACAGTTAATGAAGATTTATGCCAATCATCATATAAATCTAATATAATCTCTAATTTTTGTTTATCTTTGTCTGTTAACCTTGCTACATTTTTATTTTTAAATAAAAATTCAGCTTTAATTAATTTTTTATCAATATTACTTTCCACAATAAATTTATAATATTCTTTAATCCAATTCCTTACACTTCCTTCTTTTTCTTCGTCAGCTGTTTCCAATTTTCCTTGAGTAATAATTTGTTCGTTTTCCTCTAATGATTTAATTAATTGTTCTTTGTATTTATCTCTATCAACTAATAATATATTAGCCAATTTCCTTCTAATTTTATCTTTAATATCTAATTCTTCCTGATTGAAATTTAACATTTCCGCTAATTCCTCTTTAAAAATATTCAATACTAATTCATCACTCAATCGAGGTAAACTAATAAACTTTAAAACTTGAATATTTTTTTTATAACTATCTTTTAAATTTTCATCATTTATATTATCTATTAAATCACTTTTTTTACTTAATTCATTAAATAAATGGTAGGCCTCATTTTCCATAGCATAAAACAAAAAATCTTGCACTTGTTTTTGCAGCGCTTCATAATTATCTCTATTTAAAAAATCTTTTTCCTGCCACTCAATAATACTAAACATAAACTTTATTTAAAAAATTATTTCAAAATTTAAAATTAGTAATTAAAAATTGATTTATAATTTAAAATTTATAATTTTTATTCCTCTTTACCTGCCTTCTTTCCTAACTTCTTGGCAATTTCCCCTAATTTCTTTAACATACTTAACTGAATTGTTGGATTATCAATTTTATTCATATTATCAGAACTAGCAAAACCTAAATCTGGTTTTTTACTATCATCTTTAATTTTACCAATCTCTTTATTTAAACTATCTGTAAATTTATCTAAACCTTGAGTTGCTTTTGTAAAATCAATACCCTGACCAATATCTTTTAATGCTGTCTCAACTGCTTTAGCTACTTTATCACCAATTTGTTGCATCTCAACTGCATTGCCCATATCTTCTTTATTCAAACTATCCACCACTTGTTCAGCTGCAGCCGGTCGATGTTCACTTTGTATTTCATTTTGTAAATCTTTTACTTTTTGTTCATTCTTTTCTATTTTTTCTTGTCTTTGTTTATATTCATCAGAATTGAATTCTCCTTTTGCAGCGGTCTCTACCTGATCTTCTTTATCTTTTCTAATTACTTCATTAATTTCCTCTATCGTCTTTTCTTTCTTAACCACCTCTTCTTCATGATTAACTTCTTTCTTACTAGTTGTACTAGCCGAACCTGTTGTGCCAGTTTCTTTATATTGCTTAATTATCTCATCAACTTCATTTTTATTTATAATCTCACCATTTCTAAATAATTCAGCACCTTTGCCATTTGGGTTCATCATTCTCCCAATAGCTTGATACATAGCTTTTTTAGTTTTTGAATCAGTTTCTTCGTCAGCAAAATTTTTAAAAGCTTCTATATTATTTGAAAAATGCTTTTGTTCTCTGTCACCAACACGCTCATAACTTCTACCTAATTGTATTGCACTTGTTTTAAACATTTCACCTGCCCCCACCGTCAATTTACCATCTTTAACTTCATAGGCAGCGTTAGTTATAGTATTTATTTGTCCATAACCAGGTTTACGACCGTTCATTTCAGCTGCTGCTTCAGCCTGTTTCTTTAAATTCTCTACATCATTACTACCATCACCATCATATGCCCATTTTCTTTCTCCTGTTTTAAGATCGGTTTTAACGGTTCCATATAATTGTACATCTTTATTATTAACACCCATTTCTTGTAAATTTTCCATAACTCGTAAACCTTTTTCTCCATCTCCAAAAGTATCTATTACTAATTTTTTAACCGCTTGAGAACTAGTATCCTCATCCTCCCCTGTAAGTTGATTAAGCCCATGTGTTTTTACTAATTCATATAATGCAGCCTCTTTTTCTGAGGAATTACTTGTTTGTTTAAAAATAGATGCTAAACCCTCTTCACTTTTACCTCTTGAACTTTCCTGAATTTCCTTTTGTTTTTCTATTACATGTCTATCACTTTCAAGCTGTTGCTTATTAGTCTCATCTCCTTTCCAATTAAATACACCACGATTTAATCGATCCTCCATAGCTCCAACTACCCCATATTTTTTCATCACTGCATCATCAACTCTTTGTTTATGAGCATCCTTAGCTGCTTTACGCGCTGACGAACGAAAACTTTTTGGTTTATCTAATCCTAAACCGGCTTGTGCTTTAATTGAAGCTCTATCAAGCCTGCCAGTTATACCTTCTTTTCTATTTTTAGCCCAACTACTAGCCATCGCTCCAGCCTTAGATTTAATTTTATTAACTGCATTCATCCCCATCGCACCACCCATCACCCCCATCTGTTGAGTTATCATCAACGACGCTAATAACAACGCAATGGTCGTCATATAATCAAACATATTTTGTGGATCGGAAATCTTAGTTGCTAAATATTCTGCATTTGATTTAGTATTATCTCTTTGTAAATCTATAATATGTATATTACTTCCCTGATTGATGGTCTGCATAATACTAAAACTCAACCACAAGAAAAAAGCTAAAATTGGACCTACTATAATATATTTTGATAGATATAACCAATACTGACCAAAAAAGCCAACTTTTTGTAATGGACTAGTCGGCATCACTGAAGCTACAAAAGCTATTGGTGAAAATATTATTAATACCCATAACATTATAATTCTAAATAATAACACTACCACCAATTGTAATACTACTACCGAAGCCACTAATAACATTACCAAAGCCAAACAAGCTGAACCAAATAAGCTCCAATATTCTATTTTATTATCTCCACCTACATCTTCTACCATTTCTTTTAAATCAAACATCGCCTGCAAACTTAAACCATTTACAATAGCTGCCGCACCTACCTCTTTAAAAGCATTCACAAAAGTTAACATAATTACCTGCCCCACATCAATTGTCAAACCCACAATCATTTTAGAAAAATTAACTAAAATTACTGCCACCATTAATTTAGGTAATAGTTTTTTATACTCATAACTTTGTAAATTAAACATTGTGCCTAAAGCAATAGTCAACATTATAACTACAAAAAATATATTTGCTAAATCTCGCACTACTACCCAACCAATTACAACCGCATTTGAATCAATAAACTGATTAAACTTTGAAACCCATAATAATAAATCAATGAAAATAATTAACAACCTCCCAATTAAACTAATAAATAAAGTTATAATCCATGTCAAAAACTGTGCCACCCACTGCCCCAAAGTATCAGTTGTATTATCACCTGGAGTTACTGTGGTTTGAGCTTGCACAAATTCATTCGGTATTAAAATCAACCCTAAACCAACTACCACAAAAACAACTATTAAACCAATAATAATTTTTTTATATTTTAATTGTTTTATTCTTTCTAGCATGTTGAATAATTTTCCTGCATCAAAATCTCTACCAATACAATATAAAGACTTTGATGAAGAACAAAAACTCTACTTAAAATTTAACTTGGCGGACAAATATTAACATTTGTTAATTTTTCAGCTATCCAACTAACAAATCCCGGCACAGTCTCACAAGTACTAATCACAAACACCATTACTATCAAACTTATTAAAAAAATAACAACTATAACCCAGAAAACAAACACCATTGATGTAAATAACATATCTTCTTTAAAACATTTAACTAAAATATTTAAACCTCCAAAAAATGAAGCTCCAATTGCTGCACTCACAATCAAAAATTTCTTCCAACCACTTTTACCTTTAATTAATTTAACCCCCAAACCACCACCTATATTAGTTCCCGAAATCACTGCCTTAGTCTTATTGCCTGTCATTATTGAACGTTGTGTTTGTCTAGCTTGTTTTTCTCTCTGAATTGCTTTATCTTGCTCAATTTTTTCCTCTAAATTTTCTTGATAATCATTTTCCATAGTTTGAGCGTTAAACGAGGCCTAAATAGTTTTAGGCCGAGTAGCGAATTCAAACAATCCAGTGAATTATTTGAATACGGGTTGAGCGTTCTAATTTGCCACCAGCAAATTAGAACTGCGTTACTGCACATAGTGAAACCCTGAATCACTTTATAAATTACATAAACACTCCTTGTCTTTGCAAGATGAGTTAAAAAAATAAACCTTAACGAGTTTTTTAAAACTCAACGTTACAATCTCGTGGTTAGCGTAATTTTCACGTAATTACAATGTCATTCAATAATTGTATTGAACTCCCTAACTGCCGGCAGGCAAACTCACAATGGCAATAATTATCTAAATAAAATTCAAATAACGAGCATTAAACCTATATTAATTATAACATATTTTGTATAAAATATAAAAACAATTTTTAACTACTTTTATATACAATTATACCCCACCAAATGACGGGATAAATAACTCAAATTTAAACTCTTCTGTGCTTATATGTTTAAATGTTTATATGCTTAAATGTATTCTATTTGACAAATTCTCCACAATCTGCTATGATATTTATAGAAATAAAAACTCTCAAAAAAACAACAACAAATTACATAAAAGGAGGAAAACTTATGAAAAAGTTATTCATTTTTGCGTTTTTAATGCTTTTTACCATACTTTCCACCAACTGTGTTCAATCTACTAATCCAGTAGAGAATGGCTTACCAACAATAAAAGAAATCCGTATAAAAACTTACGAAGTCTTTTTAAAAGGCCATGAGCACCCCCGTTATATCAGCGAAACTTACAGAATCTATGACGATTATGAAGAATTTTTTTATGAATATATCAACCCCATTTATCTAGACAACCCTGAAATGACTCCGTGGGATGCCATAACACTTATGGAAAAAAATCTAGACAAAAAAGGAAGGGATATTCTTAATGAAATAAACCAAACTTCAACCTTCGCTGACGGACGCTATACTGTAGCCATTATGAGAACTTATTTTAATGTTCTCAGTGGAACCGTAAAAAAACACTGGTAAAATTCAAATTCCGCCTATCTTTTAGATAGGTGGAATTTTTTATATAAATCAAATTTAAAAATATTTTTAAAAAATTTTACACGTTCTAGTAGTAAAATTACCAACTGTTATCCATTCATCACCAACATCTGAAAACTTAACTGAAAAATCAACTCCTTCAAGTGCATTGATATAACAATTTTCTTTATTTTCTGATCCACATAATGTACCAAATCTAAAATTATTATTACCACTTATCAAATCTCCACAAGGGTACCAAAAAAAAGGCGTATTACCTAGCCATTTTCTCTCTTCATACCCAGATTTGGTATCTTTTATTGTAATGAGCTTCTGACATGAATCAATTCCTTCAAAAGTTAAACAAGCTAGTCCACTTTTACAAAAAAATCCTTTACAATATGCTATCTCTATTGCTCCTTCTCCTAAATTTTTATCATACATATATTTTTTACCACATTCAGGCCTATCTTCTATTTTTCCTTCACTAGTAGCTTGATAAATTGCTTTACAATATGTATCAGCCTCAGGCTCATACAATTTAACCGGATCAACTTTAAGCTTTAAATCCAACACGGCAGGATTTAACACATTTAAAATAGTATAACTGGTGAAAGTTAATACCAATCCCATTATCGCCGAAATAATAATCGTCTTAGCCCCAGTAATTTTTTGGGCATTCCCGGCTGCCATCAACCACTGAAACCCACCCGCCATAATCATAATCACTGCTAATATACCAACTATACTAATAAAAAATTTATAAAATGTAGTAATATATTCCGGAAAATCAGAAACACATTTACCAATACCAGGCACAGAAACTTGTAATGCTATTTTACCTTCAGCACAACTATCAGCTAAAACCGGGCTGGCTATCAATAACCCGCCACAAAAAACTAGTATCAAGCCACTTAATACTATTTTTTTATATTTGTTATTCTTTTTATTATTCAACATAAATTTATAAATACATTTGTAAATATTCATAGTTTAGAAATAACCAACTTCTTTCCAAACTATTTGTACTATTCCTAATTAAAATTTGACAAACTCTTCATTATCTGTTATTATATCTTTGAAAATCAAAATCTTTAAAAAATCACGAAAATCATATAAAAGGAGGACTAAACCATGAAGAAATTACTTATTTTTTTAATTTCAATATTTTCTATCATTTTTTTAGCTAATTGCACTCAGCCACTTGAACTTACCGAAAATGATTATGATTCTATTATTGAATCCATTAAAAAAGATAGTTTTTATAATCATAATTCAGAAGAATTTAAAAATGATTGCATGACTTTTATCATTAATGAAAAAGACTTTCTGATTACTTATCTTAATCCGATATATCAAGAAAATCCAGAAATGATGCACCATCGTGCACCTAGTGAATTAAAAAAAAGATTGGGCAAAGATTATGCAACCATAATGAATGATTATGCCAAAAAATATAGTCACTATGGGAAAGACACCTACAATGAAAAACACGTTAAAAACTGGATAAAATTTTACTTTGATGCCCTGAAAAAAACAATGCGTGAAAAAGAATCCTCAAACTAACCCTACCCCGGAGCTTAAATGCCACAACCAATTAATTTCTTCTACTAAACCGCTTACTGAAAATTCAGTGAGCGGTTATTTTTTTATCTAGTATCCCTTCTAGACTCCTAAAATCCAAAAGCGATACCAGATTTACTTATCAAAGAACTTTCTTATTATCTTTAATCTTACATACTACCTCACTAATTAATTTATAATTCCGTCCCTAAACTCTAATACTACGGTTGATAAACTCTAATACTACCTCCATTAGCACCAAAACTTTGACTAACACTAAACCCCCAATTATCTTTTATGGTTATTTCTGGATAAAAATCACAATAGTCACCGGTATAAGATGCTGTAGGATATTCACAAGCCGGATCATATTTATAATAATGCACTAAAGTATGTGGATTTGAATCATTACCAATGCGTAAACCAGCTTCAACTAAACTCGTACCATCACCCCAATCCACACTATAATCTGTTAATGGTAATTGATTCGGACTTACTAATGAAGCAAACTTTAATACAGCTGATCCTTGACCAACAATTTCAAAAATTTCATTCTCACTATCATTAACCTTAATATCAGTTATCCGTGGTTCAGTGCCATGGCCAATTGAATAATCCCCACCTAAATCATCATTAAACCAATATCTATATTTACCTATATTAGGATCCCAGCGCCATTCCCACACACCATAAATTTCTGCAAATAAATTTGATATTCGATTTAATCCCGCTGTTCTACCACCACTAAGTGCCACAACTGTATCAGTAGTTAAGTTTATTCCAGCACACCAAGCATCAGCGCCACCACAATCACTAGCACTCTTACATTCTTTACCTAAATTCATACTTCCAGCCACACATTGTGTTTTTCCAAAAATAATTGTTTCAGCAACACAACTACTTATACCGGATGAATAATTATCACAATCTTCATTAGTAACACAGTCTAGAGAAACATCATTTGTACAACAATTTTCAAGTAAAGAATCACAAAACGGAATACACTGTTCATCATCACCATATGGATAACAGGTATCATATTGTTCAACACACTCACCATAACTAGTATTACAAAAATTATCATTAGTACAAATTAAACCATTGTTCGGACCACCATCACAACGGAAAGTTAATACGCCATCAATTGAATATGGTGCCCCGGCTCTAATTTGATAAGGTCGTTGACCCCCCATACTACTATTAGCTGGCATTACATATAAGGCTTCTTCCCAATTGGCTGGATTATCATCTAAACCAGCTGTTACACTCGCCCCATAAGGTGCATAATCTTGTTCATATTTATAACCTATTTGATTATTCTGTGTCCAACCACCATCTTTAATTCTTTCAGTCCAAGCTTTATTTTCTCCATCCGGTGTCACCACTTGAGCTATTACATTACATCTAGCCCCCTTAAAAGTTATATTGATATTAGAATATCTACTAGCACCATCTCCATTCTCACCATCACAATATTTATAAGTTATCGTATTTAATATATCTCGTTCGGTAAAACTTAAATAAGCTGTTACAAAATTTTCTTCATCATCGTTACTCGTTCCATAACATTCTAAACTGGCATATTTATTATAATTATAAATTGTATCATCAGGAAAAATATCATCAAAACTATTATCCCAATAATCCTTATTAAAAATATTAAAAATTAAAGCACCACTACCACCATATGTTTTATTTTCTATAGCTGGATTTTCAAGACTATCAAACTCTTTAGCTATTCCACAGCCATCATTATTAAAATCTGTTCCCTGAGCATCTATTCTAATACCATCTATTCTAATTTCAATTATTTCATCTTTTAAAATTCCCAAGGAAGCAACATTTATAATATTCTGGTCACATCGATTTATCGGATTATCATCAGTGGCTCTTCCCAACCAAGTATCACCAAGCATCCTCTGATAATAAGGATAATTGCTTTCTGCTTCTACACAATAATATAATGGTGTGACCTCACTATAACCAACCACCTCATCTTCAGAAAAAATATTAGCTTCACCAGTAATTACATCTATTGGCCACCACTGTAAACATAATGGTTGATTTTTATCATTATAGCCTGGATCAGGCTCAACACAATAACCCTGCCAACCTCGCATATCTTTGTTGTCTCGTTCATTATAATAACTACAAGCCGTCGCGTTTTTATCTGGATACATTCGACAAGATCGTGCAATATAACTTTGCATAGCTCCTACTTTAAGCACTGTTTTCATATTTATATCATCAATTACAAAAATCCCCTGATTATCTGTGGTGCCATTATCTTCTTCAGTTATCAAAATATTAAGAACTGGATTTTGCATTACCAAAGATGGTTCCAAACTCAAAATATATTCCTGCTCTACGGTGGTTAAATCTATATAATTATTAGTAGTACCTGTCCTTGGATTATAATATCTAAATTCTTCCCAAGCAATAAAATTGCCATTAAAATCTGTAGCACCCAATTGAACTTTAACTCTCTGTAAACCAGAATCTTTTAATGTTTTAGCTTTAAAACTCACCACATAAGTATTATTAATATCAAAATCATCAACTATCTCATAAGCCACTATACCTGTGTTATTACCACTAGTATCAACTTTTAAGGCTTTATCTTGTTGCTTGCTTTTATCAATCTCTATGGCTGCTCCCTCATAAGCTTGCCACGGCCGTGTTGAACCTGTTTCAAAACCAAAATTTGCAATACTAATTGGCAAACCTACTTCTTGCATAATATTATATGGATAATAACCATCTATTTTAGCCACTTCGCAGGTATCTTGATTACCTAAAATACAATCACCATCTCCATTACACTCCACTCCACTCATTGAACATCTCTGACCCCAATCTAAACCTACCTTAGAATAACCACTTAAATTTTTAATCTCACCAACCTCATTATCTAATTCAGTTGCCATAAAAGTTAATTCCCCATTACTATTACCAACAAAAGCATTATCTACAATATTAGCGCAATTACCTCCTTCATCCATTTCATCACACAAACCCACACTAAAACATACATCTTCATCGGCTCCTTTATTATTGACCACCTGCACCGCCGCGTTACAATATAACCATTGATCACAAATACGATCACGGTTAACTCTTAAAATTACATTGGCATCTACACTACCAGCCACCACAGTCATAAAATTAGCATCAGCCGTAGCAGCACAATTATCACTACTAACAGCTATATTCCCATCACCACAAATTACAGATAAACCTATTCCTGATGACACAAAATAATTATAATTTTGACTAGTTGTTAAACCAGCCACTTCCACATAATGATCAGTTACTTGAGCATTATTACCTTGACCAGTCATCCCATCTATCCACACCCAGCTATTTGAAGCCTTATTAGTATGCCAACTAAAAATAGCCCGATTAGCTCCCGCCTCTACTGCCGAATCAGAAATTTCCAAATTAGTATCAGTCATAAAAATACTTGCTATCGTCGCCATACAACTTTCACTATTGGGATACAAACTCGGTAAACAAGTTTCACCAGCACTAGTCGCCGACATAATATAATAAGTATAAAGAGTCCTTGGTTCTAAACTTATTATGGTTTCACTATGTAACATAGATAAATTGCTGTTATCTGCAACAATTCTATAACCACCATCTACAATTAAATATACCCGACTCGTAGCGGCTTTATTTGTCTCCCAATTAATAACTGCACTATTAGCAGTTACATCAATTGTTCTTCCTGTAATTTCTAAATCACCACCTGGCTGAAAAGACAAAGTAGTAAAAACACCAACATCCATTAACGGATTACTAGGATCACCAGAATAACATTCAATTTGATAATAATATTCAACTGGCAACTCATCATTATCCGGACTATTATTTAAATCAGTAAAACTAAATAAATGGGTTCCATTATTGTTATTATTAGATATATAATCATCATCATTGGGACTTACACCTCCACCAACATAAGAAACCACCACACTACAAGTTGTTGGTGCTGATGTATAAAAAGAGAAACTTACTGAATCAACCCCTGGGACAATATTTACCGGTCCTTCAAATGTAATTTGCGCTGGTGTATATTCAGCTAATACTTTGCCCTCTGGTTGTTTTAAATAATCATTTATTATTAGTCCACCAGCTATAACCACTAATACCAATAAATTAACACTATAAAATAATTTCTTTTTAGGTGGCATCCATTTAATTCTTTTACCAAGACCATAAAACCAACCTTGCTTTTTTACTGCTAGTTGCTGTTTGTTATTTTGTTCATTATTCATCTCTACCATATATTATTTATTCTTATTACCTTTAATATTAAATAAAATAAAATTTATTAAGATTCCATATATTCACACGTACCATAGTCAGTCCCATCAATGACACAATCACCATCTACTTCACATTCAATTTGTGAGTCACCATTGCATCGTGGGGTACTATACCATTGATCAATACCTCCATCCGTCTGATGAAACGCCTGACAACCCTCTCCCAATTCATTTTCAGTACATGTTTCCACCTTATCTGACTGATAATAATAAAAATCACAAGCTTCATTATTATTATAAAGAATATTAAAAGCCTCACCATACACCGATGTTTTGTCACAACCAACTGGATTAGCTGGATCCTGATATTCCGTACAATTATTTTGATCCAACGGACAAATTCCCACCCACTGACTACATTGGCCCGGTTGAGAACCACTGGCATAATCAGCACAATCACTGGGTTCATTACAACTATTGTCAACATCGGTATCTAATACGCTTCTGCCACCAAGACAATACCCTGTCTCCGTCGTTGAATTTATTGTCGGACAAAATTCATCTGAACCAGTCTGATACCACCCATAATTACCATTAACTGCTTTATACTCACAAGTAAATACACTTGGATTAATAAAATATTCCATGCCACCATCAACTCGTGCAAACTCATCACACCAATTTTCCTCAGCTAAACATAATGGATTCTGTTCAAAACCAAATTTTTGTGCATCCACTATTAAATATTTAGTCGTATAATTAATATCCGCTGCACTATCTCTGTCCGCTTCGACCAAACCCAATCTAGTACAACCCACTTGATTACATACTTTATTCTGATCGTAAACTAAATATTTTAAATCATCTGCTGGCACCACTACATTATCATTAACATTTGTATTTTCTGTAACATTAAATATTAATTCAGTCGCCGTACTATTATTATAAGTATCCACCATGGCTTCACAACCCACCACCTCGTCATAACATAATTTAGTAAATGATCTCAAATACCAATTTTGTCTAGCTACATCTTGATAAGCCTCACAACCTATCATATCCCTACCATCAACCACTGCTTCACAACTTGCCGGTGTCTGCCATGAATCTCGTATTAAATATAAATCATCTTGAGTTTCAGTTAAAATAATATTATCAATATAAAAACTAGCACTACCGACGTTAATGGCTAACCCACCGAAGGATGTTGGCTCTATAAAATTATTTAAACTAACTTCATACCTATTCCATTCATCACCAAAGGTTATGCCACCACCTAAATCAAACTCATTAATAGTAGTTCCATTAATATAAATTCCTTCAACTGTAGCCCCCGCTGTTGATTTTGCCCAAAAAGATAATTTATAAGATTTGCCATTACTTAATAACTCAGCCACATTTTTCCATATTTCAGCACTACCTAACAATGATTTTCCGCCTGCAGTTAATGACTCTGTACTGATTATTCCACCATTCCAATCTTGAGTTCCATCATCAAAATTATCACTTAAAATTATTTTAATATTATTGGCCGCACTCCCCTTGTACTGACGACAATTTTTAGCTGACTCACTACAACGCTGAGATTGTTCTTGATTAATAGAATAAATATCTCCCCCATTAGTCCGGCGCATCGGCACACAATCTTCTGAAGTAAAAATAACTCTGGAATATAACATCCAATAAGATACCCCCGTACTTGCTGTATATTCCACACAATCTGGATTATAAATTGGATTTAATCTAGGATCAGAGCTGCCAAAACTACATTGGTATGGCGTATTTAAATTATCAGTACAACTGACTGTTCCGTCAGCTGCCGTTTCGCTGTTAGTACAAGGATATTCCCCTGTATTAGATCTTAATAACTCCCAACTTCTTAATTGATTACCAGCTTCATCAGTTGAAGCCCAACTATAATAAGTTGCCACATTAAGATTATTAGGTAGAATACACGACCTAATTGCTGAAAAATATTCTTTCTGTTCACCTTCAACACCTTCACTCAAATTAGTAAACTCTTCACAACCATTATCAACCGCTGAACAAGTCTCAGCTGTCGTCGCAATTAAACTTAATGGATTTCTACCGACTGGCACTACTGGTTCTAAAAATGATGGTTGTTCCAAATAATTTCTATAACCCACACATTCCGCTGGACAATAATCATTCACACTAGCTATCCCTGGAACTTGTGGACCACTATATGATTGTGGTATATAAAACTGACAACCAGCATCATCAACATCACAATAAATAGCATATTGGCTACACTCATTATTACCGCTCTCCACACATTTATTAATATCAGCCCGCCAAAAATTAGGGCTAACACAACTTACTTCATTGCCAACCACTTCAACAGTATAACCCTCACAAGCTAAATAATTTGGTGCCTTCTTTAAATTAGTTTTATTTGAAAAATCATAATTTATGACTGTTTCGAAAGCACTACCTGACTGTAACGCAATTAAAGCACTTTCATAACTATAACTACCACCTGAACCATCATCAAGGAAAACTCCATCTTTAGCTAATCTAATAAATCTACTGCAACCAACTGCTTGTTCGTCACATTGATTATCACTAGCACTTCTATTTAAATAAATTCTATTGGCCATATCATCAGACCAATTATTTACAGCAAAATCCCAAACAGTTGAATATTCCCGACAACCCGTGCTACCCAAATCACATTCATCTTGCCCCCACAAAGTATTACTCAAATAAGCCACCTGTTGATCATCACGGGTAACATAAGCTCGGCAACTATTATAAACCGGCGCACATTCACCACTATCACTTTGAATTCGCCAAATTGGTTTTTCTTCAGTACAATAACCAAAATATAAACAACCATTACCATCTGATCTTTCTTTAATACAAGTGCGTTCATCCGCACAATAAGGTAATCTAATCTGATAATTGACATTCTCGCCCTCATCAGTGGTGTCACCATCTTGATTTAAATCAATTTGATATTTAATTGTTTCCGTTGAAACCAATTCACCAAAACCTTCTTTCTCACAAATAGTCTCTGGGGCTTTCAATACCCAATTAGGATCAACCAATCGATAATAAGGTGAGGTTGAATCATAATAAGCTTCAGTTAATTTATTTAAAGTTAAAGCTTCACCACTTTTATCAAAATTCAAATAATATTGAGCAGCTAATTCCCAACCTACCGGAATTATTCTATATTTTCTTAAAATAACTAAATTTCGATAAGAATAAATATTTTGATTTGCATCATCTGTCCCACCACTCTTATCGGATCTAAAACCAAAAGCCCTATCACCATACAAAAAATCATTATCTAATGCCTCTTTAACTGTCATATAAGATGCTTCCAATAATGCGGAACTTAAACTTTCATCAATGGTACAATTATATTGACTATCTATATCATCATTACATTTTAGTTGAGCTATTAAATCAAAAGGTCCACCAAAATTATAATTGGGTTTCCCCAACTCAGCAAATCTTTCTTTAGCTGCTTGCACTGGAGCTTGGGTTGTACTATTAAAACCATAAGTATTAGAACTAAATCCTCCTGAAGCATTGCTGGAAGAATCTTTCAACCAACCATCTTTAAGCTCTTTCATCCACTTAGAAAGTAATGTATTAGCAAATGGCCCAATAAAATCAGCTGCTAACTCACCAGTAAATACTTGCATTTCCCCTGTAGAAACATCTATTGGTAAATCAACACTTATCTTTTTAATAAAATCAGGTGGAGTTAATATATTCCCTGATACTTTAGCAGTAATAGCTTTCCAACCTTGATTAGTAGTTAAATCTAACTTTGCTAATTCAATTTGATTCTTTTGGCCTTCTTGAATTTGGGAAGTTACTTCAAAAAAAGCTCCTAATTCATTACCATTAGGATTAAACATCGCCGAAAAATCCTTTAAATCATAAGTTTTCATGAATCTTAAATCACCTAAATTTTTTTTCATTTCTGTAAAAGTACATTGAGGTGGAGTCTTTCTAAAATAATTTTTAGCTGCTAATTCAAATTCTATTTTAAACAATGGATCTACGGGTTCACATAAATTAACTCCCCACATCTTTTTTATTTGATTATTTAAAGCATCTCCAAGAAAAGCATCTCCTTCTTCTTTTATATAACTTGCAAAGTTTTGTTGAAACATCGGAGCCTGGCCTTTATCACCAGTTACTATATATGTTGCCGAATCTACAGCAATATTATGAGTTATATTTTTTAAAGCCTGCCTAAAACCTAACGCACCAGCTTTTTCATAAGCATAATTAGCTTTTTCATATATCCATCCAAAAATATCAAAAGGTATTTTAAAAGCGTTCCAAATCGCTTGCCCCACTTCAACAAGTTGTGCTTGGGCTGGTTTAGGAGCAACTACACTTGAAAAAAGCATCACAAAAACCAAGACTACTATGATTGTCTTTTTAAAATTAAATTTGTTATCTTTCAAATGAAACATAAATATCTTTTAAACTAATCCTGTAATTATAAAGTTGAAATATAATTTAAATAAACGTCTTTATTAATTACAAATTAAAAAATCCAAATTCCAAATCAATATCAAATATTTAAAAATTAATTATTAATTTTATTAATTTCTAATCTCTAAATTTTGCTGTTCTTTCTTCTAAATCAAATCTAGACTTATTATCATTTTTGATATTTGAATTTTGACATTCATTTGACATTTGATATTTGGAATTTTTAATTTATTTATTGCCCCAACATTTCCCCAAAAGCCGCCATTAAATCTTCATCACTAATCTGACTTAATTCTTCCTCAGTTACTTCACCTGAATCAACTAATAATTGTCTCAATTCACTTGCTGTTAAATTTTTAAGCTGAGCTTTTTCTTCAGCTGATAATTGATCTAAGGTATTATCAGTCGTTGTATCTATATTATTATTACTTGAACTACTATCAGTCACTTCACTGGTCTCTGAAGTTCCCCGACAATCCATTCCATTAGGACAATTGGGATCATACCCTCCATCAACTTCTTCTTTATCTGAATAATTATCAGAATCTGTATCAGCTAAATAAATTGAAGTATTATAAATATATATTTCTTGATAATCCGAAAGACCATCACCATCAGTATCAGTTACCATTAATTCTTCAATTGTCTGGCTATTATTTACATCATCCTGACTCTGCCCTACATTAGTTACATCACTTGGAAAAACTTGACTACTAATGGATCTATTAATTTTTAATATACCTAAAAATAATGTTGCTATACCAAAAAATATCAAAACTCCAAACATTAGTTTTGTCCAACCATCATTTTTTTTATTCTCTTGGTCATTTGTCATTTAAACTAATTTAAAATCCAAATCTCCTACAAAATCTGAGTTGTCATCTTACTTATATTATACAATATTTTACTAATATTACCTAGTTAACCTGTGAATAACACGGAATTAATATTAGATATTAAATATTAAATATTATTCTTAATTAATCTCCATAAACAAAGCCATAAACATATTTTATCGCCACCTTATTAACTTGTTATTTTTTACACCATTAATTAAATAATATCTAATATCCAATTTCCAATATCTTCATAATAATTTTGTATATCAAATCTTTTTGTCAAATGTTAAATGTCACTTGTTAAATGTCAATTAATATTTATTTATTATTTGCCTGCCTACCGACAGGCAGGGATTTTGTAATTTATAATTTAGTGTATAGCGCCTGCCACTCCTCCACTCCTAATTCCTGAGCTCTTATTTTTAAATCTAAACCCAATTCATCTAAAACCTGCTTTACTTGTTGACCATCATAAATATTACTTAAATTATTTTTCAACATTTTTCTTTTACTACTAAAACCAACCTTAACTAATTTAAAAAATTCTTTTTCATCAATTTTATTACCACTACTTTTATTAACTCTTAATTTCAATACTGCACTTTCAACCTGCGGTTCAGGCCAAAAATTATTTTTACCTACTATGCGCACAATTTCTGGCTGACTATAATATTGCACCATTACAGCTAAAATAGACATTTGTCCGGCTTGGGCACAAATTCTCTCTGCTACTTCTTTTTGTACCATTACTACCAATTCCGTCGGCTTATTTTCCAATTCCAATAAACGCCTCAACACATATGAAGTTATCTGATATGGCAAATTGGCCACCACCTTATATTTTTTACCCAATATCTTTTCCGTGAAATTATTTAATATTTCTAGAATATCTCCTTCAATTAATTCCAAATTTGTAACTGTTTTAAATTTACTTTTTAAATACACAAATAATTTTTTATCTAACTCCACAGCTATCACCTTGCCAGCATGTTTAACTAATTCCTGAGTTAAAATTCCCAAACCTGGTCCAATTTCCAAAACAGTCTCATTATGTTCTAAAGCAGCTACTTTAATGATATCGTCAACCACTTTTGTTTCTATTAAAAAATTCTGACCCTTGCTTTTAACTGGGTCTAATTCTAGCTCCTGACATATATCTCTAGTTTGACTAAGTAAACTCATTTTGTTACCTTTTATTAACTGCTATACTATAATTATAACTTATCAAACAGCTTTCAGCTAGCCACTAGCTCTCGGCCTGCCCGCGGACACGGGACGCGGCCAGAACTCTCAGCTCTCAGCTATCAGCTATCAGCTCTCAGCTATCAGCTCTCAGCTCTCAGCTATCAGCTATTAAATAATTATGTCATTTAGATTTCATAATTTCAAAGTATATGAAGACGTTAGGCCTTTTATTAAAGGTATCTTTATTTTAGTTGCTAAATTACCTAAACAATATCAATATGATTTAGCTAGTCAAATGAAACGAGCAGCCATTTCAATATTATTAAATTTAGCAGAAGGTTCTGGTAAAAATTCTGATAAGGATTTTAATAGATTTATAATGATATCAATTGGCTCAATATATGAAGTTGTCGCTTGTTTAGATATAGCTCTTGATAATAATTTAATTTCCAATAAAATTTATGATAAATTTTATAATAAAGCTGAAGACATAAGGAATCAACTAGGCGCCTTAAGTAAAAAATTAAAAACTGACGGCTGATAGCTAA
>Ga0066639_10001424_pt1 | contig 21299 bp, 17 predicted proteins | sample CryGeyCG2114_010_2_FD_59504 | JGI IMG/M metagenome (GOLD analysis project Ga0066639, IMG submission 59504) | Groundwater microbial communities from aquifer - Crystal Geyser CG10_big_fil_rev_8/21/14_0.10 | ecosystem: Environmental > Aquatic > Deep subsurface > Groundwater | place: USA: Utah...
CTCAGCAAAACACTTTTTTGAAATCGTAAAAGAATTACCAAATCGAGAACTCACATTAAATCAAAAGGATAATAATTGGATAGAAATCACATCCGGAAAAATTCGGTTCAACGTAGTCAGTCTTCCTGCCGATGAATTTCCATCTATGCCTAGTTTTGAAGAAAAAGATTATTTGGATGCTAGAGTCAATGCACTTTCAAATATGATTGATCGCACAGGTTTTGCTGTTTCAACTGACGCTACTCGATATCATCTTAATGGAGTATTTTTCGAACCTACTGAAGATCATATAATGCGCATGACTGCTACTGATGGACATCGCTTATCTTTTGTTGAGCAAGAAGTTTTTAAGGAAGATCCGAAACTTAAACGTGGTGTTATCATTCCAAAAAAAGGACTCGGCGAATTAAGAAAACTTTTAGATCAATCCAACGACACAATTGGCCTGTGTTTTGAGCGCGGTTATGTATTTGCTCATTCAGAAAATACTTATTTATTTGTTCGGTTAATAGAGGGTGAGTATCCTGATGTACGTCAGGTAATACCTAAAGGATTAGAGTCGAAAATAGATATACCTAGAGATCTTTTTATGGCCGCATTAAAACGCGTGAGTTTGTTGGCTCATGAAAAAAGTAAGGGTGTTAAAGTTCAGTTGGATAAAAATCAATTAGTGATAACTTCAAATAATCCAGACATGGGCGATGCGCGTGAAGAATTAGAAATTGAATATACTGGAAAACCTGTTGAGATAGGATTTAATGCCAAGTATCTTTTAGAGTGTATGCCTGTAATCGAAGCTGAGACAATTCAATTTTCATTTAAGGATAAACTCAATCCTGGTGTAGTTCAGGGTAAAGATCAGCAAAACCATACTTATGTTATAATGCCTATGCGCATTTAGTTCGTTAATGAACTTAAAAAAAATAAAAATCCGCCATTTTAGAAATATAGATCAAATCGAGTTTAACCCTAACAGTTCACTCAATTTTTTTGTTGGAGAGAATGGTCAAGGAAAAACCAGTATTCTTGAAGCAATTCATTTTGTATCTGAACTTAAATCTTTTCGAAGTACCGCATCTAACGAGCTTGTTCAAATCAATAGGCCAGAGGCGGTTATCTGCGCCGAAATATCCCATCAAATGGGACGCAGTATTACAACTGATTTAAAAGTTCGATTGCAATCTGAAAGAAAAACTAAATCGGCTTGGATCAATAATGAACTTATTCGTTCGTCGACTAAGTACTTGTCCGAAAAAATATCAAATCCTGGAAAAGGATTTCATTCTATCGCATTCAATCCAAGTGATCATGAATTGATACGAGGAGAACCCAGACTGCGGCGATCCTATTTGGATCAGACCATTAGTGCAGTTTCTCTGGAGTACTTAACGCATTACCGAGCATATCAAAAAACATTAACTCAACGCAACGTGCTAATTAAATCTTTTCGACTCGATCGAGGATTAGATGAGGTCTATAGAAATCAATTAGCCGAATTCGGAGCGCATTTATTTGTGGAACGGCAGAGGCGGATTTTGGCAATAAATAAACTCCTCGAAAGTGTAGTCCCAGAGTTTGGATTCGCTGCAGAAAGTATGCGTATTTCTTTGGTTTCTTCTTGGGCGCCACATCACATCAATGGAGTCAAATTTTCTGGACAAAGCACTCCAGCGTCGCTAGAACTTGTGAAAAGATCACTGAAGGAAAAGCTCGATCAAACCAGTTTTCGAGATCAAGAGGTAGGTACTACGCTTAGTGGACCTCATCGAGATGACTGGGTGTTTTTAATTCAGGAAAAAAAGCTAAAAGATATTGGGTCCCAGGGTGAAACCAGATCTGGACTTTTGAGTTTAAAAATAGCCGAGATACTTTGCTATTTTGATCACACTCAGATTGCTCCCATTTTTCTTTTGGATGATTTTTCATCTGAGTTGGATCGAAACAAACGTATGAGACTTTTACAATTTTTAGAAAAAATGGAAATACAGTCTTTTGTTACAACAACAGACGGATCAATTTCTCCAAAGCAAAACTTCGTCATCAAAAATGGCAAATTTATCGATCATGATACTGATATCCAAGTAATAGAGAGCAATGGTTTGATAATATGACCGAAGAAATTAAACAAACCAGCGGACTGTATTCAGCAGACCAAATTAAGGTATTAGAAGGCCTTGAAGCCGTACGGAAACGACCGGGGATGTATATTGGAGACACGGGCTTTCGTGGGCTTCATCATTGTGTCTATGAAATAGTTGATAACTCTATAGATGAGGCTCTGGCCGGATATGCCAGTCAAGTGCAGGTAACCGTTCATGTTGATAATTCCGTAACGGTCGAAGACAATGGCCGGGGAATACCTGTTGGAATGCACATCTCAGGCATCTCTGCACTTGAAGTCGTAATGACTAAGTTACATGCCGGAGGCAAATTTAATCAAGATGACAGCGCGTATAAGATTTCGGGCGGGTTGCATGGAGTTGGTGCAGCAGTAGTTAATGCGCTTTCTGAAAACTTAATGGTCGAAGTTAGGCGCGACGGTAAAGTTTACAAGTTGGGATTCCAGCGAGGCGCCCCAGTAGGCTCAATAAAAGAAGTCGGCGTAACGGAAAAAACAGGAACTACGGTAACATTTAAACCGGATCCAGAAATATTCACTGAATTAGAATACAACGTCGATACATTAACTAATCGCCTTCGTGAGTTGGCATTTTTAAATAGCGGAATTAAAATCCAATTGATCGACGAAAGGCAAGATCCCCAAAAGGAAGAAGTATTTCAATATGAGGGTGGGATCAGCGAATTTGTTAAATTTCTAAATAAATCAAAACAGAAATTACATGAAAAGGTCATCGTTGTCGCATCCGAAAAAGACGGCCTGGTAGTTGAAGTAGCACTTCAGTGGAATGATTCCTACAATGAATTGGTTTCGTCCTACGTGAATAATATTCATACCATCGAAGGTGGAACACATATATCTGGATTTCGAACCGCGCTCACCAGAGTAATTAATAAAGCAATCATCACCTATCAACTAAATAAAAACTTTAAAGGTAGTCTAACCGGTGACGACATACGGGAAGGGCTGGCTTGCGTAATAAGCGTAAAAGTTCCCGAACCACAATTTGAAGGTCAGACGAAAACAAAATTAGGTAATGGCGAAGTAGAGGGATTTGTCTATGCCGTACTCTACGAAAAGTTGACTGAATTTTTTGAACAAAATCCAGCGGTCGGAAAGAAAATAATTCAAAAATCAATTGATTCGGCGACCGCAAGAATGGCAGCACGAAAGGCTCGCGATTTAACACGTCGGAAAACAGCTTTAGATTGGAGCGGTCTACCCGGTAAGATGGCCGATTGTCAGGAAAAAGACCCGGCGGTTTCTGAAATTTTTATCGTTGAAGGTGATAGCGCTGGCGGATCAGCAAAGCAGGGACGAAACCGAAAGAACCAAGCGGTTTTGCCCCTTCGCGGAAAAATATTAAACGTAGAAAAGGCACGATTTGATAAAATGCTTTCATCCGAAGAAATTAAAGTCTTGATAACGGCATTGGGCGCCGGAATTGGGAAGGATGATTTTGATGTTAATAAAATCCGTTATCATAAAGTCGTGATCATGACGGATGCCGATGTGGACGGTTCACATATTCGGACGCTACTTCTCACATTTTTTTATAGACAAATGCACCCGATAATCGAAAGAGGCTATTTATATATCGCACAGCCACCTTTGTTTAAGGTTAAAAAAGGTCAAAAAGAAACTTACATTAAAAATGAATCTGATTTATCTGAGCACTTATTATTCAGCGGGATCGATCATGCGACCGTTAAATTTAACGGTAAAGAAATACAGAGATCGCAATTGGTTCAGTCATTAAAAGCGGCGGGTAATTTCGTATCAACATTGAATCGATTTGGAGTGAAATATCATCCCGAAGTAGTTAGCGTAATCGCAAAAAGTGAACTTTCAGAGTCCTTGTTTAAAACTGAGGATGCGTTAAAAGGGTTTTGCACCCAAATAGAAAATTCAGTAATAACAAGCGGCGGTTCTATTATTTTTGAAACAAAAAAAAATGAGGAGCGCGGTACTTGGAATGTAACCATTACCAGCACCGTAAAAGGAAGCCGAAAAACATTAGAGTTAAATGAAACATTTTTAGAATCGCCCGAGTTTTTAGAATTAAAAAAATATTATGGATTGTCATGCGATATTGGCAAGGGGCCATTTGAAGTTGAAGAGAAAAATAAGGAATCAGAATCGATTCGAGATGTAGAAGAGTTATTTTATAAGATGAACCAGATAGCGAAAACAGGAATTACAATTTCTCGATACAAGGGTTTAGGAGAAATGAATCCCGACCAGCTATGGGAAACCACAATGGATCCAACCGCCCGGACTCTTCTTCAAGTATCTGTTGAAGACGCTGTTGCGGCAGATAATATTTTTTCGGTGTTAATGGGCGACCAAGTTGAACCGAGGCGACAGTTTATTCAGGATAATGCACTAAGAGTGCGGAATTTGGATGTTTAAGTAGGATTTTATGATGATTCGATCAAAAATATTAGGAGTCGGTTCGTATCTTCCAGAGAAAATCTGGACGAACGACGACCTTGCTCAAATGATGGACACATCTGACGAGTGGATTACACAGCGAACGGGAATAAAACAAAGGCATTGGGTAGATGTCGATTCACATACCACGACTTCGGATCTGGCATTGGAGGCGGTAACGAAAGCACTTACGAGCTCTAAGGTAGATAAGAATGAAATTGAATGTATTGTTTTCGCGACTCTGACTGGAGACCATTTTTTTCCGGGTTCCGGCTGTTTTTTACAAGAAAAACTAGGTGTACCGGGAATTCCGGCTATCGATATAAGACAACAATGTACGGGCTTTATTTATGCCGTGGCGATTGCAGATCAGTTCATCAGAACAGGTATGTATAATAAAATATTGGTTGTTGGTGCTGAAGTACATTCAAAAGGCTTGAAAAGAAGTCCGGAAGGACGGGATGTTGGAGTTCTATTTGGAGATGGCGCCGGAGCAGTCGTATTGGGAAAAACCGAAGTTACTGATCCCGACAAAGATTCCTATATTTTATCTAGTCATCTTCATGCAGATGGACGTTTCGCAAAAGAACTTTGGGTGTCTGCACCTGGAATGTATCATAAGGGCGATCAGATTAGCCACGAACTTTTGGATCAAAATCTCCAATATCCATATATGAACGGCAAAGCTGTATTTATAAATGCAGTGAAAAAAATGCCAGAGGTAACTTTAGAGGCCCTAAATTTTAATAATAAAAAACCAGATGATGTGGATCTTTATCTATTTCATCAAGCCAACCTCAGAATTAATGAGGCTGCCGCCCAACAATTAAATATCCCACATGAAAAAGTTTTTAATACGATTCAAAAATTTGGAAATACGACCGCCGCGACGATACCGCTTGGTATGGACGAGGCTGTAAAATTAGGAAAACTTAAACCAGGTATGCTTGTTGCGTGTGCAGCATTTGGAAGTGGATTTACCTGGGGTTCAACTTTATTGCGTTGGTGAAAATAAATGAGTGAAGGTACTAAAGAACCGAACAAAAACGGAACGGTTCACATTGAAGATGAAATGAGGGGTGCTTATCTTGATTACGCCATGAGTGTAATCATTGGACGAGCGTTACCGGACGTGAGGGACGGCTTAAAGCCTGTTCATAGACGAGTACTGTTCGCAATGAACGAAGTGGGAAATCATTTTAATAAACCATATAAAAAATCTGCACGGATCGTAGGGGATGTTCTTGGTAAGTACCACCCACATGGAGATACGGCTGTTTACGATACGATGGTTCGAATGGCGCAAGATTTTTCTCTTCGTTATCCTCTAATAGATGGACAGGGTAACTTTGGAAGTATAGACGGCGATTCAGCCGCAGCCATGCGATATACGGAAGTTCGAATGGCGAAAATTACCGAACAAATGCTCGGTGATATAGAAAAAGAAACTGTTGATTTTGGTCCCAATTTTGATGAGAGCTTGAAAGAACCAAAGGTTCTACCGGCCCGAATTCCTAACCTACTGATTAATGGCTCATCAGGTATTGCTGTGGGAATGGCAACCAATATTCCACCTCACAACCTAACTGAAGTTGTGACCGCGACGCTTGAACTTATAGAAAATCCGAACCTTACGGTTGATGACTTAATGAAGTATGTAAAGGGTCCGGATTTTCCAACGGGTGCCTCAATAATCAATAGTCAAAACATTAAAAAAGCTTATCGTACGGGTCGAGGAGTGATTACAATTCGCGGTAAGGCAGAAATTGAAATAGATAGCAAAGACCGTGAACACATAATAATCACTGAAATTCCTTATCAAGTTAACAAGTCAAAAATGATCGAAAAAATTGCCGATCTAGTAAAAGATAAAAAAATTGAAGGTATTGCTGATCTACGCGACGAATCCAATCGTGATGGAATTCGGGTTGTAATCGATGTTAAAAAAAATGAAAACTCTAACGTTCTACTTAATCGACTGTACAAGCTAACCTCATTACAAGAAAGCTTTGGCATTTCACTATTAGCGGTCCATCAAAACCGCCCCAAAGTATTTAACCTTAAAGACATGCTTTGGGCGTTCGTTGAGCATCGCAAAGATGTTGTAATTAGACGCACTAATTTTGAGCTAAAAAAAGCGGAAGCCAGAGCTCATATTTTAGAAGGTCTTAAAATTGCAGTGGAAAACATTGACCAAGTTGTGGCGCTGATAAAAGCATCCAGCGGCCCAGACGATGCTCGAAAAGCGCTGATGACCAAGTTTGTATTGAGTGAGAAACAAGCTCAAGCAATTTTGGATATGAGACTTCAGCGCCTTACTGGCCTTGAACGGGATAAAATTGTTCAAGAGTACACGGATATTCTCAAATATATTAATTCCTTGATTGAGATTTTAGCCAATGAAACTCTAGTTTTTAAGATTATTAAAGAAGAGTTGGTTGAAATTTTAGAGACTTACGGAGACAAAAGAAAAACGGAAATAGCAATTGGTGAGTCGGCCGATTTTGAGGAAGAAGACTTAATTGCCGACGAAGATACGTTGGTTGCCATAACTCATAAGGGATACATTAAGCGCTCCGATCCTGCACTGTTCAAAAGTCAAAATCGCGGCGGAAAAGGTATTCGGGCGATAAAGACAATTGAAGGCGACTTTGTAAGCCAGATATTTCAAACAACAACATTTTCGGATTTGCTTTGCTTTACCTCGGGGGGGAAAGTTCATTTATTAAAGGTTTATCGAATACCAGAAGCCTCACGGACATCTAGAGGTAAACCAATTGTAAACTTAATTAAGCTAACGGCCGGAGAAAAAGTTAAAGCGATTCTCCCTTTTAAGAAAAAGGAAGTTGAAGATTGCTTTATTGCAATGGTGACAAAAAATGGTTTGATTAAAAAAACAGCCGTTTCAGAATTCAATAATATTCGAACAAGTGGTATTGCTGCGATTTCAATTCAAGATGGTGATGAGTTAGTAAATGCAGCATTAACAGAGGGCAAGAACGATCTTTTCCTAGTAACTGCAAATGGAAAGTGTATTCGTTTTTCTGAAGAAGATGTTCGTCCAATGGGGAGGACGGCACGTGGCGTTACTGGTGTGAAGCTAGAAACAAATGGTCCGCCTGACAGCGTAGTTGCGATGGAAGTGTTAAAAACTGATACATCAGATGAAGAACTTTTGACCGTTACTGAAAAAGGGTATGGTAAGCGAACCCAGATTTCTGAGTATAGGGGACAAACTCGTGGTGGTAAGGGAATTTTATGCATGAAGATTACTGATCGCAACGGTGCGGTCGTAGCCGCATGTCAGACCCATCCGCAAGACGAAGTCATGATGATGTCAGACCGGGGCACCATGATAAAAATGCAAATTTCAGGAATATCGGAACAAGGTCGGGTTACTCAGGGAGTTAGACTGATGAATGTGTCATTCGGTGAAAAAGTTGTTGCGGTTGAATTAGTTCGAGAGGACGATGAAAAACCAGGCGACGAAAATAACTAAGGTTGCGTACTTATTTTGCTCGATGTTTCTTGTCAGTTGCTCAGCGAACAATACAAAACGAGCATATCTATTAGCAGAACAACTATGGACCGACGGATATTACGAGGCATCTGTTTCTGAATTTGAAAACGTAATAGCACTCGATCCCAATGGAAAATATGGAATTCAGGCGCTCTATCGCGCGGCAATGACCCAAACTGTTTTTTTAGGACAAGACAACTCAGCGATTGAGAAACTCAGGGTTTTCGTTTCAAAAAGCAGAAGCGAATCGCATACTAAGGAATCATTACTGCAAATTGGTAATATTTTATTTGAGCGGTTAAATCTTTATGATGATGCTATCGAACATTATCAGCTTCTTTTGAAAAAAGAATCCTTAAAAAAATATCATCCATTATTTGCATTTCGAATTGGCAAAGCCTATTTTTTTCTTTGGAAATTTCAGCAAGCGATAGATCAGTTTGATGGTGTGGCTAATTCGTATTCAGGATCGGATTTTGAAGAAAAAGCTGTTTACGAAAAGGGAATTTGCTATTTGGCAAAAGGAAATTCATCTAGCAGCTTAGGTAGCGACGAAGTGGAGTCTTTTAAAAAAGCAAAAGAAACATTTGAAGAACTTTTAGATAGATTTCCCAACGGAAAGTATAGAGTTAAAGCTAAATTTGGAATCGCATCGGCATATGAAGAGCTGGACCTATTGAAAGACGCGGCTGAAAAATATAAAGAAATTGCAGCAGAGTATCCGATTAAAGAGGTGATTGACGTCAAGATAAAAAGAATTTCTGAACGGATGTCTCGGCGCAATCAATAAAAAATGCTAGTTAGTCGGGATTTCCACCCGATACTTCTCCGATCCATCGTATTCGCGTTGAGCGGTATCAATGTTGAATCCGTCATATAATAGCGTATTATCTCCTAATACAATGAACCGGCCGTTATGTTTGGCGACCAGCTCCCAAACCAACGGATTGTGAGAAACAATGATATAACAAGCGCCATTATCTCGACTCTTCCCGACGCGATTCATAAAAAAGCCGTTAAATTGTTTGTCGCCCGTAAAGAGCGTCTCATCGTACAATTGAATGTCAGTATCCAGCAATAATCCAATGGTAGCTTGAAGTCTTGAAATCATGCCTGTTGAATAACTATGGAAGGGCCTGTTTACTATGATTTCGACGGGTATACCACTTAGTTTTGAAACGAGATCTAAATTTTTATTGATAAGGTCTTTGTTTGACCCTAAAAATCCGGCCCATGTTTTCAATGCCGCAAATCCGGTTTCGAATGGCGAAATTCTTCCGAACATTCCAAGAACCGCATTGATTTTACCATCAACGACAATTTTACCCTTAGAAATTGGTAGTTTCCCGGTTATCGCGTACAAAAGAGACGATTTACCCACCCCATTTGTTCCTATAAGACAGACGACTTCAGATGGAGCAACTTTAAAGCTTACGTTCCTTATTATTTGAGATTTTTCAAAAAGAGGTTTTCTTTTTACTAATTTAACTAGGGAGCTTTTGAGGTCTCGTTCGTAAAGATAGTAATCCAGCGAAACATTTTCAAATTCAATTCTATAATGAGGTGTAATTGGTGAGTGTTTATGTATACGCATATTAGCAAAAATGAATGAAATACCGATTTAGTTTTTGAAATATTACAATTCCAATAAATAGAACAGAAAACGAAGAAATATAAACGATCTGCCAGTATTCGATTGGCGACAGGCTTCCAGAAATAAGAGGCTCTCGGGCAATAAGCATTAAATAGAAAAAAGGATTAAATTTAAGTGCAAACCAATACTTACTATTGACTAGAAATGACGACTTAATGAAAATTGGACTAATAAATAATCCAATTTGACACGTAATAGTCCACATGTGTTGAATGTCTCGAAAAAAAACAAACAGTGTAGCAATGATTAAACCAATGCCAAGGGTAATCGCTAAAATAGCTGGAAGCAATAGGAAGAAGTTCCCGAGAAACAGCCAGCTGTTAAAAAGATTTCTTGATAGGGTAAAGCCAAAAATAATGATGAATGAGAACAATAGCGGGAAAAAATCATCAAATAGTTTAGACGCAGGAAATAGAATATTTGGGACCGTTGTGAGCTTAATCACCGAGCCATCCAAAGAAAAACCGATTGAATTTGTAGACTTTACAAAATAGTTCCATAAAAAAAGCCCTGGCCAAATATAGGTCATGACGTCGGCGAGAGACTCTTTGTAGACACTTGAAAAAATTGCAATCAATACAAATCCTTGGAGTAAAGGGAGAGCAAGGGTCCAAAGCACAGAAAAAAAGTACCCGCGATTGAATTCACTGATGCTCTTCCGAATCAAGAACCAATATATTCGGGTGTTGGTGGAAAGTTGAATCGCATCCATTGGCCAGATGCTATAAATTTGATGACGAGATTCAAAGGTAAAAACGCCTTTTACAACTTTAATTGGTTTTTCACTAAATAGGATTCATGGTATTTCGCCAATTACTGGAAGAAGAATGAATCGACAACATAACCATCGCCCCCTAGTTGAGCCCCTGAAGATGATATCGATGATTTTTCTAGCCTGGTTGGGCATTCAGACACTATTAATAGTTTGGTTGGTACCACACGCCACCACAAAAAACCTGACTGTTTCGGTTTCACTTTCGACGCTATGCACATTGAACCTTGTTTTTTTAACCATGAGTAAATGGGCGCAAGCAAAGTTGAATGAACCGGGTGAGCCGAAAGCTAAGGCGCGAACCGTCATTTTGTCGCTATTATTGGGTTTTCTAAAGATTGCATCATTGCTTGGAATCGGTTATTTCCTATGGCGATATCAAAACACATCGCCGATGACGTCGATTCTTTTTGGAGTTTCTACGATGGTAATTATTCCAATCGGTATTTCGACCGCCTGGGCATTGAGTCCAAGAGGATTGGTTTAGGGAGTAATATAAAGAGTGTTCATAACGATACGTTTTTTTGCACTAGCAATTTTAGCCCATTTTTTTGCCATTGATTCGACATTTGCCAGTGGCGGCGAACACCACACGCTTTTGTCCGCTTTTGGACCGAACGTACACATTACGGGTCTTATTATTGTAGCATCTTTTTTATTGGTAACGATGTGGCTTGCGCGTGTTCGACTGGCGCGAGGCTTTAAGAATCCACAAAGTTTATTAATTCCTGAATCTAAACTTAGTTTTTTTAATTTTTTTGATCTAATTGCGGAAATGCTTTTTCAGTTTACTGAAAGTGTATTGGGAAAAAAGGAAGCAAAAAGACATTATTCTTTTATTGGATCTATTTTCGTAATTATTTTTGCATCGAACCTGTTTGGACTTATTCCCGGAATGATGCCGCCGACGGACAATATTAACACGACGATCGCATTTGGTTTGTTTGTTTTTATCTATTATAATGCCATGGGCTTTAAAGAGCACGGAATTTCATATTTGAAACAGTTTGCCGGACCGCTTTGGTGGTTGGCAATAATTATGATTCCAATTGAGATAATTTCTCATATTGTAAGACCCTTGGTTCTTGGATTGCGGTTGAGAGGGAATATTTACGCAGATCACCAGGTTCTTTCGATTTTTAGTGATTTAGCGCCGATTGGGGTACCAGTTGTTTTTTATGGGATGGGTTTGTTTGTATGTTTCATGCAGGCATTTGTATTTACAACACTAACAATGATTTATATTTCGATGGCAACATCACATGATCATTAGGAAAGGAAGAAGAGATGAAAAACATTTTTAGAAAATTAATAGTATTGGCGCCGGCTTTGTTATTGCCAGCAATTTCTTTTGCGTCAGAAGGCGGCTCGGAAGGCGGATACGGACCAATTGGCGCAGCTTTAGCAATTGGAATGGCGGCACTCGGTGGTACACTCGGACAGGGAAAAGCTCTGTCAGCCGGATTGGAGGGAATCGCAAGAAATCCCCAAGCGAATATTTTCATTCCAATGGTTGTTGGTTTGGCCCTTATCGAATCACTAGTGATTCTTTCGTGGCTGATTGCTAACAGTCTTTCATAGAGAAAACATCAAAATATATATGCGAAAAAGCCGGCGCTGCTAGCTCCGGCTTTTTTTTGCGATTGTTCAGGTTTACGACACCTTAAGTTGGAATCGTTACAGTAGTATTTAGTTTTTCGGCAGCGGTTTGAAGCGCACCTTCGACCAATGAGCGGAGTTCGCTTAGTTGTTGATTGTTCTCTGCTTCGTAACGCAAAACCAATACAGGTTGAGTGTTTGATGCTCGTATTAAGCCCCAGCCCGAATTAAAATCTATACGAATTCCATCTATATCGTTATAGCTTTTGACTTCATTTTTAAGTATTTTTTTGGCTTCCGATACAAGTTCAAACTTTTTGCTTTCGTCACAGTCGACCCTGATCTCAGGAGTTGCGACTACCTTAGGTAAGTCTTCGATCCATGATGATACAGGAGTACCCTTGTTTGATGAAATTTCTAAAAGGCGGACAGCCGCATAAATAGCATCGTCGTATCCAAAATAGCGGTCTTTGAAAAACACGTGACCAGACATCTCACCCGCTAAGAGGGCTCCAGACTCCTTCATTTTTGATTTAATCAATGAGTGCCCTGTTTTCCACATAATTCCATTACCGCCCTTGTTTTGGATGTCCTGGTAAAGTCGATGACTCGACTTTACTTCTGAAATTATAGTCGCTCCTGGGTTTTCCTCTAAGACGGCTCTCGAAAAAATTACCATAAGCTCATCACCAAACATGGCTCGACCCTTTTCGTCGACGATGCCAATTCGGTCAGCGTCTCCGTCAAATGCGACTCCAAAATCTGCGCCGCTATCTATAACCGCCCTTTGGAGGTCCTTTAGGTTTTCGTGAACCGTTGGATCCGGATGATGATTTGGAAAATTACCGTCTAATTCACAAAACAAAGGAACAACTTCGGCGCCAAGGGCGTGAAATAATTCAGGAGCAACATTTCCAGCCGTTCCATTGCCGGCATCGAGCACAACCTTCTTCTTTTTCATCTTTAGAGAAATCTTTGAAACATAGTCGATATACTCAGGAATAATATCTAATGTTTTTGATTTCCCTTTTTGATTATTGAGTCTTTGGCCTTTCTCCATTAATTTTCTTAGTGTTTGAATATCTTCGCCATGCAAGGTGCTGGTTCCGGCGCCCACCTTAAAGCCATTATAGTTTGATGGGTTGTGAGATCCGGTGACCATTATTCCGCCGTCCAGCTCATGATGAAAAATACTAAAATAAGTGAGAGGTGTCGGGCAAACTCCAAGATAAACAATATTAATGCCCATTTCCATTATCCCTTGGCCAAGTGCCGTAGAATATTCTTCCCCACTAAGTCGGCAGTCTCGCCCTATCGCCACCGTGAGCTCCGAGGGGTTTTTATTATTTGAAAAATCGATTAAAAACTCACCGTAAGCGCGCCCTAATTGAAGTGCAAACTCTGAACTCAAATCTTGACCCGCGATTCCGCGTATATCGTATTCTCTAAAAATTGACGGATTTATTTTCAACATTTCTTCACTAACTCCCCCATTTGATGGCATATTCTATTGCTTTTATCATACTCGTGCAATCAGCCAAGTTTTTTCCAAAAAGATCGGGCGCAGTTCCGTGGTCTACCGAGGTTCGCAAAAAGGGAAGCCCGAGTGTAATATTCACAGAAGATTTAAAATCAATTTGCTTTACCGGAATAAGGCCTTGGTCATGATACATCGCAAGAACCATGTCGTATGGTGACTGCGTCCCTTCGGAATAGTAGTTTCCGAAAAAACCATCAGAAGCAAAAGGCCCCTCTATTTGCAAAGTACCCGCGTATTTTTTCTTTGACTCAGCAATTGCGGGGATAATAACGCTCTCTTCTTCTGTGCCTAGCGTTCCTTGTTCGCCAGCATGGGGATTGAGTGAAAGTACTGCTAGATTTGGAATTCGAGCCAACTTCCTGCGATTGAAAAAGTTTGAAATTAAAGAAAATTTATTTCGAAAATTTTCTAAGGTTATCTGTGCTGGAACGCCGCTAAGCGGAACGTGAGTAGACATTAACATTACGTGGATACGGCTGTTTTTCATTGTCATCGCGTATGAAGAAGTTTTCGTTAATTGTGCTAAAAAATCGGTATGACCGTTGTGTGGATAACCGGCATCCCTCAAGGCAGACTTGGATATCGGACCAGTTACTAGTGCCCCCATTTTTGCGGAGCTTAATATTTTAACGGCCAGCTCGATTGCGCGGCCGGAAGTTTCGCCAACGCTGCCTCCCACGGTGTCTAAAACCGGTACCGCATCACCAGAGAAATTGAAATGTTCAAGTTCTTCAAGTTTGGTTGAAACAAAATTAATATCATATTCATTTGGAAAAATAGACGCGAAGGATCCAACAAGTATTGATGGTATTTTAACCCCGGCATTTTTGAAGTGAGAAAAAGATTTTACAGTGACCTCGGGACCAATTCCATCGTAGTCTCCAATGGTCAAAACGAGCGGTCTATTTATCATAGACGGTCATAACAAATGACTGAGAGCGCTTCCTATCTATCCATAGTTTAATCTGAGATTGGTATTCGACCGCCATTAGTCTTTCAGTAATTTCTTGTTTATGCTTTTCCAAGTTTGAGTCAGAGCTTGTTTGAATATCCTCGAGCCAAAGAATTAAATAGCCAGTTTTTGAATCGCCCAAAAGTTGAGTGTTTTGACCGACCTTAAGGGGCTGTATTGCCGATTTAATTTCTGGAGAAAGTTCGTCTCCACGAAGATAGCCCAAATCCCCACCGGTTGTTTTTGTAGGGTGATCACTGTATTCTTTAGCAACATCGGCGAATGGTACCCCGTTTCTTATTTTTCCATGTGCTTCAAGTGCATCTCGTTTTAGTGCAGAGTCAGTGTCATATCCGGTTCGCGATAATGTAATCATTCTAATTTTATATTTATAAACATTTTTCTTGGATTGAGCATAATTAGTTAAGTAGAAATTTTTAACATCATCTTCAGTAACATTGATTTTGGTTCGAATGTCTCGGTCGATTAGGTTTCTTTTTGCTAAACTAGATCGAATCAATTCGAAATAATCCGAAAACTGAAATCCCTCCTGTTTAAGCGCCGTGATCAACGTATTTCGATCTATATTATTGTTTCGTTGAATATTTCTAATCTCTTGTTCAACTTGATCGTCCCCGATGCTAAATTCTTGTTTTATCAATTGTTCTTCAATTAAAAAATCGACAACTTCTGCGTCTAGCGCTTTTGCGATGCGAGAAGAAATTTCATGATTTCCAAATAATGGGTCGAGTTGACGTCGCAATGCGGAGGATTTTCGAAACTCACTAATATCTGAATATAGTATTAAGTCTGAATTTACTGTTGCAGCGAGCCGATCTAGGAGTATCGCATGGGCCGAAATCGGTGAAACACACACAAAAATTACACTTAAAATCAACGCGACGCGAGTGAACGTATTTTTACTAGTCATTCCCATCCTCAAAAATTAATCGAGACTTTATACTTCTTTTTTAGTTTGTCCATGTAGTTCTCGTAGGCGTCCCTCTTTTTGCGCTCAAACACCAAGCGTTTAATTTTCGATTGATCGACAGCATCCCAGCCCTTTAGGGCCGTTAGTTTTATAATGTGATATCCGAGTTGAGTCTTAACAACCCCACTTATTGCACCAGGTCCAGAGAGTTTTATTGCAGCTTGATAATACGCCGGATCAAGTTTATCGACCGTCTGATAGTCAATGTCGCCACCAAGGGGAGCCGAAGATCCCGTGGAATATTTTTGAGCCAGCGCGACAAAGTCGATGTTCGTTTTTCCTTTAATGTGTCTATTATATATATCCAAAATCTTTTCTTTGGCGGTCTCACTTTCCTTTGCCGACGCATCCAGTTTCAGGGGCACAAAAATATGACTAGTCCGAATTTCCGGATTTTTCTTATAGTAATTGGCGGCCTCATTGTCCTGCACAATGATTTTATTGAAAGTTTCTGAAAGCGCGTCATTGATAAAGGCCTGGAACAAGACGTCATCTATTCTGTCTTTAACCGCCCTTTTTTTGTACAATCCTCTGGCGCGCGCTTCTTGGACCCCAAGTTCTTTTCGAATAAGGTCTTGTAGGACCCTTTTCTTACTAGGGATGTTCATTCCAAAAAAAGCCTTATTTTGTTCGAATTGCCGCTCCAAGTCGGATTCGGTAATTACTGAGTCCGCCACACGGGCAATTGTTTTGGCGTTGGTCTCTGAGATCGGAGTAAATAATAAACAGAAAAAAACAAGTATTGAGGCTGTCATCGGATAAAAGTATCAGTCGCAGCGTTGTTGGGCAAGCTCGCGTAAGGACCTCTGGAAAAATATAAAAAGTGATTCAACGTTAGGACATGGTGCGCTTACGATAACCCCGGTTTTAGGAGTGATTCGCCACTTAAGCCCATTGGTACGAACCCGCTCTAGAATTTTCTCGGTGTGAATTTTGGTCTTTTGAGAGGGCAAGAATCCGACGGTAGAGTTTGCGTAAGTAAGTGATTGGATTCCAAAGTCTCGCATCAGTAATTTAAGCCGAAGTACCCAGAACAAATTTTCTGTCTCCAGGGGGATTTTTCCAAATCGATCTTCTAATTCCGCTTCTAAGTCACCCAGTTCGGAGGTCGAATCTGCGGCATTGAGTCGGCGATACATCTTTAGCCTTTCAAGTGACGATGAAATGTATTTATTGTCGATATATGATGAAAATGGGACCGTGATTTCAGGATTAAAGTCCCTCTCGTTTTCTGTTTCACCCCCGCCCCTTACTTCTTTGATAGCATCTTCCAGGAGCTCATTAAAGAGCTCGAAACCGACAGATTGAATATGCCCACTTTGCTCAGCTCCCAACAGGTTTCCGCCGCCGCGAATTTCAAGATCATAGGATGCCACATTAAACCCACTGCCGAGCTCCACATGTTTTTGGATAACCTCCAGGCGCTGTCTACCGTCCGAACTAAGATTTGTAAGAGACGGTGTAAGGAGGTACGCGTAAGCTTTGCGACTTCCGCGGCCCACTCGTCCTCGAATTTGATAAAGCTGAGCCAACCCGAGTGCCTCGGCACGATCTATAATAATCGTATTAACAGTGGGTAAGTCCAGACCAGATTCAATGATCGTGGTGCAAACCAGAACATCGAGTTCTTTTTTTGAAAAACGAACAAAGGTAGACTCAAGCTCGCCCTCCTTCATCTGTCCATGAGCAATCGCAACTCGCGCCGACGGAAGTAGAGCCTTTATTTTCTTTTGAACACTTACAATGGATTTGACACGGTTGTGGAGAAAAAAAACCTGGCCTCCTCGAGACAGCTCTTTTGTTATAGCGTTTCGAATAGTCAACTCACTTTCCTCACCAACAAATGTTGAAATGGGAGATCGATTTTTCGGAGCGGTCGATATTAAGCTAACATCTTTTAATCCCCCCATCGCCATTTGAAGTGTCCGTGGAATCGGTGTTGCCGTCAACGTCAGTACGTGGGTTGTCGTGGCAAGGGCTTTTATTTTTTCTTTGTGCTCTACTCCAAAGCGATGTTCTTCATCCACAACCAAGAGTCCAAGTTTCCTGAAATCAATATCCTTTGAAAGGAGTCGGTGCGTTCCAATAACAACATCTATTGATCCAGATGCGAGACCCGCAACCACCTCCCTTTGCTCTTTTCGTGATTTAAACCGAGAAATCGATGCAACTTCAATTGGCATATTTTTAAATCGATTCTTAAACGTTTGTTCGTGCTGATAAGTAAGGACTGTCGTAGGCGTAAGTATAGCAACTTGGTGTCCATTGATGACCGCAGCGGCTGCCGCGCGCATGGCTACTTCAGTCTTTCCAAACCCGACGTCACCACAAATTAGTCTATCCATAATTCGACCTGAGCTTAAGTCGTTTAAAACATCTTGAATAGCACTGGACTGATCTACTGTTTCTTGAAATGGAAACTCCGACTCAAATATTCGATAAAGTTCATTGTTTGTGGGGAAAGCCATTCCTGGTCGGCGGCGTCGTTCGGCATATAGAGCGACAAGATCTATCGCAATTTCTCTTAGCTTCGATTTTACTTTGTTTTTTGTCTTTGAAAATTGGTCTCCCCCTAGCTTTGAAAGTCGAACGTCGTTTGACTTAGACCCAGAGTACGGTTGAATTTGATCTAAGCGATAGACGGGAAGATAGAGTTTGTCGGATCGATCATATTCAATTACTAAAAATTCGTTTCGAGTTCCCGCATGTTCCAGTACCTTTGATCCGCGGTAAATTCCAATACCATGGGTGTTATGCACAACTAGCCCGTTTTCGCTTAAAGACTTAAGGCGCATAGCACTTGAAAAAGTTTTTTTGGTTTTTGCTGCAGCCACATCCGGCGAGTTGTGCCCGACTAACTCCTCTATACTTAAGAGACAAACGCTCCGCGACGGATCCAAATAAGAGTCAGATATATTGCCTTTGTGAAAATCAAAATTAACCAAATTAACTTGTCTGTTTTCAAGCAAGGCCGAGACGAGTTTTTTGGACGACGGCTTGTAAGAAAATAAGTGGAGTTTAACTGAGGTTTTATTTAGGGTTGAAATAACTCGGACGAGATACTCAGTTCGATCTTCCTCGGGTTGGGTTTTAGGGATGTTAGAGGGCCGACGAGTGCTTGGTTGCTCAAATCCGAATTGACTGCACTGAATTCCTAAAGAATCAACTAGCATTTCGACGCCATCGAAATCGTAAATTTTTGATGGATCAAGCGAGACTGATGGCAGCCGTCGCGTTGCTTCATATTCATTATTTAAGGTTTCATGCCTGTCTGACAAATGTTTAGACAGGGAGGTTATCTCAGACGTGTGTAATCTGAATTTCGGATTTAAAAAATTAAATAGACAAGCCGGCCGGTCGTAGACAAGCGATACCCAGTATGGAAGCCCAACCGGCGATCTACGGTTTTTAACTTCATATCTGATTCCATCTCTAGTTTGTTTTGGAACGTGATTGTCGTCGCAAAAGGTCTTTAGTTTTTCAAAAAAGCCAGCCGTTTCCGCTTCAAAAATTTTGACTTCATTAGCGATTGGAATTGTAACAGACGGAAAATTCTTGTTGGACAGTGCTCTTTGGGACTCGGGATCATATTCACGTATCCTTTCAATTTCATTGTCAAAAAATTCAATTCTTTTTGGAGCATCGAGAGTCATTGGATAGTAGTCTAAAATATCGCCTCTAATAGAATAGGTACCCGGTTCGACCGCAAAGTCTTCTCTTAAGTAGCCAATTTCGCTCAGGCTTGCAGAAAGATTGGAAATTTCAATTTCGTCTCCGATAGAAAGTGAAATCGATTTTAACGCAAGAAGACTGGGAGGAATGGTTTTTTGAAGAGCTCCTAGTGCGCTAGTGAAAATGATAGTTGGTTTTCGTTTCGGTGTGGACAGATAGGTCAAACTTTGGAGTCGATTCATTTGAACATCAACACTGGGCGACAATCCTGAATAGGGCGATTGTTCCCATCCCATAGTGAAGAGTGTTGAGGCGTGCTCACCCTTCAGAGCGAGGGATAGATTGTCGAAATTTTGTTTTAATGATGAGGCAATGGTTTCGGACTCACACAGAACAAGGGTGTCCGATTGATCCTTATGAAACTCTTCTAGAAACTCGAGGCTTTGTGCAGTTAAGTTGGCTTCGCTGTACCGAATTGCTTTTAGTTTCATATGTATAGGTTTATACTTAATTCGGAAAGTTGGGTACAATGCATTTGGTCGTAATCGAATCCGCTGGGGCGTCAGCAGGGAGCGTCTTTTTTTATTTGATCCTCTTTGCGGTGCTTTTTTCGGTAAATGCTTATCTGTGTCGTAATGGTGATTCTAGGAGCAAAGAAATCTCGCGGAATTTTGAAATGAACCCCCCGGAACCCCCTAAGAAGCTTCGTTATGGCTATATTGCGCTGCTCAACAGCAGTATTTTGGGAATTTCGATGGTCGTTTTACTCGCATCGATTATTTTTGATTTTTCGAGCATGAAAATGGCAGGTCAGAGTTCAGTTAAACTAGATATTCTAGTTTTAGTGCTTTTGCTCATCACATTGCTTATTGCGTTGAGTGTAGGATATGTGGTCCGAAGGGGTCTAATTTTTGAAACCGAAAATATTCAGGATTGATAAACTAGGTGTTAAATTCAAAGTTATTTAGGTTAACGGCTTCGAAAGCCACTAAAGTGTACTTCACCGGCAGCGGGTGTTGCACAGATGAGTGGATTCAGTGTGTTGGGAGTAGTTACGACATTGGCCGATTGGGTTTTTCAATTTCGGAAACACCGGAGGAATCGGACCTGCTAGTGATTTATGGAGCTGTAACGAGAGCGGAGCTCCCACACTTGGTTGCACTCTATAATCGGATTTGCAGGCCCAAGATGGTTTTGGCCTTAGGTGCATGCGCTTGTAGTGGTGGGATTTTTCATAGTGCAAAAAATAAAACAGTTATAGCTGGTATTGATCAAGAAATACCCGTCGATGTATTTGTTCCAGGTTGCCCGCCCCGTCCCGAGGCGATTATTGAAGGATTGTTGAAAGTTAGATTACTATTAACAGAGCCGAGGATGCATGGATCAAGAATCGATCAATAAGAAAATTGAAGATACTGTTCGCTCTGAGATCAAGCGAATCGACTTATTGGGTGAAGAGGTGATTCTTCTGGAAGAACGGCACTGTACATCAGGGCTAAAGGATATTCTAAGTGAGGAGCTAGGGTTTTCTAGGGTAGACGATATTTTTTTTGTGAATAATCAAAACCGTGGAAATTATGTTTATGTGGTGCGAGACTTTGCTCATTCTAAACGGTATTTGTTTGCTGTTGAGTCTAAAGGCTCCGAAACTGGGTACAAAGGGTTCTCAAGTAATTGGGAATCGGCAAACAGACTAGAAAAACAACTAGAGGAAAAACACAACTCCGCGGTGCTGACTAAGTTCGGGGCGACTCCTGAAAGCCGTCCCTCTCTAAATTCCGAGGACTTACTTAAGATAGAAGTCGGCCCATTCGACCACGGAATAGATGGGCGATTTGGAGTTGAGCTTATGTTGGACGGAGATTTTGTTTCATCTTGTCAAGTAGAGTTCGGGTATAGTCGAAAAAATTTTGAAAAACGATTTTTCGGAATGGATATTTATTCAGCACTACCATTGGTAAGTCGAATTAGTCCGAGCCTTTCGAACCACTACGAATTGCTTTTTTCGTTAGCAGCCGAAGACATTCTAGGGATTAAATTATCCAGG
>Ga0066639_10001428_pt1 | contig 21270 bp, 16 predicted proteins | sample CryGeyCG2114_010_2_FD_59504 | JGI IMG/M metagenome (GOLD analysis project Ga0066639, IMG submission 59504) | Groundwater microbial communities from aquifer - Crystal Geyser CG10_big_fil_rev_8/21/14_0.10 | ecosystem: Environmental > Aquatic > Deep subsurface > Groundwater | place: USA: Utah...
AAAACCTTTTCAAGTCGCACCAGTAGAACTGGTGGATTACCCTTTGTTAAAAATTATTTACCATCTCCTTGACGTTAATTGCAGTCGTTTGGCTGTTGGTTTATTTGTAAAAATTAACCCCCGTTATTAAATAATAGCGGGGGATTTTTTATTCAAGGGTTTGTTTTTATAATTTATGATTCTAATCTTATTTTACAATTAGCCTTTAGCCAAAATAGATAAAATCAGGCAAGGCTTCATTAAAAAAAGGCTTTTGCCCTTGTTTTTTTAAAAAAAATAGGCTAAGATAAAGTAAAAATTATGAATAAAAATAAAGTTGTTATCGGTTTTATCACTTACGGTCAAAGTACTTTTAAGTATTTGCCTGATTTTTTGTTGAGCCTAAAAGAGCAAACTTTTAGTGATTTTCGCTTGATAGCCTTGGATAATTCAGAGATTGATGACAATAAAAATTTTCAATATTTAAGCAATTACGACAGTAGCCTTAAAATTATCCGCCCTGGCAGAAATTTGGGTTTTGGCGGTGGTTTTAATTTATTAATCAAAGAGGCCGTGAGACTTGAGGCCAAATATTTTTTAGCTCTTAATGTTGATGTTGTTTTAGATTCCAGGGCTTTGGCTTTATTAGTTGAACGCTTGGACAAATCAGCCAGCTTGGGCTCGGTTAGTCCCAAAATTTTAAAATGGGATTTTGTTAATAATGAATTTACTAAAATTATTGATACTTGCGGTTTAAAATTATTGTCAGGTTTAAAATTTGTTGATTTGGGACAGACTGAGGTTGATCAAAGGCAATACGACGACGCAGAAATATTGGGCCCTTCAGGTTGCGCCGGACTTTATCGTTTAAGTGCCTTGGAACAAATTAAATATGACCAACAAGAATATTTTGACGAAAACTTTTTTATGTACAAAGAAGATTGCGACTTGGCCTATCGCTTGGCTTTGGCTAATTGGCCCTCGGCATTAGTTAGCTCGGCCGTAATTTATCACGATCGCACAGCAACTTCTACCGGCCGATTGATTAAAAATTTATTTGTTGGTCGCCGGCGTAAAAATAATCAAATTAAAGCTTGGTCTTTTTTGAATCAGCATTTGTTAATATTTAAATATTGGTCAAAACAAAGTTTTTTTAATAAAATACTAATCATCGGTCGCGAGATTTTGATGCTTGGCTATATCACTTTTTTTGAAGCTTATTTGTGGCGACAGCTAAAGGTTTTTTTGCGTCTAAGAAATAAATTAAAAACCAGCTAATATGGATTTATCAATTATTATTGTATCTTGGCGCGTTAAAGATAAATTGCAGGCCAATTTAGAAGCTTTATTTAAAAGCGTTCAAGGCCCGTCTTTTGAAGTTTTGGTGGTGGACAATAATTCTGCTGACGGCACGATTGATATGCTCAGACAAAATTTTCCTCAAGTTCGGCTTATAGCCAATAGTGAAAATTTTGGTTTTGCCAAGGCCAACAACCAAGCTATTAAACAAGCACAAGGCGATTTTATTTTGCTTCTAAATCCTGATATGCAGGTTTTTGAAGACACTTTAAAAAATTTACTGGTCTGGCTTAAGGCGAATCCCCAAGCTTGGGTGACTAGTGGTCGTTTGGTTGATGAACAGGGGCAAATTGTTAATCATGTGCGTCGTTTTCCTCGCCTGAGTGATCAGCTGGCTATAGTTTTAAAGTTACCACACCTGTTTCCAAATATTTTAAATAAATATTTGCGCATTGATTTTAATTATGACAAGCCGGCCAAGGTTGATTCAATCCGTGGTTCGTTTTTTGCTATTCGTCGGCAAGCCTTAGAGAAGGTCGGCCTTTTGGACGAGAGATTTTTTGTTTGGTTTGAGGAGGTTGATTATTGCCGGCGAGTTTATGAGGCTGGCGGTCAGGTTTGGTACACGCCTGAGGTTGTTTGTTTGGATTATGTTGGTCAAAGTTTTAAGTTGTGGTCAAGGCGAGAAACCCAGAAAATTATGCGCCAAAGCCAATTAAAATATTTTGCTAAGTGGCATTCGGCTTGGTCGGTTGTTTGGTTGGCTTTAGGCTGGTGTCTGATTTGGCCGGTTGTTTATTTGGCTGATATATTTGGTGTAAAAAGCCGTGCCAAAACATAACTTGACGGAATTATTTTTTTGTTTTAATTTATATTATTAATTAGCAAATAAGTTCATTGTAAATAGGAGTAAATTGTCATGAAAAAAAAGCTTGATCCTTTGGTTGAGGGTGCGCTACTTCTTATTGAGAGGGCCTGGGGAAATTTATTTTTGATTAGCAACACCGAGGAATTACAAGAAAAAATTATTTCGGAAAGAGGTGCTTATCATCAAAAAAAAGCGGAAAGAATTGTTGTTGTTTGTGAATTGTTGCGCTACTCCGAGGCTGTGCGAAATAAAAAATTAGCAGTAAGTCGCCTTGAAGAATTGATTAAAAGTTTTCCAAAAAATAAGCTAATTGAAGCTCAAGGTACGCTTGAAACAAGCGATGTTGAGATTAAAGCTTATCGGGCTATTAAGGCCACAATTAATTTTTTACAAAAATAACAAAAAAGCTCGTGAATTAAATCCGAGCTTTTTATTTTTTTAAAATAAGTAATGGCGTTAATTTGTCTTGGTGGTTGATTGCTGATAAAATTTGGCAACTTCCGGCCAGTTGATTAGTTGCCAGAAATTTTTTACAAAGTCGGCTCGTTTGTTTTGGTAATCAGGATAATAGGCATGTTCCCAAACATCCAAAACTAAAATCGGCTTAAAATCGATAAGGCAGTTAAGGTTGTGTTTTTCTATTTGGTTAATAACTAAGCAACCGTCTTGAGCGCAAGTTGCCAAAACTGCCCAGCCAGAGCCTTCAGTGGAAATAGCTGTTTGTTCAAATTCTTCAGTGAAGCGTTCAAAAGAACCGAAATTGTCGCTAATAATTTTGGCAAAAGCTTCGTCTGGTTGGTTGTTGTCTTGTGGCGCGCGCATAATTTGCCAAAAAAGTGAGTGCAAAAGATGGCCGTTTAAATGAAAAGACATTTCCTTGCTAATCGCTTTCATATCTATGGTTTGGTTGCTTTGTCTGGCTTCGTTTAAGCGGTCAATAATTTTGTTAACACCATCAACATAGGCTTGGTGGTGTTTGCTGTAATGCAAAGTCAACAAGCCTTCGGAAATAATCGGCTCCAAGTTTTTAAGATTATAAGGTAATGGTGACAAAGAAATTTTTTTCATACAAATCAAGAATTAAGTTAGCGAATATTTCTAGGGCGAACATGATTTTTAAGACCTTTTTCTTGAGCTAATCGGTTGTTGAGAGCCGCCCCTTTGATAACCGAATAAAGAACGCCACCCAGAGCGATAACCAGGTCAACATATAAAATAGAGGCTTGAGCTTCAGCTCGACCAAGGAAAAAAACAGCAAACATGGAATTGACAGCCAAGAGGGCGCCGATAATAATTAAGTGTTTGCCACCTTGTCGATTGACGGCATACCAAATGTCATCATCTAGCATGGCATACTGGGAGATGCGATAACCAAAGTAGTAGTTACGGCCAATTTTTTTAAGAAATAGAGGCAAGCCCAAACTGGCAAACATTATGGCTAGGGGCGCCGAAATTGCCAGGGCGATAATTTCTCTCATAATTTTAAAGTTATTTTTTATTTAAAATAAAGATATTTTCGCAGTGATTTCATTATAACGCAAAATTATCAATTTTAAAAGCTGTAAATTGATTTTTTCCTTTTAAACCAGTAAGATGAAAATACCTATGAAACCCAAACTAGCCGTTGTAGTTGCGCCTAACTGGCGAGACTATGCTGAAAAATATTTAGCCAATTGCCTAACCGGCCTGACAAAACAAACTTTTAAGGAGTTTAAGATTTTTTTAATTGACAATGCTAGCCAAAAGCAAAGTTTAAATTTTTTAAAAAATTCGGTTGAAAAATATTGTCCAAATCATAGCTATCAAATTATTGCCAATGTTGCTAATGATGGTTTTGCCAAGGCCAACAACGAAGCCATCAAAGAGGCCTTGGAACAAAACTTTGATTATATTTTTTTGCTGAACATGGATACAATAATTGCTGACAGCTGTTTGCAAGAATTGCTTGAGGTGGCTAAGGCTGAGCCTGGGGCCGGGGCTATTCAAGCTAGATTAATGATGTGGCCTGATAAAAATAAGATTAACAGTCTGGGCAATGTCACACATTTTTTGGGCTTTGGTTATTGCCGAGCTTATCAGGAAATTTTTAATCATGATTTAGGTATAAAAAATATTTGTTATCCTTCAGGTGCCGGCGTTTTATTGAAAGCTGAGGCGCTTTTGGCGGTTGGTCTGTTTGATGAAGAGTTTTGGATGTATGGCGAAGATCAGGATTTGGGCTGGCGTTTGTGGCTGGCTGACTGGCCGTGTTTATTGGCACCTCAAGCCGTGGTTTATCATAAATACGAATTTTCCAGATCTATCAAAAAATATTTTTGGATAGATCGTAATAGAATTTTAGTTATTTTAAAAAATTATCGCTGGCCCACTTTAATATTAATTTTCCCAGCTTTCTGTTTGATGGAATTGGGTTTGTTTTATTTTGCTTTTAAAAACGGTTGGCTCAAAGAAAAATTGAAAATTTATAAATATTTTTTATCACGAAGAACTTGGTTGTATATTTTTAAAGCTCGCCGACAAGTACAAAAATTAAGGACAAACAAAGACGCTAAGTTGATTGAAATGTTTAGTGGCCAAATCCTTTATCAAGAAATTGATTCACCGATTTTACGTATGGCCAATTTATTTTTTGGTCTTTACTGGTGGCTTGCCAAAATTTTTATTTTGTGGTAAAAAATATTATTAATATATGGATATTTCTATTATAATCGTTAATTATAAAAGCCGAGGTTTAACCTTGAGTTGTCTTAAGTCAATCAAAGAAGCCGATTGGTCTGCTTTGTCGCATGAGATAATTGTGGTTGACAACGCCTCTAATGATTATTTGCAAGATATTTTAGCTTGGCAATATCCGGAAGTTGAATTTGTCCAATCAAAAATTAATTTAGGTATGGGTGGTGGTAATAACCTTGGTTTGGCCAGAGCCAAGGGTAAGTATTTGGTAATTATGAATCCTGACACTCTGGTTTTTAAGGACACCTTTAAACAGCTTTATGGCTATATGGAGGCCAATCAGGAAGTTGGTGTAGTTGGTCCCAAGCAATTCAGTCCTGACAAAAGCATTCAGGCTTCTTGTTTTCGCTGGCATAGCCTACTGACGCCACTTTATCGTCGAACTTTTTTGGGCGGTATGTTTGGTCAAAAAGATTTGGCTCGTTTTTTGATGGTTGACTTTGATAAAAACCAAACTATGGATGTTGATTGGCTTTTGGGGTCATTTTTATTTATGCGTCGCTCGGCTTTAGAACAAGTCGGTGGTTTTGATCAGCGTTTTTTTCTGTATTTTGAAGACACTGATTTGTGCCGACGCTTTTGGCAAAAAAATTGGCGAGTAGTTTACTGTCCTGACGCCAGTATTATTCATAATCATTGTCGCGCCAGCGCCAGCACACCTTGGTATAAATTTTTTACCAGCACAACCACGCGTTCACATGTGGCTTCGTGGTTTAAATATTTGCTAAAATGGAAATTTAAATAATATGAATTTAATTCAACACTTTAAAAAAGACAAAGTTAGTAAGGCTATTTTTCCGGTAGCCGGTTTTGGTACTCGTTTTTTGCCGGCCACCAAAGCTCAGCCCAAAGAAATGTTACCGGTAGTGGATAAGCCGGTAATTCAGTATCTGGCCGAAGACGCCGCCGGTGCCGGTATCAAAGATATTATTTTTGTTACTGGTCGTGGCAAGCGGGCGATTGAAGATCATTTTGATTATTCTTTTGAGCTGGATAAAAATTTGGTGGAAAAAAATAAGCTGGACTTGGTTAAGGCTGTTAGACAGGTATCTGAGCTGGCTCGTTTTAGTTATGTTCGCCAACCAATGCCCTTAGGCGATGGCCACGCCATTAATTGTGCGGCCCATCTTATTAATGACGAACCGGTGTTGGTGATTTTTGGTGACACACTGTATGACGCTGAAATTTCTCCGGCTAAACAGGTAATAGAGGCTTATAATAAATATCGTCAGCCGATTATTGGCTTAGCTGAAGTGGCTAGAGACGAGGTTTCTAAATTTGGCGTGATTGACGGTGAGCCACTTGACGATAAGATTTATAAAATTAAACAATTTGTGGAAAAGCCGTCGGTTGAAATGGCGCCATCTAATTTGGTGGCGGTTGGTATTTATATTGTGACGCCGGCAATTTTTAAAATTTTGGCAAAAATGAAGCCGGACAAATCTGGTGAAATTCGCTTGGCCAACGCCTTTGGTCAAGGCTTGCTCGAAGGGCAAACTATTTACGGTCTAAAATTAGACGGTGAGTGGTTGGATACCGGCTCCAAATTTGGCCTCTTAAAGGCTAGTCTTAAACTTGGTTTGAAAAATGAGGAAATTAAGGATGATCTAAGAAATTTCATCAACAACTTAAAAGATTAATTTTTTTTAATTTGACAAGTAACAATATTTATAATAGTTTGAAATTAAAATTAATAATGTTTTGTTCTTTTTATTGGAGTAATTATGATAGAATTTATTTTGGAGCACCGAACAATTGTCAGTCTGCTTGTTTTTTTGCTTTTTAATCAAATTTTGGCTGCTTATCGCTATAAATTTGAGCCGTCTGCTGAAACAACCTACTTTTCAATCAGCCTTGACACCTTGTGTTTTTGGCCTAATATAGTTTTTATTAAAAAAGTTAGGCTACTTTTGGCGGTTTTGTTTATTGCTTATACGGCCATGTTTCTTTGGTTCTTTTGGGATTATTATTTTTTAATGTCCACTTGGCATATGCTTGCAAGCTATTTGATAATTTGTATAATCTGGTTTTTGATAGATATTATTGCTTGTGCACTAATATCTAAGTGGTCTGAAACTCAATTTGACTCCTGATAATTTTAAACAACAAAGGAAGCTTGAACAGCTTCCTTTTTTTCCTTTAATCTCCCTCTCCTTAATAAGGAGAGGGTCGGGGTGAGGTCTTTCTTTTCGTATCAAATTTCCAAGAGATAAAAACCACTTTGACCGTTAACCTCGGCAAAAAAGAAAATTTCATTGCCATCACTGTTAAAAACCGGATAATCAATTTTGGGCAAGCTTAAAAGAGTGGCTATGCTATAAGTGTCACGATCATCAAGTTCTAAATTGTTAATAGTCTTGTCGGTGGCAAAGACAACGTAATTGTTGCTTTTGTGCCAGGCTAGGGCACTAATGCTGTTGCTGATGCGAGTTAGCATTTTACTTTGGTCACTGTCCTTGGTCCAAAGATTTAATTCGTAGTTGTTGCTAAAGATTAATTTGTCGCTATTAACCCATTGGCCAACACTTAAAGCGCCGATTTCTTTAAAACTGTAGTCGTTCACCCAAGGTAATTTGTCGTTTAGAGTGTATAATTTTTTGCTGGACAGTTCTTGAAAATTAACATTGCTTGAATTGAGTTTGATAAATCTATATTTTTCGTAACTTTTTAGTTTAATTTTTTGCAACTCTTTGACTTCGTTGCCATTGATTTTGTTGATAGACAAGCTAGCTTGAGTGCCGTTGTAAATTATATAGAGATGTCCGTTTTCTATAATAAAGTCAGCGATATCTTTTTTAAAAGTGGTTGTTGCTAGTTGGTTGTTTTTTAAATTAAGTCTTTTGATTTCATCTTTTTCTTGGAAGTAAAAAGTATTATCATCCAGCCAAGCTAGGTGATTAATTGAATTTATACCTATGTCTTTGAGGTCGGTTAGACTTTGGTTGCGCCAGTCGATAATTAGGCGGTCACAAGCTATCTTTTGATTGTTGGGCGACCAAAACAAACCACCTTTAATGTCTTTGGGTAAATTAATAGTTTGGACGATTTGATTTTTGTCCCAACTAAAAATTTTTAATTGGCCATCACTTAAAACCGCAATATGTTTGCGATCGCCAGAAACGGCGATTTCTTTAATGTCGACAAGATTGGCAGAATCTAAAAGTGTTGGTTCTTGTTTTTTAAAAAAATAAACATCTTCCAAATAAGTAGTTTCACCCGGTTTAATTATTAGTTGTTTTTCCCATGGCCAGTAGCCGTCTAATTCCAACTTTATTTGATAGGTGCCGGGAATAATATTTTTTAGCTTAATTGGCGTTTTGGCCACGGATTCTCGGCCACTGATTTGTCCTAAAAAATTACTTTGTTTTTTGTTGTTTAAATAAATAGTAGCGCCACTGGGTGTGGTTTTAATATCAAACATGCCAGTGCGTTGCAGTTTCATGCCAGAAAAATTAAGTTTGTAACCAAAAGAGTAAGGTAAAATTATAGCCGACAAAGCGAAAAACATAAAAACGAAAAAATAAAATAAAATTTTTCTGGTTTGACTATTCATAACGTTGTATTTTAGCACCCAGCTGTCTGAGGCGTTCATCAATTTCGGCATAGCCTCTGTCAATTTGATAAATATTATCTATCTCGGTTCGGCCTTGGGCAATCAGACCGGCTATTACCATAGCAATGCCAGCCCTTAAGTCGGGTGAAGTTAGTTTGTGGCCGACTAGAGGTGTTGGGCCATTAACTACTACGCGATGAGGGTCACACATGGTAATGTTGGCGCCCATTTGTGTTAGCATGTCTGCAAACAACAAACGACGATCATAAATGGTTTCATGGATTAAGCTAGAGCCTTCAGCTTGAGTCATTAAAACCGTATAGGGCGATTGCAGGTCGGTTGGAAAACCAGGATATTCATGAGTTTTTAAATTATAGGCCTTAAGCTTGTCGGCTTTGGTGATTCTTAGCCAGTCTTCACCACTTTCAAAAGACACGCCAATTTTTTTAAAGATCGCCAGAAGAGAGCTTAGATGCTCTGTGCGACAATTAGTTATTTTAAAATCGGCTTGGCTGGCCACGGCCAAAATTGCCAAGGTGCCGGCTTCAATACGATCGGGGATGATGGTAAAATCACCGGCGCCAATAGTTTCAACTCCTTCAATAACCATGGTCGGTGTGCCGGCACCAATAATTTTAGCGCCTTGAGAATTTAGATAATCGGCTAAGGCCACGATTTCCGGTTCCATGGCGCAGTTTTTTAAAATTGTTTGTCCCTCTGCCAAAACCGCAGTCATCATTAAACTTTCTGTGCCAGTGACGCTAATGGTGGTAAAAAAATATTCGCAAGCTTTTAATTTTTTAGCCTTTAGTTCATAAAAATTGTCATGAATTTTTACCGAAGCGCCCATGGCTTCAAAGCCTTCCAAAAATAAATCAATTGGTCGTTTACCGGCGCCGATAACACAGCCACCCGGGTGGGGGAATTTAACCTGGCCTAAGCGAGCCAAGAGGGGGCCGACAAACATAATAGAAGCCCTTAGTTTGTTGGCCAAGTCAGGTTTTAGCTCGCCTTGTTTGATTGAAGCTGTATTGATTTTAACTTGATCTTGGCTTAGCTCAACTTCGCCACCCAGATCCTTGATAATATCCAAAGACCGACCAATATCTTCTATGGATGGTAAGTTTTTTATGGTAATTGTTTCGTTTGACAAAAGCGAGGCAGGAATGATTTTTAAGGCCGCATTTTTGGCACCCTTAACTTTAATTTCGCCTGACAATTTGTGACCGCCTTCAATAATGAATTTAGACATAATTTAGGGTATTTGTTTTTTCATTATAATTAAACTACAAGCTTTTGGCAATTTAATCAAGCGGGTGTAAAATATATAGATATAGTTTAAATCCTCAAATTAATTCAAATGCTTCAAATAAGTGGTTATCTATATGGTATTTGTAGTGTTTAAATTATATATTTATGAAGTCAAATAAAAGAATCAGTGCCGGTAAACGCACCGGTAATCCTGGTTATCGCACGGCCTCAACTTTTCGTTTCGCTGTTAAGTTTAAGAATCAAGCAAAATCGATAAAAAATCCGCCTAAGTAGCGGATTTTTTTAAGTATGTATCTAAGTCTATATTTAATAATTATTTTTTATAATCGCAACCTTTGCTAGAGCACCTGATATTGTCTTGATTGTCAGTAATTAATAGAGAGTCACATTCTGGACATTTGTCGCCGGTTGGTTTACCGGAAAAGCTGGTTTTACATTTGGGGTATTGGTTACAGGCGTAGAAAATACCGCGTCGGCTGTGTTTGGCCACAATTTCGCCTTCGCCACAGCTAGGACATTTAACGCCAGTTGAACCATTGCCATTTTCCTTGATGTTTTTTATATTCTTGCACTTAGGATAGCCACTACAGGCCAAAAACGGGCCGTAGCGACCGACTTTAACAGACATTGGTGAACCACACTTGTCGCAAATTTCGTGGCTGTATTTGGCGTTTAAATCCTTAATTTCTTGGTCATCATTTTTGCCATCATGATCCACATCGCCATTGTGGATTTTTTTGGTATTCTTGCATTCCGGAAAATTGGTACAAGCTAAAAATTTGCCGTAGCGACCGGTTTTAATAATCATGGGCGAACCACACTTGTCGCAAATTTCGTTTGATTTTTCGTCTGGCATAATATCTTGCTTATTGATTGATTTGTTTTTAATTTCCAAATTGGCGTGGAAAGGCTCGTAAAAATCTTTGATAACCGGTTGCCATTTAACTTCACCCTCGGCTATTTCATCAAGATTTTTTTCCATCTTGGCGGTAAAAGCCAGATCAACCACTTTGGGAAAATGCTCCACTAAAAGATCGTTAACCACAAAAGCGATATCGGTTGGTTGCAGTCTTTTATTTTCATCTCTGGTGGCGTAGTTTCTAGTTTCAATTGTAGCAATTGTCGGCGCATAAGTCGATGGTCGGCCGATTTCATGTTTTTCCAATTCTTTAACTAAAGTGGCATCGGAGTAGCGAGCCGGCGGTTTGGTGGAATGCTCTTCGGCTTGCAAATCTTTTAAAGTTAAAATTTCACCAACGCTAACTTCGGGTAAGATTTTTTCATCGGATTTTTCCGGATAAATTTTTAAATAGCCGTCAAATTTTAAAGTTTGGCCGTTGGCTACCAGATTGTAGCGGTCAGCTTCAATATTAATGGCGGTTTTATCAAGAATAGCGTCGGGCATTTGGCTGGCGACGGAGCGTTGCCAGATTAGTTGATAGAGCTTGTGCTGTCTGGGGTCTAATTCCGCTTTAAGTTCGTCCGGTATTTTTTGGGCTTCGGTTGGTCTGATGGCTTCGTGAGCCTCTTGGGCGCCGGCCGATTTGGTTTTGTGGTGTCTGACTTCGCTGTAATTTTTACCCAAAGTTTCGGTTAGATAATCCTTGGCTTCGCTGATAAACTTTTCGCTTAAATTAAGCGAATCGGTTCTCATGTAGGTAATAAAGCCGTTTTCATAAAGGCGTTGAGCTAGCATCATGGTTTGTTTGGCGCTGTAGCCTAGACGGCGATTGGCGGTTTGTTGGAGAGTTGAGGTTTTAAAAGGCGTGGGCGCTTTTTGTTTGGTGGCTTTTTTTTCAATGTCGGTCACCTTGAAGTCAGCTGTTTTTAAATCGGCGCAAATTTTATCAACCTCGGTTTTTTCTTTCAAGTCCAAGCGGTCCAGTTTTTTATTGTCAATTTTATCAAGCGAGGCTGTTAGCTCGGCTGATTGACTATTGTTGAGAAGAGCCTCGATTGTCCAATAGATTTGTGGCACAAAACTTTGAATTTCTCGTTCTCTTTCCACGACCAAGCGAACCGCCACCGACTGCACGCGACCGGCCGATAAGCCTTTGGCTACTTTGCGCCACAAAAAAGGCGACAGTTCATAGCCGACTAATCTGTCTAAAACACGACGCGCTTGCTGGGCGTCAATTAAATTACCATCAAGCTGGCGGGGCTGGCTGAGGGCTTTTAAGATGGCTTCTTTGGTAATTTCGTGAAAAACAATTCTTTTGGTTTCCGCTTGATTTAGCTTTAGCGCTTCGGCCAAGTGCCAAGCAATAGCTTCTCCTTCGCGGTCTTCATCACTTGCCAGAATAACCTCGTCGGCTTTTTTAGCCAGCTCTTTTAGTTTGCTGACGATTTTTTTGGCCTTAGTCGGCACGACATATTTGGGTTTAAAATCGTTTTCGACGTCAATACCCAAAACGCTTTTTGGCAGATCTCGAATATGACCAAAAGACGACTCTATTTTATAGCCAGAGCCTAAGAATTTAGCGATAGTTTTAGCCTTAGTGGGCGACTCAACGATAACGAGTTTCATAAAATATATTGACTTAGTTTATTTATTTTTGATACAATATTAATGCGAGTTTTTGTTTTACATTGCAGAAAGGGCAAAGCCCATGCGACAGAATCTAAAGTTAATATTGACAGCCGAAAACACGATGACGAAGCGAGCCGGGGAAAAAAACAATGAGAATATGCTTTGTTGATAGTATTGAATGCGGGTCAACAACGTATTAGCTCTTTTAAAAAACAAATTATTGTTTTGGGCGCTACTTTTGTGGCGCTTTTTATTTTTGGCTTGATTCGATTTATTTAGGTTTTATGTCAATAAGGCGTCGTATTTTTACGGCGCTTTTTAAATTTTAATGTAGGTGCTGGAGCCGATATTTTTTAGCAAGCCTTTTATTTCCATAAGCGTAAGTGTACTGGTTATAACACTAATGTCAAGTTTTAGCAAGGCCTTGATTTCATCCAGGTGTTTAGCCTCACTGGTCAAAGTATTTAAGATTGCTGTTTCCGTTTGGTTTAAATTGTTTTGTTTGACTGGCGTTTGAGGTTCGTCTAGCTCTAAATTCAGGGCTTCTAAGATATCTTCGACTTTAGTGACGGCTTTGGCGCCAAGTTTCAGTAAATGATTAGTGCCGGCTGACTCTGGCGAAAAAATATTGCCAGGCACAGCCATGACTTCGCGATTTTGTTCCAAGCCGTAGTGAGCAGTAATTAGTGAGCCTGATTTAGCCATGGCCTCAATTACCAGCACCCCGAGCGACATGCCGGAAATCAGGCGATTGCGTCGGGGAAAATTAAATTTGTTAGCCTTGGTTAGTGGCGGAAATTCGCTAAAAATTATACCACCTTGCTCAATAATTTTATCAGCCAAAAAACGATTGCTGGCTGGATACAGACTGGATCGGTCTATACCAGAACCTAAAACAGCCAAGGTCTTACCTTGACTGTCTAGAGTTGTTTTATGAGCCAGCGCATCAATGCCATAAGCTAAGCCACTAACAATGGTTAATTGATTGGCAACCAAGTCTTTAATCAAACGACTAACGGCCATCTGACCATAAGCTGAAGGGCGCCGTGAGCCAACCACTGCCAATGGTTGATAATAAAGTTTTTCCTCAAGCGTGCCTTGATAATAGAGCAGGGGCGGTGGCTGGTAAATATTTTTTAGCAAAGGTGGATACAAGTCGTTTGTGATTTCTATGGCTTCAATTTTTTGCTTGGCCATTATTTCCAGAGCCACTTCAGGCTCAAATTTTTGTCGCCAAGCAATAAACTCATTGGCTAATTTTTCACTTAAGCCTAGTTGGAGAAGGTTTTTGGTGCTGGCTTGATAGGCTTCTTGCCAAGAACTAAGAGCCGACAACTTAGCCAAGCTGGCTGGACCAAAGTTTGGGAAGTGAGTGAGGGCGATTAAATATTTAAGCTTAGTCATAGAAGTTTTTTTATTATAACACATCATGATAAATCATAAAATTTACATAAAAAACTTGAAATGATATAATATTATTAGAATTAGGGCGTTAAAATGTTTTAAATTATTTTTTGATCTTTGGTTTTAGTTTAATGAAGCCACCTAAATTATTTAAAAATGATATATTTTTTTAAAATTTATTTTATGAAAAAAAACTTTTTTCGTTTAAGCCAACAATCATTTAAAAAGCGTGGCTTTACTTTAGTTGAAATCTTAGTCATCGTGGTGATTATTGGTGTTTTGGCTAGTTTATCTTTTATTACACTCAACTCTGTGCGTGGTAAGGCTCGCGACGCCAAAAGGATTTCTGACATCAGACAAATCCAAAGTATTTTGGAAATGTATCGCAATAATAACGATACCTATCCAAGTATTTTAACTCCAGGAGCTTCTTTGGTGGGACCCAACGGCCAAACTTATATTAGTAGAATCCCAAATGCCTTAAGTGTGCCTGATGGTGATTGTGTTAGTGACGACTATATTTATACCTCATCAGATCCGGCTAATACCTATACTATTACTTACTGTTTAGGCGGAGCGGTCCAGAGTGCTGGACCCGGTGATTGTACGGCTGTGCCTGGCCAAATTTGTGCCATCGGCAGGGGAAATTTTGTTTGCGGTGATACAGTTGCCTATAATGGTGCTGTTTATAATACCGCTTTTGTTGATGCTAATAATAATGGCATCGTAGATACCGGTGAATGTTGGTTTAAAGAAAATTTACGAACTGATAAAAAACCTGACGGCGTCACAAGCTTGGTTCATGATCGTTTTGGTGATTATGTTTTTCCGGGCATCTCAACCGGCGCTAATGCCGAGGAGACAAATATGGCTTATGTTAATCAGCTCGGCTATCTTTATCATTGGAATACTGCCATGAATGGCTCTACGGCTTCTGGCGCTCAGGGTCTTTGCCCTGGTGGTTGGCATATTCCAACTAATGCCGAATTTTTTGCGGTGGAGGAAAAATATTGGCAACTGGCCGGATCGTCTGGAACTTGTAGCGCTACGGCCTTTGGGCAAAATTGTGCTAACGCCGGCAGTGCTTTAAAAGCAGTTGGTACTAATGGCACATCAAGAATACCGTTTAGTTCTTTAAATTCAGATGCTAATGATTTGTCTGGCTTGTCTTTTTTGGGGGCGGGGCAATATGATCCCATGACTCCAGCTTGGTCTGGTAGGGGAACTTCAATGAGAATTTGGACTTCAGAACTTACTGGCGGAGCGCCAACTTATCATTCTGTTTCTTATATGTTTAACTATGCTTATAGATATCCAGGAGGAGATGAGTGGATGTTCTATGGTGTGCGTTGTGTTAATGATTAAAATTTTTTAAATTATTTAAAATAATAAAAACAGTCTTACGGGACTGTTTTTAGATACATGCCTATATTTTCATTTTTAGCTTTAATTTGTTATTATATATTTAGGGGTTAAGTAATTTTTACATAAAAATATGGTAAAAACTTTTAAAAATTTTTTGTTAATCTCATTGGCTATCTGTTTGTGGTTGGTTTTGGCTAATACCCAGTCACCGGTTTTGGCCGGTTTGACCGATCAGGGCGACTTGGGCACACCTGGTGGCGATTCTAGTGGTGGCGGTTGTGGCCAACTCAGTGGTCAGACTGTTTGTAATAATACTTATGACCAACTTATGGGTTCTTATGGCACTCAGACCTTATGCAGTGAAGGCTGGTCATATGCTAATGCTGAACCTGGTTTTGGAGCCTGGGAAAAGCTTGATAATGGGGATGGTACTTTTAGCTATACTAGATTTAGTAGCCAATCTAATTTTGACAATCTCGTTTACCGATGGGCCTGTATTAAATATCCAGATTCGGTTAATTGTGAGGCTAAGCGTCAGCGATTAAGTTGTGGCTTGGTTCACACTAATCCCTGTCTTTGTGGCCACATGGTTAGTAGCTCGCTTAGAGAAGATCCAGCTGGTTCAGGCAAATTTAAATGGCAATGTATTAGTTCTGATGGTATGGAATTTGCTGAATGCACTACTTCCGACAAAGGACCAACTTGTGGCTATAATAATAACAAAACCTTTATAGGTACCTGTCCAACAACCGGTTTGTGTGAGGTCGGCTCAGCCGTTGATGTTTGGTTTAATACACCTTTTTCTGATGAAAAGAGTGGCTGTTTTTCTATGGCGAACGGTAACTGTATGTGGCGTTGTGAGACTTCAATTTTTAAATCAGTTGATTGTCAGACTAAGTATTTTACAGCTGGTTGCTGTTCTAGGGAATATGTAATTTTAAAAAATGGACAAACTTTAAACACTCTTTCACCAAATTTATGTCGTCGTGGCAAGGTTAGTCAATTCAAGCAGACCAGTGATGGTTCGTATAGTTGGTGTTGTTTGGGCTCCGATGATCTTACTGAGACTTGCGGTTGCTACGCCAAGAGGGATGGCTCACCGATTTGTGGCACGTCTGGTGACAAAAATTTTATTAGTGCGCCTAAAAGCAATTTATGTTTAATTGGTTCTGCCAGTTCAGTAACAGCAGTCGGTAATAAATTCACTTGGTCATGCAATAATGATGGTCGGAGTGTTGGTTGTTCGGCTAATAAAGTCACCAAAGCTTATTGTGGTTTGTCTGGCGAGCTTAGCACCCCTCTAACTGTTGTAAATGAAAATTTGTGTAATCCTGGGTCGGTAGCTAATTTTAAAGACTCTGGCCAAACACCAGATTATGGACCTTGGAGTTGGGATTGCTTGGGTGGAGATCCAAATTCTAGTGCTGACGATGATTTTGGTTGCTCAGCTAAATTAAAGGCTTTTAACGGTGAATGTGGTTCAGCGGTTGGCGAAGTTAAAAGTCGACCAATTGATAATTACTGTGCTAAGGGTAGTTTTTCAGGGTTTAATGTTGACGATAGTTCAGCGGGTTTTTGGCAGTGGCGTTGTTTAGGTAGTAATGACAGTATTAGTTCTGATGACGCTCTTTGCGATGCTTATTTAGCTAATACCACTCCCAATGTAAATCAAAAAGATCCTCAAAAATACAGACATTATAAATATAATTATCAAAACAATCAGTTATCTGGTGATTTAGCAACTAAAGAAATTTTTTTAGTACCATCTACTGATTGGTGGCAGGTTATGTCTTTAGTGCCTTTGACTACTTGGACGGAAGCTGATCCCTATAGCGATGTTAAAGTAGTGGCTAAACCGACCTTTGTCTATTACGTTGATAATCCTGGCAATGGTCAGGTGGCTGATATGGATTCAATTATCCATACAGCCCAACTATATGGAGCCGATCAAGCGACTGTTGTTGGCGATGCGTCTACTCAGGTGACTGATTTACTCTATGCGCCCAAGCCAGTTGGGGCTCAAATTCCTTCTGGTAATATTGTTAATTTAAATTTCAAACAAGATCCGGCTTCGTATTTTGCTTATTGGCGAAATTATAAAGAAGTAGTCTATTCGGTTGGTAATTATCAAACTGCCCAAATCGCTTCAATTTATGCTTCTTTAATTAATGCGCCATTGGTAATTGATGGCACGCCTCTGGATAATGATTTATATCTTGGAGGCAAACAGATTATTTGTTTTGGTCAAGTTAATGACAGACCTTGTCAAGAGATTTATAATACATTGCCTTTAATGCAAAGTGCTTATATCGACAAGGTTGAAAATGTCACTGGCCAAAAGGTCAACAAACTTTTAATAACCAATGTGGCTGATTTGAATTTTAACATTACTCTAGATGATAAAGATTTAGCTCTTAACACTAAAAAAACCGGACGCCTACGTCATCTTCTGGGTAAGTCTTCTTTGGCTGCGCCATTTTTGTCAGCGGCTAAATATGAATTAACCCTGCCATTTAATGAGCCAATCAGCTCTTATGATTGCGCTGACAGTAGTTTTGATTGTTATAAAATTAGAGATCAGGTGATTAAGTCGGCTGGTGATTTGGGTTTAAGTGAAATAGATAAAGGAACTTATCAGTATGAGTATAATCACGATCTTTTCTCTCTAAAAATTAAAGACGGCACTGATTTTAAGACTCTGTCTGTCTCAGTTCCTAGGGTTACGATTTGGGGTGATAAGATTTTTTATTTTGATGATGGTTTTTTAAGATCTTATGATTTTATTAGTGGCAAGGTAGAAGACCTTGATAAAAAAGAATATCAATTTATTATTAAAGTAAAAGCGACTGATAATTTTTTAGCCTGGAGTGATTACAATCTTGGCTTTAATGTTTTTAATCTTCAAACTAAAACTTCAATCATGGTACCTACCGATAATATAAACATGGTTGATTATAAAATGGATAAAAATTTTATTTTATGGAATACCGAAACCGTGGTTGACAGCGATGGTCAAAAGTACAAAGGAGAAGCTAAGCTTTATGTTCTAGATACTAGAAATAATCAACAAAGAAATTTTTATACTTCCAGCGACTATACCATTGGTAATATTTTTTTGGCCAGGGGGCTGGCTTTTTGGCAAACAACCTCCAGAGACGACTTTAGCCAAAACGCTCTGTATAGCTATGATTATAATAATAACCGGATTGAATTGATAGCCAACTTGTCCTATGACTCTATTGTGGCTATTAATGATTATTATATTGTTTGGACCAGTGATTTTGGCCAAAAAATCAACTATTTCAATTTAGCCACAAAAGAAACCAAAGAAATCATTTCGAGTGAAAGAGTTTTGAATATTTTTGCTTCTCCTGATATTTTTTATTTAAGAGTGGGTAGCACTGATCAAATTAATTTTAAGGAATTGGCTTTGGCTGATAGTTCGATTAAGGATTTGTTTGTTTACGACGGCTATGACGAAGTTTGTTTGCCTTATAATTTAGATTTTGTTTTTGATGGCGATTTTATTTATTTCCATTGCCAAGAAGCAGGATCGTATCGCTATCAGGAAATTTTTAAGTACAATCGCCAGACAGGCGGAGGTCCAACAGCAGTCACTTTAACTACGACTGTTGACAAGGAGCATATTGTTGCTGACAATGGTCATTTGGCTTGGTTGGAAGATACTAATGGCATCCCCCGACACATGCTTGATGGTTATTTGACAGTTGTCGGCGACGCCTATAGCGTGCCTTATCTTTTCAGAAAAGGTCCGGCTGATAAAAAGCTTTTTGCTAACACTGAGGGGCCCATTTTTTATGAGTCATCGCCAGTCGAACTTCCGGTTGGTCGTTTAACTGGTTATACCGTCTCCGATGTTTCCAGCCAGATTGTCCAATCAATTTTTTATAAGGATTTGGTTTATAATAGGGGTGTAGCTCTGTACGCCTCAGCGGTTAATGGTGATACAGCTGGCACAGATTGGCTTAGCCAAAAAGCTTGTTCAATTTTTAGTACCTCTGGTTATAGTTTAAATGATTGTTCTGCTGAGGGTACTCGTGATCATTATATTGATAAATTTACTGATTGCTCCAGACGTTGTTTGTGTGATAATGATTATAAATATAAACAAGACTACGAGTCGAAAAATGGCGTAGATAGTTGTGGTGCCTTTGATTGCACCACAGCTACATCTTATTGTGACCAGGAAACTAAGCAAAGAATCAGTGAAGCTGGCTTTAGATCTTTGGATGCTGACAATAAATTTATTAATATTGCCTTATTTATGATGGATAAGGAGGGTAAAAATTGGCAAAAAAACACCTTTATCTATTATTATGATCATGGTAATGATAATTTTAGTGGTATTTATAATGGCAATGTGCCAGAATTAGACAGCTCCTTGGTGATTGGCAATGGTTGCGATACCGCTAAAATTTATACCAATTTTAAAGCTACGCCGGATAAAGATGGCTACAGCAATCGGCGGTCCATAGCCTTGACAGCTTTGCGTCAAGGGGCAGTAGCTTTTATCGGCTCATCTAATACTAGTTACACTTGGCACACTGGCGAGGCTGTGGCTAACGATACTTATTATTTAGGCGGTAAATCGCTTGGGCAAAGCTTCTCTGAAAGGAGTAACCCGAATCGTGAAGATGTACTGCTTGGTGACCCAACTTTGATTATCGGTCGCGACCCACAATTAAACGAAGCTATTTATTAAAATGAAAAATATGAAACTAATAAAAACAATCAGCCTTTGGTTATTTCTGATTTTTTGTTTGTTAGCTAAAGAGACTTTGGCTGCCAAGCCTTTAACCGACGAAGAACTTTTGCGTTTGTCGGAAAAAACAGGCGTGCCGATTAGTGTTTATAGGCAAACAAAGATTAGCCCAAGTGTTAAAACACAGGGTTTGGGGCTGTCTATCAAGTGGTCTGTGGCTAAAGAATATAAAATTAACGAGATACCAAAGGCTAGCTTCACAATATATAACAACACCACAGAAAATTTTAATGGCTCGTTGCAATTGTATTATAGCTCCGATGTTTTGTCGGCCGCTAACATAGAAGAACAATGGTTTGGTTTAGGTGCTTGGGAAACATACGGTGGCTATATTAGTGTTCCAAAAATTTCAGAGGTGGTGGCTAAGGGTAAAATTAATTTTTTTGTAGTCATTAAAGACGAACAAGGAAGGGTAATTAAAAAATTTAAAACAGAAACTAATATTGCCACTCAATCATCCATTAATTTGTCGGTGGACTTAGATAAAAAAGTTTATTCTCAGGGAGAGCTGGTTAATATTAAAATTACAGCGCCAGCCGGTTTAAATCCAAAAATTTCTGTTAAAATAAAAAATCAATCAGGCAAGCAAGTTGCCAATTTAACCAAATCAGGGTCTTGGCGTGCTTCGGCCGTCGGTACCTATACGGTTGAAGCTTCGGCTACCAAGGCTAAATACAAACCATATCAAGCTAGTTGGCAGTTTGTGGTGGTGGCTAAAACTCCCGGTAAAATTACGCCACCAGCTAAAGACTCTTCGGTTCTTGGTTCTAAGATCGATAATGATGAAAATATTTTTGGCCAAGTCGTTGATAAAAATTTCCAAAAAAGATTTGCTAATAAATTTTTACTTAGAGCCGAGGCACAAGGTCAAGTTTATTTTGTGATGGCTGATGGTGCGGTTATTTATCTGCCAGGCGCTCAAGCTATGGTGGAATTTTTAGCAAGTAATAATTCAGCGGTCCAAGTTGTTGATTCAAGTGATCAAGCTCTAGTTTTTGAAGCTATTAGACGGGTGGCTGTTGGTATTGGTGAAAAAGATTTTGCTAGATTTATAAAATAAATAAACAAAAAAACAACGCTGTAAAAACGGCGTTGTTTTTTATTTGTGCGCCTGGATGGACTTGAACCATCGACCCCGGCTTTATAAGAGCCGTGCTCTAACCACCTGAGCTACAGGCGCAAAATTTGCAATGTTTATAATATATACGAGTTCTAATAAGTTTAGCGATAACCTCCGCCCCAGGCGGATGCGCCTCGGGCGCAACCTGAGCTACAGGCGCAAATTAATTACAAATTAAAAATTACGAATTACTATTCAAAACCTTATTTAATAATTATAATCTCATCTTTATAAAAATACGAATTACTAATAACCAACCACTTTTAAATTTGTAATTGATAATTTGTAATTCGTAATTGTCTTGGTGGACGATACTGGATTCGAACCAGTGACCTCTACAATGTCAATGTAGCGCTCTAACCAA
>Ga0066639_10001429_pt1 | contig 21256 bp, 32 predicted proteins | sample CryGeyCG2114_010_2_FD_59504 | JGI IMG/M metagenome (GOLD analysis project Ga0066639, IMG submission 59504) | Groundwater microbial communities from aquifer - Crystal Geyser CG10_big_fil_rev_8/21/14_0.10 | ecosystem: Environmental > Aquatic > Deep subsurface > Groundwater | place: USA: Utah...
TTATGAAGGTAGAAGTGGTAACCCCAGAAGAGTTTATGGGTGACGTGAACGGAAGTATTAGTTCGAAACGTGGACAGGTTGAGAGTATGGACGATCGTGCGGGAAACAAGGTTATCACAGCTAAGGTTCCTTTGTCTGAACTATTTGGATATACCACGGACCTGCGCTCAATGACACAAGGAAGAGCAACGCCGGTGATAGAGTTCTCACACTATGCTGTTGTCCCTAAAAATGTTGCGGAAGAAATTGTCTCTTCTCGAAATTAGTAGTGAATCGCAAGCAAAGCAGGGTTGACTAAGAGTCTTCATTTGCTACTATGTTGCCACGCCCAGTCACTAACTTTGATATGGCGAAGCGTGTACCAATACAGTAATTTGTACACTGCGTCGTGTGCAATCGTTAGTGCTTTTGTATTCATTGGCTTCGCGATTATACGATGTCAAAGTATAGTGCTGGGCACGCGTGGGCGGTGTATTTTTTACATGCCGCGTGGGTCTATTATTAAATATTAAAAGAAAAGTAAATTAAAAAGTTGCAAGTGGTGAGGAAAGTGTTCTCGTGTCTTCATCTCTTTCAGCTAAAAACGATTATGGCAGAAGATTTTGATCGTTCGAAGCCGCACGTTAACGTGGGAACAATCGGTCACGTTGACCACGGTAAGACTACTCTTACCGCGGCTATCCTTCACACCTTGAATCTCATGGGTGGGGAATATGGCGCAAGTGTCAAAGGAGTTGATCAAATTGACAATGCGCCTGAGGAAAAGGAGCGTGGTATTACTATTGCGCTTTCTCACAACGAGTACTGGACGCCGGCTCGTCACTACGCGCACATTGATGCGCCAGGGCACGCGGACTATATTAAAAACATGATTACCGGTGCCGCACAGATGGACGGCGCGGTACTTGTAGTTGCTGGGTCTGATGGTTTAATGCCGCAGACTCGCGAGCACGTTCTACTTGCAAAGCAGGTTGGGGTGCCAAAGATTATTGTGTTTATCAACAAAGTTGATCAGGTAGATGATAGCGATCTTCTTGATCTTGTTGAGGAAGAGATTCGTGAACTTCTTACGAAATATGAATTTGATGGCGAAAATGCACCGATCATTCGTGGTTCCGGTCTCAAGGCGCTCGAAGCAACATCAACTGAAGACGAGTGGGCTCAGAAGGTTGTCGAGCTTGTAAAGGCGATGGATGAATATTTCCCACTTCCTACTCGAGAAACCGACAAGCCGTTTCTTATGCCTATTGAGGATATTTTCTCAATCGAAGGGCGAGGAACCGTTGTAACTGGGCGAATTGAGCGCGGGCAAATTAAAACCGGTGAGGAAATTGAAATTGTGGGCATAAAAGACACAACAAAAACAACTGTTACTGGCATTGAAATGTTCAACAAACAACTTGATCACGGTGAAGCAGGTGATAACGCAGGGATTCTCTTGCGTGGAACCAAGAAGGAGGAAATTCACCGAGGGCAGGTGCTCGCCGCAACTGGATCGGTTACTCCGCACACAGAGTTTGAGGCAGAAGTCTATGTGCTCTCAAAGGAGGAAGGTGGGCGACACACTCCATTTTTCACTGGATACAAGCCTCAGTTCTACATTCGTACAACTGACGTGACGGGCGAGGTTACTCTTGCAGAAGGTACCGAAATGGTGATGCCGGGAGATACGGTGACCTTTAAGGTAAAACTTGTAGGACCTATTGCACTTGAAGAGCAGCAGCGATTTGCTGTTCGCGAAGGCGGAAAGACCGTTGGTGCTGGTGTGGTAACGAAAATTGTTGCCTAAATAGTGTTTTTGAGTGCGATGCGGTATAGTTCGCCTGCACTCAAAACGCGATATGATCTATGACAGCTAAAAAAACAGCAAAGAAAACTGCTAAACCTGCCCGCGCGCCACGCGCAGGCGGGAAGACCGTCAAAAAAGCAGCGAAGAAAACTGCTAAAAAAGTAGCGGGTTCAGGTAGTATTGACAGACTTCGGATTACTGTGCGTGCATATGAGCACCGTGTGCTAGATAGTGCAGTAAAGCAGATTATTGATACTGCAGCTAGGCACAGCGCAGAGGTCGTTGGTCCCGTACCGTTGCCGACGGATATTCGAAAGTATACAGTGAACCGCTCAACATTCGTCCATAAGGACGCACGAGAACAGTTTGAGATGCGTGTTCACAAAAGACTGGTTGATATTCTAAACCCAGCTGCAAAGGTCATAGAATCACTCACAAACATTGACCTTCCATCAGGTGTGAAGATAGATGTAAAAATGATGTAATTGACGCTTGCCCCACAGTGAGCCGAGCATAGCGAGGCTCCACTACTTGGAGTTAAGATGATGTGATAAAAAATATTAGCAAATCCATGCATACACCCCGCATATTTGGGGTGTGTGTTTTTGGTACTTGTTATATAATTGAGGTATGACACGTTCGCGTCTCTTTGTACCAGTTGTTTTTTGCGCTCTGTTTGTAGCATACATAATCTCTGTACAGATTCTCTTGGCGCAAACTGAAGATAATCTATACAGCACTATTGTTAATACTGTCGGTATAGGGGATGCAGAATTGGCGCGAGAGCTTGCTCAAGCCGCTGCATCAGCGGGTATCACTGCTTCGGATATTAATAATCCACTTCCGCCAATTCCGCAGGAAAGTGCAGTATTTACAATACCAGATCAGACAAACGAAGGAATTTCAGAGAGTGGCGATAGCACTGCTAACTTTAACTTTCTGGCGATTTCCATTGTGGTTGGTGTAATAGTTTTTCTTACGCTTTTGTTTGCACTCTCGCGTCGTTTTAGAAATGAAGAAGTTCGTATTAACGAGCGCAAAGAAATGTACGAGGTAAATGACGAGGAAACATCTCCGTTCGTGCCCTCTTCCCGTAATTTGGAATAGAGTTGCAAGGTATAGTTGTTCGTGTATACTGCGCGCACGCCCACATACCTATCGTGGATTTTGTTTTGTGAGACGTCTTCACGCTAGGCGAAATTGTCGAGCTTAGTTCTGGTTTTGAGAGAAAGAAAGCCGCTAAACAAGACAGAGTTAATCTACGATAGGTGCGTGGGCACGCTATGTCCCCAAGGAGGGACCAATGGTACGCAGATTTTTGCGCGCCGTTGGCGCGTTTTTCAATTTCAGTTAGGTACAGAGCATTTGAGAGAAAAGCTAAACAAATGCGACAATACTGAATTGATTCAGCGCCTATTTTGAGATTCTAAAAACAAAATAGGTGCAGGGCGTAAGATTTTCTAATCCATGAAAACAAAATCTAATAAATTCTTGCTTGGCACTAAAGGGCGAATGACCCAAGTTTTTAACCAAGAAGGAGTCGTCACTCCAGGAACCGTAATAAAAACGGAGGATTTAACAGTGACACAAGTTAAAAGTGGCGAGAAAGATGGCTACGTTGCGGTGCAGTTAGGTTTTGGTGAAAAAAAGGAGAAAAATATTTCAAAATCACAAATAGGGCACCTTAAAGATCTAGGAAATTTTAGATACATGCGTGAATTTAGAAGCGGTATGGATACCAAGCGCGGTGAAAAGATAGGAGTAGATTCTTTTGAGGAAGGAGATATTGTAACGGTATCCGCAATTTCAAAAGGAAAAGGATTTCAAGGAGTGATAAAACGTCATAATTTTTCAGGAGGTCCTAGAACGCATGGCCAAAAACACTCAGAGAGGGCGCCAGGCTCAATTGGCGCACAAGGACCGCAAAGGGTATTTAAAGGGAAGAGAATGGCAGGACGTATGGGAAGTGACAGGGTGACGGTTAAAAACCTTCGCGTATTACAGATTGATAAAGAGGCCGGAGTTATCGTTATTTCAGGAGCCATTCCTGGTCGTCCGGGTGCACTGGTAGAGATAAAAGGATAAGCATATATGACTAAGGCAGATACATATAATGTACAGGCAAAAAAAACAAGGACAATTGATCTTCCCGAAGATGTTTTTGCGCTTCCTTGGAATGACTCACTTATGCACCAAGTAGTAGTAAGTATGCAGGCGAATATGCGCACCCCAGTTGCACACACAAAAGACAGGGGAGATGTACGCGGTGGCGGTAGAAAACCTTGGAAGCAAAAAGGTACTGGACGTGCGCGACATGGCTCAGTGCGCTCTCCACTGTGGAAAGGCGGTGGTGTTACGTTTGGTCCTAGAAACGAAAAAGATTATAGCAAGGTTATAAATAAGAAAATGAGAGCAAAGGCATTGTTTGTAGCGCTATCCAGAAAGTTTAGAGAAGAGGAGATACTCTTTGTTGACGAAGTCTCTTTCGATGTCCCGAGCACGGCAGAAGCGAGGAAAGTAGTTGTGGCACTCGCATCTATAAAAGGATTCGAAGGCATGGCTACGAAAAAGAAAAATAACATTCTTGTGGTCACTGCTGGGAATGATAAAGTTTTAGCCAAGAGCTTTAACAACTTTGGAAACGTTGAAGTAGATGATGTGCGGAACCTCAACCCGATGGATGTATTGAAATACAAGCATTTAGTAGTAGTCTCTCCAAAAGAGTCAGTGAGTTTTCTCGAGGGTAGAGCAAAAGCGAAATTAGGCGCAGGGAAAAACACAGAGAAAACCACAGCAAAGAAAATATCTTCAGAAAAAGTCACAAAGCAAACAACAAAAAAGAAGGCTACAGAGAAGGTGGCTACAAAAAAGTAATATAGCGTATGGCACTATTTTCACGAAAAAAGAAAGAAGAAAAGGCAAAGACAGAGAATCCTGTTGTATCTAAGTCTGTGCAAGTAAAAAAAGTGAAAGTAGCAGGCCAAGAAAATATTGCTGGTATTCTATTACATCCTCGTATAACAGAAAAAGCAACGGAAAAGACGGGGGCAGGTGTATACGTGTTTGATGTTGTGGTCTATGCAAATAAAAAACAAATTGAAAAAGCAATACGCACGTTTTACAAAGTAGAGCCAAGAAAGATTCGCATTGCTCAGATACCTTCAAAGAAAGTACGAAACGCTCGGACAGGAATGATTGGTGTTAAAAGCGGTGGCAAGAAGGCGTATATATACCTCAAGGATGGGGATTCAATTTCAGTGATGTAAAGAAGTTGTTTTTAAACTTGTATACACTCGCTAATAAAAATTAACCATGAAAAAACACAAACCAACAACACCAAGTCGTCGTGGGATGACAAGAATAAGCTATGAGAAAAAGCTTACTTCAAAAACACCGCTTAAGTCTCTAACGAAGGGGTTCAAGAGGAGTGTTGGGCGAAATAGTGCTGGACGTATAACCACACGTCATAAAGGAGGCGGTCATAAGAGGAGGTATAGAGAGATTGATTTTAAATATAATAAAAAAGATATTCCGGCGAAAATTGAGACAATTGAGTATGATCCAAATCGCTCGGCATATATTGGACTTGCACTATATGCCGATGGCGAGCGTCGCTACATAATTGTGTCGCAAGAAACAAAAGTAGGAGATCAGTTTATTGTTTCGGAAAATGCACCGGTAAAAAATGGCAATAGACTTCCTCTAAAAAACATTCCAATCGGCACGTTCGTATATAACGTTGAAATAAAACCAGAAGGAGGAGCAAGGCTTGCACGATCTGCCGGAAATAGCGCAGAAGTAATCGCACAAGACGCAGGATACACGCATATCAAGATGCCTTCCTCAGAAGTAAGGAAAGTTCTTGATACTGCATGGGCGTCAGTGGGTGAGGTCTCAAATGACGAACATCGTCTTGTGACTATTGGAAAAGCGGGGCGCGCGCGTCATATGGGACGCCGTCCGACTGTGCGCGGAAGTGCGATGAATCCAGTAGATCATCCGCACGGTGGCGGTGAAGGCAAAGCGGGGCGCGGCCATCGACGCGCGCGCTCGAAGTGGGGCAAGCCAACGGGCAAAGGACAGAAAACAAGGCGTAGCAAGAAGTACTCGAATGCACTGATTGTGCGCCGCCGAAAAGTGGGCAAGCGTCGGTAAAATAAGTATAAAAAAATAGACGACCCGGCATCTGATTGCCGGGTCGCTCCCAATCAATGGGGTAGCTGAGGGGTTTTAAATCAAGGTTCTTCGGAATTTCTTGCCCCCGACGACGTCGGGTGGCATTTCCGAAACTTGCCTCTCGGCCTCTTTTCTTGTGAGGGCGTACAGTTCGCCCTTCTCGCCGATTACGACACTTTGGTCGAACGAGGCTGCTCGGTATTTTGTATAGTGGAACGGGCGGTGGTGGGCCATGACTCTCTTTCCTACTTGCTTTGATCTACCCGATATATAGCCTTTTTATTTGACTTATGCAACTGTTTCGCGTACCATGCGCTTGCGCCATAGGCGCGTTTTGTGTATGACACGATCACTCAAAAAAGGACCATACGTTGATGAGAAGCTGATGAAGAAGGTTTCAGCCCGAAAACCCAATGACGGGAGTATTAAGACGTGGGCTCGAAACAGTCAGATATCGCCGGAGTTTGTCGGATACACTTTTGCAGTGCACAACGGTAAGGATTTTATTGACGTGTTTGTCTCCGATGAGATGGTTGGACATGTGCTTGGCGAGTTTTCTCCAACGAAGAAGTTCTACCGACACGGAGGTAAGATGCAGAAAGAAATGGAACAACGCGCGAAGGAGGCTGAGATCTCTGCAGCAAAAGCAGCAAAGGCATCTGCAGACAATAAGTAAGCTCTTATGAATGTAATGAATTAGAGACTACTTATCCCACACTAAACTTTGCAAAGCATTATGGAAAAAATAATAGACATACAACACGAAAGTTATTACAGTATAGCCGACACTGGCCTGAATAGGGCCGGGCTATTCGCCCCCGTGTCGGCCGTGAGTTTGTCCTACAAAGTTAGTGGGGGATGCAAGAACCTCGTAACTCACTGCGTTCGTAACAATTTCTAGCATATGAAAGCGTACCTAAAAAATTTCAGACAGTCACCACGCAAGGTTCGTCTTGTTGCGAATCTTATTCGTGGCAAGAGTGTGACGAAAGCACAGGCACTTTTATCTTTTTCTGACAACAAGTCAGCGCCTGCGCTTAAAAAGCTTGTTGCGTCTGCTGTTTCAAACGCACGTTCTCAGGGAAAAAATGCTAACGAAATGTTGATAAAAGAAATCATGGTAGACCAAGGACTCACGATGAAGCGATATATGCCAATGTCACGAGGTCGCGCAAATCAATATCGAAAGCGCTCAAGCAAGATAGCACTTACACTTGGAGAAATGGAAAAAAAGGGAAAAGAAATGACGGCAAAAAAAATAACTTCGAAAAAGGTAGCTAAAAAAGAGAAAAGTATCGCAAGTAAAAAGAAATAGATTATGACGCACAACGTACATCCATATGCACATAGACTTGGTATCTTGCGAGATTGGAAGTCCCGTTGGTTTTCAAGTACTCCAGCTGGGTACAGGGAGAATGTAAAAATTGATACAGCAATTCGCTCTGTCCTAAAGAAACGGCTGCGTGGTTTGTATGTTACATCGGTTGAAATTGAGCGAGGGGAGAAACAGATACGCATTTTAATTAAAACATCACGCCCGGGACTGGTAATTGGCCGCGGCGGTGATGGAAGTGTGCAAATAACAAAAGAAGTGGAGAAGACGCTCTCCAAACTTCGTCTTGAAGAAGTGCCGCAGGTACGTATTGATATTGAGGAGGTGCGCTCTCCTGAGTCGCATGCGCGAATTGTTGCCCAGATGATTATTGAAGGTCTTGAGAAAAGACAACCACACAGGCGTGTGCTTAAGCAGACGGTGGAAAAAGTAATTGCTAATCGGGATGTAAAAGGTGTGCGTATTGCTGTATCGGGACGACTTGGTGGTGCAGAAATGTCTCGACGCGAAGAGATAAAGAAAGGGCGAATTCCTCTACAAACACTTCGTGCTGATATTGACTTTGCTCGCGAAGAAGCCCATCTTCCATATGGGGTGATTGGTATAAAAGTGTGGATATATCGTGGGGATGTGTTTGAAGAAAAAGATGAAAAATAATATTTGTGTATGTTATCTCCCAAAAAAACAAAATTCAGAAAGTGGCAAACAGGCCGAAAGCATCCTGAGAAAAGGAATTCTCCTGCTACGCGAGGCATTACCGTCGCGTTTGGTTCTGTCGGGCTTAAGGCGATAACGCCAGCGCGTATTACATCAAATCAGATTGAAGCAGCGCGGCGTGTGATTGTGCGAACGGCAGGAAAGGGAGCAAAAATGTGGATTCGTGTTTTTCCTGATAGGCCGGTTACACGTAAGGCGGCAGAGGTAGGAATGGGTAAAGGAAAGGGTGATTTAGACCATTATGTCGCAGATGTAAGACCGGGCCACGTGATGTTTGAGGTTGATGGTGCGTCGGAGGATGTTGCGAAAAATGCACTTAAAAAAGCGGGAATGAAACTCCCTCTTAAAGTAAAAGTGATTGAGCGAGAATAATATTGCATATGGCTGACATGAAAGAAATACGAAATAAAAATGAGAGTGATTTGAAAAAGATGCTCAAAGAAAAACGTGAATCACTTCGTGATTTTCGCTTTGCTGGCGCAGGTGGTCGTACGCGAAATGTTCGCGAAGGGAGGTCGCTTCGCCGCGAGATTGCCCAGGTGCTCACTGCTCTAAATGAGAAAATGCCTGTTCCTCAAAATAAGGAACGATAGTGGATATATTTTGAAAGAATCCCTCATTAACTTTGCAAAGTATTATGGAACAAACAATGGACATACAAAACGAAATCACCTATAGTGTGGCCGACACTGGCCTGGACAAGTCCGGGCTATTCGCCCGCGTGTCGGATGGTAATTTGTTCCGCAAAGTTAGTGAGGGATACAAGAATCTCGTAACTCACTTCGTTCATAACGATTTCTAATATGGAAAAAAATGAAACAAAAAAAAATAAAGGCCTGCCTGCCACGCAGGGTATGACGCAGGCAGGAAAAGTGTTACGCGGTATTGTTGTGAAGTCTGCTATGAAAGACACAGCGACCGTTATGGTACAGAGGTACGTAAAAGATCCGAAATACAAAAAATTCGTAAAACAAATAAAGAAGTATTTAGTACATGATCCGGAAAATAATGTGAAAGTGGGACAGAAGGTATCAATCAGGGAGTCTAGACCGATATCAAAGAGGAAGCGCTTCGTAATGGTTCCTCAAAATAAGGAGCTATAGCGACTATATTTTGAGAGAGCCCAGCATCATTTTTGCGAGACAAATATAATATGACATGGTATAACCACATAACTTTAGCACCTGGATTGACTGAGAGTTCAAGGAACTATCAGTCAGGTCGTATTTTTGGCAAAAGTGGTGCTGGGTCTAAGGTTTCCGGTTCGCTTACCGCCTCGCCTTCGGCTCGCCGAGGCAGGCGCTCATAATAAGATCTAAGATATGTTACAACCACAAAGTATTGTAAAAATTGCTGATAACTCCGGAGGTAAAATCGGTAGGATTTTCAAAGTGCTCGGCGGTTCAAAAAGACGATACGCGCAAATTGGTGACGAAGTAGTACTTTCTGTACAAATTGCCGAGCCGCGAAAACAGATAAAGAAAAAGGATGTACTTCGTGCTGTTATCGTGCGCCAAAAACAGCCATTTAGAAGGAAAGATGGTTCTTATGTACGATTTGATGAGAATGCTGTAGTAATCGTAGAAAAAGGAAAGAAAGAGCCGCGTGCAAACAGGGTCTTTGGCCCTATTCCTCGTGAACTTTCCGAAAAAGGATACCAGAAAATTATTTCTCTAGCGCCTGAGGTGGTTTAGTATTCTGCCCGCGAGCTTGCGAGCGGATGCAGATTCTTAACCCTGTTAAACCCGACGCCGCTATTTCTTTAAAATAGCGGCGTCGGACGGCTTGAATTTATAAAAAAATATGTATATAGTGTGACGGACTTGAGAGGTATAAAATTTATTTTTTTAGGCAGCTTACCCCAAGCCGTATTTAACAGGATGTAAGAGCTTCTAAGCTCGCCACGCTCGATAAGAACCTCTAACATGAAAATAAAAAAAGGAGACAAAATAATAGTAATTTCAGGAAAAGACAAAGGCAAGACCGGCACGGTTCTGCGCGCGTTTCCTTCTGAAAACAAGGTGATTGTTGATGGGGTAAATGTTATAAAAAAACACCAGCGCGCAAATCAACAAAACAGAAAAGGGCAAATTATTGAAAAATCAGTTCCTATGGATGCTTCAAACGTCATGATCGTTGATCCAAAAACGAGCAAACGAACACGCATTCGCATCGTAAGAGAAGGAGGTACTCGCAAGCGTGTTACGGTAAAAAGTGGTACAAAAATTGATTAATATGGAAACAGTACAAGAAAAACAAAAAACTCTTTTTAAGTCTATCAAGGAGCGATTTGGATATAAAAATACGATGCAGGCACCTAAAGTTGAAAAGGTGGTGATCTCTAGTGCCGTCGGTTCAATATCTGATAAAAAGAAACGGGAATTGGTTGCAGACAGGATTGCGCTTATCACCGGACAGAAGCCATCGGAGAAAAAGGCGAGGAAATCAATAGCGGCTTTTAAGGTGCGCGAAGGAGATTTATCTGGCTACCAAGTGACGCTACGCGGAGCGCGTATGTACTCTTTTCTCGACAAGCTGATTCACATTGCACTTCCACGCACTCGCGATTTTCGAGGACTAAAAACATCTGCTATTGACGAAATGGGTAATTTCACAATTGGCATCAAAGAGCATACGGTTTTTCCTGAAACTGCAGACGAAGACTTGAAAGATGTCTTTGGTCTTGCGATTACAATTGTTACCACAGCAAATACAAAAGAAGAGGCAGAAGCACTCCTTCGAGGCGTTGGGATACCGCTTCGGGAGGAAGAAGGTGTTAAAAGTTAGAAAATAATACGGAAAAAAGTCCTCTAGCATGGGCAGTAGCAGTAATTATCGTCGGCTCGAGGAACCTATGTTGGAAATTTTGATTACTTTGTTATTGGTCTATTTGCGGTTGTTGTAGCCAAATTGATTGAGATTATAAACAAGATTGATAAGGGTAACTAAGGTATATAGTTCCCTTTTTCAAGTTTGACTTTTGTGATTATTTCGCGTAGTATGCGGGAGCCTCGTAGGGGGCTCTGCTTTTTTGTGATCCTCAATATTTCAGTGGATATCCAAGAAAATAGGGTCACGCACAGGATTTTCGTAACTTTATCTGTAAGGAAAAGTGCAGGAGTCCTGTCTGTCGGCAGACAGGTCCAAGCTCTCCTTTCGTGGCAAAATATATCCCGCCTCATTTTTGCGTTTGCAAGATAGTAATCGTAAATAATGGAAAATAGTCGAGCAGAGGATTGCAACTCGCTTCGCCCGGCAAGGGATGACCTATTCGGTCACGCAAGTTGCTAAATTATTTTAGAGCAAATATGAGGTGGGAATGAGGTTCCGTAACTCGCTTCGCTCGTAACGAAATCTACCGTGGCAAAGAAATCAATGATCGCAAAAGCTAAAAAGCCGGCTAAGTTCTCAAGTCGGATTGTTCGTCGTTGTTTTAAGTGCGGTAGACCAAGAGGATATATGCGTGTCTTTGATCTCTGTAGAGTGTGTTTTAGAGAGGAGGCGCTAAAAGGAAACATTCCAGGCATCAAAAAATCTAGCTGGTAAATAAGTTCTTATAAGCAAAGTGAATTAGAAATTATTTACCCAGCACCATTTTTGCGAAACAAAACAGTATGAAATCAAATAATCACATAACAGTAGCATTCGGATTGATTGAGAGTTCTAAAAACTCTCAATCAGGAAGCATTTCCGGCAAAAATGGTGCTGGATGTAAGAATCTCGTAAGCTCATACACTTACGCTTTTCGCTAACGATTTCTAATATGGTAACTGACCCAATAGGAGACTTCATAATTCGCATTAAGAATGCTGTTGCAGTTGGTAAGGAAACTGTGTCTGTTCCGCATTCAAAATTTAAGATGGCGGTTGCAGATAAATTGAAGGATGCTGGATACATAAAATCTATCGATCGGAAAGGTAAAAAAATAAAGAAAACAATAGAAATTGGTCTTGTGTATGAAAAAGACGGAACTTCAAAGATTGGAGGTGTAAAAAGAATATCAAAACCAGGAAGGAGATTGTATAAGGGTGCTGATGAAATTCATCCAGTTAAATACGGGCACGGAGCACTTCTACTTTCAACTCCAAACGGGGTAATGACTGATAAGGAGGCAAAAAAGGCACATATAGGTGGTGAGGCGCTTTTTGAAATTTGGTAAATAAGTTCTTATGAATGAAATGAATTAGAAATTATTTACCCAACACAATTTTTATGAAACAAAACAGTATGAAATCAAATAATCATATAACAGTAGCACTCGGATTGATTGAGAGTTCTAAAAACTCTCAATCAGGCAGCGTTTTCGGCAAAAATGGTGCTGGGTGGAAGTTTTTTCCAAACTCATATAAAACACTCGCTAAGAAAAACTAACTATGAGTAGAATTGGCAAACAACCCATTGAAATTCCTACAGGCACCGAAGTCTCTGTTGTTGATGGCTACGTGTTTGTGAAAGGAAAGGGCGGAGAGCTCAAGAAGAGAATACATGATGCAGTAGAAGTATCGGTAAGCGATGGTCATGTAACTGTGACGCCGGCGAACGACTCGCATCTTGCAACTGCATTATGGGGCACCTTTGCCTCACATATAAGAAATATGGTAAGCGGGGTTAATGAGCCGTTTGTGAAAAAGTTGGTTGTGGAGGGGGTAGGATACAAGGTTGGCATTTCTGGAGATAAGCTGGTGTTGAATGTTGGATTTTCACACCCAGTTGAAATTCAAATTCCAGAGGGTATAACTGCAACATCCGAGAAAAATGAGATTAGCATTTCTGGTATAGACAAGGAAATGGTAGGTGAGTTTGCAGCGCGGGTGCGGGCAAAGAAGAAGCCAGAGCCTTATAAAGGGAAGGGAATTAGATACGATGTAGAGGTCGTCCGCCGCAAACAAGGTAAGCGCTCTGTCACATAATAATATATATATGGTACTAGACACTAAACAAGAAAAAAGAAAATGGCGCCACGTGCGCGTCCGCGCGAAGATTTCGGGTACATATAAAAGACCGAGACTTGCCGTTTTTAAATCAAATACACGTGTTTCAGCACAACTTATTGACGATGAGGCAGGAAAGACAATTGCGTCAAGCTCTACTCACAACCAAAAAGGGAAAAATATGGCAGAGAAGATTGTAGTTGCTGCAGAGGATATTGCAAAAGTGGCACAAAAAAACAATATTGATACGGTAGTATTTGACCATGGGGGGTTTGGGTACAAAGGTGTCATTAAGATATTTGCTGATAGTGCCAGAAAGGCAGGTTTGAAATTTTAATTATGACTGAAGATAAAACAACAACTAAAGAAACAAAAACTGAAATTAGCACGGATACTGCTGTGGCTACTAAAGAGATAAAAAATCCTAGGAAGAGAGGTTCAAAAGCGTTTGCTAGAAGAAAAGCTGCCGATAGAGAGAGGCGGAGTGAGTTTGATCAAAAAATCATTGGCATTCGTCGTGTTACTCGTGTGATGGCAGGTGGTAGAAGATTCTCTTTTTCAGTTGCAATGGTAATTGGAGACAAAAAAGGACGTGTTGGTTTTGGTGTTGGAAAGGCGTCGGACACGGCACTTGCGATTGAAAAAGCAACAAAGGACGCAAAAAAACATATGATCCAGATTGTGCTTACTGAAAACAAAAGCATTTCTCACAATGTTTCTGCGAAATATTGCGCATCGGAAATTGAGATTCGCCCCGCAAAAGGGCGCGGTCTTGTTGCGGGTAGTGCGGTTAGGAGTGTACTTGAGCTCGCAGGCGTAACTGACATTACAGCTAAAATTTTATCAAGAAGTAAAAGTCCAATTAACAATGCTCGCGCTGCGATAAAAGCCCTAAAGGAGGTTTCTAAATAATATGGTCGGTCTACACACACTAAAAAGGATAACTAAGCGAAGCTCACCTCGCGTAGGTCGTGGCGGTAAACGTGGAAAAACATCCGGCAAAGGAATGAAGGGACAAAAGTCACGAGCCGGTGGGACTCCTCGGCCTGAGCTTCGCGATATTATTAAAAGGGTTCCAAAAAAACGTGGGCATGGTAAAAATCGAGCACGCACTGTTAATTCGGGGAAGGTTAATGCTATCTTAGTATCACTTTCAAAAATAGATGAATGTTTTGGTGCGGGAGAGACGGTGTCACCAAAAACTCTTTCTGAAAGAAGCGTGATCATAGCGCGTGGCGGAAAGACTCCTCTTGTAAAAATTCTTGCAAATGGTGAGCTCAATACGAAGGTGTTAGTAGAAGGATGCGTTGTTTCAAAAACAGCTAAAGAGGCTATAGAAAAAGCAGGTGGAAGTGTTAAATAAAATATATGTTCGAAACATTTTCCAGAAAAATGAAATTGATGATAAGAGACGAAACGCTGCGTAAGCGCATCCTTTTTGTACTAGGCGCGTTGGTAGTGTTTAGAATTCTTGCGGTAATACCAGTGCCAGGGGTAAACATTCAGCAACTTGAATTGTTTTTTAGTAACAATCAATTTTTAGGACTCCTTAACATTTTTTCAGGTGGTGGGCTTGCTAATCTTTCAATAGTAATGCTTGGTGTCGGGCCGTATATTACTGCATCCATCATCATGCAGTTGATGACGGTTATGTCACCGAAGCTGAAAGCGCTATATCAGGAGGAGGGAGATTCAGGGCGGCAGAAGTTTATGCAGTATTCCCGTTATCTAACCGTTCCTCTGGCATTTCTTCAAGGATTTGCATTTTTAGCTCTATTGCAAAGAAACGGCATCGTTGCGGATCTCACCCTTATTTCAATGCTTACGAACGTTACCGTTATTGCCGCTGGCTCAATCCTGCTGATGTGGATCGGTGAACTTATAACAGAGTTTGGAGTAGGAAATGGTATATCGCTCATGATTTTTGCAGGTATTGTTGCCACACTTCCTCAAGCAATCTCACAGTTATTTGTAACGTTTGATTTCGCACAAATCCCGACGTATCTCGGTTTTATTGCTGCCGCGGTCTTGGTAACTGCGGGTGTTGTGTTTATTACCGAAGCCGAGCGGCCAATCCCAATCACATATGCGCGCCGTGTTCGTGGCCAGAAAGTATTTGGTGGTGTTTCAACATATCTTCCACTTAGAGTAAACCAGGCAGGAGTGATTCCAATTATCTTCGCCCTCTCACTACTCCTTTTCCCTCAGATGATTGCAAGCTTTGTTGCAGGAAGCGGCATTGCATGGCTTGCAAGTGGTGGACAGGCAGTTCTTAATTTTCTAAGTAGCCAATGGGTGTACGGTGCCCTCTACTTCTTATTAGTAGTAGTATTTACCTATTTTTATACCGCAATTACGTTTGAGCCAAATCAAATTGCAAAAAATCTACAAAAAAGCGGTGCATTTATTCCAGGTGTGCGACCAGGTGGAAATACGTCGGAGTATCTTGGAAATATAATTACGAGAATAACGCTTGTTGGGGCTCTTTTCCTAGGATGTATTGCAGTTTTGCCAATAATTATGCAGGGTATTACCGGTATTGCGACACTTACTATCGGGGGTACAGCGCTTCTGATTGCTGTTTCGGTTGTTTTGGATGTGGTGAAGAAGGTGGACGCACAGACCTCAATAAGGGAATACTAAACGTGCTATTATGCACGCATGAAGACCAAAAATGTTGTTGTAATTGCCGGTCCCTCTGGTTCTGGCGAGACAACATTTACACAAGAATTGACTCTTGCTTATTCAAACTTTGTGCGAGCAGTAACGGCAACAACGCGTCCCCCCAGATCGGGGGAAAAAGATGGGGTTGACTACTATTTTCTCACGAAGGAAAAATTTTTTGAAGAAGTACAAAAAGGAAATATTCCCGAGCATACGTATGTGAAAAGTCGCGACGCACATTATGGCACTTACCTTAAGGATTTGGAGGAAAAGTTACAGCAAGGAAAGACTGTTATTGTGAACACCGACAAATCAGGCGCATTATTTTACAAACGGAAATATAATGCCACGACTATTTTTATAAAGCCTAAGTCACTCGATGTGTTAAAAGATAGGATTGCAAGAAGGGATTCAAATATTAGCGAAAGAGAAGTTGATGTGCGAATTTTGCAGGCAATGCAAGAAATTGTGGATGCGACCGGTCAATATGATTATGTTGTGTTCAACACAGATGGAGAATTTGCGGATACCATAATTGATGTTGTGGATATATTAAAAAGAGAGGGGTATAGTGTGTAGATTATGATTGACAAGCCACTGACGGTCTTATTTTACGGCCCTTCCGGGTCTGGTAAGGGTACGCAGGCGAAACTATTAAAAGAGTATTTGGAGGGGTATGACGTAAATCGGCAGTGCGAATATGTAGAGACCGGTGAACTTGTTCGACAGTTTGCCGAAGAAAGTGGGTATACTCAAAAGCTTACTGCAGATGAAATTAAAAAAGGCGCACTATTACCCTCATTTTTACCAATTTATTTATGGACAAAGCTCCTAATAGAAAAGCTCGACGGCAGTGAGCACCTAATACTAGACGGCCTCGCTCGCAGAGAGAGAGAGGTTTTTATTCTTGAAGGTGCACTTCGTTTTTACGGTCGAAATAATTATCACATTATTTCTTTTGAGCTTACGGAGGAATCTACACGGGAGCGTCTTATCGGACGTGCCCGTAGTGATGACATGAGCGAGGAGTCAGTGAATAAACGCCTTTCTTGGTACAAAGAAAATGTTGTTCCTGCAATAGAGAGGTTTAAAGAACTTAGCGGAAATGTGCATAGAATAGATGCAGAACCTTCTATCGAAGACATACATAAGGTTGTACTCAAGACACTTAATCTTCAGGCATGATTGCAAAAAACGAAGAAGAAAGAGAGATTCTACGAGAAGGAGGCGCTCGCCTCGCGGGCATACTTGAGCATTTAAGAAGGCTGGTAAAGCCTGGTGTGGAAACACGGGTGCTTGAGGATGAAGCAAGAAGAATAATTAAAGAGGTTGGAGCGACCCCTGCGTTTCTTGGTTATACACCGCAAGGTGCAGGGCGCCCATATCCGTCAGCGCTCTGTGTATCAATAAATGAAGAAATTGTGCACGGAATTTCTAACGAAGGACAAAAAGTGATTCACAATGGGGATGTTGTTACATTGGATTGTGGAATTGTATACCAAGGACTAATCACTGACTCGGCAGTGTCAGTGGTCGCAGGAAAAGGATCCAAGATGGATTACATGTTGGTACAGGCAGTAGAAGAGGCGCTTAAGAAAGCAATTGAGGCCGCCGTCGCAGGGGCAACTACCGGCGATGTTGGATATTCTGTAGCGCAAGTTGGTGAAAAATATAGTCTCCGCGCACCGCTTGAGCTTGGCGGACACGGGGTGGGTAAGAAAGTACACGAAGATCCGTTCGTGCCAAATTGGGGGAAGAAAGGAGAAGGAGAGAAGCTTGTTGAAGGAATGGTACTTGCAATTGAGCCAATGTTTTCAATTGGAAGCAACGAATTGATTCTCGCAGAAGATGGATACACATACATAACAAAAGATGGCTCCAAAACAGCACACGCAGAGCACACAGTGCTAATAACTTTAGCAGAAGCCGAAATACTAACGATGTATACATAAACAACACAACACTAAATTTTCTCAGGTGGTATACCCCGTTAGAAGTCCGGGTGGTGGTGTTTTGTTTCTAGGTGTGGTGTTTTTGCTTATATGCCGAAATTTCCTGCTTTACGAGAAAAATTTCCGTGTGGAAATTTTTCGGGTCTGACTTCTAACGGGGTATACTCTTCTATATGGAAGTATCATCGCGTACAAAAAAAGAAGTCGTATTTTCAAAACTACAAAGCCCTGAAGAAGAGCTTGCATTTTTGCGCGAGCGAATACGAAAGAAAGAAATGGAATTGGAAATAGATAATGAGAAGTTTGAATCACAACGTGTGGCAAAAAGAGAAATAAAGCGTTATGGAGAAATGCCAACCAAAGAAGTCTTGCATGAGACTACAATTATTCCCGAGCATGAGACAACGCGTATCGCACTTTCTCTTGAGCCGGAAGATCATGATAAGCAAATAGATGATTTACTGAAGGTTGTTTCAGAGCGTGGTATTAAAAATGCTCTCACTATTGCTGCAAAGATAGGAAATGAGCATTTAGAGGACGATTTACATCGTGCGTTGGTGCGTTATGTGGCAGAAGGATTTTCTGCGAAAGACGGGAGGACAAGCAAAGAGACTTGGAAGGCGCTTCATTTGTCTTTGTTTGAGATTCAGCCAGAGGCGATGGGAAGTAGTAAAGAAGGAAAAGAACTTGAGCATCTTTTGGGTTCCATGGAGCAGCTTTATTCAGGGCTTCTATCGATGGTAGATAAGGATACTGTGTTTGTAATGGAAGTTGCTGTGCCGGAAGGAACGGAAGAAGCCATTCTTTATATTGCTGTACCAAGCAGCAAAAAATCACTATTGGAGCGCCATGTATTTTCTGTTTTCCCAAACGCACGTCTTGAGGAGCAGCGTGGTGACTACAATATTTTCAATTACAATGGAGTACATGCAGGTGCAGTTGCTACCTTTACAGAACATGCTTCGCTCCCAATCAAGATATACAAAAAGTTCGAGCATGATCCAATGAATGTGCTGTTGTCCGCCTTCAGCAAGCTTAAAAAGCACGGGGAAGGAGCAGCGCTTCAAATAGTGATAGGAGATGTCGGGGATCGCTACAATAAGCACTACAAGAAAATTTTGGCAGAAGTGCATAAAGGGAAGTCCTTAAAAGAGGCGCAGAAAATCCCTGAGACAGTGCTTGGAAGTGTTGCAGTCGATATTGGAAAATCCTTATTTAATACGCCTGGGAAAAAAGATGAAAAGGAAAACAGTGCGGTTGATAGTGATGCCGAAGAGCAACTAAGAGAAAAGGTCACGAGTATCATTGTACCCGTTTCTATTCGCGCGGTTGCTTCTGCGGGAGAAAGTAGCCGTGCAGAAGATATTGTTGAATACATTACGTCAACATTTCGTCAATTTGATAATGCAAAAGGAAATAGGATAGCATTTAGGTCTGTAACAAGTAGAAAGTTAGGAAAGTTTTTTCACTCGTTTACGTTTCGTCTCCCTGACTCCGGTAATATATTGCCACTTAACCTCTCTGAGCTCACGACACTCTTTCATTTTACTGCAGAGGGGGTATCGTCATCGCGCGAGCTAAAGCAAAGTCTCTCAAAGAGTGTGGCGTCTCCTGTTACTGTAGGCAGCGAAGGAATATTGTTAGGAATAAATACTCACGGTTCTTCACATAATGAAATACATTTTGCACCCGAAGATAGACTGCGTCATTTTTATTGCATCGGACAGACAGGTACCGGTAAATCGGTATTAATGAAAAATATGATTACACAGGATATACAAAATGGGGAAGGTGTCTGTTATATAGATCCTCACGGCTCCGATATTGAAGACATTCTTTCAATTATTCCCGACGAGCGGAAGGGCGATGTTATTTATTTCGATCCTGCCCGCACCGATGTCGTCCTTGGTCTTAATATGCTTGAATACGACATTACTAAGCCAGAGCTAAAAACACTCGTAGTGGATGAGGTATACGAAATATTTCGCAAGCTGTACGAAGACACGCCTGAGGCATTTGGACCGATGTTTGAGCAGTACTATCGCAATGCAACAATGCTTGTATTGGAGGATCCGAGCTCTGGTAATACCTTAGTGGAAATTTCTCGTGTATTGTCCGATGCGACATTTAGAAAATTGAAACTGTCACGATGTAACAATCCGCTTGTTGTGCAATTTTGGGAGAAAATCGCATCGGAGGCAGGAGGAGAGGCCTCGCTTGAAAATATTGTTCCATACATTACAAGCAAATTTGACGTTTTTTTGGCAAATGACATCATGCGTCCGATTATCGCACAAGAACATTCTGCAATCCGCTTCAGGGAAGCGATGGACACAAAAAAAATCGTACTCATTAATTTAGCAAAAGGGCGTTTAGGGGAGAGAAATGCGAACTTGCTCGGTCTTATTGTTGTAGGAAAATTTTTGCACGCCGCATTGTCCCGCTCAGGAAACAACGCAGCAATGGCACCATTTTATCTTTACATAGATGAGTTTCAAAACTTCACTACGCCAGCGATCGCTACAATTTTCTCGGAGGCACGCAAATATAAGCTTTCTCTTAACGTAGCTCATCAGTTTATTGCTCAGCTGTCAAACGATATTAAAAACGCAGTGTTTGGAAACGTTGGTACAAAATGTGCGTTTAGGGTGGGAGTAGAGGACGCAGAAGTGTTAGCAAAAACATTTGGCCCTGATTTCACTGAGCGAGATTTAGAAAACATTGAAAATTATCATTCGCATCTATCCTTGCTCGTGAATGGTACTCCGGCACCTCCGTTTGATATTAAAACGATGCCTTTTGAAGGTGGAGGCAGCGCTCGCGCCGAGGAGATAATTGAGCTATCATACAGAACCTATGGTCGTCCGAGGGAGGAAGTAGAGGGCGAAGTTAGAAGAAAGTTTGAAAATTTGTAGAATACTATGACAGAAAAAAGAAAAGAAAAGACACTTGTTATCATAAAGCCGGATGGGGTACAGAGAACTCTCGTTGGGGAAATTATTAAACGATATGAGAGGATGGGGTTGAAGCTCGTGGGCTTAAAGATGGTGGTTCCTGAAGCAACGCACGTTGAAAATCATTATCTGGTGGATCCTTCCTGGAAGACTAATGTGGGCGAGAAGGCAATTTCCTCGTACCAGAAGAAAGGTATAGAACCGCCGACAACTGATCCTGAAGAGGCAGGTGAAAAAGTATTAAATAGTCTTAAAAAATATATGACAGCAGGGCCAGTGGTAGTAATGGTGTGGCAGGGTGCGCATTCTGTGGAAATTATAAGAAAAATTACCGGAGGAACCGAACCTCTGTCGTCAGATGTTGGTACAATTCGCGGTGACTTTGTTCATGATTCGTACCAAATGGCTGACACGGACGAACGTGCAGTACGCAATATCATTCATGCCTCTGGTACTGTTGAAGAAGCTGAAAAAGAAATTGCACTTTGGTTTAATGAAAACGAAATTATGTCCTATCGGCTTATACAAGAGTCAATTTTGTACGACGTAAATCTTGATGGGATTCTTGAATAGCGCTACGTGGATAAAATAGTAAGTGTTTACGCGCTCTCATCTTTATTGAAAGAGTAGTTAACAGATAACTTGTTTGCACTATCTTACGAAATGGTATACTTCTAGGTAGCCACGGGTACTTGTCCTGCTTGGGCCTTATTAGGGAGTCTTACATAGTCTGTCGTCGT
>Ga0066639_10001430_pt1 | contig 21255 bp, 20 predicted proteins | sample CryGeyCG2114_010_2_FD_59504 | JGI IMG/M metagenome (GOLD analysis project Ga0066639, IMG submission 59504) | Groundwater microbial communities from aquifer - Crystal Geyser CG10_big_fil_rev_8/21/14_0.10 | ecosystem: Environmental > Aquatic > Deep subsurface > Groundwater | place: USA: Utah...
TTGTTTACTGCAAATTGACCAAAAATTTCTATTAACCATTCTGGGGCGATAATAAAACCCAACCTCCAGCCAGTCATAGCGTAGTTTTTTGAACAGCCGTTTAGGTTGATAGTGTAGTCCAACATCCCAGGGATTGATAATAAGCTAAAATGTTTTTTACCACCAAAAACTATCTGGTCATAAATGTCATCAAACACCACCATAAAATGATATTTTTTGGCCAATTCAGCTATCGCTTCCAATTTTTCTTTAGGCATCATCATACCGGTTGGGTTTTGGGGGGTGTTTAAAAATAATAATTTTACCTTGTTATTTTTTTCTAATATTTCTACCAAATCATCAACATTGAAATCCAAAGTTTTGTCGACCGGATTTTGTCGTCCGGTCCAACTTATGCAATTTCCTTGAGTATAAAAATTGGCCAAAGAAGAATAAATAGGGTACCCAGGATCTTGGGCGATAATTCTGTCTCCTTTTCCTACCATTGCTTGAATAGCCAGTTCAATAGCTGGTTTTCCACCCGGTTCTAATATTATATTTTCTTTTTTGATTTCTACGCCGCGTGTTTTTGTCCAATAGCGAGCGATGTTTTCACGCACTTGCGGATAACCCATGAAATGGCCATATTTTGTTTGTTTATCCTCTAAGGCCGCAATCCCAACATCAATTATTGGTTGGGGAGTTTTGGGACCAGTGTCACCAACGTGGAATTTGTAAATTTGAGAGAATTTTTTAGAGTCTTCAAGAGCGATGACTTCAGCGCCAAAAGCAAAAGAAGTTTCAGTTCCTAGAAATTCTATTTCTGGGTTCATAGCTACTTTGGGAGACAATTTTTCGTCGTTTAAAAATTTTTCAGATATTTTCATATTTATTCAATTGCTTTTAATATTTTTTCTTTAATATCATTTGGTGTTAGTTTGGCGACTTCATACACCTCTTTTACATTGCCGGATTTCAAATATGTGTCTATACAAATAGATTTTTTCTCGTAGTCAGTCGGCAATAAAAATGGATACAAGAAACCTTTCCAACCATTGTGTAGAGCTATTACCAAACTGCGCTCTTCATCGGATAAAATTTGCGCAGCGGCGCGGGGATTTTTTTTCTTTAAATCTTCAAAAAGTTCCGGAGAGGTTACGGCTAAAATTTTCACGTCATATTTTTCTTCTAATTCCGGTAAAACTTCTAAAGTATTGAATAGCATTTCCGCTCCGCAAATCGCTAAAATTGTTTTTTGTTTGCCATTGTCAGCAAAAGGTTTATAAACGTAAGCACCGTTGATGGCGGCTTTGGCTTCTGGGACACCATTACCTCTTGTTATTACTGGAGTGTCTGGACGCATAGCTGATAGAGCGATTGGTTCGCCTTTTTCTAAGGCATAGAATAACATCTCTATCATTTCATTGGCATCAAGCGGTTTGTATACCTTTATTCCGGGGATAGCGTTGTATAAGCTCATCCAATATAGACCTTGATGAGTAGGTCCATCTTCACCAGTTTCCGGACCGTCGTGGGCAGCGAAAACTATAAAAAATCCTTTGTTAGTTGGGTTCAAGTGGTTGTTGATAACTGCTAAACGAACACAATTTCCGATCATGGTGGTAAAAACTGCATAAGTACCAAATACTGATACCGGTTTAAAACCACCAGGTAATATATCTTGAGTCATGGTAGCACTCATCATGGCCATATTTTGTTCGGCGATACCAAAGCGAATTCCACGTCCTAGTGGATTGTCGGCGGTTATCAAACCATAAACACCCTCTGCGCTATTTACTAGAACCGATCCGGCCAAGTCACCGGCTCCAGCGTAGAAAAAGGCGCTATGTTGCATTAACCATTTGTACCAAGCACCGGCCGCTTTTCTGGTGGCCATTTTTTCTCCTTCTTTAAAAGTTAATTCCGGAGGTAGTGTTTCTGGTCGACGTAGGGAGGCGGGATTTACCAGCGGTCTGTCTTTTAAACTAACTGTCATTTTTTGTACTAAGCTTGATTCGGTTTCAATCTTTTCCGCCGCTTTTTCCATCTGTTTTAAAACAAAGCTAACATCATCATCGGATATGCTTTTGGAAATTACTTCTATATCTTTAATTGTTTCTTTGGCGATACCCGGAATTTCAAAACCTAACTTTCTAATTATTTCGACATATTCATCGTGTTTAGCCGGTGAACCGTGAGAGGCGGCAGTATTTTCTTTGCTACCATAGTCTTTGCCTTTGTAAGTATGACAAATTACAACTGTTGGACGGTGGTTGCTGAAAATTTTTGCAGCCAGGCGATAGGCATACCAAACTTCCAAGATGTTGTGCCCATTCACTTCAATCATATTCCAACCCAAAGCTCGCCAATGATTTATATAACCTGAATTCATAGCTTCTTCTATCGGGCCATCAATACCAAAGTGATTATAATCTAGACTTACTATTATATTGTCTGTACCGGTGGCGGCTAATACGTTGCGCGCTTCATAGCTCATACCTTCTTCACTTTCGGCATCACCCATTAACACGTACACTTTGGTTGGTAGGCCGCAAGATTTATGAACTATAGCCATACCGCCAGCTCCAGATAAACCATGACCGGATGGGCCGGTAGAAATATCGGCTAGGGGATAGTGTGACTCAGCGTGTCCTTGAGGTCCATCGCTGTGTCGGAAACGTAACAAATCCTCAGGCATTACTGCGTTGGTAACTGCTTTGGAAAATTGTCGTCCACCACGTCGTAAACACTCGTATATTAATGAATTTATAGCAAATAAAGCGGGAGTACAATGTCCGGCACTCCAAATAAGACGATCTCGTCCAGGATTTTTGGGATTAATAGGATCAAAAGCCATATTTTCACCCAGTAGCATGGCTAGGATTTGTTCAACTTTTGAACTACTACCACCGGGGTGACCACTTTGGCCAGCTTCTACGGCCGCAAAAATAAAACCACGCATAATTTTGGCCAATTTTTCTAAACGTTCTTGGTCAAAATTGTCTGGTTTTTTTAAATCCAGATTTTGTAGATTTAGATATTGTGCCGAGGAAGCATCGGTTTGAAAATTTTCTGGTTGTTCTTTTTTAAATTTTTCCAATTCACTTTCCTCCAATAGATTGATAGACATATTTATAATTTTTTACTTATTTTTCCCAAAAACGTCCGTCATCGAACATTTTTTTCTTCCATTGATAATAATTTAAAAATTCACATAAAGTCAACGGCTTGTTGGTGTCCTGGTCGTACTGATAATTCTTACAATCCAAGTGACTGGGTATGTTGTAATTTATCATTCTTTGTCCGTTTTGATCAAGTTGGTTGATGTATAAGCCAAATTCATGCATCCCTAGTAGATTAGGAAATTTTTCTCGTCCGTTAAAAATAGAGTGACCATCAAAAGAGTTTTGGCTGTTGATATTGAGAAGGTTAAGAACGGTGGGGGCAAAGTCTATGCCAGAAGAATAGCGGTCTATTTGTTTGGGTAAGATATTTTTTGGCACATACATCATTAGTAAATTTTCATCATAAAAACTTAATTTACCCACCACATCAGAAAAATAGTCTTTGGTGTAGGAAACTGGGAAAATGGCGTGATCGGCCACCGTGATTACAATCGTGTTGTCGTAAAATTGGCTGTGTGTAAAATCATTCCAAAATTTTGAAAAAGCATCGTCGGTAGAATGTACGGAATTTAGTAAGTCATTTTTTTGATCACCGTATTTGACCATATCTTTGGATAGATTAAAAGGAGTATGGGTGTCTACTGTCGAAAGCATCATCAGAAACGGTTGTTTTGCTTCTTGATTCATTAGTTTCCAAGTAGCGGGAAAAAGTTGATGGTCAGAATAACCCCAAGATAGAGGCTCGCCATTAACATATGGCTTTAGTTCATCCGTACCAAAAAACTTTTGTGTACCCATGTCGGTAATGATAGTACCTTTGTTGGCAAAATCTTTTTCTACCGCAGTGATATAAGCCGAGTATTGGTAACCATTATTATGGAGAATTTTTGGCAAACAAAGAAGATGATGGTGGCGTACTTCACCATTGGTAATTTCTTCATGTCCAGTAGGAGGAAGAAAAGAGCATAGTTGAGAGAGCAAACCGGTAACAGTGGGGGTAGAAGCATTGTAGTATTTATGGAAGATGGTAGTATTTTTATCTTTAGACATAGCGTCCAATCCGGGGGTAACGCCACTAAGGTCAGGGTTGTAAATTTCGCTCAAACGACTAGAAAATGATTCGAAGAATATGATAACTATATTTGGTCTTTGTTTTTTTAGTTCACTAGGAAGTAGCACGGTGGAAGTAGTCGGGAAAATATTTTCATGATGATTAATATAGAATTCATTCAAATTGTATTTTATACCAAATTTTTCTAATTTTTTTTGAACGATTGGGTTTAGTTCTGCGGGGTGGTCATTGTCAGTGAAATAGTTATAAAAACTTTTAAATATAGTATATTCAGGAGTGGTTCTAAAAGATGAGAATACTACTAAAGATCCCACGGCTAGTAATAAAGTGGCCAAGTTGTAGTACCCCCAATATTTTTTTTGAATTTGTTTTTGGGCAGAAATTAAATTCTTTTTTATAATTGTAAATATTATTAACAATATCACTAGCACCGCTAGTAGTAAGGCGCTCATACCGTTGTAGACTACACCGGATGAACCTTTGGCATGTTCCAATATTATTGGGCTTAAATTTAATCCTGAGAAAAATAAAATACCAGCATTAACTGACCAAAAAATTAGAAAAAAAACAAAAGCCAAAATCCAAGTTGTTTTTACTATTATGGCCGGAACTTTTTTTAGCCGCCAGTAAGCCAGATCCGATAGTGAGTATAATAGCAACCAAAACATGGTGACCGACCAGGCTCTGAATACAATTACGTCATAAAATTTTATACCAGTATCAACCACCGCAAAACGATATGTCCAGTATTGAAAAGCAATATTTATGGCAAAGATAAAAATAAAAAAGAAAAAATAGAGGCTATTTATTTTTTTCCAAATGGCGGAATTGGGATGATTGGATAAAGTTTTTTGGCTATACCAAAAAATAACGGATAAGATAAAAATCGCATAAGCAATACTTTCAATCTCCGGTTTGATAAAATAAATTAAAAAAACAAAAGAAAAACACAGGAAGAGCTTGTCTAGTCTGTGATAGAATTCATTTTCCCAGTAAGGGTGGCGATTGGTTTTATTTACTAGGTATTTAAAAACTCGTTTAAATAGTTGATAGCCTGTCCAGCTGGCTATCATTACGATTGTGGCTTTTATGACAAACTGAAGATGGTAATGTTTAGAAAAATGATACCAGCTCCAACCGGCCGCGATAATAAAAGAGCCAATTAAAGAATTGGCCGCTAATATTAATTTTTTTAAAATTTTTCTAATCACAGAATTACTCAACTTTATATTCTTTGTTATCGCGAACTTTTCTTTTGTCTTTTTTATCTTTTTCTCGTTTGGTAATTTTGTATTTTTTTAGCTCAGCTTCAAGATGGTCGCGTACCTTATCTATGGCTTTATATAAATCAGCTTCATTTTTAATGACAAAAAGATCATTGCCGGTAACTTCCAACTTACATTCGCAGAAAAAAACATCGCCTTTAATATGGTGTTGATTTTCTTTTCCTAGCACCACTTGTCCACGGACAATTTTGTCATAAAATTTTTCTAGGCCATCTATTTTTTTGTCTACGTAGTTTTTTATAGCTTCAGTTAAATCAATATTTTTTCCGGTAATACTTATTTGCATAGAGAAATATGGGTTAAAACTTAAGTTTTATTTAACAATTTCTACTTCTGGTTCTAGGTGAACCTTAAATTTATTATACGCTTTTTCTTGCATGATTTCAACAATTTTTAAAATTTCATCTTGTTTGGCATTGTCATAATTAATTATAAAATTGCCGTGCTCACTAGATATTCTAGCTCCGCCGACTTGCAGGCCTTTTAGATCAAGTTGTTCCATAACCCAGCCAACCGGCACGGTGCCACGCTGTTGAAAGAGTTCCGGTAATTCTTTGATATCTCCAGGCCATTTTTCTAATTTAATATTTTTAAAGAAGCTACCGGCGGATGGTTGGTGGGGGTAGCGACCACTGCGATGTTTCATGTATCCCTGTGCTTTTTCCATGATTTCTTTTTTATCCCCTGGGTGCAATTTAAACCACGCTCGTAGAACTACATCGTGATTGAACTTAAATTTACTTTCACGATAAGCGAATTCACAATCTTTGTTTTCTACCTCTATGACTTCGCCGTTGTGCCAGACCTCTACCTTGGAAGTACTGCGCGCGATATCCAATCCCATCGCCCCAGCATTTCCTCGGACTGCTCCGCCCACTGTACCCGGTATTCCCACACCCCATTCTAATCCGGCCAGGTTATTTTTAAAGGCGGCGTTTACTACGGCTCCTAAAGTAGCTCCGGCTTCAGACATGATAGTATCAGGGGTGATAAATTCTACTTTGCTGGTATGTATTTTTATAGTTACTCCTTCTAGGCCATTATCTGGCATTAACAAATTTGATCCGCCGCCAATGATAAAATAGTTAACTCCTTGACCGGTTAAATAATTTAATAAATCAATTAGTTTTTGATGATCATTCACTTGGATGAAATATTGTGCCGGACCTCCTAGCGCGAATGTGGTAAGTTTGGAGAATGGAACGTTGGTTTTTAGGTCTCCGTAATTTTTTAAATCGGTATAAAGTTGGTCCATATTGGTTTTAATTGCCAAAAAATCCTTATTTTAGTATAATCTTTGGTATATGTTTAAGCTAAAAGAACCCATAGTTTATATTACCCGCGACTTAGAACGAGCTTTGGGTTTGCCTTTAGGCACCAAGAACTACTACATTATCTCAAATTATAGTAGATTTGCCAATAGTTTAGCCAAAGAACACCATAATATCCTGTTGATAAAAGGAAAAGGCATTTTAGACACCCGTGAACTTTTAGTTCATTCCAAAACTAAGCGGTTTGTTGGTAGTTTACAAAAAGCCAAGATTTTAGTTTTTAAAAACACTTCTTTGATAGAAAAAATTTGTGCCGAAGCGGGTTTTTATTTGCTTAATCCTAGTGCTCAGCTGGCTTCCATGATAGAAGAGAAGATAAGTCAGGTAAAGTGGTTGGGAGAATTGCAAAAATATTTACCACCGCATGAAATAAAAAATGCTAAAGAAATAGTATGGACAGGGCAGAGATTTATTTTACAATTCAATCGTGCCCACACCGGTAGTGGTACTATTTTAATAGAAAATGAAAAGCAACTTCAAGAAATAAAGAAAAAGTTCCCCAACCGTCCAGTGCGCGTCACTAAATATATAGAAGGCGTAATGCTAACTAACAACAATATAGTTTGGGGTAAAAAAGTGCTGTGTGGAAATATTAATGTTCAAATTACTGGCCTGAGTCCGTTTACCACTAGGCCGTTTGCTACTGTTGGGAATGATTGGGCTTATCCTCATAAAATTTTAAATAAAAAACAAAAAAAAGAATATGAAAAAATTTGTCAAGCAGTAGGGAAAAAATTGGCAAATGATGAATGGCGAGGTTTGTTTGGAGTGGATATTCTACTCGACCGTGCTAGTGGTAAGTTATTTTTGATAGAAATAAACGCCCGTCAACCAGCCAGCACCACTTTTGAATCGCAGTTGCAAAGCAAAAAAAGCAAGTACGGCTTCACGACTTTCCAAGCTCATTTGTCTGCTTTGTTAGAAGAAAAGAAAGAAATTTCAAAATTAATTTCCATAAATAACGGTGCTCAGATTACGCAAAAAGTTTTGTTAAATAAATTTAAGTTATCTTCTTCCCAGCTTGCTAGCTTTTCTGCTAAGTTGAAAAAAAATAAGTTTAGATTTTTCTTTTATGAAAATTCTGAACCGGAATCAGATTGGATTCGTATCCAGTCATTTGGTGGTCTGTTGAAAGACGAAAACAGTCTTAACCAAAATGGTCAGAAATTAAAAAAATTGATTTTGTCTATTATTTAAAATTATGTTATCTGAAGGTGCTCAAAAAATATTAAATGATTATTTCAATTTACCTTTTGATGGTATTGAAGGCGTGCGTTGCCCTTATTTTAACAACGCCAGACTGAAACAGCGCGCCCAGTTAAGAGTGTTGGTTGGCAAAGGTACTCCCAAAGAAATTGTGGAAGAATCTAAAATAATCTCTATTCAGTATCACGCCGGTTTGTTTGATAAATCTGGTCACTGTTGTTTGCACAATGAACATACTGGAGAAAAAATTACTGCTGATCAAGTACGTAAGTTTTTAATCGACCACAATCTGGGTATAGAGTGTTCTGGGTTTGTCACTCAAATTTTGAAGGTTCATTTTAAGGAATCAAAAAATATAGATATTACGCGTAAATTTTTTATCACTTCGCCTCGTCGATTTTTTCGTTGGTTGATTGCCAAACTGCGACCGATAGAAAATATTAGTGTTTGTCGTTATGCGGATGATAGAAATACTAAAAAAATAAACTGGCAAGAAGCAGGCTCGGGTGATGTGATAGTAATATTGTCAATTGGTCGTAAAAATGCGCATGATCACATTTTGATAATTACCGAAAATAAAGACAACATCATTCACTATGCTCATGCACGCGCTTGGGGTAGTGAGGGTAAGTATGGTCATGGAGTTTCTGTGGGTCAGATAAAAATTTCAAAACTAGACGGCAGTCTGCTGGATCAAGAGTGGTCAGAATTGGATAAAACCGGAGAGGCCAATGAAACGCTAAGAGAGATGAAGCAAGCTAAGGTAGTGGAAGTGAGACGACTAATTTTTTAATTTTATGGATAAAGCACGTTTTGTACATATAGATGAAAGTTTTTTCCAGCCAAAAAAAGATTTAGGAAAAAAATTTTTGAATGCTGGTGTTTTAGAAATTTTTTTTAATAAAAAAGAAAGAAAAATTACTCAAGAGGACATAGCCGTATATGCCAAAGAGGTACTGTCTATTTGTAAGAAATATTTAGACAACAATCCTAGTTTGGCTTTGGTTTTTTTGGTTCATTCTATGTCTTTAGATAGTTTGTTTAGGCAAATGGGATTTGCTTCTAGAATGTACTATCCCGATAAAGATGATTTTAATAAAGATACCGAAATCGCTTTAAATAGTTTACGTTCTGGATTGATTGAAGAGTTGAAAAAGCAGATAAATAGCGATGAGGATTTTTCGGTGTTAAGGGAAAATAAAATTTTTATGGCGAGATTTAATGTCTTGTCGAGCAACCAGATTAGTGAAGTTTCTGATTTTGCCGGTGACAAATTTTACCATAAAAAGTTGGGTTTGATTGATTATGAAATTGTTAAAGAGTTGAATTCCGGTCGGGCTGAATTTTTGGGAGAAGTTCAGAAAGATTTAGACGAAGGTAGGGAAGTGCCAAATATTTTATTGCCAGATATTGCTAGCACTGGATCTACTGAATTGCTGAGCCCAAAGATTAAGTTGTTGACCTTGGATAATTTGGTAGATGATATTAAAAAAGGTGATATAAAAGATGAAAAACAAATATCGGCGCTTTTAAAAACCGGAATAAAAATGGTTCTAGATTTTGCCAAAGGATGTAAATACATTGAGAGCAAGGGTTTTGTTCTTATGGATATAGATAAATGGAATATCGCTTATGATTTGGAAAAGAAGCAGGGGGTAGTGTTTGACTTAGACGGTGTAGTTAAAATCGGCGAGGAGCTAGGTGATCGTTTATACAAAGGGAATGTTTTTACCGATGATGATAAATTTAGATATGGCGCGAAAGTTGATCCGGGTGAAATGGTTTTTCAGTTGGGTGTAGCCCTAAAAGATTTAGCTGAGTTGTGTCCTCAATATTGTTTTAACTCCGAGATCCAAGAGTTGAGTTTGTTACCTGGTATAATGACTTACTTTGATACTAGAACCGACCAAGCAAGGGAAGATAGTGCAGAGGTCCAGCCGTCTTTGCAAGAAGTAATAGAAACACTCGAAAAAATTTATAATAGTTTAAATTAAAAGATCTGTGCTTCATTTTATAATTTTTTTGATTATTTTTATTTTCGTATTCTCTCCTTTGTTTTTGGGTGTACCTTTTTTACCAACCCACAAAAAACAAGCTTTAAAAATGATCGAGTTGGGTGATATAAAACCAGGTATAAAAGTAGTCGATCTTGGTTCTGGTGCTGGCCGACTATTGTTTTTGTCAGCAAAAAATGGTGCTACTTGTGTCGGATATGAGCTTAATCCTTTTTTGGTGTTGTGGACTAGGCTGATGATTTTTTTACGAGGTGAAAATGGTAAGATTCAGGTGGAGTATAAATCTATTTATAATGCGGATATAAAAGATGCGGATGTGGTTTTTATGTTTTTGTATCCACCTCATATGAAAAAAATAGTCGATAAGTTATCGGAGGTAAAAAAAGGTGCCAAGATTATTTCCTATACTTTTCCTATACCCGGCTGGGCGCCAACGTTACATGAACAAGGTATATTTGTATATGAAAAATAAAAGTCGCTTTTGTAGCCAAAAATTTGACGATAGCTATTTTTTTTGATATATTGTCTCCGTTTATACATGGCCCGTTCGTCTATCGGCTAGGACATAGCCTTCTCAAGGCTGGAAGAGGGGTTCGATTCCCCTACGGGCTACAAACAAAAAAACACCAATATATATATTGGTGTTTTTTAAATTATTCTTTATCTATATTCATCAAGCTACTCGTCAATATTATATATATATCTAAATAATAAAATACTAACGAGTAGGTAGCTTGATGAATCACGCCCCTTGCTCGCCTCGTGAAGACGAGGAAGTCGGGCAGCGATGTTGTGGTTGCTTGTTTCTGCAACCGCTTGTTCTCCTTTCGACTAGTAGTCGAGCTGGTGGCCGGGCAGCTTCTCGAGCAGACCGATCTGGCGCAGCCGGTTCTTGAGCATCGCATCCGCCGTCATCAGCACCGTCTCCGCGGATGGATGGATGAAGAAGGGGATGGAGAGACGGTCGTCGCAGGCCTGCTGGGGATGAACCACTCGATGGGTCGTGGACTTGATCACGCCGTGGGTGTGGAGCTGGAGCATGTCTCCAGCGTTGAAGATCAGAGCCCCCGGAGGGTTGATCGCGTCGACCCACTGTCCCTTGCGGTTGAGCACTTGCAGGCCCGGCACGGTCGCCGGAACCATGAGGGTGCCCAGATCGATGTCCTCGTGTTCGCCCGAGCGTTCCACGTCCTCGTCGCCCTTGAGCGCCGGGTAGTGGATCGGACGCAACAGGTTGCGGCCGTGCTGGATCCACTGGACGAAGAACTCGCGATCCCGTCCCAAGCCCAGCGCGATGGCACGGAAGATCATCGCTGCACTCTGCTTGAGCGCCGCGATGAGTTCGAGCATCGTCGGACCGAAGTCGGGGACCTCCTCGGGGAAGACGTTGTGGACACCGCCCTCGGGGTCGTTGCAGTGCCAGAAGGCCATCCGGTTAGGCTTCTTGGCCCCAACCGAGATCTCGCCCCCTGGAGGCGTGTAGCCCCACTGGTGTCCCGCGGCCGCGAACTCGTAGGCGAGCCGCTGTTGCTCGGTCATCTTAGACATGAAGACATTCTCCATGACCTCGAAAGCCCGTTGCACCAGCGAGTCGTCCACGAAGTGCCCAGTGATTGAAAAGAACCCGATCTCCTTGAGAGCGGTGATCACCGCCTCAGCGATGGTGTTGTCGTGGTTCAGGTCACCTTGACCGAACCCTTCCATGTTCACCACGGGGATGCCCCTGGCTTCCATGGCTTCACCTCCCTTTGCGCAATATTTCAGCGCATGGTTAGGGGATAGATTATTATATATGTTAGTCTTTGTCAATTTATTTTTTAAAACTATTTAACTTGTAATAACTATATTAAAAATGTATAATAATGATGCATTTATTTTTTATTTTAAACTATGGCTAGACTATTAGAAGGTTATGTGGGAAGAAATAAAGCCAATTCCGAGACTGGTGGGAAAAGAAGAGCTCCGGAAGATTGGTTTAAAGAAGCAGAAGACACCGGTGAAGCTGAAAAACCTGATACTGTGGTAGAATTAACGGTTGATGAAATAAACAAACAAGCTCAAGAAAAAGAGTTGGCCCAGGCGGCAATGTCAGAAAAACCAAAACCAGATTTACATGTAGTAAATAGTGATTCGGCACCAACTGAAGAGACCTCTGATCCTAGGGTAGAATCTTTGTTAGCTAGGAAATTAGAATTAGAAACCGCCCAAGCTGATTTACAAAGACAACTTCAGGACAATAGAGAAGAATTGGCTAGAATAAATCTAGAGTTGTCTGACGATTCAGCGAATAATAATTTATCTATAGCTGCTTAATTTAAAAATATATGAATGGATATACTATAAATTTGGAACAAGCTACCTTGGCCAACAACGATTTTCGTCGTGTTTTATATACGACTAAAAATAGTCAATTGGTTTTGATGAACATCAAACCAAAGGAGGACATCGGGGAAGAGGTGCATCACTTAGATCAGTTCATTCGAATAGAACAGGGGCAGGGAAAGGCCATATTAGATGGGGTGGAACATGATATTTCCGACGGCTTTGCGGTGGTCGTGCCGGCTGGTACTAGGCATAATTTTATAAATACTTCTCAAGACAAGGATTTAAAATTATATACTGTCTATTCACCGCCAGAACACCAAGATGGCGTGGTGCGCGCTACTAAAGCTGAAGCTATGTCTAGCGAAGAACATTTTGACGGACATACCACCGAACAACTATAAATTTATTTTTTTAATATTTTAATTATGGCGGATATTCAAGAGATATTTTCTCGTATTTTAGAAACCAAAAAGAAACAAAAGGACATTAAGACCGCTTATCGTGATGCGCTTAATAGTTCGCAAGAATATAAAGATATTGTAGACAAGATGAAAGAACTGCGAGCTAGAAAAAAACAGATTGAAAGTTCTGTAAAGCAAGATTTTTCTGGAGAATTACAAAAATTAGATGACTATAAAGTGGATTTGGAATCAGATAATACCATGCTTTCCGATGCCGCTTTTAGTAAATTGGTAAAAGGGGAAACCGTGGAAGTGACGGATGAATATAACAACAATTACGAACCGGTATTTACGGTGAAGTTTAGAAAAGCCTAATATAGATGAACAAGCAAAAAATAATTATTGCTTTGACTGTTTTGGTAGATGTTATTGGTTTGGGGATCGTATTACCGTCCCTGCCTTTTTATGTTGCTAGAGTGGGTGGAGCGGCGATAGAAGTTACTTATTTATTTGCTATTTTTGCGGTGTGTTCATTCTTGAGCACGCCGATGCTCGGCGCTTTATCTGATCGTATTGGCAGGCGACCGATTTTAATTTTGAGTATTAGTAGTACGGCTATTGGCTGGTTTGTTTTTGCTTCCGCCAATAGTTTATTATTTTTATTTATTGGCCGTATTATCGATGGTTTGGCCGCTGGGAATTTTTCTACTGCCCAAAGTTATCTGGTAGATATTTCAAAAAGCGATAAAGAGCGCACCCATAATCTAGGTTTAGTAGGTGCCATGTTTGGTGTTGGTTTTATTTTAGGTCCAATGTTGGGCGGTTTGCTTGGCGCTATTTCTCCCGCTTTCCCTTTTTGGACGGCGGGTATTTTGGCAACCATTAATGTGATTATGGCTGTTATATTTTTACCAGAGACCAACAAAACTCGTAATTTAGAAAAAATGCATATTAATCCATTCAAACCAGTAATGAGAGCAATAAAAAATAAAACATTATCTCCATATTTTTTAACTTGGTTTTTGTTTGGAACCGCATTGTCTGGTTCCCAATCAATTATGGCTTTATATTTTTATGATCGTTTTGGTTTCAATACTTTTGTAATTGGGGTAATAATTGCTATTCAGGGAGTAATCATATCTCTTAATCAAACTATAGGGTTGAAGCGGTTTTGGCTCCGTCGTTTTAAAGAGCCGGATCTGACCCTGCTTATGTTGCTTGGTTTTTCGGCTGGTTATTTATTTATGGGATTGTATTATGCTATTTTTTTCTTTTTTGGAATTTTGCTATCGGTTTTTGCTCAATCGGTTTTGCGCGCTGTTTTTACCAGTGAAGTTTTGGGTTTGGCCGAGCCGCGTATAAAGGGTGAAGTGCTTGGTATGCTGTCTTCGGTTATGTCTCTGGGTATGATAGTGGGACCTTTGTTGACCGGACCAGTTTATATCTTTAAAAATAATTTCCCTTTTCTAGTTAGCGCCGTGTTGATGTTGGCCGCTTTTGTGGTTATTTATCAAAATCGAAAGAAGCTGGCAAAAATAAAGCCGGATGAAAATGCTCAAGTGAATGTGATCTAAAAAACTATGAATTAATTCATAGTTTTTTTAAATGTTGATTTTTTCCAATTTCAGGTATATTGTAGAATATATGGCTTTAGAATTTAGTCATAAATTTTATCGTACCACCACCTCGGCTTTAGCCGCTATGCACGAGGCTATTTCGGTTGCCAAAGAATCAATCTATTGGGAGATTTATTCTTTGATTGATGACGATATCGGTAGTTCTTTTGTGGAAGTGTTGTGTCAAAAAGCCAAGGCTGGCCTAGAAGTAAAAGTGATCGTAGATGCTATTGGTAGTTTTGAACTATCTCGTCTGAGTATTAGCCGTTTGCGCGGGTCGGGTGTTGATGTGGTTTTTTATCACTCTGTTTTGTCGGGCAAATCTAAAAGTGGTTTTTTTAGAACACTATGGAATCGTAATCACCGAAAAATCTTAGTAATTGATAAAGATGTAGTGTTTATTGGTGGGGTAAATGTTGCGGGTATTTATTCGCAGTGGGATGATTTACATGTGCGTTTAACCGGTCGGTTGGTTACACCGCTCTTGCGTGGTTTTGCCAAATCTTATATTCGTAGTGGTGGTGAGAGAAAAAAAATCCGCCATCTGTTGAAAAAAAATTTAAAGAATGATTGGCATGACCTAAAGAGTCGTTATCAATTTATTTTGCATTCACCGTTTAGTATTAGACGCTCTTCGGCCAGAAAGATTTTTATGGATAGTTTATCCAAAGCTCAAACCAAGTTCAATTTATTGACCCCTTATTTTTCTCCTGATAAAAATTTTTTTAAACTTATTTCCAAAGCAATCGACCGGGGGGTAGAAGTGAATTTATTTTTGCCTTTGCGCTCCGACCACCGTCTTTTGGTGTGGGTCGCAGATTTTTATGGTCGTTGGGCTAGAAAGATTGGCGCCTCGGTTTATTTGTCAAAGAAAATGAATCATGGTAAAGCGATGACTATGGACTCCCATACCGGTTTTGTTGGTAGTGTTAACTTTACTCCTAGAAGTTTTTATTACAACGAAGAGTCAGGTATTCTTTTTCAAGATGAATTGATGGTTCAAGAATTGGATTTGATTTTTGAAGATCTACGTATCAATGCTATCCAATTAAATAAGTCTGAAAATTTATCAGGTTGGCGTTTGAAAATAAAAGATTGGTGCAGTAAAAAAATAGGGGAATGGATATGAGCAATTTTAATCCGCTATCAGAACGCATGCGCCCCAATAAATTTGATGAATTTTTTGGGCAAGAAGAAGTGGTTGGCAAAGACAAGCTGTTGCGTCGTCTTATTGAGACCGATCAAATTTCGTCTTTAATTTTTTGGGGACCACCAGGAGTAGGCAAGACTACTTTGGCTCAAATTATCGCTAAACAAACCAAGGCAAATTTTGTGGTGATCTCAGCCGTAATGGGTGGAAAAGATGAACTGCGCAAAGCCGTAGAGGATGCTCAATATCATTTGCGTTTAGAAAACAAACGTACTGTTTTGTTTATTGACGAGATTCATCGTTGGAATAAAGCCCAGCAAGATGCTCTTTTACCATTTGTAGAAAAAGGGATTATCACTTTAATCGGGGCTACTACCGAAAATCCTTCCTTTGAAATTATTGGTGCCTTATTATCGCGTTCTCGAGTTTTTATTTTAAAACATTTGGATAAAGATGATATTATAAAAATTGTTAACCAGGCTATTGAGGATAAAGAAAGAGGTTTTGGTAAATTGAAAATAAAAATTGGACAAAAAGAGATCGAATTATTGTCTGAGTTATCGGCTGGTGATGCCAGAGTGGCTTTGAATAGCTTGGAATTGGCTGTTAAATCCAAGAAGAGTCAAAACAATGAAATAAAAATTTCCAAGGAAGATATAAAAGAAGCTTTACAAAAAACTCATTTGGTTTTTGATAAAAAAGGCGAAGAATTTTATAATTTAATCTCTGCTTTGCACAAATCTATGCGTGGAAGTGATCCAAACGCCGCACTTTATTGGTTGGCGCGTATGTTGGAAGGGGGAGCCGATCCTCTTTATGTAGCTCGTAGAGTATTGCGCTTTGCCAGCGAAGATATTGGTATGGCCAATAGCGAAGCTATGGTGCAGGCTAATACGGCGTATGACGCTTGTCATAAGATCGGTTATCCAGAGTGTACGGTTCATTTGGCTCAAGCGGTAGTTTATTGTGCTAAATCAGCCAAATCTAATTTGCTATATACGGCTTATGGTCAGGCGGCGCAGGATGCGAGAGATACCTCACAGTTGGGTGTACCTATTCATTTGCGTAATGCTCCGACTAAATTTATGAAAGAGATTGGCTATGGTAAAGGATACAAATATAATCCCGATTTTGACGAGCCGGTGAAACAAGATTATTTACCCAAAGAGTTAAAAGGTAAAAATTATCTTAAAAAATAAAAATACCCCATTAATGGGGTATTTATTTAATAGTTAAATTATTATCTTTCTTTCATTTTCTGAAATTGTTTCTATTGTGACGATTATAGTTTTTTTATTTTGTAGTAACTTAGACATTTTTTCTGGCCATTCTACTACACACAGATAGTCTGGATTGGCCAAATAATCGTTTACTCCGATTTCTTCCAATTCCTTTTCATCTTTCAAGCGGTAGGTATCAATGTGTACTAAATTTTTGATATTCTCAGAACTGGTAGTAGGGTAGACATTCATTAAAGTAAAAGTGGGGCTGGTTATTTCAGACTTAATTCCCAGATTGGCGGCTAACCCTTTTACTAAAGTAGTTTTTCCAGCTCCAAGATTGCCGTTTAATAATAAAATATCTCCTCCTTGAACGTATTCGGATAGTTTTTTTCCAAACTCTAAAGTTTCTTCTTTGGACTTGGTAATTATTTCCATATCTTAATCATATGTTTAGCTCTTCTTCCCTCCATATAACCAAGAAATTATTGGATAGATTATATCTTAAATTATGTTTTACGTCAATTAAGTTTAATTTTTGTGGTTTGCCTTTTTGGTCGTTATTTTGTATAATAAACCAATAAAAATAAAATTATGTCACTTACTATAGAAGATGTTCGAAAAATTGCCCAGTTGGCTAGAATTAAGCTAACCCCAGAAGAAGAAAAACGTCATGCGGTGACGATTTCTTCAGTTTTGGAATTCGTAAAAACTTTAAATGAAATAGACACCGCCGATGTGGAGCCAACCGCGCAGGTAACCGGTCTAGAAGATGTGGTGCGAGAAGATCTGGCGCGAGATTGTGAATATAAAAAAGAGCTTTTATCTCAAATGCCAGTGGTGAGTGGTGATTTATTAAAAGTTCCAGCGGTTTTTAGTGATAGTGAAGATGTGATTTAAAAAATATGTTATTAAACGAATTAACTCTCAAGGAAGCTCAAGCAGGTTTGCGTGAGAAAAAATTTACCTCAGTAGATTTAACCCAGGCCTGTTTACACAGAATAAAAGAAAGAAATCCTCAGCTCAATGCTTTTATCACCGTTTGTGAAAAAACGGCTTTAGAAGAAGCTAAAAAAGCTGATGAACTTTTTGCAAAAAATGAAGCGCAGCCATTAACCGGTATCCCATTCTCGGTAAAAGATGCTATTTGCACAGCCGGTGTTTTGTCTACGGGCGCGGCTAAAATTTTGGAAAATTACACCCCTCCTTTTGATGCTACAGTAATAAAAAAGATTCGTTCTCAGGGTGCAGTTTTAATAGGTAAAAATAATTGTGATGCTTTTGGACATGGTGCTAGTAACGAAAATAGCATGTTTGGTCCGGTGAAAAACCCAGTTAATTTAGATAAGGTGGCCGGTGGTTCTTCTGGTGGTTCAGCGGCAGCGGTCGCAGATAACATGTGTATTTTTGCAATTGCTGAAGATACCGGCGGATCCATTCGTCAGCCGGCTAGTTTTTGTGGTGTGGTTGGTTTGCGACCTAGCTATGGCCGTAACTCTCGTTTTGGAATTATGCCGATGGCTTCTTCTTTTGACACTGTTGGTCCAATGACCAAAACTGTAGAAGATATGTCGATAGTAATGAAAGCGATTGCTGGGCAAGATCCTTTGGATGCTACTACCGTACCGGATTCGGTTTCTGATTACACTGGTGAGTTGTCTGGAGATATAAAAGGTTTGCGCGTGGGTATACCTAAAGAATATTTTGATACTGCTGGAATAGATGAAGAAGTGAGAATGCTTTGTGAAAAACAAATAAAAGAATTAGAAAATCAAGGGGCAAAAATAGTTGATGTAAGTTTACCGATGACAAAATATGCGGTGGCTACTTATTATGTATTGGTGCCTAGTGAAGTTAGTTCCAATTTTGGTCGACTAGACGGTGTGCGCTATGGTGTGCGATCTCCAGAAGACAATCTGTTTGATGTTTATGCCAAAAGTCGCGAAATAGGTTTTCCGGAAGAAGTCAAACGTCGTATTTTGATTGGCACCTATGCTTTATCAGCCGGTTATTATGATGCTTATTACAAAAAAGCTCAGCAAGTACGTACATTGATTCGACGTGATTTTGATCGGGTATTTAGTGAAGTAGATGTTTTACTCACCCCAACTTCTCCTTTCCCAGCTTTTGGGCTAGGTGAAAAAGCTTCCGATCCGATTGCTTTATATCTGGCGGATATTTTTGTCAGTCCGGCTAGTAGTGCCGGTATTCCAGGAATTTCTGTGCCTTCCGGAGTTACCAAAGCCGGTTTGCCTGTAGGTGTTCAAATTATGGGACCTAGACTAAGTGAGGGTTTAATAATGAAAGTCGCTAATAAAATTATTAAAAAATAATATATATGCCAACCGAAGATTCTTCCTACCAAGAAACTCCACGTTTTTTACCACCACAAAATTTTACCACTGCTGGTGCGGTAGTAAATTTTCGTGATAGTTGGAGAATTTTTAGAATTATTAGTGAATTTATAGATGGTTATCAATTTTTGAGTAAATTTAAAAGTGAAGTAACGATTCTTGGTTCAGCTCGTTTGCCTAGTAATAGTCATTATTATAAAGTGGCTGAAGAGCTGGGACGTTTGCTGGGTAAAAATGGTTTTACTACCATTACCGGCGGCGGTCCAGGTATTATGGAGGCCGCTAACAAAGGAGCTTTTGAAACTGGTGGTACTACTGTGGGTATAAATATTCAGTTGCCGTTTGAACAACGTATCAATCCTTATGTAAAAGAATCAGTTGGTTTCTTTTATTTTTTTACTCGTAAGGTGATGTTGACTTCTCCAGCCAATGCGTTTGTATTTTTTCCAGGTGGATTTGGTACTATGGATGAGTTTTTTGAAGTGGTGGATTTTATGGAACTTGGTTTGATGCAAAAAGCTCCGGTAGTTTTAGTGGGTAAAGAGTATTGGGAACCACTTTTAAAATTTTTGCGTACCAGGTCGTCTAAAATTGCTCATTCTTTTGCTGAAGAAATTATTGACAGTTGGCACCTGGTAGATACTGCTCAAGAAGCTTTTAAATTTATCGAGAACAAAAAGAGTGAGCCGGAGGAGTGTTTGGTAAATGATAGTAGTATTTATTGCCAAGGTGGTCCGGATTGGAGAATTTTTAGAATTATGGCCGAACTAGTTGATGGTTTTGAATTTTTAGCTAAGATTAAAAATAACGTTACAGTTTTTGGTACAAAAAGTATTTTACCTGGATCTTCTTATTACAACGCGGCCTATGAAGTAGGTGAAGTTTTGGCCAAAAATGGTTTTACTACCATTACCGGCGGCGGTCCAGGTATCATGGAAGCGGCTAACAAAGGGGCTTTTGATGCTGGCGGTGAAAGTGTCGGGATAAATATGCGTTGGGAGAAAGGGGAGAGAGTAAATAATTTTGTTACCAAAAATATCGGTTTCTTTTTTCCTTTTGTGCGTAAATTAATAGTGACCGCACCTTCAGAAGCGTTTGTGTTTTTTCCAGGTGGATTTGGTACTCTCCATCAACTTTTTGAATTGCTCACTTTACAGGAAACGAAAAAGATCCCTCCTACGCCGACCATTTTGGTGGGTAGCGATTTTTGGGAGCCGCTACTCGATTTCTTCCATATTTTATTTCACGATTTTAAAACCATTGGTGTCAAAGATCAGGAATTGGTAAAAATCGTTGATCGACCAGAAGATATCTTAAAGTTTTTAGATTCAAAAAAATGATTCCTTATTTTCAAACAAATGCTTTTGCGATTGGTCCTATCACTATCCAAGTGTGGGGACTTTTTGTATCTTTAGGTATAGTGGCAGCACTTATCTTAGCTTATCATCTGGCGCATAAATATTTTTTGGCGGAGCAAGTAATTTTGGATCTGGGTGTTTATGGGCTTATTGGTGGTTTGGTTGGGGCTAGGATTTTTCATGTATTATTTTATGAACCGGCTTATTATTTATTGCACCCTTCTGAGGTTATATATTTTTGGCAGGGTGGAGCGTCTTCTTTGGGTGGTTTTGTAGGGGCGGCCGCTACCATTTATATATTTGCGAAAATAAAAAATTTGAGTTTTAAAGATTTATTACCATATTTTGATGTGATGTCTGTGAGTCTGTGGCTGGGTTGGGCGATCGGTCGGATTGGCTGTTTTATGATTCATGATCATCCCGGGACGCTAAGTCATTTTATATTGGCCGTAAAATTTCCAGACGGCGCTAGGCATGATTTGGGTTTGTATGATTCTATTTTGGCTTGGGTATTATTTGTCATTTTCATCTTGTTGTTTAAAAGATTGGTTAAAAAACATTATGGCTTAGTGAGTGTTTTGTCTTTTATGGGTTATACGTTTGTACGGTTTTGGCTGGATTTTCTGAGGGCTACTGATGTATCCGGTGCGGATGTGCGTTATTGGCACCTAACACCAGCACAATGGGGTATGGCGGTTTTATTTATCTCATTGACTTCTTTGTTGGTTTTTGATAATATTAAGCGGTCAAAAAATATTGGAGAGGTCGCATAGTGGCCGAGTGCGCCGCCTTGGAAAGGCGGTATACCGCAAGGTAT
>Ga0066639_10001432_pt1 | contig 21244 bp, 14 predicted proteins | sample CryGeyCG2114_010_2_FD_59504 | JGI IMG/M metagenome (GOLD analysis project Ga0066639, IMG submission 59504) | Groundwater microbial communities from aquifer - Crystal Geyser CG10_big_fil_rev_8/21/14_0.10 | ecosystem: Environmental > Aquatic > Deep subsurface > Groundwater | place: USA: Utah...
TACGGATTAAAAGAACCAGTAAAATATTGGATGCATAATGAATTTTTGATGGTTGATAATTCAAAAATGAGTAAAAGATTTGATAATTTTTATACCCTTCGAGATATAGAGGACAAAGGATATAGTGCCCTAGATTTGAGATTTTTATTTTTACAAACGCATTATAGAACTCCTCAAAATTTTACATGGAAAGCCCTTGAAGCCGCAAAAAGTGGGTTGGATCATTTATGTAGTCAAGTACGAGAATTAGGAAATGAACAAGGAAATATTAATAAAGAATTTAAAGATAAATTTATTGAAGTCATAAATGATGATTTAAATATTTCCAAGGGCTTAGCAATTGTTCAAGAATTATTAAGGTCAGATTTATCCAATGAAGAAAAATTAGCAACGGTTTTGGATTTTGATAAGGTTTTGGGACTGGATTTAGATAAGACTGGTGAAAATAAAGAATTGCCTAAAGAGATCAAAAAATTAGTTAAACAAAGGGAATCAGCTCGCGCTAGTAAAGATTTTAAAGAATCCGATAGATTGCGAAATGAAATTGAAAAACTAGATTATACAGTTGAAGATACAAAAGACGGGATAAGGGTATATAAAAAATAGAAAAATATGTTTGATTTCCAAAAAATAAATTTAAAAAAAGAAATAAAAAATCTGGAAAAACTTTCAGTAAAAGAAAGGGGGGTTGGAATTAAGTTTCTTAAAGATTATTTAAAAGAACAAAGAGGTGAAAAAGGATTGAAAAGAGTAGAAGAAGAATTAAAGAAAAATAATTACAAGCTTATTGATATTGATAAAATTGATGACATGGACTGGATTCTTTCAAAAATTACGATTATTTATTTTTTAGCGGTGGCAAAAGTTTTTAATTTAAAGAAACAAGACGCAGTAAGCCTAGGAGAAGATGTGGTTTTGTCTACCTCAACCCTGGCAAAAGTTTTTATCAAGTATTTTCTTTCCACGGAAAGCACAATAAAGAGGGCGGCATCGACTTGGAGAAATTTTTATTCAAAAGGCAGGGTTGTAGTAAAAGAGATAAATAAGAAAAAAAAATTCGTTATTCTTCAATTAAAAAATGTTAATCGCCATCCAGCTGTTTGCGCATATGATGAAGGAGTTTTTGTAAAGATTGTAGAGATTGCCACGGGATGGAAAGACATAAAAGTAGAAGAAACAAAATGTTTTTTTGAAGGAGATCAATATCATGAATTTATTATAAGTGGTAAATAATAATTTTATGGATAATAGACCAAAAGTTGGATTAGGAGTATTTATTCAAAAAGATGGAAAAGTACTTCTAGGCAAAAGAAAGGGGGCTCATGATGCAGGAGCATGGTGTTTTCCTGGCGGGCATCTTGAATTCATGGAAACATGGGAAGAATGTGCGATACGAGAAACCGAAGAAGAAGTAGGGATAAAGATAAAAAATGTTAGATATTTAACTGCTACAAATGATTTTTTTGAAAAAGATAACAAACATTATATAACCATTTTTATGATTGCTGATTATGATTCCGGAGAAGTGAAAATAATGGAACCGGAAAAATGTGAAGAATGGGGTTGGTTTGAGTGGGAAGAAAATAAATTACCATCGCCTCTTGCAGTTCCACAACAGAATTTATTAAAGAAAAAATTTGATATTGATAAAATAATATAAAAATATGAATTTAGAAAAAACACACAATAAACAATCAGCGCCAGAAAAAAAACAGGTTGATCCAAGATTAAAAGAAGGAATTAAAGAATTACACGATCAATATCATCCTAAGGCAATATTTGTTACGCAAACTTCTGCTACTCTATTGGGCTGGGCCATAAAGGAATTGTGGAAGGAAGCATGGCCAGGTGAGAATCCGCCAAAAGTTTTTACTATTAATGTAGGGCCCATTACTCATTTACAAAACAGATATTTAGAAAAAGGAAGCGAGTCTTATAAAAAAAAGAAAGCGAAAATAAAAAGTGATATTGAAGAAGCAGAAAGAGATATTGGCAACACACATGATTATGAAAAGAAAAATTCATTAAGAGAATATAGGGATAGATTGTTAGAAAGTTTTAGCAAAGAAGAGCAATTATATCTTTCAGCTTATGATATTCCGGAGAAATCTTGGCCTGAATATAAAAAGTTAGTCGAAGAAATAATAAATAAATTAGCCACTCTTGATTCCAATGGTAATATCGCTATTATCGATGAATGCGGAGGATTTACGCTAGCCTCATCTGGAAGAATAAATTTTGGTCCAGATGCTGATAGAGCCTCCCTGCTAAAGGGTCATTCTAGCACGTTGAATGTAGCTTATCATATAATAAAACAAGCTTGTAAAAATTTGGGAATTGACGCAAAAGTATTAGGTCTTGGGACTAGACATGACAGAATATATGGGGGACCATGGCGCCGACATCAAGATGATGTAGACAACTATCATAGAGTAAGAACAAAAGAGCAAAAAGAAGAAGCAAGAAAAAATATTGAATATTGGAAAAAAGTAGGAAAAGATACAGGGGAAGATATTAGAAATAAAATTGAAGAAGAATAATTTAATGTTAAAATGAAAAATTTTTGGTTAAAATTGAAAAAATCCGCCAAAGGCGGACAAGCAATTTACGCGCTCGCCCCAATGGCGGGCGTTACTGATTCTGCTTTCAGGCAAATCTGCAAAGGTTTTAGCGCAGATGTTTTGTATAGCGAAATGGCGAGTGCGACCGCCCTGGCTTATAATCCGCAGAAAACCTTGGAAATGCTTAAATTTAGCAAGGTCGAGAGACCCTATGTGGTTCAGTCGTTTGGTTCAAATCCAGAGCATTTTGAAATAGCGGCAAAGTTAATAACCTCCCACCCCCTCCTAGCCTCCCCCTCGGGCAGGGGGAGGAATATGCCTGACGGGATTGATATAAATTTCGGCTGTCCAGTTAAAAAAATCCAGAAGCAGGGCGCGGGCGCGGTATTGATGGATAATCCTAAATTAGCGCGAGAAATTATTAAAAGCGTTATTGACAGTACAAGTTTGCCTGTGTCAATTAAAATCAGAAGCAAAGTCGGTGAAACCGACGCGCTTAAATTTTTAGATTATATGCGGGGTTTAGATATCAAGGCGGTAATGATTCATGGCCGGACGCTCAATCAGGGATTTTCCGGTTCGATTGATACGGAGGTTATCAAAAAAGCCCGCGATTATTTCGGCGGGATAATTCTAGCCAATGGCGGGGTTAATTCTTATGACGACGCAGTTAAAATTTTAGACGCAACAAAAGCAGATGGAATCGGCATTGCGCGAGGTGCCTTGGGAAAACCTTGGATATTTGAAGATTTAAGATTTAAGAATAATAATTCAAGAAGTAAAAAAGAGATTTATAAAATTGCGCTCAAACACGCGAAATTAGCTTATGAGTTGAAGGGTAGGCAAGGAATAATAGAAATGAGAAAACATTTGTGTTGGTATGTTCAGGGATTGCCTGGAGCAAAAACACTAAGAAACGAGTTGGTTCATGTGACAACGCTTAAAGATATAAAAAGAATATTAAAATAACGGATCCCTTGTGGGTCCGTTATTTATGTGAGAATATTTTTTATAACCATTTTTTTCTTTCAAAAAAGAATAGCATGCCTAGGCAACCAGTGAGCATTATGACAATAATAATCCAAAAACCATTTTCGGTATTGATAAAAGGCATGCCGTTAACTGTGTTCATACCGAATATAGCAGCAAGCAAAGTAAGAGGAAAAACAATTACAGAAAAGATAGTCAACGTCTTCATTATGTCACTGATTCGATAATTCAAAAAAGCATCATTTGTACTATTCAAAACTTCAATCATGTCTCTTTGATTTTCTAGATTTTCCCAGATTCTTTTTGAATGATCTAGGAGCTGAAAATAATATTTTTTTACATTTTCTTCGGGGGCAAGTCCGATTTCTATATCAGTAAGTTTTTTTATAATGTTTTTGTGATTCTGCATTATTTTTCTCATGTGAATAATATTTCTTCTTAAATACAAAATTTGCGAAGCAGCGGTTTTTGAATTTTGGGAGAAAATCAATTCTTCTAGTTCATAAATTTTTATACTAACTTCATCAAGCAAAATATAGGTTCCTGACATTAGTTTTTCCAATATTTCATAAAGAAGAATCGCGGATGATTCAAACAAGAAAGATAAAGATGATTCACTATCTTTTTGGCATAGTTTAAAAAGTTCTTTTATGGCGGGAATATTGTCATTGTAAAGGGTAATTAAATAGTCTTTTCCAATAAAAAATTCAATTTCACTTACGGTTACGTGATCATTCTCTAGGACAGGAAAATGTATAATCAAAAAAATATAATCATTCATCTTTTCTATCATAGGTCTTTGCGAGGATGCTTTTACAGAAGAAGCTTGGAGATGAGACAGATTAAAATTATATTTTTTGCGTAGATATTCTATTTCCTTTTTTCTGGCGTTTTTGATATTAATCCAAGTTAAATATTCCTTTGGTGTAGTTGGATTATCTATAATAAGCTTTTCAATATTTGAAGAAATTTTTTTGTAGTTTTTTGCCATAAGTCTTTGTGGATAAGTTTGTTTTTACATTATAACACATTAGTATAAGTATGGACAATAATTATTATAATTTTTGTTTTATATTTTTATTTATTTATGGTATAATAAATTACGTTAGATCTCCAGGAGAGGTTTAATAAATTTTTATTTTTAAAATATGCCAGAAGAAAAGAAAACATTAAGCAATACAGAAAGCCAGAGTGAAGTTTTGGACCATGAACAAATAGAAAAAAAACGAGAAATCGTAAAGGAAGAAATTGAAAAGGTTTTAAGTCCAGAAAAATATGAGCAGAGAGTTGAAAAATCTCAAGAAATTTCTACAGAAAAAGAATCTTCTCTTCAAAGAGAAAAAGCAAGTGAGGCAGGCGGGATTATTGCTGCTAGTGCAGCGCAAAAAAGGGATGAAGAAAGAAGAAAAAAAATAGAAGGAATTCTTTCTGTAGGTCTGGAAGAAATATATTTAAAGATGCCTCCAGATAAACAGAGAGAATTTAAAATAGAAGGAGAAAAAACTGCTCGAGAAATAAATTCTTTGCTTCATAAAACAAAGGTAAAAGTAAAAAAGATTATTGATTTAATTAGAAAATGGCTTGCTCTCATTCCTAGTGTGAATAGATATTTTTTGGAGCAAGAAGCAAAAATAAAGGCTGATGAAATTATGGAAATGAAGAATGAACTTGACCTTAATAATTAGTAGTTTTAAATCTTATATTTATCTATAATTTAAAAAATTGTTAAATTGTTAACGATTTATATAGGTATGGCAAATAAAAAAATAAAAAAAGAAGAAAAATCTAGCGAAGACATTCAAGAAGAGGAAAATAATGACATCAGCATAACTTCAGAGGAATCTAGTTTGTTGGAATTTACAAAAAGGCCGGTACCTACCCAAAGCCAAGTTGAGGAATTTGAAGATTATATAGAGGAAGAAGTAAAAGACGAAGAAATAAATGAGAGCCTCAACGAAATTTATCATGATGAGAACGGGGACACAGTAGATGTAAAGAAATTAGACATCAAAAAACGAAGAGGATTTTTCTTTTGGTTTTTTTCTCTTATTTTTTTTGTAGCTATTTTAGCTGGTATTGGATACGGCGGATATTATTATCTTTTTATTAGGACCGGACCAAGCTCTGACTCTATTGATTTTTATTTAGAAGGCAAAAATCAGGTGTCTACTGGTGAAGAATTTTTTTATACAGTGTATTATAAAAATTTAAGCAATGTAATGCTTCGAGATGTAAGAATAGAGGTAAAATATCCTGAGAATTTTGTTTTTCTTGATAGCTCTCCTGAAGCAAATGAAAAAGATAGTGTTTGGACGTATAAGATAATACAGCCCGGACAAAGCGGGAAAATCCAGATCAAGGGAAAGATGATAGCTGGGGTCGGAGAAACTGGTGTATTGCTTGCCAACATAAGCTATACTCCGGAGAATTTTTCTTCAGAATTTAGGGAAGAGACGACTATTACTACGGAAGTAAATGATATAGGAATCAATTTTGATTTTGATTATTTGCGAAGCGCTTTGGTAGATGAAGAAAATGAAATTCTAATAAACTTTTTAGGAAAAGAGGAAAATTTTGTAAACAATTTTCGAATTGTAATTGAGCCTCAGGAAAATATAGAATTTTTGGATTTTGCTCCCAAAGAAGGCGACGAAAGTATAGCTGATTATGAAATGGTAAGACCAGGCGTTTGGCAGGTAAATGAAGTTCCAAGTGAAGAAAAAATCTTACCTATAAAGTTTAAATTTACGGAAAAAGTTGAGGATAAGCAGGAAATAGTTCTTTCTTTTGAGCAGATGGATAGTCAAAATGAATATCATAAATTCCTAGAAGAAAAAATAGAATATGAAGTGATGAAAAGCGACCTCAATCTCACTTTGATAATAAATGGAGCTAGAAATGATCAAGGAGTGGATAGCGGAGAAATTTTAAATTATTCAATAGTTTACAACAATAAAGGCGAAACCGCCATGAAAGATGTAGTGATAATGGCCGTTTTGAAAAGTGATTTTTTGGACTGGGCAAGTCTCAAAGATGAAAACAATGGAAGAGAAAGAGGAAATACGATTAGTTGGAGTAAAGAAGAAACGAGTGAGTTAGAGATAATTGATATAAACGAAGAAGGGACTATTGATTTTTCGATCAATTTGATGAATATCGGAGAGGTTGATATTACAAAGAAATATCAGGTGGAGAGCTATGCGCAGTATAGTGTAGGCGAGACCAATAAAGAAATAAATAACGACAATAAAAGCAATACCATAGTAAATAAAATAAATAGTGATTTAAGCCTAAAAGAACAGGTTAGATATTTTAGTATAGATAATATTCCCGTAGGTACGGGACCTCATCCGCCAAAAGTAGGCGAGACCACAACCTATAAAGTATATTGGGATTTGACCAATAATTTACATGAACTTAATGATTTGAAAGTTATGGCAACTTTACCCGATTATGTCACATGGGATAATAAAAGTAGGTCTTCTGTTGGATTATTAGAATATAATAGCAGTACAAGACAAGTTGTTTGGGATATCGGACGTTTGCCTATTACAGTATACAAATCTAGTGCTGAATTCAATATTAGCATTACTCCGACCGAGGAAGACAGAAATAAAATAATGGTGCTTCTGTCTGGGACAAAAATATCAGCAATCGACGAAGACACAAAAGATAAAATAGACCAGACCGGAAAAGCAAAAACCACCAAACTAGAAGATGATGAAATAGCGGAGGGAGATGGAAGAGTGGAGTAATTTTAGATTTTAGATTTATGATTTAAGAATTTTATTTGTGTTTAAATTACTCAAAAAATCAAATAAGTCAGAAGCGCGATTAGGTGTTTTGAAAACAGCTCACGGCTCGATTAAGACGCCTTTTTTTATGCCGGTCGCTACCCAAGGGACAGTCAAGCATATTACGGGCATTGAAATGAAAAAATTAAAAGCGCAGATTCTTCTTTCAAATACTTATCACTTGATGCTCCGGCCAGGGGAGGCGCAAATCAAGAAACTAGGCGGGCTTCACAAGTTTATGAATTGGAACGGGCCGATCCTTACAGACAGCGGAGGCTTTCAGGTTTTTTCTCTAGCAGGAAACAAAAGCAGAAAAGGGGAAAATTTAGTTAAATTAGATTCGGAAGGAGCAAAATTTCGATCTTATATTGACGGAAAAAAATATTATCTGACACCAGAAAAGTCTCTGAAAATTCAAACTGACCTAGGCGTAGATATTGCAGTTTGTTTGGATGAATGCGTAGCTTTGCCTGCCAAAAAAGAATATATAGAAAAGTCTATTGAATTAACAACTCATTGGGCTAGAAAAACAAAAGAATATCACGAAAAGCAAAAAGGTAAAAAACCTCTTCTTTTTTGCGTAGTTCAAGGAGGATTAGATAGAAAATTAAGATTGAAAAGTTTACATAGTTTAATGGAAATAGGTTTTTCCGCCAAAGGCGGACTAGCCTCGGGCTGGGATGGTTATAATATAGGCGGTTTGTCAGTAGGGGAGACACCAAAAGAAATGTATAAGGTTCTGGATTACTTATGTCCAGAGATGCCAGAAAATAAGCCCAGATATTTAATGGGGGTTGGATATCCAGAAAATATAGTAGAGGCAATCAAAAGGGGAGTAGATATGTTTGATTGCGTGATTCCAACTCGTGAAGGAAGACATGGAAGGCTTTTTTCATTCTGTCATTCTGAAGTAGTGAAACGACTGAAGAATCCCGAGATTCTTCGCTACGCTCAGAATGACAAAAAGGGTTTTTATGAAACTATAAATATAGCTCGTTCTAAGTTCGTAAATGACAAGAGTCCGATAAATTCAAAAAGCAAATTGCCAGAGCTCAGAAATCTCTCAAAAGCGTATCTGCACTACTTATTCAAAATAAAAGAACCTCTAGGACAGAGGCTTGCGAGTCTGAACAATCTAGAGTTTTATCTAGATTTGATGGCAGAAATCAGGAAAAATATCAGAGAAGGAAAGTTATAAAATTAAAATTTTTAAGAATTTTAAAACCGCTACCTCTGTAAAAGCAGGTAGCGGTTTTTTTGTAGGCCCGTTCCTCAAGCGGGACTTACTTGTATTTCACCCGGAGGTCGACGAATGCATCATATTCCGGGTGGTTGGTGTATCCAAGAATTCGACATTCGTCATTGGGGCAGATAACACGAATTTTTCCTGATCCAGAGACTGCAGACCGGGAAAAAAGTGGACCCCCATCATATGGGCTTGAAATTGCTCGAGGCCCATTAGGACTGTGAACGATGTCCCAGAACATGGGAATTTCTGAGATCTGTTTGGGTCGATCTCTGGCATCCTTCTCGTCCACGGTCCCGTCACCGTTGAAGTCAAGGGTGCTGCCCTGGTTGATTGCGGCGACCCAGACCCTTATTTCTGTTTTGGCCCGTTCGGACTCCTTTTCGATGAAGTCAGCCCGAGACTTTTCTTGCATTCTCATAAACCTTGGGATGGCCACAATGGCCAAGATTCCGATAATGACGATGACCATAGCCAGTTCGATCAACTCGAATCCTTTCTGGTTTTTCATGACACACTTCCTTTCTTTATTGTGGTTTTTTGGGTTTACGGAAGATCATCCGGCACTAGGATTCGCTCCATCAATTTTCCCTTCTGATCGCATGAAGTAATCAGAAAGCGAGCTTCTGAAACATATTCGATGCCGATGGAGGCACCGTTCTTATTTCTAACACAGTTTCCTTCGGTGAAGAGAGGTTTGGCTGAGTTGTATTCTGAAATATCTTCCCCTCTGTTTTTTCGTTGGAGTATGTATCTGATTGGCCATTCTTTTTTGGACCATTGCTTGGACTGGACATACTGGCCATGCCTGAAGTTGTTCAGATCTCGGCCAGCTTCCTGGTCTTCCAGCCAGCTTTCCAGATGCACGGCCGTAGTGAAGGCCGTGTTTCGCACTCTTTGCCTGTCTTGGCCAGCAAACCAGGCAGGGACGATAAAGGCCAAGAGCCATAAAGCAATAATCAATATGAGAGTTGTCCCCAGCGTAAAACCTTTTTGATTCAACATTTTGATCCCTTTCTCTGTTCGTGTTTTGGTTTAATAAAAAGGACTACTGTTTATTTGTAAAAATAAGTAAAAATATATCAGAAAATTGAATATTTGTCAATGTTTTTAATAAATTTTCTTTAATATTAGTAATATTTTTTCAAATTTAATCATATTGACTAATTAGTTTAAAAATGATATCATTCATATATTAAATTGATAATAAATTGCACATTAAATTTCAGTAATTTCAGGGTAAGCGGACAATTGCTTCTTTGATTTTTAAGTCAAGGGAGAGGAAAGTCCGGACTCCTTAAAAAATACAGTCGTTAACGACGACCAGGAGCAATCCTAGGGAAAGTGCCACAGAGACAATACAAGCCAGAGCGAAGCCCTGGAAGTTCCAAATTACAAACAAATCAAAAATTATAAATTTTAAATTCAAAACAGTTTATAATTTTGGTCATTAAAGTTTGAATATCATTTGAGATTTGTTGCTTGATATTTGAGATTTCCAAAGCTTCGCGTTGGTTAAAGGTGAAAAGTTTTGGGGTGTATATATTAAATTCGGATATCCGTTAATATATGCTTCTTAGATCGCTCCCGAGTGATCGGGATGCGTGGTAAACCCTGTCTGGAGCAAGAACAAAGTCCTGAGCAATCGGGATTATAAGTAGTTCGCATGACTCCGGCAGCAATGTCGGAGCTAGATAAATAATTGTCCCTTCTTCGTTCCTTACTGCGTAAGGAGCTACGCAGGGCAAGCCCTAATAATAAAGGGAACTTGTCCTTCCGAAGCTCAAGCGTAGCGAAGAGCGAAGGAGGACAGAATCCGGCTTATAGCTTGCCTTGAAATTATTTAAATTTAATTACCAATTACGAATTTATACGAATATATAAATTAGAAAGTATTCGTATATTAGTAATTTATTTATAATTCGTATACTTTATGAAAAGAGCTGAACTCTTTTTTTCATTTCTTTTGGTGCCTCTAGATTTTTTGATGATAGTTCTGGCTGGAATTACAGCTTACTATATCCGTTTTTCTGAATTTACTACTGAGATCCGACCGGTTATATTTGATCTATCATTTACTTCTTACTTGAAAATACTTCTCATAATCGCCATTTTGTGGTTGATTATTTTTGCTTTGGCAGGACTCTACAATATTCGTGGCTACAAAAAAATTGTGAAAGAGTTTTATAGAGTGATATTGGCTTGCTCCACCGGACTCATGTTGATAGTGATATTAATTTTTTTAAGACGAGAATTGTTTGATTCTCGTTTTATTGTGCTAGCGGGCTGGGTATTGGCAATTTTTTATATCAGTATTTCGAGAAGTTTGATTAGGTTGCTTCAGAGGCATCTTTATAAACACAACATAGGAGTCCACAAAATTATTCTAGTAGGAAACAGTAAGACTGCAGAAAATTTGATGCAGGAATTTTCAAAGAATAAATATATTGGTTTTGAGGTAGTAAAGCGTTTGCGGGATTTCAGTATTGAGACTTCTCAAGAATTGATTGAGTTCATGAAAACAAAAAAAATAGATGAAATTATTCAAAGTGATCCAAATTTAAGCAAGGCGGAAACGCTTCGTTTGTTTGATTTTTGCGATGATAACCACATTATTTTTAAATATGCAGCCGATTTGCTAGGCACAAAAGTTTTGAAAACAGAAGTATCTGAGTATGCAGGAGTTCCTGTGGTTGAAGTGAAAAAAACTCCCTTGGACGGATGGGGCAGAATCGCCAAAAGAATTTTTGATATAGTTGGCTCCGTTGTTTTAATTATTATACTAAGTCCTGTTTTGTTGCTAACTGCGATTTTAATAAAGCTTGATTCAAGAGGACCTATTTTCTTTTCCAAACGTGATGATGGCAGTTTGCTTCATAGGGTTGGGCAAGGAGGGGAGTCTTTCCATTATTTCAAATTTAGGTCAATGCGAGATAAAAGCGATAGCATGAGGTATAATGAGCTAGCTGATCAAAATATCCGAGGGGATGGACCGATGGTAAAAATAAAAGATGATCCACGCGTGACTCGAGTGGGAAAATTTATCAGGCGCTGGAGCATAGATGAACTTCCAGAATTGTTTCTTGTTTTCAAGGGAAATATGAGCTTGGTTGGCCCTAGACCTCACTTGCCAGAAGAGGTAGCTAAATATGAGCATCACCACAAAAAAGTTCTCACTATAAAACCAGGCATTACTGGTATGGGACAGATTTCTGGAAGAAGCGATCTTTCTTTTGAGGAAGAAGTAAAATTGGATACTTATTATATAGAAAATTGGTCTCTTCTTTTGGATCTTTCAATTCTTTTGAGGACGCCAGGGGCTGTTATTAAAAACAGGAACGCCGAATAAGACTAATTGAAAAAAGAGGAAAAAGATATTATACTATTTATATAAAGTTAATTAGATAAAGCTTACTTGAGAAGTAAGATTTTTATTTATGAAAGTAGCCTTAGTTCATGATCATTTGGCGCAGGATGGTGGGGCAGAAAAGGTGCTCAAGGCGTTATCTGACCTATATCCAGATGCACCTATTTACACCTTGCTTTATGACAAGAAAAATGTAGATAAGTATTTCAAGGATAAAGTGATCAAAACTTCTATAATTCAAAGACTTCCTGGCGGAGTCAAGCACTATCAATGGTATATGCCTTTTATGCCTATGGCCGTGGAGTTTTTTGATTTGCGGGATTTTGATGTGGTAATTTCTGATGCCTCAGCCTTCGCCAAAGGGGTGATTACTTCTCCAAGCACTCTTCATATCTGCTATTGTCATACCCCAACTAGATATTTATGGGATTACACCCATCAATATATAAACGAGCTTAATTTCAATAAATATTTTAAAAAAGTTATTTCTTTAGTTTTGAACAAAATTAGAATTTGGGACAGAGTAGCCGCTGACAGAGTAGATGTTTTTATAGCCAATTCAAAAACAGTCAAAAGTAGAATAAGAAAATATTATAATAATAATTCAACCGTGATTTATCCTCCTATTAATTTGGATTTATTTAATGCTTCAGAAGAGATTGGCGATTATTTTTTGATTGGCGGTCGGCTCGCTCCATACAAAAGAGTGGATATTGTGATAGAAGCATTTAATAAACTAGATAAAAAATTGAAGATTTTCGGTGATGGAGTAGATGTTGGGAGATTGAAAAAATTAGCTGAAGGCAATGACAGAATTGAATTTTTAGGGAGAGTAAATGATGAAGATATGGCTAAATTATATAGAAAATGCTTAGCATTTTTAAATCCTCAAGAAGAAGATTTTGGCATTACTACGGTAGAAGCTATGGCGTCAGGCAGGTCAGTGATAGCTTATAGGCGAGGTGGAGCTACAGAAACAGTGATCGAGGGAGTGACCGGTGAATTTTTTGATAAACAAACCCCGGAGGCGATTGCTGAAGCAGTGAGAAATTTTGACGTAAGTCGCTTCAATTCAAGCCAAATCAGAGAACATGCTCAACAATTTTCAACAGAAAAGTTTAAGGATAGCATAAAAAGTTTTATTGAGGAGGAATATAGAAGATTTAGGCACGATGGCTTGTAGTTTTTTAGTTTGTAGAGCAAAGTAATAGAAATAGCTAATTCGGCTATTTTTATTTTTTCAAGAATTGCCAAAATCAGAAAAATTAAATAAAATATGGTATATGAAAATAGGTATAGATATAAGGACATTGATGGACGCTGAGTACTCAGGTGTGCCAGAATATACGCTTAATTTAATCAAGGAAATTTTAAGGCTTGACTCAAATAATGAGTATAAGCTTTTTTATAATTCTTTTGCAGATTTAGAAGATAGAATTCCCAAATTTGAAGGCAATAATATAGAGATTGTAAAAACAAATTATCCAAACAAGATTTTTAATTATGGTTTTCAGAAAATATTAGGCTGGCCCAAAATAGATAAATTTATGGATGTAGATGTTTTTTTCTTGCCTCACATGAATTTTGCTTCGCTTTCTAAAGATGTAAAAAAGATTATAGCTATTCACGACCTGTCATTTCTTCACTATCCTGATTTTTTTTCCTTGCGAAAAAATATTTGGCACAAAATGGTGAATATAAAAAAGCTTCTTGGTAATTTTGATAAAGTAGTCGCTGTGAGTGAAAATACAAAAAAAGATTTAATTGAATTATGCGATGTAGACCCGGGAAAAATAAAAGTTATTTATTCTGCTATTGAAAAAAATTATAAAAAAATTGAAGATCAAGAGAAATTAACAAAAATAAAGAACAAATACAATTTGCCTGACAAATTTATTTTGTTTTTGGCAACCTTGGAGCCCAGAAAAAATGTGGATGGCTTGATTCAGGCTTTTGATATATTTCAAAAGAAATACTCGGGGTTTGAAAGTTATGAGCTCATTATCGTGGGCGGAAAGGGCTGGAAAGGCAGAAAAATTTTTGAAGCTTGGCAAAAAGCCAGACATAAAGAAAAAATTAAATTTTTAGGATACATAAAAAGAGGTGATAAAAAATATATTTATAATCTTGCCTCTTTGTTTGTTTATCCATCTTTTTATGAGGGCTTTGGATTCCCTCCATTGGAAGCTATGGCCTCAGGTGCCCCAGTGATTACCAGTAATTCATCCAGTCTTCCTGAAGTAGTCAAAGATAATGCTGTTTTAATAAACCCATATGATATAAATGAAATTTCCGAGGCAATCTGTCAGACTCTTTCCAATGATAATATTAGAAAAAGAATTTCTGGTAGCGCGCTTAAGTATGTGGAAAATTTTTCTTGGGAAAAAACAGCCAGAGAATATATTAACTTGTTTTTGTATTAGACAACAAATCCAATTTTTGGTATTATAGATATATCCAACATGTGGATATTTTTTATATATTTAATAAATAAATAATTTTATAAATTTTTATGAAATCTTTAAAACTTCTCAAAAGAACCCCAAAAAGTTCTAGTCAAACAGATAAATTTACTCCAGCAAGGTTTTTGGATTTTATCATTGGAGGGGTGATTACTCTTATTTTCTTTCTCTGCCCTTTGTTTTTTACAGGGTTGGTTGCCCAAGGCGCGGGTTTTGAAAAAATGACACTTTTTTATTTATTGGTTCTGGTTGGTATGGTAGCATGGGTGACAAAGGGCGTTGTTGAAGGAGAATTAAATTTAAAAAGAACTCCTTTGGACATTCCAATTTTGGCTACATTTGTTGTCTTTGTCATTTCCACTATACTTTCTGTTAGCAGTAAAGACAGTTTGATCGGATCTTATGGCAACTCCTCAAGAAGTTTTGTGACTTTCGTAGTTTTTGTCTTGTTTTATTATTTATTAGTAAATAATCTTAATTTGAAAAGAATTAAATTATTATTTTGGTCATTGATAGTTTCTAGCTCATTATTGGCGATTTATTCTCTTTTGCAGATTGCTGGAATTTTTTTGATTCCATTAGAAATTGCAAAAACAAAAAGTTTCAATCCTATCGGAACATTATCGGGTCTCACAATGTATTTAGTTATTGTTCTGCCTTTGTTTATCGTTGCTGTGGCCCAGATAAAAAAAATTGCCAGCAAAATGAATGAAAAATTTGCTACGGTCATAAAAGTTATTTTGGGAATTATCACTCTAGTCCTATTGATTTTACTGGCTTTACTTAGTGGATTTACTTTTTGGCCAGTTGCAATCGTTGGATCTGTTATTGTTTTGATGTTTTTCTTATCAAAAATTATAAATATTGATAATAATAATCTTCTTATACCTTTGGGCGCTTTTTTGATTTTAATTATCATGCTTGTTCTAGGTAATTTTAATTTTGTAGATCTAGGGCTTCCTTCAGAAGTAAGCCTCTCCAGGGGCGCTTCTTGGGATATAGCTAAAAGCAGTATAAAAGAAAATCCAATTTTTGGCTCAGGTCCAGGAACTTTTTACTACAATTTTTCGAAATTTAAAGGGGAAGATTTCAATGCCTCTCCTCTGTGGAGCGCTAGATTTGATTCTGGATCAGGAATTTTGTTTGAATTTTTATCCACCGTTGGAATTTTGGGGACATTGGGAGTTGTAGTTATTGTCTTGATTGCCCTTTCGGTTGTATTTTTATCTCTGATAAAAAATGAAGAAAACGAAACAAGCTCTATTATTTTGAGTCTTTTTGCCGGTTTTGTGTCAGCTATTATATTTTCCGTTCTCTTTGCGCAAAACAATTCTTTGTTCCTAGCTTCTTTTTTGATTTCTGCTTTAGCAGTAGCTGCGGGACTTATCATGTATCCTGAAAAGCTAAAAAGCCTGAAATTATCCTTCAGATCTTCTCCTAAATATGCCTTGGCCCTGGCTGCGATATTTTTGTGCGTCAGCGCTGGCGTGGTAATTATTATCACTCTTGGTTTCAAGATGTATATGGCCGATTATTATTCAAAAAAGGCTTTACTTGATCCTAGTCTGGATAACAAAATTACTAATTTTAGTAGAGCTATAGCTCTTGCTCCGTATCAAGACAGTTATTATTTAAGCCTAGCCAATGTCTATATGGCGAAAGCTAACCAAGCTGCTCAAGAAAGCAAGGATCAATCAATTGTAGGCGGAAATTTGAGCCAATCAATTGAGATAGGTAAGAAAGCTGTAGAAATTGCGCCGAACAAAGCTATAAACAACGAGTCTTTGGCTTTGATTTATGAAAATGCGTCTTTCTATACTCGGGGAGCTTTGGAATGGGCAGAAAATTTTTATAACAAAGTAATTGAATTAGAACCGAGCAACCCAGTTCCTCACCTGAGACTTGCCTTGGTAAATATGAGCAGGGCAAACGCTGAAACAGATGAAAAAGAACAAGAATTTTATGTTGGTGAAGCTATAAAGAACTATGATACAGCATTATCAAAGAAAGGAGACTTGGCAGCTGCCTATTATGGCAAGTCAATTGCTCTTGAAAGATTAAACAACCTGACAGATGCCATAGATCAGCTTCTTAAGGCAAATTTGATAGCCCCAGACAATTTGGATTATAGATTTGAGCTAGGCAGGATGTATTTCAACAAAGGCGTCACTCAGCCGAATTTAGCCCAGAATGCTACCAAGGAAATCACAGAAAGCGAAATTAGTGGAGAAGAAGGAAATGAAGAAGGCGAAAATATCAGCGTAACCTCAAGCCAGTCTGCAGGAACAACCATAGGAAGAAATGATGATATAAATGCGTCTGAACAGGTTTTCTTGAGCATAGTGAGAGATAATGCCAATCATGCCAATGCACTTTATAGCTTAGCCGTGCTTTATCAGAAAATCGGAGAAAAGGATAATTTGAAGCTGGCCGTTGATTCACTTTTGAATATATTACCAGAAGATGAAACAAAAGAAGCAGTTAAAGAGCAATTTAAAGAAGTTTTGTAGGTTTATATAACAAAAAAGAAGGGGGAAAATCTCCTTTCTTTTTTTTGTTATAAAAATTAATTTGTTTTTAATTTTGATATTATAATATATTATGATGGGTAATTTTTTTATATATTTTTTTGATTAATAATTTATAAAAGAAATAAATTGACATAAATTGACATTAGAAACATTTTTCTGTAATATATAATAGCTAATAATTAATATTTAAATATATTTATTAAACAATTTAAGAGCTTATTAATTTTTTAAGTAAAATTAGCTTATAAAAAGCAATTTACTTGACAAAAATTAATAAAAATTGCTCAATCTAGTTTATGAACTCAAAAATTTCGGTAAATTTTTTACCAAATAGGAGGAAAAAGGCGATTTACAAAAAATTATCAATTATTAGCGGAATATTGCTAATTTTACAAATGAGCTTCGGAAGCTTGTTTTTTATTGCTTTTCCAATTACGGCAATAGCAGAGGATGATCAAGAAGATAAATGTGAACCAATATGCAAACTTGAAATTACCAAAACTGACGAAAAAGATTTTTTGAATCAAGGAGAAGAAACAACTTATACAATCCATGTAGAGAATGTTGGTGATGTGATTTGTGGAGAGCAAATAGACCCAACTGGTGAAAATTGTAATGCTGAACAAACACCAGAAAGTTGCGGAGTTGTGGTTGAAGATTTTTATTACAATACAGGAGATATTTTGTCTTATGTCAGCTCCAGTCCAGAAGAGCCTTATGAGCAAATGACGAACTACATGAGATGGAATTTGGGTCAGCTTAATCCAGGAGACACAGCAGATATTGAGGTCACTATGCAGGTTTTAGAAAATGCAGAATGCGGTTTTCCGATTTATAATAAAGCTAGATATTGGGAGAGTAATCTTGGTTGGGGAGCTTATGTAATAGATGAAGCAACGGTTAAATGCGGTGCAATTTGCGGAGATGGAATAGTAGAGGGCGATGAAGAATGTGATGACGGTCCAAACGGATCAGAAACATGTACATCAGAATGTGAGACAAGAACTGTTGTAAAAGCCTATAAAGTTGTTTGCGAAGCTGAAGAATATTTGCCTGACTGGGGATGGGCTGAAAATCCTAGTAAGCCAGAAATAATTTCTTCTACAACTGCTCAAGATTTTGTAAATGCAAACAGCGAACATTGCTGGCTTGAATCTGGTTGGGAATTTCAATGGGGATATAGAAATTCATTGGGGGTAAAGCCAGAACAAATATCAAGCGATCATATTGGTCCTGCTGATGGTTCAGGCGGAGAAGGAACATATACGGGTTCTAGTTTTAATGAATGGAAAAATTTCAGCTCAGTGACAGGAGAATCTGGCGAACCAGCCGTAGCTTATATAAATGACTTAGAAGCATCTGATGAAATTTGGGTTCGGGAAAATCTTCAAGTAGGTTACATTCCTTTTGCCAGACCTCCAGTTGAAAATAATCAAGATTCAAATAGCGCAGAAATATATTGCTACAATGATATTTTGAATTTTGATAATTATGACTGGATAAAATATATGGAATACGGAGAAATTTATAATTGCGTAGCTTTTAATGCTCAAATCAGAGATCCATATTGTGGAGACGGGGTAGAGAATCAAGAATGGGAAGAATGTGATGGTGATGACGTTCCGCAGGGAGAAATTTGTGATGAAAGATGTCAAATCGTTGACGATGAATGCTCTGACAGAGTTTTTGCTAGAGTTAATGTAAACAAAGAAGATGTTCAAAATTGGGGAGATGGTAATATGACCTCTAATATTTATCTTGGTTCAAATACATATAATATTCCTTCAGGTGTTTGGTTTTTATTGAGTGAAGGCGGCGTAGCAGTAAATGACCCTGATGTATCTGGTTATGAAGATGTTCCAGGGTTAGCAGTGCAAAGATTAGAGGGCCAAGTGCGAGCAGTTATGCATGGTTCTAATGGTACCGAAGACATAGAGCATATAGATGGAAATATTGAATTCTACAATGCTAGCGTAGAGAATTTGTTAAATGATACTTCAAATAATAATAGACTGGAAGGAGAAGATCCTTTTAATATTACTGCAGAGGGAAGTAAGGCCATTGCTCCAGGAGATGATGAAGTTTGGTTGGTAGATGGTGATATTGAGCATTCTTATTTTTGGATGACCACCGACATAGCTGATGATGGATACTATACAGAATGGAGTATTATTGAAGACTGCGAACAGGTTTGCGATCCTGAAGTAGAACTAGTTGTAAACGGTGGTTTTGAAGCGCCAGTAGTTACTAATGAAAAAAATTGGAATATTTTTGATAGCACTTTGACTAGCTGGGAAACTAGTTGGTTGCCAGTAATTCAATCTACTTATAGCCCTACTCTAGAACTGCAAAGAGGCGTAAATAACTGGGTAGCTTATGCAGGAGAACAATATGCAGAACTTGATGGTGATTGGGATGGTCCAGATGGCACCATAAATGGTGAGCAAGCTTCAACTAGAATTTATCAAGACATAGAAACGATTCCTGGAGAAACTTATACAGTAAGCTTTGCTTTTTCTCCTAGACCAGATACAGATGCGAGCAACAACAATCTTGAGTTTAGCTGGAACGGAATAGTAGAAGATAACATTTCTAGAGCTGGATCAGGAGACGTTGATTGGTCAGAACACACTTATCAATTTGTAGCCGATTTAGCTGTTACTAGATTACAATTTGCTGATGCCGGAACTTCAGATTCTTTGGGTACATTTATAGATGATGTCAGTGTCAGGTGTGGAGTAAATCCAGTCTGTGGTAATGGAATAAAAGAAGGAGATGAAGAATGTGACGGAGAAGATGGAATAACCGAAGGTTATTATTGTACAGAGTTATGTGTCTTGGAAGAAGAACAGATTTGTGTAGACCCAGGTACAATTGTAATAAATGAAATAATGCAGAATCCAAGCGCTGTAGGTGATAGTGATGGAGAATGGTTTGAAGTTTACAATACAACTGAGGAAGATATTAATTTAGAGAACTGCGTGATTAGTGATTCAGGAGCAAATACTCACACTATCAGTTCTTCACTTGTCATACCTGCTCTTGGATATGCAGTATTGGGTAATAATGGAGATATGGGCTCAAACGGTGGCGTAAGCTTGGATTATGAATATCCGGGTAGTTATGCACTCGGAAATACAGATGATGAAGTAATTATTACTTGTTGTGAAACAGAAATTGATCGAGTTGAATATGATGGAGGGCCAAGCTTCCCAAATCCAATAGGTAAATCTATGATTTTGGACGATCCAAATCTTGATAATAATGTTGGAGATAATTGGTGCGTGTCTCAATCAATCTATGGAAATGGAGATAAAGGCACTCCGGGTTATCAGAATGATCCATGTGAAGAGATTTGCGACGCATCAATTTCCGGAATGAAAATTAATGGAATAACACAAGAAGCAATGAGTGGATGGACAATTGAGCTTAGAGATCCAACCGGTGGATTGATTAGTTCATTAGTTACAGATGGAGATGGATATTATATTTTTGAAGATTTATGCATAGGAACTTATTATGTAGATGAAATAAATCAAGAAGGATGGGCGCAAGTATCTCCGCTTGAACCGTATGAAGCAATTATTAACTGCTCTGGTCAAGATGTTTATGACAGAAATTTTTACAATGAACCTGCTTTTGGTTCACTTAAAGTATGTAAAATGAAAGATGCAGATGGAACTTTGGATGAAATAGTTGATCAGTCCCCAGTTTCTAATTGGACTTTTACCATCATCAAATATCAATTTGATCAAACCAAACAAACCGGAGATGACGGATGCGTAATTTTTGATGATTTGTACCCAGGTGATTATCTAGTGACTGAAAATCCAATGCCAGACCATTGGACAGCAATTGATCCAGAAAGCGGTGAAAAAATAGTAGAGGTAATTGCTGGGTCACAAACAGAAACTGTTTTTTATAACTATGAAGGTGGAAATTATGGATCAATTTGTGGATACAAATATGAAGATGAAGATGGAAATATCCAAACCCCAAATACCACTGGACTAGAAGGATGGGAGATAGTTTTGAATGGCATGAGTTCATGCGAAGCAGGTGAAGAATGGTCTGATAGCGTGGTATCATATACCGCTGGATCCCCAGTAATTATTGAGAGATCAGATTCAAGCAAATCCCTAGGAGCTGCTCAATATGATGATACTATAAATTTTGTATCTCTTGGATTTGGTGGAGAGCTAGTTCTAGAATTTGATAATTATATTATAAATGGTCCCGGAGGAGACGTTTCAGTAGTTGAAACAAGCTATGGTGGAGTTGACTGCAATGCTT
>Ga0066639_10001433_pt1 | contig 21243 bp, 12 predicted proteins | sample CryGeyCG2114_010_2_FD_59504 | JGI IMG/M metagenome (GOLD analysis project Ga0066639, IMG submission 59504) | Groundwater microbial communities from aquifer - Crystal Geyser CG10_big_fil_rev_8/21/14_0.10 | ecosystem: Environmental > Aquatic > Deep subsurface > Groundwater | place: USA: Utah...
GATACTCAATAGATTCAACTATAGGTGTCTTATGAAATCTATTTTGCATAATATTAGAGTTCAGAACATTGTTTAATGCCATCAAAGACATTCCCTGATGATGCGTCATATATGATTTTATTATAGAGCCTATGGTCTCGTTACTTACTCTTTCAGAAGTATAATCGATGGACTCATAAAAGCCATATTGAGAAAGCATTCCTTCTTTTTCGAGTCGATCTAGATTTTTAAGTGCTTGGCCAGGGGCCAGCATTAGCGCTAGTAGGGTAGAGTATGGTGAAACTACAATATCATTTGAAAGACCTCGCTTAAGACCAAGCCCTGGTATTCCAAATGGCCCATATTGATAATTTAGCTCAAAATCGCGTGCGTTAAATGCCGATTCAGAAATTCCCCAGGGAATCTTTAGTTTTTTTGCATACTTAATCTGACATGCAACTGCTGCATTCGCAGTTTGATCCAAAAGTGTATGTTTTATATCTTTCATTAAAATAAGAGGCATAAGATACTCGAACATAGATGCAGACCATGAGATGAGTATAGTTCTTCCAGAAGATCGAGTCATATGTCGACCTAGGTGATACCAGTGTTCTAGTGGAATATCACCCTTGGCAATGGCAACAAAACTTCCTAGACGCGATTCGGATGCGAGAAGGTCGTAATACGAATTGTCGACAATATTTTCGTCATGATTAAGTCCAATATGAAATAATTTACGCTTTTGATTAAATAGAAGCTTAAAGTCCATAGCGGTAAAAATAGCAGAGTAACCGTCTATTACTTTATTGTAACTTTTAATTAATTTATAGGCATATGCTTTTTTTGCATTAAGTCGAATGATGATTTGATGTAGATACTTAGATGCGACAGATTTGTGAGGATTTGAATCATGCATGTCATGATTAATTTGTGCCCTCAGTGAGAAGATGCTACTGGCAATAGAATTGTAATGATCATTAATTTCGATAACAGAGGGGACTTTATTTAATTGTGAGTTAAAAGTATCCCAGTTTAGAAATAATTGCTGACAGCACGAATCCATTTCTTGATATAGATTGCTAGTTAATAATTCTACCCAAGGAAAATATTGCTCAATTGAGTCTTGCTCGTGCTTAATTAGGTTTTTTATCAGATTAATCCATTGTCTAACATTTTTAAATAGCTCATCTTTTTGACTGCTTGCAATTGTATTATTGATATCTTCGATAATGCTTACATGCTGTGATATGTTTCTAAAAAGAGTGCTCCATGCAGTTAGCGTAGCTACGCTACTTGTCTTAATGAGCTTGGTCGCTTGATTAATAGTATGTTCAAGACGAAGCTTATATGATGAAATTTCTGGATCTTTAATTACAAAATCATTTTTTATGACTTCAGATAGAATTATTTGTAGCATGTCCTGCAGACCTAAAATTAACTGAGGAGAGAAAAAGTCTTGCCTCAGAATTTCTTGGCAAGACTCAGTTACAGTGAGGACACAAGCTGCTAAATTCCCGCTGTCGACACTAGATATATAATGTGGGGAGAGTGCTTTTAGGGTTTTTATATCATACCAATTAAAAAAATGCCCATGATACCTTTGCATTTCATGCATAGAATCTAAAGGACCTGTCAGGAGTCCTAAAAGTTGTGATTTGCCAAGATAACCAAAATCATGTGCACATATACTGCTTAAAAGTTGTATCCCCATATTTGTAGGTGAGGTACGGTAAGCGACTTTATATTCCGGCATTTCTTGAAAGTTATCAGGTGCTAAAAAGTTATACTCCTTTTTAATGATATTATCAAAATAGTGCCAGGTGCGTAGAGCATACTGTCTAAGTGTATTAATTTCATCTTCATCTAGAGATTTAAGGTTACTACCTATTGGCTTACCCAAGTAGTATGCAAATACTGGGGCCAGGGCCCAAAGACATAAAATAGGTGAAATTAACGCCAATGAATCATATGAATAAAAGAAAATAATAGGCAATAGTAGGGCCGTGAATAAAGATTCCTGCCACATGAGCTTAAAGCAAAAGGACAGCTTGTTGGCATGATTCATTTCAACTTGCTGTGCTGTAACCCACCGTAATAAACCCTTTTTTGAAATCATTCTTCGATATAAAGATCTAATTATTGCATCAACTTGATATAGCGCTTGATGAGGCAGGAAAATTAAGTACATTATTGTCTGGATAACACTTTCTTTTAAATTTCCCCAAATCTGCAAGATTGAATACCTATTCCAACCCTTAGGAGAATAAAATGCCAATTGCTTTGCCACCTGTGAGTAGATGGGGAATGCCAAGGCCAAAAGTGCAAACATCAGAAGCGGCATAGGCGGAAATTGATATAATAGAATAACAAAGAAAGGCCAAAGCAAAATTGAGATAGGGCTTAAACTTCTTCTTAAATTATCAAAGATTTTCCAGCGTGATATAGCTGAGAGTTTATTTTTTATAGATGATTTTTTACTTGATGGGACAAAGGGAAAGATCCATGGGAATATTTGCCAATCACCTCGAGTCCATCGATGTAATCGCTTGATGTAATTATTGTAGTGAGAAGGGTAATCTTCAATTAATTCAAGATCACTGACTAATGCTACTTTTGAATGGATTCCTTCAAATAAATCATGACTCAATAGGTAGTTTTCTGGGATTTTGTCGGCCAAAGATTGTTCAAATGCATCGACGACATAGAGTCCTTTCCCAACGTATATGCCTTCTCCAAATATGTCCTGATAAGTATCAGAAACTGCGGTGCTGTATGGATCTATACCTGTATGACCTGAAAAATATCGGGCAAATAACGTGGCATTTGCACTGTTAAGATCAACAACAACTTTCGGTTGTAATATTACGTAACCGTTAACAATTTCATTTGTAATGGGATCGATACTTGGAGCATTAAGAGGATGCATAATAGTACCAATTAACTTTTTACCATTGTCCCTAGGAATAAATGTTCCTGCATCTAAAGTAATTACATTTTTAATGCTTGATAGAAATGAATAATCGACATTCTCTATAATGTAGCTTGTATCTGTCGCCCCCCTTAATAATCTATTAAATTCATGTAGCTTCCCACGTTTACGTTCCCATCCCATCCATATGGACTCTGATTCATTCCATTTTCTTTCTCTTTGAAATAAAAAGAAATGCGGGGTTTTATTCATTTTATACTTATTATTCAAATCGGAAATATTCTTCTTAGCAAATTCAAGCAGCGATATATCATCCGGTATATTGCATGTTGTGGCGTCTTGAAAGTCGGTGAGTAAAGCAAAGAAGATGTTGGGATCCTGATTTGAAATATATGATATTTCTAAATCATGAATCAACTGAGTGATGATTTTATGGTTTATAAGAAGTGCGGGAATGACGATAAAGCTTCTTTGCTCAAAAGGAATTCCATTTTTTACATCTATTTTAGGCAGTTTTTTTGGTGTAATTGATGTAGATATGAAGAGATTGATAGTCGCAACTGCCAAATCGCTTGCAGGGATGAGAAAGGTTAAGGATAGAATTAAAGCTTTCCAAAGTGGGGCGCCGTTAGAAAACGTAAAAGAAAAGACAGAAAAGCAAAAAAGGGTAGTGAATAAACACAAAAATAGAAAATAGGTGAATACGTTGATGCTCTTTATATATCTGGTATAGGATTTTATAATCGGAATCTTGTAGCTGATAGCCTTTTCAAGTGTTAAAGCACCATCTCCCACGATATAGTAACCGACGTGTGATGTAAGCTTATTGTTAATACTGCTCTTGATTTCTTTGGTCGCCTGATCTATGGCGACTTGGGCCACTTCAATTTCTGAAATACTACAGCCTCGCCCTAAAATTTCAATTTGCGTCCTGTATTGATTCTTAGTTTGAACATCCATCATTGCATAGATCTTTGATGGATCATTATTGAGAACCTTCTCTACTAATGATACCTTTTGGAAAAACATTTCCCACTCAAGTGTGGATATAAAGCGCATGCTACCAATGATATTGGCTATTGTGGTTTGACATATGGCCTCATTTCGACACTGGCATTTAATTGCCTCTTCGAGACTAATTTCTTTCTTATGCAAGCTTGCTTTGATCCAATCTAGAATTGGAGCTATATTCGTTTCATGTTCTTGCAAGTGTTGGTACAAAGAAATGAGAAATGAACGGTAGCTTTTTGGCCTTTGTTTAATGCAACTCTTAACTTCTTCTAAGAAATTATTAGTTTCAAATTCGTCATTTTTTTGCCGCTCATGCCAATGTTTGGCAATTAAGTCAGCACTATGCATATTGTTTTGAGTGCAGTTTACGACTTTTGCCAAATTTGCCAGCTTGTGAATAAGAGCAATTCGTAAAAAAATAGGAAACGCCCATATCTCACTAATTTTAAGAGGCATCACTTTCTGGAAGGATTGTAATTGCCTTTGTAGTGCTGAGTCATTAATAATGCCATCACTGTGGTCAACAATATAAAATGCGATAGCTTTAATTCGTGGAAAATCCCTATCTGGACCGTCAACTATTTTTGGTAGTTCACGGTAGAACGGTTTAGGTAAATCTTCATATATTTCGCGAATTTGATCTTGAATAATATGAAAGTTATCTGCAATCCATTCCGTTGCATGGGATATATTCCCACCCCTTCTTGATTCTTCCAGAATTTCTTCACGTATTTTATTTAATTCTGAGGCATATTCATAGGTTTGAATGAGTATGTTCCGTCCATGACGATTTTTCGCATGGACCTTCATATTCATGGCCATCAGCTTTAATTCTTCTGCAATTTTATCATTGGTATATATTTCTGAATCAAACATGTCCTGAGTATCATTGAAGTACAGCTTATCTTTAGACATGGAGATAGGGGATATTAAATTTAAATAGTGCATGGTCGGACACTACCGACCTAAAACTGAAATATTTTTAAAATTACTTAAGAATTTTTTAGAATCAAGTCCTTTGTGGCCCTTGTATTCAATTAACAAAGGTAAATTAAAAACAAGGATGGAGAGTACTACGGCTATTGTAGAGCGAATAATAACAAACACAAATGCCTCCTTCGCTAGTGACTAGCTACTACTTTATCAATCTACATCCAAGACGTTCTTATGTATGCTTTGTTGATCATTTGGTTCAGTGATTGTCCTCAACCTTTGTATTTGTCACCACAAGTACGAAGAGATGGTGGCCTGCTTAGACATAAAGTTATCAGCAAAACCACCATCTATTCTTGTTACCGCACATTAGGTTTTCCCTAGTACGGCGAACGGGTTGGCCATTCAAATGAAGTATTCACATCAACAACAGGTCTATAAGAACCAGGTCATACACCTGTAATATCAGCTTGACTCTCATTTTAAGTTTGCTGCCTAGGCATCATAACCGCCATTCAACCTCCTTGAGTATTTTTACTCACGACGTTTACCCTCGAGGCCCTCACTGGATAAAATCTTATCGATATTTATTCTCAGCTTGGCGGCCTCTACTGCCTCACTACAGGGTTGTACGATAAATAAGACTTCACCGTTCTGGCGTAATCTATCCTATCGCATTTTGAAAACTATCTGGCCCTTTTCCCCTGGCAGTGATTCCGAGCTTTCACCGAACTTCCTTCTCGACATGTCACCCCAAATTATCTAAAAATGCCTACTCATTGCTTATGTCTCATCTCTACATGAGTAGCAAGGGTCTTGACCTGGGGATACCAGGTTCGACACATCCAGCTTCATCGTTTAAATTGAAGCTTTTTTAGATAAAACCAGGTTCACTTTCATTACAACCTGCCGATTGACCTCAGGAGTTTAATTTCCCTTTTTTCACCAGCTTCAAAGCATAAAATCACTTCTATGCTTTGTGGCGGAGATCGCAGAAACCATGAGACCCATTTTCCGGTAGGACTTCCACCTACGGAAGGTCGGCTAGCTTCGCTACATATCCTTAGTATGCGAGTTTCGTTAAAATTGTGGCAAGATGAAGGTTGTCACAAGTTCGGTTGATTTTTTCTCTTTAGGCAAGTTTCCCATTCGAATGCCGAAGTGACAATGGTTGAGAGCTCGATCAATTTCGGTCGCCAACCGGTCAAGCATTTTAGTTTTAAAGGATTTGCCATAACAATAGGGCTATCGCCATTTCGTCTACTGCCGATTTCAACTTTAAAATCTACATTACAAGAATATTTCATACATTCGATCACTTCTTTAACTGAATAACCTTTTCCATTGCCACAGTTAAAGATATTCGATGTTTTATTTTCTTTTAGGTAGTTGAGGCAATCTAGGTGTGCTTGTGCTAGATCGTCTACATGTATGTAGTCTCTTATACAAGTTCCATCTATAGTTTTAAAGTCTTGACCATAGATTGTGACGCTATCTCGAATACCAAGAGCTGCTTCGGCCACAACTTTTATTAGATGTGTGGAGTTAGGATTACTTTGCCCTAATTTTCCATTCTTATTTGCACCAGCAACATTGAAATAGCGTAAGCAGATGTAGTGGAACTGGTCATTTGATTGTGCGTAATCGTGAAGCATTTGCTCGAAGATGTATTTTGATCTGCCGTAAGGATTTACAGGTCTTGCATCCATTTCTTCGCTAAAAATACCAACATTTGATTCTCCGTATACTGCGGCCGTACTAGAAAAGATAAATTCATTGACTTGGTACTTCTTGCACATTTGCAGTAGCATGAGGGATTTCATGCTATTATTATCATAATACTTGAGAGGGTTAGAAGTAGACTCAGGTACCACTATAGAACCTGCAAAATGTATAACAGTTTCAAAATTGTAGGTATCAAATAGCTTGTCTAGCAAACGAGAATCACCTATATCACCAATCACCAATTTGCCAAAAAGTACTGCCTCCGCCCGTCCGCTGGATAGATTGTCTAGAATAATTAACTGGTCGGAGTACTCTTTGCCCAAGAGATTAATAACATGGGAGCCAATATAGCCAGCTCCACCTATTATAAGAATTTTTCTGTTTTTGGACATCAATATCTCCTTTGTAATTGATATCCAAAAAGATCGCATATGTTCTGATAGCATGTAGGTGACGATTAATAGCTCAGATGTTGATAATTTATTTCGTTAGTGAGTTCAAGATCGCGCAGGAAGGGCTAGGCGATGGCGCCAGAGCAGTAATGAAGGGCCTTTCGATCTATTACTTCAATCATGCTACCTTTTAATTTAACAAGCCCTTCTTTTTGAAATTCTGATAGGGTTCGAATAAAGGTTTCATTTGCGGTGCCTGCCAGGGATGAAAGTTCATTTCTTTTGAGTTGGAGTGGTACACGCTTTGAGTTTTGCAGTGATTGCGCACCATAATTATCTTCAAGGTTAATCAGAGTCTCAGCGACACGTTCTCTCACAGATTTTTTTGAAAGGCTTAAAATTCTAACTTCATCGCGCTCCATGTATACATCTAGCTTGGATAGAATGTTTAGCGCTAGTTGTGGATATTTTCTGAATTGCTCCTTAATAAAAAACTTATCATAAAAGCATACGGTTGTGTCTTCGACTGCGATTACGGAAACGGTTGCGAATGTTGTTTTATTTGAGAGTAGGCAGCGAAGTCCAAAAATATCTCCTTTTGAAGATAGATTAATTATGATGTCATCGCCATTGTCCATGCTTTTTACCAATTTAACCATGCCGCTTTCGATAGCTGAAACTCCGTAAAGAGGCGTTCCTTGCAAGTGAATAGATTGTCCTTTTTTGTAGTGGTTTTGAATTTTTGCCTGATTAAGTTCAGGCATTATCGCTAGCGGTAAAGAGTTAATCATCGGGCAGTTTTTTGTTTGGCAGTTTTGACATGTATTCCCTTCACTTTTTTTAATATGGCCTGCATTCATCAATTCTTTCCCCTGTTTTTAATTGGATTGTTATTCAGTTTTCAAAGTGGCCGGAAGCTACGGCCGGAAAAAAATATTGTCAAAACGATTTTAATTTATAGAGGGTTTTAATATCTGAACAGAATTCCTAACGGAATATCAGATTATGGAAATTAGGATCAGCTTAAGTGATGACATGGTTACTTCTACATCATATCTCTTTTACTATTAGATTTGGTCATGGGTATGTCTATGTACTGTTTTGGCCGATGCCCGACAGCCCCAGTAGGATGGCGTTCCGGGCATTTCCGTCAAACTTAAATTGCTTGCACCGATTTTTTCTTAATGATAAATTTATGCCGTAACGCTCGTATTAATCGTATGTTTGGCTGATTTTGGTTTTCGAGTGCACAGAAATAAATGTTGGCCAAAAGAATGAATGATTCAAATCACAACGGGTTTCGATTCATTTATTCAAGCTAAATGGAACTGGTGGATTGTAGTAATTATTTGTTTTTAAGTATATTTGGAAGCAAATCATCCCCAGTCCTGAGCGAAAACAGCTTTTAATACATGAGCGAGGGGCCATCCCCATATTTTAACCAGCGATATGCATGAAGCATGAGGAGTTGTCATGAAGACAAAAGTGGGAAATTATTTTCCTAGAAGTTACTTTTTTCTGATTTTTTGGTGTCTGCCTTTCTTATTCTCCTGTAACGGCAATCCCGATTTACCTAATCTAGATGGAAATTTGAGCTTAAAAGATGTTGTCAAATCTAGTTCCATAGTAGAGGGGACAAGTAGTGAAATTGAACTACAAATTGAGAATCTGGGACTTCAAAGTGTTAGTATTGATCAATTTGAAATTACCCAGGGGATGAATTATTTCAGCCTTACTGGGGGAACTTGTGGCAGTGATTTACTAGATTTGGCCGCCGGTCAATCTTGCAATTACCTTTTAGAGTTTACTCCTCCTACACAAGGGGATTATACGCTTGGTTTCTCTCTTGGGTACGGTTCAAATTCAGGCGTACTTAAGCAACTTACTGCATCTTTGCAGTTTCAAGTGGTGGCCCCGCCACCAGCACCTCTACCGCCTGCCCCCATTTTTGCAAAAGGAGAGTTGAAATATCAAACTGCTCCTAATTTTGGTCAAGTGACAGTCAATGCTAAGCAAGAAAAGATTCTAACACTGACCAATATAGGCAGCGAAAAGGTGAGAATTGATGAGTTTTGGTTTGAGGGTAATGCCAACTTGTTTAGCGTGACAGGCGGTACCTGTGGTTCAGGTGGCCTAAGTCTGGCGGCCAACACCAGTTGCACCTATGCCATTACATTTTCTCCTAATGCCGCCGGAGCCTTTTCTCAAACTATGGTAGTCGGATACTACCCTGGTGACACTTGGAATTGGACTGGATTGAACGTTGCTCTTTCCGCTGAGGCCATATCTTCACCTGCACCTGCACCTGCACCTGCACCTGTTCCAACTCCCGTTCCCGTTCCTGTTCCGCAGCCAGTTCCTGCACCCATTCCAGGCGAAGTAACCGGAAGGCTTCATGTGGAAGGAAGGTTTATTAAGGACGATGTTGGCAATGTCGTCGTGCTTAAAGGTGTCAATATTGCTGACCCTGAGCATTTAAATTTAAAACCTTGGGAGAGACCTAACATAAGTGCCATGAGTGTCACTCAAGATGCAGTTGAAAACTTTCACGCCAAAGTCATTAGACTTCCCATTCACCCCGGGGCCGCAGGATACCCTCAAGAGGGCTGGTTTGGGTCTAATGGTGGTGCCAAGTACTTTAATGACCATATAAAGCCTTTAGTCGACTATCTGACTGCGCTTAAGATCTATACCATTATTGATTTGCACTATGTAGATAATTGGTCAGGAAAAATGCCTAAAGTTGCAGAGTTTTGGAATTTTATGGCACCAAAATTTAAGGATAACCCTTACGTTATCTATGAGATATTCAATGAGCCCATTTATCCTGATAATTGGGATCAGTGGAAAAGTGAGATTGCACAGCCTGCTGTTGATCTTATTCGCGGCCACGCACCAGATAATTTAATCATAGTCGGAGGCCCTCTTTGGAGTGCTCACATGGCAGGGGCGCTTAATAATCCTGTTAGTGGCAAAAATATTGTCTATACAGCACATATTTACTCAAATCAGTGGCCTAATAATGTTTCAAAAAACTTTGGGCAAGCAATAGAACAATTGCCATTTTTTGTAACTGAATGGGGCTTTGAAACTGGCGGAACAGAAGGGGGAAGTCGATCCAAATACGGCGTCCCATTTGAACAGTGGATGAAAGACCACCAGTTTAGCTGGACTGTATGGTGCTTCGATACTCGTTGGGGCCCTAGAATGTTTGATTCAAATTGGAATTTGCTCACTGGGGATGGCGGCATGGGTACCTTTGTTAGAGACCTCTTGCTTGAAAATCAGCTTAGTAATTACTAATTTGAAAAATATGGATAAAGGGAGGGAGGATACCCTCCACTCCTTTTATTCATTTTAAAGGCCACTATTCAACAATTGGTGTTGAATTAATTCTTTCAAGTCTGACGACCGAAACTGTTTGAAAACCGGTGCCATTTAAGACAAATTTTAGATCGTAGTAGGTACAGGCAATTTTTCTTCCTACAACTCTTCCATACTGATCTTCTTCACCGCCGAAGGCCAAGTGAAGTCTTACATGCTTAAATATAACTACTCCAAGAAGGTATTTTGTATATTCATCAGGAGTCAAAAGGCTTGTTAGTGGAAGCTTTACGATCGCTTCGCATCCGTCAAGGCAACTTGTTCCTTCTAATTGGCTAATGTAAGGCTGCTCCCCACCAACAGTATCATTGATTACGTAGAATTCAAGATTTTGGCACTGATCAACAGGGACACCATCTTCCCATGCAAAACAGTTTAAAATCTCCCAAATGACCGAGAGTTTGAGGGTGTATTGGTCGGTAAAGAACATTTCAGGTTGGGAATAAGTAAAGTCAATTCCTCCTGTTACACCGTTATTTTTATCCATGTAGGACGAAGCATTTGCAAACGTGCTACCTGAATAAATAAACAGCAATGATAAAACTACAAGCACTAAATTTTTCATTTTCTCACTCCTTGTTAATTCTTTCTAAGATGAACATGACACAATCAATACTTAATTCTTATGGCCCTTAATCGTTACTAAAATGAGATTCAAATCACAACGATACCCTCCTTCTATAGTTGAAACCCCGTTTCATAAAGATAAAAAGAGCAGCAAAAAATCAAGTTTAGTCACCATGAATTTATAGTTAAAAGATTTACTGATATCAAGATGAGACTTATTGGTAATTTACAGGATTAGATTTATTGGAATGGCCGATTATTATCAATAGAGATTTTTGTCATAAATAGAAGTTTAACTATTAAAGCATTGAATTCAAAAATTAATTGTTGCACTAATAAAGTGGTTGCTATTGACGATTCTATTAGTGCAACAATTCTGGTTAGGATATTCTTTGTTTAAATTTTCTTAAAATAAAGTAAAGAAAATAAATTCCAAGATAGCTTAAAACGTTAAGAGGACTTGAGCTTGATTGCTCTCCATTTCCGGCGAAGGCCTGCCTGGTGCACCCACCGCCACCATCTCCATTTGGATTTATAACTGTAATCGTTTTTGTTATCGCCTCATTTCCTTGTTCATCAACTGCGCTAATCAGAATTGTTCCACTTTTACCTTTGGTCGTGGTTAGTTTTCCTGTCGCATCAATATTCGCAATATTTTTTGTACTTGAGGTTAATTTCCACTTAACATTTCCCCTGGCCTTTATTGCAGAAAACTGAAAGCTAGCGCCATTGAGTACATTTACTTGTTCTGGCCAAATTTTAAAAGTATCACTCAATTGTGCCAGGGCCTTGTTAGCATTCAAATCTCCTTGGGTTATAAGAAGGTTTTTGTAACTTTCTCGATGTTCGACGCTGTTTAGCAGCGCATTTTTAAGTTCGTAACCACTGAGTGACGGATCTACTGATAATATAAGTCCAGCAACGCCGGTTACCATAGGTGTTGCCATCGATGTTCCACTAAGTCTCTTAAAGCTATCATTGATATACGTAGATAAAACATTTGAGCCAGGGGCGGCCAGATGAACTGAAGTTGCGCCAAAATTACTAAATGAAGATAAGACACCATCATTGCTCGAGGATGCAACTGAAATTACTCCGTCACTTTTAGTTCCCGCAGGGTATATTGGCTCCTTGTCGCTATTGGCAGAGTTATTTCCAGCAGCAGCAATGACCAACATACCTTTTGAAAAAGCATAGTTGATGGCATCCTTCAATGCCTGAGAGTCTGCCGTAGATCCCCAGCTGGCATTTAAAACACGTGCGCCATTATCTGCTGCATATAGGATAGTCGCAATACCACCTGAGGTTTTACCGCTGCCATTTTTATCCAGAAACTTTAACGGCATTATTTGAATTTTCCAGTTGATTCCACTGACTCCAAAATTGTTATTTCCTTCGGCCCCGAGTATTCCAGCAACATGAGTGCCATGACCATTCTGGTCCACTGGGCGGTTATTATTTTCAATAAAGTTCCATCCACTTAAGTCATCAACAAAACCATTGCCATCGTCGTCTATGCCATTGCGTGGGATTTCCTTAAAATTAGTCCATACTTGGTTCCCCAGATCTTCGTGTTGTGCATAAATTCCGGTATCACTAACAGCGACAATAATGTTTGTTGAACCGATAGAGCGATTCCAGGCATTCTCGATATCGAGTCTCTTAATTGAGCTTTGCTCACTATATAATTTATCATTAACGGTCTTAACCATATTGACAGGAAAATCCTTCTCCAAGTATACAATTTTGTCTTTTTGATCTTGCTCAAATTTTGTAACTTGATTTTGATCATTGTGAGAGGCCACAAAAACGTCAATTTGATTGAATGTTTTGATTAAGTGAAAGCCATTGTCGCTTAGGATACTTGTCCCATCATCTAGTGGAATGCCATTTTTAAATTTGATCAAATATACAGCTGCCGATTCATCGTTCCGATCCTTTTGTATTTCTCCCGCTTGTGTAGAGGTATAAGAAAATAGTAAGAAAAGTGTGAAAGCTAATAACAACCTGATTTGATGCATAGACGATCCTTTAGTTGAGAAGAATGTTGCGTTTATTTGCAAGTGCTGCACAAATTACAACAAGGCCTTGCTTTGAGAAACCTTGATCATCATGGGCCAATTTGATCTTAGGCAAATAAACCGATGATTTTTAGTTTTATCTGACATCGAAACAATCATGAAGTGATAAGAATCATTTGTGCTAGTTTCCGAAATCAGATCTAAAGCAAGGAGAATTAAGTTTAAAGCAGTATGAAACTTAGTTCTAACTTTCTTAAGGCCTAGCGATGCTAATTTACCGTCAATTTGTAAGACCAATCTTTTACTTCGCTCTCAAAGTCTTGTATGCGACAAGGGTTCTCCAAGCACTCTTTAGGCTTAGAGAAATATATAGACCAAGACTCAGAGTCTTAATGTTTCACCGTGTGTACGGAGCTCGCTCAGTAGGGTTACCAGCAATTGGGATATCCCAGGAAAACTATAGCAAATTGATAGAAATAGTTAATAACGATCTTAAAACTATTTCTATCGAGGAGCTTATGAGCGACAAAATTGTCAGTAAGGGACGCGTCCTTATAACTTTTGATGATGCCTACCAAGAAATATATGAATTTGCTTTACCCTATTTAAAAAGAAGTGAACTTCCCGCAGTAATATTTCCTGTCATTGATGGCCTATACTATCAGGAACAATTCTGGTGGGACGTCGTCTATGCATTTTTATATTACAGTGAGAAATATACCGTCTTACCATTTCAAAATGAAATATCATTACCTGAACAAACAAGAAATAAAATCAATCACATATTGACAAAAGTTAGCAATGAAAGAGGCAAGGAAATATATCACCTGATTGATGAAATGAAGGGTTATGATAGAAACTTAAGGCAGAGCATTTCAAATATAATGGCAGATGCATATAATAAAAACCTATCGCATAACGGCCTTCTACCAAGATCGATTGACCTTAACACATTCAAGCATCAGCTATGCGGTCAATTTTCGATTGGATCACACACTGTTACTCATGAATTTTTAAATCTTGTTCCATCAAGTGAGGTTATATCTGAATTATCAAAATCAAAAAGAGTTTTAGAAGAAATTACAAAACGGAAAATTATTTCATTTGCCTATCCATCAGGGATATATACTAGCGAAATCACAGATCTAGTAAGGGAAGCAGGATACTCATTTGCATTTACAACTGAACATGGTGCAAACCATAACGCAGACGATTCGTTAAGATTGAGACGAATAAACATTAATGATGATTTCGTTTGTGATGACTATGGACATTTCTCACACGCCTTAACTTACTGGCGTCTGCTAAAGACTTGAGTTTTATCATGCGGCAATAGTTCTGGTGGCATCTCGTAACCTATTTTTTTATGCCATGTTTTCATTATCATTTTTAGATATAAGGGGTTTGGATTGCGTAATGATGATCACAAACTAGAACACACATTGGTTCTTGCCAGTAGTAGGTTGCTAGGTTTTTTTCTGGCCATTTCAATACCTGTTTTTCTCAGCCGCTGGTTAACCATTCAGGACTACGGTACATACAAACAAATTATCTTGCTTTGGATGATATTTCTTCAAATACAAAACCTGGGAATGGACCTTGGGCTATTTTACTTTGTGAAACTTAATCAAAAGCATGGGCCATTATACTCGTTAAATGTGACGATATTTAACTTGATGTCGACATATATTACGGTCTTATTGCTTCATCATTACGGCCATGTAATGGCCGATTTTATGCATAATCCTGGTCTTGTGGCATATCTTAGTGAATTTTCCTGGCTTTTACTATTTTCAATTCCTGCACAACACTTTGAGCATTATTTAATGAGCTTAGGAATGATAAAATGGACGGTTATAACTGAGAGTATTCATGAATTTTTAAAAGCAATTGCTATCATTTTTGGTTTCTATTATTTTAAATCTTTGCAGATGGTGTTGCAGATGTTGGTTATAATCTATTTTGTGAGATTGACTTCACTTGTAGCATTCAATATCTTTTTAGTCAGATCAAATAGATTATCACTTTTATCGCAATTAACATATTTTAAGCAGCAGTTTAATTATGGGTTGCCTCTGGGCATATCGCGTTTTATCGCTACTTTTGTGTACTTTGATAAGATAGTTGTGTCGGCCTTATTTTCAGTGACTAAATTCACTATTTATTCTGTCGGTTGTTTTGAAATTCCATTTGTTAGCACAATTTTGCACACGGTGTGGGATGTTGGTGCCCTTGAAATGGTTGTCGCTTGTAAAAATAAAAATAAAGACGAACTTATAACGTTATGGCATGACACAATGAGAAAGATTTCTATTTTGACTATTCCTACATTTGTATTTTGTCTCTTCTTTGCCCGTGAGATTATCGTTACTATCTTTTCAACTCAATACGAAGGGAGTGTGCCGTATTTCAGGCTTTTTATTTTCACATTTTTAATTAATGCTTTTGATTGTGAATTATTATTTCGCATTTTCAGAGAAAACTCTCGTTACTTAAAAATTCAAATATTTAATCTGGTTGTCACATTGTCGATGATGATTTCTTTAGGGCTGATGTTTGGCCCACTATATGCACTTTTGGGAAAGGTGATGGCGAATGTTGTAATTTCATATCTGATGCAGAGAAATGCCGCAAAATTATTAAACCTTAAGCTTGTAAATGTACTCCCATATAAAGTAATTTCTAAAATAGTGCTTCTGTGCTCTTCAGTCGCCATGTTATTGATCCTAATTCTTCACTCCAGTAGCGTTTCTCATTTCTATGTACTTGTTTCTGGATTTATGCTTTTTTCATCAATTGTGTTCATTCTATTTATAGTGAATGGGATTATTACAGATGAGGAAATAAAATATTTAAGACAGATGCTTGATTATAAAAGGTTTTTTGCGAAACAGGGTGTTATGTAATTTTATGCCAAATAAGAAAGTATTAATAGTATCAGGTCTTCAGATATTTCCTGCTCAATCAGGCGGGCAAATTCGTACCGCAACAATGGCAGAATCTTTAGGATTGTTAGGATTTGACGTCACGATATACTCATACACTGGACGAAGGGCCGATTATCTTAAGTTGCGGCGATCTTCTTATAATGTGATTGGACAGAGTGTAAAGGAGTTTACTAATCGCAATTTTATCTATGCCTTTATTCAACTAATATCTTATCGACTTGCCATACCCCCTTTGTGGTTAACATTATTCTCTCGTTTTTACGTTCCGAGTGAATTGAGGAAATTGATTAAAGAATCGAAACTGGTTATTATTGATTTTCCTTTCTTATATCCCTTGACCAAGTCTATAGATCGACCATGTATCTTAAATTCTCATAATGTTGAGCATCACATCATCAATCAGCAACATATATTTAAAAATCTTTTGACATCTCTTATTCAGAAAATTGAGATTAATGCTGTTAAATCTGTTGATCACACGATGTTCTGTACACAAAAGGATATGGATTTTCTTGGCGTCTTTGCAAAGCACAAGTTTACTCTCGTCTCAAATGGAGTAAATCTGACTAAAATTAATGCTATAAGATCTGAAAAATCAAGATTTTGTATGCGTAAAAAATTAGGTATTACTTCTGACACCAAGCTCGTTCTATTTTCTGCAAGCGCTTATTATAGCAATCTAGAGAGCTATAAATTTCTACAATTATTCTGTCATCGTAACCAAGATCTATTGGCAGGCCTAAAGCTAAAATTTCTTATACTCGGTTCGGTTGCAGACAAAGCTGTCGATTGTAGGTCGTACATCACGACATCAAGAGTCGACAATGTGTATGAATATTTTCTGGCATGTGATGCCGCTATTAACCCTGTGATGCTAGGGTCGGGCAGTAATATTAAGATGGCCGAGTATATTTCTTTCTATCTCCCTATCCTTACAACAGAATTTGGAGCGAGGGGTCTTAATATGGTAGATGGAAGAGATTGCATTCATTTTACACGAAAAAATCTAGCTCTCGTTTTAGAGTCTCAGTTTACGCATAAGAATGAAAATTTTTTTCGTTCAATATCTGAAAATGCGTATATGAATAATGTCATGTCCATTGATATGAAAACTTCACTTCGAAGTGTTAAATATTTTATACCTGAGGAAAAGTAATGATGCTAAAAATAATATTTTGGGTGTGCTTTGCAACAATCATATATCACTACATGCTATTTCCTATTTTTATTATAATAACATCTAGTTTTATTAAGAAAAAAGAGTCGCCACCGCTTCAGTATACTCCTGTGCTTTCAGTCATTGTGGCCGCATATAACGAAGAGGCCGTAATTAGAGATAAGGTTATTAATTGTTTAGAATTTGATTATCCTAAAGACAAGTTTGAATTGATTGTGGTTTGCGATGGCTCTACTGATAAAACATTTGAGATTGTGAAATATTTTTTCCATATGTCTGTTGTGGCATTACATGACGTCAATAGACTTGGAAAGTCAATGGCCTTAAATCGCGCAGTTTCTCACGCTTCGGGTGATATAATTCTATTTACAGATGCAAATACTATCATCGATTCCCACGGACCAAAAACTTTAGTCGCGAGGTTTAGTGATGAGAGCGTTGGTGGTGTCTCCGGTAAGAAAGAGATTACGCTAGACAAAAAGAGGATGATTATCTCCAAAGGAGATAAGGCATACTGGAATTTTGAATCGCTTTTAAAGTATCATGAAGGAAGGCTGGGCTCAATTCCAACAGGCGATGGTGAGATATTCGCTATTCGACGCATATTGTATAAACCTCTTGATCAAAGAATCGTCAATGATGATTTGGCGATTACGCTTGAAATTGTAAAGCAAGGATTTCGTGTTGTTTATGAACCGACAGTGAAAAGTTTTGAACGCTCATCTGTCAATCTGAAAGATGATTATAATGTCAAAGCGCGCATGGTGTTTGGTAGTTGGCAAATCTTTAAATATTATGGTGGATTCTTACGCCCATTTAGTAGCTTTTTTGCTTTTCAGTTTTTTTCGCATAAAGTTCTTCGCTATTTAATGTGGTTACTTTTGCTCGGGATATTGATCAGCAGCGGCCTTATACGGCAAAAATCGTATCGAATCTTTGTTGCTCTTCAGTTTGGCTTTTACTGTTTAGGATTTTGTGGCCTCTTCTTACGTAACAAGAAAGAGATTCCTGCGCTCCTATATTACCCTATGTATTACAGCATGGTGAATTTGGCCTCGCTGCATGGCCTAATACATTTTATAAATAACAGATCTATAAATGAAATTTGGAAAAAGGCCGAACGTTAGAGGAGTTGAAATTATGCTAAAAAATGAGGTTTTGATAGTGTTTGGAGAAGATTATGGTCGGCATCCTCATTGTCTTGAACATCTTATTAATGAGATACTTGCTTATAATCAAGTTATATGGGTTGAGACAATTGGGATGCGTTCCCCAAAGATATCTTGGTATGACTTTAAACGTATATTCCAAATATTAAAAAAATGGATTTTGCCCAGAGAAATGGGCGCTCACATTGAAACTGATAAAAATCTAACCGTTGTTTCGCCCTTTATGTTGCCCTTTAACTCTTATCGTTCTGTCAGATTTTTTAATCAATTTATGGTCACTCGCAAAGTCAAAAATGTACTTAAGAATATGTACTCACATAGACCAATTGTTATTACTTCTATTCCAAGCACTTGTGATTTTATAAAGAAATACGAAGAAAAAATATCAGTCTATCTTTGCGTTGATGAATTTTCTCTTTGGCCTGGTCTGCCACATGAATTAATTAAAAAAATGGAAAACGAACTTTTAAAAAAAACAGATGTTATCTTTGCAACATCTTCGGCGCTTGCCAACTCTAAACGTAAGTTCGGGAAAGAGGTATGTTTACTAACTCACGGAGTAAATGTAGCACATTTCAATTTAAAAAAGAATAACGTTACTGATGGAGTTGAAAGAAGAGTTTGTTACTTCGGCCTTATCGACGATCGTTGTGACCAGATGTTACTGGCGTTTTTAGCGAACTCCCTGCCTCAATGTATTTTTACTATCATTGGAGAAGTCGTTGCAAGCGATATTAGTATATTGCGGAGTTGTTCAAATATAATCTTTGAAAAGCGTGTTGCTTATAATGAACTTCCTAGTAAGATTGCGAATGAAGATATCTTTATTTTGCCATATCATGTAAATGAATTAACAAACAATATTAATCCACTCAAAATTAGAGAGTATATGGCAACAGGTAGGCCAGTTATCTCGACTCCATTACCTGAAGTTTTATTACTTAGAGAGTTTCTTTTTGTAGCCGAGAGTGCTACCGATTTTGTAAGGATTATTTCAGAATTAATTAATGGTACAACTCATTTTAATCCAATCCTAACCCTCAATCACTTAATTGAAAATGAAAGCTGGTTCATGAAAGCAAACTTGTTTTCAGATAAAATTATGGCCATTTCATTAAGCAATGAAATGGTGATGTAATAATTGAAGGGACATAATACCCATTAATGCCATATCTTCTCTTTCACTTAGTTCGCCGTTATCTTTTGACTTATCAATTAACCTCTTGCTCCGTGTATTGTCAAAATATCCAGTTAACTTTATGGCCTCCGGGCCTAAGAAATTACTGGCACAGTCACCATGTTTATTTAAACATTTCTGGATTGGCGCTCGGTACGGTCTTTTGCTCCTCTGTATAATCTCTTGTGGGATATATTCCTTCGCAACCTGCTTTAAAATATACTTTTCATTAAGGCCATACATTTTATACTTTGGCGGAATCGAAGCTGCAAATTCGATTAGCCTATTATCTAAATATGGAAACCGACCCTCAACAGAATTTCCCATCAGCATGCGATCGCCTTGAGAACAAAGAAGATTGCCTGGAAGAAATAATGCTGCTTCGAGGAACTGGGCCCTACACATGGGGTGCCATTGCATAAAACTTTCCGGCAGTAATTCCCGAAGAGGGGAATATACATTTTCTTCAGGATTAAATTGTTCGCGTATTTCTTCAGACATAAAGTTTTTAATAAATGCGGTATTATTCCAACGAATACTATGTGAATAAAATGGATTATTAGTGTCTTGGAGACCTTGAGAAAAGAAATGTTGCCAACCAAATCCTTTTCCATTATTTTTTGTGACGTAAGGGTAAATTTTTTCTAAGAGCCTAGGGCGTGCAACGGATTTTGGTGCTTTTGCCCAAAATCGTCTGATTTTATTTTCTTTGAAAATATTGTAACCTGCAAAGATTTCATCCGAGCCTTCACCCGTAAGAACAACCTTATACGGTTTTGATCGTGCCAACTTAGATAATCTTAGCATTGGTGCTGGCGCAGATCTTAGTATGGGGCGTTCGGCCAACCAAATAACTTGAGATAATGATTCTGTAATGTCATCATTTGTGACCATATAGGATGTATTTTTGCTTGATAAATATTTCTGCATAACACTTTGTTCCTGGCTTTCATCAAATCTTTTTTCCTCAAATGCAATAGAAAGTGTTTCAAAGTCTGCATTCGTTGATTTCGCCAGCATTCCGCAAATTAGTGATGAATCAATACCGCCACTTAAGTATGCTGCAATTGGTACATCGGCCCTCATTCGAAGCCTGATTGAGTCTAGCAATAATTCTTCGATGCCATTTTTATAGTAATTTAAGGGCCTATCTTCATAATCATTCTCATGTGGATAGTCAAAATTCCAATATCTCTTATTCCGTTTCCCTGCGTGATCGATCACCATCATTGTTCCAGGTGCAAGCTCTTTAATGTTGTGAAAAGTAGTCCTAGGAGGAACAGTTACCCATAACGTAAAAATCTGTTCCAGGCCCGCGAGGTCTATTTTTGCATCTATTCCAGGATAGGACAAAATTGACTTCATCTCAGAAGCAAAAAGGAGATCACCATTTTGCAATTCTGAATAAAAGAGTGGGGTGATGCCTACTCTGTCACGAATTAAAATAAGAGCTTTTTTATTTTTGTCCCATATGGCAATAGAGAACTGCCCATTTAAATGGCGAGTAAAACTTTCTCCGAATTCTTCATAGGCATGCACTATGACCTCTGTATCTGACTGAGTCATAAAAACATGTCCGCGTGACTGTAGCATTTTCCTAAGTTCTATATAGTTGAAAATTTCACCGTTAAATATGACTGAAATGGATAAATTTTCATTAAAGATTGGCTGTTTCCCTCCATCAACGTCGATAATGCTCAGCCTGCGGTGGCCTAGCCCGATATGATCATCTACATATATGCTGAAGTCGTCTGGGCCTCTATGACTAAGCAAATTTGTCATTTTTATTAGGTGTGCGATATCCTGATCTTTTATTGGCCGTAAGCTAGAA